>Ga0163162_10007946_pt1 | contig 10344 bp, 5 predicted proteins | sample S55metaG_FD_115310 | JGI IMG/M metagenome (GOLD analysis project Ga0163162, IMG submission 115310) | Switchgrass rhizosphere microbial communities from Kellogg Biological Station, Michigan, USA - S5-5 metaG | ecosystem: Host-associated > Plants > Roots > Rhizosphere > Soil | place: USA: Michigan...
AACGCAAGCACGCTGCCCGCCCCGCGCAGGAAGGAACGGCGGGGAAGAGCCTTCTTCGTAATGATCATTGTGATCTCCTCATCTGAAATGGAGTGCTGTTGACGATTCCGAGAACCAGTGACGAAAAGCGATAGTCGTTACCGCGCGCCGCGTGCACGATTCCACGCACCGCCGGCGCGTCATAGTCCTCGACGCCGCGGCCTAAAGCGTAAGTGAGAAGTTTCTCGGTGGTTGTGGTGACAAATAATTCGGGGTTGCGGAGCAATGCCAGCCGCAAACCGGCGGCGCCCGTGAAAGTGCTGCCGTCCGGCAGACCTCCCGCCGCATCCACCGGCACACCGCCTTCGGAGGCGCGCCAGCGGCCCACCGCATCGTAGTTCTCGAGTGAAAAGCCGATAGGGTCCATCAACTTATGACAGCCCGCGCAGGCCGGATTGGCGCGATGCTCAGCCATACGTTCGCGCATGGTGAGGACCTTTCCGGAATCGGCCGCCTCCTTCAATGGGGGCACGTTGGGGGGCGGCGGCGGTGGCGGAGAGCCAAGGATATTGCTCAAAACCCACTTCCCTCGAATAACCGGGGATGTCCGCGTGGCATACGACGACACGGTAAGAACACTCCCCTGCCCGAGCAAACCACCGCGGACGCTGCCCTCATCAAAAGTGACGCGGCGGAAGCGGCTGCCGTAAACGTTGGGTATACCGTAATGCTTCGCCAGGCGCTCATTCACAAAGGTGTAGTTGGCCCGCAGAAGGTCGAGCACATTCCGGTCCTCGCGCATGATGCTCTCGAAGAACATTTCGGTCTCGCGCCGGAACGCCTGGCGCAGGTTGTCGTCGAAATCGGGGAACAGGCGGGCATCCGGACTCGCGGAGGCAAGATTGCGCAGATACAGCCATTGCTCAGCGAAGTTGTTCACCAGCGCTTCGGAGCGCGGGTCGGCGAGCATGCGCCGCACTTCCTTCTCGAGCACGGCAGGCTGCTTCAGAGTGCCGTGGATGGCGGCCTCCAGCAGTTCATCGTCAGGGATGCTGCTCCAGAGGAAAAATGACAGGCGCGATGCCAGATCCAGATCGCTCAGGGCATACGGAGTGCGCGGGGCGATCCCGGCCGGGTCCTGCTCGATGCGAAACAGAAACCGTGGACTCATCAACACGGCCCTCAGCGCTTTTTCGATTCCATCCTCGAAGCCCGCCTGCTCGCGCGCTTCGCGATAAAAGCGCAACGGAACCTGCAGTTCCGAATCCTTAACCGGCCCCCTCCAGGCCCGCCGAGCCACAGTGGAGAGGATGCGTTTGGCGCACGCGTCCTGCTCGGACGCTTTCTGCGGGTGGCAGACAAAAATGCGCTGGCGGCTGACTGTGTCGCCCGGTCCGCTGGCATTGAACGGCCCGGTGACTGAGATGGAGTAGAGCGCCGGCTGAATGCGCGGGTGCCGATCCGCGTTGAAGTGCGCCTGGTAAGGCTGTCGATCGGTTTCGAGGAGGACCGACGGCTTCTTGATGAAGGTGGCGGCCAGCTCATGCGATCCGGCTTTCACGGGGACTCTTAAATGGAAATCCTTGTCGACAATGCTCTGGTCGGCGCTCGCTGGAGGCGGCTTGGCCGTGAACACTTGTATCCGCTCACCGTCAATCGTCAGCTCCACCTGATGCTCTTCCCTCAGACCTTCCACGTGCTCGTTCCGGTCGCGGGTGAGGCGCAGCTGAATCTCGTATTCGGCATCCAGGGGAAAGGTGTAATGAACCGCTTTTCCGCCGCGGGTTCCGAAGGGAAGCTCGTCGAAATGTTGCTCCTGGGTGAGGTCCGCCGGAAGCTCGATGGTCTCGCCGCCAGGTGCACGTACAGCGCCGCCGATTGCCAGCCGGCTGATCTTCTGGGCTGCCGAAAGATATCGCTCGAGCAAAGTTGGCGAGAGCTCTCCCACGGTTACGTTATCGAAGCCGTGGCTCGAATCGTCGCTGGGCAGAAGCGAGGAAACGTCAATGTCGAGGGCCAGCAGATCGCGGATCGCGTTGTGATATTCAGTGCGATTCAGGCGCCGGAACGTGTCGGTCCGGCCAGGATCGGGTTTAGCGGCGGCGATCCTGTCGAGAGAGCTTTCGAGCGACGAAACGACACTGTCATAGGTGCTTTCATCCGGGCGGGGGAGTCCGACCGGCGGCATGTAACGGGCGCGGAGTTTCCGCACCACCTTCTCCCAGACTGCCGTGTTTTGGCTGATGCCTTGCGTCGCAACGTTGTTAAGCGCGAGCCCACCGGCTTTTACCCGATCGTTATGACACCCGCTGCAGTACTTGTCCACAAGTGCGCGCGGCGGCGCGTCGGGCAATGAAGCGGTTCCCGAAGTTGGCTGCTGTGGAATTCCGGCGCAAGCTGTCGCCAAGGCTAAAGCGACAACCTTCAATCCGCGGGAAAGCCAAATGTCACAGCAGTTTGTCATCAATTCTCAGCTACCAACTTAACCTAGCATTCAATTGAATTGTCCGAGCCCCCAGAGTGCTTGTCAATAGACCGAAGCGGGGGTTGGTGATTTCCGTGATCAGACCACTGTAGTTCGTGTGATTCAAAGCGTCGAACATATCGGTCCGGATCTGCAGTTGCGCCCGTTCGGTCAGCTTGAAATTCTTGGCGAGCGAAAAGTCTATATTCCATAGCCCTGGTCCGCGGATCTCACCAGCGCCAACATTGCCCGGCCGGGCAGTAGCTCCCGACGCACCGATGATTTGGACGCGGGCGAAGTCGGCTGTGTTTAGGTACCGAAGCGTGGTCCTGTAGTCCGGCAAGACAACCGCTCCGCCGAGATAGTCAGGGCGGCTGGCCGGCAGAGCAGAAGATTGCGTGATGGTAAAAGCGCTTCCTGTCTGAGCCGTAAAGATGGCGGACACCTGCCAGCCGCCAAACACGGGACGCAACCATTTTTGGTGTTCCAGCCCAGGCAACTGATAAAGCCAATTAGAGGCGACGACATGGGTGACGTCTCCGGCTCCCGGGCCGCGGTCGGCGTTGTAATTGAAGAAGTTCTGGTTCACCGTCGCGGCGTCTCCCTGATAATATGTGCCATTATCTCCGCCTTGCGGTGCGAGCAATCTGCTCCAGGTGTAATGAAAGGTGCCACTGAAGTTCTTGGAGTACCGCTTGTGCAACGATGTCTGCCATGAGTTGTATTCCGATTGCTGAGAGTTATCCACGTAATACGTTACGGATAGCAGCGGATTGGGCTTAATGCCGGTCACCCGGTCAGGCAAATTCATGGGACGCTGCGCGAGAAACTTCACGCCGCGAAGACCGACGTAGCTGGTTTCCAGCACCAGGGTCGGCGTGATCTCCCTTTGAATGCCCAGGGAATACTGCATGCTGTATGGGTTTTGCAGGTTGGGATTGAATATTGAGAATGTGCTCAGTATGCCGGTTTGGGCCTGCTGCGCCGCTACAACGTTGCGTAGATCGTCGGTGTATTGACCGTAATGAAGGCCGTATTTCAACACATCCTGTTGCGTGAAGGCGGTCCGGAACGGAATAACCGGCCCGCTCTGCACGGTTTGCCACATGGCCCCCGGAACTTGGCTGCTGAAGAAGATTCCGAATCCGCCGCGAATTACGGTCTTGGCTTTGCCCGGTGAATAACTGAAGCCAAAGCGGGGCGCTATATTCATGTGATCTGGATTATAGGGGCTGTCCTGAGGTCGAACCGGCCCCACGTGGAAGGAAGAGTCAAGGATCCCATCGGGGTTATAGAAGCCCGTGCCGGCGCCCTGACTTCCCAAGGCGTGTACCACCAGATTGGAATAGGAGTCATTGCGCAAACCGATATCGAGCACCAGATCGGTACGGATGCGGTACTCATCCTGCGCAAAGAATCCGAAGTGATAGATATCCGCGGTATACACGCCGTTTCCGAAGTTGGCGGTCACCGTGGTGGGAGTGTTGCTCAGTATTTGAGCCAGCGTAGCGTAGTGGAATTCCGGATTCTGCGGGTCCGTCCGGCTGCAGCACTGGTGTGTATAATCGCCGCCGAACTTCAAAGAGTGCTTGCCCATCTGTTTCGAAATCTTGCTGTTGATGCTCCAGGTGGGCCCGGTGACCGACCACAGCTCGGAGGAAGCCGTATTCCAGCCAAGCGAAGTCGATACGTAGGGAAGCCGCTGCCCGAAGGCGAATTGTTCGGTTGAATTTAGCGGATTCTTCTGGTTGAAAAATGCGTCGATGCGCTGTATATCTGTGATCGCATAGCCGAAGTGGGTTTCAGATGTCCAGCTCCCACCGCCGGTTGTGTAGCTGGCGCCGCCGCGCTCCTGCACGTTATTGAAGCTACGGTCGTTGGCGCCGTTCAAAAAGATGCTGGGGGTGTTATAGAATGGCCGGCCGTGGCTATAGGAAAGCGAAAGCCTGCCGGCGGCGCCGAGGAGAACGTCACCTTTCAAATCGACATGGTTGTCGCTCTTTTGAGAGGACCTTGCGGAAAGGTACGTTCCGGTGGTTGGGCCAGGGTTTGGCTGATTCGGCAGCGGCATCGGGTCGAGAACAAGATGGAAGGAGGGTACGGCTGCCAGAATCTGATCGCGCACTATCTGGGTTGGGACGGTGCCCTGAACGATCGGCGTACTGCGTTCCTGATACCCCTCATAATCCCCGAAAAGAAAGATCTTGTCTTTGCGAATCGCTCCACCTGAGGAGGCGCCGAACTGATTGAATGTCAACGGCACGTTCTTTGTCAGGAACTGGTTCCGGGCATTCAGATTTTCCGCCTGAAAATTCTCAAACAGACTGCCGTGCCACTGGTTTGTACCGGACCTCGTGATGAGGTTGACTTGCCCGCCCAGTGCATCGCTATACTCGGCCGGCGCGATTCCTTTAACCGTCTGAACCTCGGCGATTCCCTCCAGGCTCATGATCTGAATGTAACTGGGGTTTCCATAAGCGGCATAGGTGCGGCCCTCGGTGTTTCCGCTCGCGGCGGTTCCATCCACTGAAAAATTCGTCCCCGCTTCGCCCGCTCCGTTCATTCGGACGGTCCCATTGGTGGCGGTGCTGACACCGGTACCGAGCTTGAGCAATCCTGAAAAGTCGCGGCGCGCCAGTGGAAGTTCCTTCGCCGTGGTGCTGTCAATCGATTGCTGTTGTTCAGCCGATACTGTGTTCAGAAGCGGCGCCGTCCCTTCCACTTTCAGAGTTTCCGTGACCGCGCCGATGTCGAGCTGATAGGTTTGCCGGGTCTGCTGTCCGGCCGTGAATGTAATTCCGGAAGTCTCAAGCGCCTTGAATCCTTGCGCCTCTATGCGCAGAGTATAGGTTCCGACCGGCAAGAACTGGAATCCGAATTCACCCGCGGCGTCGGACACTTTCCGGTAGACTTCCGACGTGCCTACATTCGTGAGACTAACCATCGCGCCGGGCACAACCGCTCCGGTCGCGTCGTTGACAATGCCATAAACCGTGGCAGTCGTAACCTGCGCGGTTACCAGTCTTATGGACAGCGCGCAGCAAACCCCTAACAGCAGCATCCTGAAAATCGATGAGATCGAATACATCGGTACGCCCCCCTTTTGAGCCACCATGCTTGACGACCATCCGCTAAGCCTAACATCGCGAAATGGTTGGGCCAATCGTATAAGAAAATGTGACCGAACGCAACGGGGTTGGGAGGCATTTGTCCAGAATGCTGGACGGAGGCTTCGAACGAACACGAAGGGAGGACCTTAGTTTTTCAGCCCCGAAGCCGCGTTTGACGGGCGTACCGGCTTTCAACAATCGTTAGGATTTGATAATTTTTTTTCGCACGATCGCATAGAGGGGGGCTGCATTTTGTGTAGAGGGGCGCGATTCAAGTTGCAGAAAAAAAATAGGGGTAATCCACGAAACGAAGATCCTTGCGGCGCTTAATTTATTTGTCGACCAGTCCTTGTTTCTTCATGGTCTTGATTGCTTGCTCGGTGATTTCCTGAACTACGACGCGCGCCCCAAGCGGATTCTTGGTCCGGCTGACGCCGCGCCACAACAGCTTGTCATCCTTGAGAGAGTAGACTAACGTCTCAATCTCCACAACCAGCTCGGTGTAACTTAGTTCGCCTGGGCTCGGGTGTGGAGCGAAGAACGTGAACTCCGAGGATATATTGTCAATGCGGTTTCCGGACGGATTGGGGGAATTGTTGTTCCTGACGGTTGGCTGATCCTTAGTGGAACTATTGAAAGTGTGCAGCCGGAGCAGAACCGCGCCATCCGCACCGCTTGCAGCGACCTTCGCCCTGGACGATGCGAGATCCTCAAGTTCAATCTCAGAAAGCAGTTCGTAGGAAGCCTGCGCATCGTTGCCTCGGTTGTTTAGCAGGGTCACCATCTCATCTTCGGCGGCGCGCCGCGTTCCTACGCTGCGAGTGACGACAACCGCCAAGAACTTGCGGAGCTTAATGCCCTTTGCCTCCGGGGAGAACCAGCTCGATATCATCTTGGTCGATCCCGCATGAAGCAGGGTTATACCGACCAGCATCAGTAAGAGGGCTGCTTTTCGCGTCATGGGCGCCATCCTTGTGCATTCCAGTAAGGTAGCGCGAGCCACGCTGGGGCTAAAGGCGCTTTTGGCTTTAAGATGCTCCTTGTCCGACTCCGGTGTAATAAGTTTTGAACTCTTGTAGCCGCTTTTGCATTAGGCCCTATCAGATACCGCCTACCCTAGTCCGCAGTCGCCTTTCTTCCGAGAGGCCCTCGAATTGATCACTTTTCGTCATCAGGCGTCCAAACCATGGCTTCTTGAAGCGGGTTAAACGGTTGTGCGCGGGTGGTCGGGCGCTCGGAAGTGTTGTACCGGAAAGGGAACTTGCCCTGGCGCACATTAGCCGTCAGCTCATTTTCTGTCCCGCGACTGACTCTGGTGAAGGCGACATCGGCGCGAGGGTGACGCCCTGGATGCACTACCGATCATGCTCCTTATCGGCCCGTATCCTACAACTGGGAGTCACAGCCGACTGGTAGTATTCGATTATGCCCGATAGCCCGAGTTTTCCCGCGGCCGTTTATGCGGAGACCGTCCTGTCGGTCAATTTTCGAGATGCGCAACGCCTCTTTCTCAACTCGCTGATCGAAATACACTACGCGCACACGCTGATGCTTGCGCGCCAGGGGATTATCTCGCCATCGGCGGCGCGGGCCTGCGTGCACGGACTGGACCAGATCAATCGGACCGAACTCTCCAGCGTTCCTTACGACGGCCGTTCCGAGGACCTCTTCTTTTTTGTCGAAGAAGCGCTTGCGCAAATCTGCGGCAGGACGATCGCGGGCGTCATGCACACGGCCCGGAGCCGGAACGATATCGACATCACGCTTTACCGCATGGGTCTGCGCGCGGAAATTCTCGGCATCGTCCGCAATCTGAACGCGGCGCGAGAAGTGCTGCTGGACCTCGCCCGCCGCCACATCTCGACACTCATGCCGGCTTACACCCATACGCAGCCGGCCCAACCCATCACGTTCGGGCACTACTTGATGGCAGTGGTCGAACTCATGGGAAGAGATGAGCGCCGGTTGCAGGCCGCGTATGCCACCGTCAATCGTTGTCCACTTGGAGCGTGCGCAATTTCGACAACGGGCTTTCCCATTGACCGTGAATTCACCGCAGCGCTCCTCGGGTTCGAAGGGCTGCAACTCAACTCATACGGCGCCATCGCCGCCACCGACTACCTGACGGAGGCGGCCGGCGCGATTGCCACGGCGATGTTGAATCTGGGCCGCGTGACACAGGACTTCCTCACATGGTGCACGGCCGAATTTGGGTACTTGCGCCTGCAGGATGCATGGGTTCAGATCAGCAGCATCATGCCCCAGAAGAGGAATCCGGTGCCCTTTGAGCATGTGCGCGTGCTGGCGAGCAAGGCAATGGCGCAGGCGCAGGGAATCTTCACCTGCCTCCACAACACGCCTTTTGGCGACATCAATGACGCCGAAGACGACTTGCAGCCGCTGGTCTTCGGCGCCGCCGGCGATGCCATCAGGGCACTTGCGCTGTTTGCCGGCGTTATGGGCGGTTGCGAAGTGAATACGGCGCGCATGGAGGAACGAGCCCAGTCGGATTTTCTGACCGTGACTGAAGTGGCCGACACCCTGGTCCGCCGCGAAGGCGTCAGTTTTCGGGAAGCGCACCACCTGGTTTCAGCCGCGGTAAAGCTACTGGATGGAACGTATTCCGATGCCGCAATGGCTCAGGCAGTCGAGGCGCTCGCGCCTTGGCATTTCGGCCGCGCACTGCGGATTTCTCGCGCGGATCTTCTGCAGGCTCTCGACGCTCGGCACTTTGTGGATGTCAGGCGCATCCCGGGTGGAACCGCTCCCGAGGCAATGCAGTCGGCGCTGACGCAGGGGGCGGGGCAGGTGGCCGAGACGCGAGTCTGGATCGAGAGGAAAACAGCGGAATTGGCGGCTTATCCGGTCAGAATCGGGGAGGAACGCCGCACGCTCCTCGATCCTGGCTGATGACCGGCTTTTCCGGAGAGGCTTCCTGTGGAACCGATCCAGGACCTCGATTGAGACCATATTCAATCGTATCCAGGCGGGGGTGACGGTTAGATAACTTGGAGATTAGATAGCGCACCTGCCTTCACGACAGGTGCGCTACATCGCCAACTACCCCTTCACACACACGACCTGCCGCAATGTGTGCAGAATCTCTACGAGATCCGATTGCGCCTCCATCACCGCGTCGATCGGTTTGTAGGCGCCCGGCGTCTCGTCGATTACATCGGCGTCCTTACGGCATTCGACCCCTTCCGTCATGCGAATGTGATCGTCTACCGTAAATTTCTTCTTCGCCTCGTTGCGGGACATCATGCGTCCTGCCCCGTGGCTGCAGCTGTTGAAGCTTTCCGGGTTTCCCTTCCCGCGCACGATGAACGAACGCGCTCCCATGCTTCCCGGAATAATACCCAGATCGCCTTCACGAGCGCGGACGGCGCCTTTACGGGTCACCATGACATTTTCGCCATAGTGCGCCTCCCGCGCGACGTAGTTGTGATGACAGTTGATGGCCTTCACTTCCGCGTCAAACGGAGGCACTTCGCCGGAACTCCGGATCGCGCCCACGATCTGCTCCATCATCAAGTCACGATTCGTCCGGGCATAATCCTGCGCCCACTCGACCGCTTCGAAGTAGTCATCGAAGTGTTCCGTGTGCTCCGGGAAATATGCCAGGTCATGATCCGGCAGGTTGATGAAGAAGCGCTCCATGTCCTTCTTGGCGAGTTCAATGAAGTAGCTGCCCATGCGGTTGCCCACCCCGCGCGAACCGCTGTGCAGCATGAACCAAACATGGTCAGCCTCGTCCAGACACACTTCGACAAAGTGATTCCCCGTGCCGAGCGTGCCCAGGTGATTGGCGTGATTCCCGCGATCCAGCTTCGGATGCTTAGCGAGGATCGCATCGTAGCGCGGCTTCAGCGAACCCCAGACTTCCAGGTTGCGTGCCGGAACGTCGTGCCACGCGCCGCGGTCGCCCGGCCCGCCGTGATTCGTACGGCCGTGCGGAACCGCCTTTTCGATCGCCTCGCGACGGCCCTTCAGAGTGTCGGGCAGATGGCTCGCGTTCAGACTGGTTTCGATCGCCATCATGCCGCAGCCGATATCCACGCCAACCGCGGCGGGAATGATAGCGCCCTTCGTCGGGATTACACTGCCGACCGTTGCACCGATTCCCCAGTGCACGTCCGGCATCGCCGCCACCCAGCAGTGGACGAACGGCATTTTTGCGACGTTGATGAGCTGTTCTTTGGCGCGGTCATCCAGCAGGACGCCCTTCGTCCAGGCTTTGATGGGCACGCCGTTCTGGGTCTCGATTACGTTGTAGATTTTTTCCGGCATATAAACTCCTGAATGCAACCTGCGGCGACAAGGGTTTTGAGAAACGCTTCTGCCGCTCTACCGCTGAGCTACCGCACCGAAGCACGGCCCGGATTCGAACCGGGGACCCTCAGATTATCAATGTAGTTCCTCCTGCATTCGCCGCAGGGTTCATATTTGCCGGCGACAAGAATCGGTGAGAGTTTCCCGGGTGTCACCCCGGGAGCGGGTTTTGAAGCCCGCCATGGGACAATGTACTCCCAACCAGCATTCGCCGGCGATCCATCTTAGTGGAATTGAGGACAAGGCGCACCGCTTAGAACGGCGCGCCGTCCTCCACTCCATTCATTGCGTGTTTACCGGCGACAAATTTCGGTGAGAGTCTAACCGAGTTGCCCCGGTTGCGGGATTCGAACCCGTGAGCTTTGCAGCCTTGCCATGTACTCCCGACCAGCATTCGCCGGCACAACAACCTTGGGGCCGACAAGAACAACCACCGAGACGTTTTTCATTTTTAAAGAA
>Ga0163162_10007948_pt1 | contig 10343 bp, 10 predicted proteins | sample S55metaG_FD_115310 | JGI IMG/M metagenome (GOLD analysis project Ga0163162, IMG submission 115310) | Switchgrass rhizosphere microbial communities from Kellogg Biological Station, Michigan, USA - S5-5 metaG | ecosystem: Host-associated > Plants > Roots > Rhizosphere > Soil | place: USA...
ATCTGGTACGGGCTGTATGCACCGGCGGGAACTCCGCGCGACATCGTCGCGAAGCTCAACGCGGAGGTGAGCCGCGTGCTCAAGGATCCTGCGACGATCGAAACGCTGATGAAGCAAGGTCTGCAGCCGTTGGGCGGCTCGCCCGACGATCTGGCGAAGCTCACGAGGGACGATCTCGAGCGCTGGGCGAAAGTCGTGCGCGACGCCAGGATCCAACCCGACTGATCACTTCTTCGGGCGGTTCGGATCCTCGAGGAGCAGCTTCGTCTCCTTGCGCAATATCGGCAGAAGGCGCGTCGCCGCCTTCGCAAGAAGCCACGGCAGCGACACTTCGATTCGCAGCGCATCGTCCAGCACGTCGATGATCCCGGTCGCCGTCTGGCCGAACGCCCGCATGGAAAAGCGCAAAGTGTCGCCGTCCCATGTCTCGTGCTCGATTGCGATGATGCCTCCGAGGCTGCCCTTCGAGCGGGCGAAGCCTTCCTTCAGACGACGGACGGCCTCGTCCTTACCCAGGCGATGACTAATGGTGACGGTGACGGGTTCGTTCATGGATGACTGTGCACAGGCGGCCAAGGCGTCGCTATCATGATCGCACGAGCGGACGCAGTTATCGTCGTCCACGATCGCTGAATCCGATCTCGGCAATTTTTGCCGATCTAGCGGGGGGACGGCCCGTGCGGAGCTTGTGATGCGCATCTACACCGTCGGCCATTCGACTCGTCCCCAGGCGGAATTCATCGCACTGCTCGGAGCGCACGGCGTTCGCCTGCTTGGTGACGTGCGAACGATGCCACGGTCGCGCCACAACCCGCAATTCAACTCGGACGCGCTCGCGGCTGCGCTTGGCGAGGCGGGCATCGGGTACGTCCATCTCCCGGCGCTGGGCGGCCTGCGGCACACGACGCCGGCATCCGTGAACCTGGGATGGCGCAACAAGTCGTTCCGCGGATATGCGGACTACATGCAGACAGCGCCGTTCGCGAAAGCGATCGACGAACTCATCGCCCTGGGTTCGTCCGCGCCGACTGCGATCATGTGCGCGGAAGCCGTTCCCTGGCGATGCCATCGATCCCTGATCGCCGATGCCCTGGTCGTGCGAGGCATCGAAGCGCCGGAGATCGTGAGCGCAGAGCGCACGACGCCGCATGCGCTGACATCGTTCGCGCGTGTGAACGGCATCGCTCTCACGTACCCACCCGAGCAGTTGCCGCTCGAGGGCGGCTGGTCGCCGAAGGGTTGAGCGATTCGCCGGTTCCTACTCGAGCCGAATCGCCGTATCGAAGCGCCACGTCCGGCGAATCTCGATCACGTCGTATTCGCGGGCCAGATTGGGCGGAAACGGCTGGTAAGGAGTCTGGCTTTCGATGACGCGCCGTATCGCTTCGTCGATGCCGGGAACGCCGCTCGATCGAACGAAAGTTATCGTTTCCACCCACCCATCGCTGCGGACGGCAACGGTCACGAGCGGATCGGTGTGAGGCTGGTTGGCAATTTCGCGGACCATGTCAATGGTCATGTTGAGCTGGATCTTCCTCCCCAACGCCTCGGCATACAGGACAATGTCCTGGTTGGAATCGGCGCGGCCGAACAGCCGATACCGCCGTAGGCCGCTGTAGGCTGGCGGGAGCTTCGCGGCTGCTTCGCGCCGGTCACGTTCCTCGTCGAGTTGCCGCCCGATCGCGCGAAGTCTCTCTTCCCGTGCGCGCTCGACCTCTGCTCGTGCGGCCTCTCCTCGTGCGGCCTCTGCTCGTGCGGCCTCTGCTCGTGCGGCCTCTGCACGCGCTGCCTCTGCACGCGCTGCGGCTTCGCGCACCGCTTGTGCTTGTGCCTTTGCCGCCTCGGCTTGTGCGGTCGCGACGCGCGCTGCTTCCACGCGTGCGGCTTCGGCGCGCGCAGCTTCAACCCGTGCCGCCTCGGCCCGTGCCGCATCCGCCTTTGCAATCTCGTTTGCGGCGACGTCAGCTTTTGCGGCCTCGATTCGTAATGTTTCGGCCCGTGCAGCCTCTTGGCGTTCCGCCGTGAGCCTCGCCGCCTCCGCGCGTGCGGCGGCCTGCCGCGCCGCTTTGTCGCGCTCGGCCTCGAGCTGCTGCTGTCGCTGGAGTTCAAGGGCCGCCTGCGCCGCCGCCTGTTCTTTCGTTTCCTGGTCGATGCGCGCTTGGCCCGTCGCGGCGTCGCTCGGAAGCGACGGTCTCGGTGACTCCGGGTTGAAAGCGCGTGCCTTTTCCGCTGGCACGGACGCAGGCAGCGAAGGCGTGATTGGCGCAACCGGCATCGGATCATCGGTCGGCGTCGCTGCGATCACAGCGGGCGGCTCGACGGGCGGCGACGTAGTCTGTTCTGCCTGGTCGATGCGCGGAGCCGCTTGTTCCAGCGACGAAGCAGGTGCCGATTCGGCTTCAGGCGGACTCGTGCTTGTGCTTCGATCCAGTTGTCGCTCTTCCGTCTTCGGCCTTGCCGTTGCCCTCGGCTTGGCTGCCGGCTTCGGCGCGATGGCGGCTTTTGCGCCTTTCGCTTCTCTATCAGGTTCTGTCGCGGGCGCTTCGCGCGTGATCTCCGCGACAAAGGACCCTGAAGCCGATGGAGACCGCGGGACCGCCGACGTATTGGGAACCGATGGCTCGCCTGGCAGTTGTGACGGCGATACCGACGAGTCCGGCGGTGGCCGCGGTGCATCGAGTGCAACCTGCAAATCCGCGCCGTCGTACCTACGCTCGTGCCATGCGAAGCCGATGCCGGGTAGCCACGAGCCCTGGCCACCGAACGCGAGGCTCAGCAGGAACGCGTGGAACGACAGCGAAAGCACCAGTGCAACGGTCAGTCGACGACCGTAGGGTTCCAATCCCTTGAAGTCCGGAAGTGCCCGCCCGGGAGAGTTCATGTGTATGCATAAGATACATGCTCCATCCTCCTCGCTTGCCCGCCCACGTGCGGCAGCAATGATTTCCGGAAAAGGTTTCGTGCCATCGTTCTTCGCCGGCAGCACCGGCCTTAGTCGAGCTGGGCACGATAGTTGCAAAGTCAATACGGAATGCAACTCACGGGGAGGCCCTATGCGCACGCCCGCCAGCATCGCCCGACATCCCATTCATCCCATGCTCATCCCGCTCCCCATCGGCCTTTGGGTGTTCTCGTTTGCATGCGACCTGATCTATGCGTTCTGGTCGCATGACCCCGTTTGGAAGACGATCGCGTTGTATAGCATGGTCGCCGGCCTGATCGGCGCGATTCTAGCTGCGGTGCCCGGACTGATCGATTTGCTCTCGCTGCCTGCCGGGCTGCGCAGCACGGCGGTCCTGCACATGTCCATCAATCTCATCGTCGTAGCGCTGTTCGCGGTCAACGCCTGGATGCGCTGGCGGGCAGGCGACGCGGGTGCCTCGTCGAACACGCCGATGTGGCTGTCGCTGGCGGCGATTGCGCTGTTGCTCGTGTCGGGCTGGCTCGGGGGGAAGCTCGTTTACGAAGGCGGTGTCGCAGTCGACACCGAAAGCCTCGAGCGCAGTCCGAGAACCTAATCGGAGAAGCTAGTCCTGGTCATCCGGCGTGCCGGCTCGGCCCTCTACATTGTGCGGAACGTCGGTGCCGGGGGGTAACGTGCTGGCGTGCGCGGTCCCGGCGGACTCGATGTAGATGCGCTTGATGAGGGGATAGCGCTGCCTGATTTTCTCTTCGATCCGGCGCACCGCCGAGGCGACGTCGCCAGCCGGCATCTTCGGATCGAACGCTGCATCGAGCGTGAGCAGCACTTCCTCGGGCCCGATATACATCGAAAGCGGCCAGCCCGCCTCGCGCACGCCGTCTGTCTCGAGCACCAGCTTGCGCACCGCCTTAGCGGTTTCGGGCCGGATGCCTTCCCCGATCAGCAGGCCCCGCGCTTCACGAATCAGCAACACCGCCACGCACGCCAGCAGCAGGCCGATGACGATGGACGCGGCGCCGTCGATCGCGGGCAACTCGAGCGCGTGACTCGCCCAAACGCCGAGCGCCGCCGCCACCAGGCCGGCAAGCGCCGCCGAGTCCTCCGCGAGCACCGTGTACGTGCTCGGGTCTTTGCTGCGCCGAAGCGCCGTCCACAAGGGAGTGTCGCCCTTCTCCTTCCAGAACTGGCGCGCGGCAATCGTAAAGCTCGCCCCTTCGAACACCGCGGCCGCGGCGAGGACCACGTAACTCCAGAACGCATCCTGAAGCGGCTCCGGATGCAGCATGTGCAGAATGCCCTCGTAGGCGGATACGCCCCCACCGACGCCGAAGATCAGTACGGCCACGATCAGGCTCCAGAAATAGAGCTCCTTCCCATGACCGAATGGATGCTCGATCGACGGCTTGCGCTGCGAAAGGTGCATGCCGATGAGCAGAAGCACCCCGTTGCCCGTATCCACTGTCGAGTGGATTCCTTCGGACAGCATCGCGGAGCTTCCGCTCACGCCCGCCGCGATGAACTTGGTCGTCGCAATCGCGACGTTCGCAGCGATCGCGCCGTAGACCGCTACTTTCGATTCGGCCATGCGCTCCCGCGCGAGCGCGCTACCGCACTTCCATGCCGCACTTCCCCTGTCGGGCTTCGGGGTTTGAGGCCGCGGCTCCCGCCGGCTATGTCGTCGAGCGCGAATGCCGCCGCCTCGACGTCGAGAAACGCCTCCATCACGTCCGCGACGCGACCAAAGAAGTTGGCGCCCCTGGCACTGCGAATGTCATTCGCGCACGTGCGATACCAGGGCGCGAGGTGCGCCTCGAAGAAGGCGCGCTGCTGCGCGAGCGGACGCGGCGCGACGCCGGGCGCGCCGGCGACCAGCAGCCCCATTGCTTCGCACAGCATTCCGACATGATCCTCCATTTTCGCGATACCGTCTCGGCGCACGAGCCGAGCTGTCCCAACGCTGACCGTACGTCGGCGAGCGTGTTGCCGTCTCCGACGGTGTGCGACACGGCAGTCTCGCGCAGTGCAGCGAGGAGTCGTTCACCGTCGTCGGAGCTCCCGGGCAACAGCAGCGCGGCGGTCAACGCGTAGAGAGCCACGCGGCCCTCTTCGTGCGGCGTGACACGAGACGGTGACATGGTGTTTAGCCGTGTTCGCCCTGCAGGATGGCTTCGGTGTACTGGGATCTGACTTCCCCGCTGGCGTAGCAAGCGGCGTTCCCGTTGCGTCGGCCCGTGCCGCGAACGGCACTGGCGCGATGGGCGGTGCGAGAAATTCCTTGGTCGGCAGCGCGATGGCCGACACGCATGGTAGACCGAGGGAAAAGTTACCGGGAAATGGTGCGACGCATCACTTGCGACGGTCGCAAAAGGCGCGTGGCACGGTCGTCTCAAAAGCACGAGGAAGCCTGACAGCCGAAGGACGCATCGTGGCCCTTTCGACGAGTTTGATAGAGTGCGGGCAACGCATAGCCAAGGAGGAGGACCGACATGCCGAACATCGGAAGCGTACTCAAGGAAGAAATCGTCAGGCTTTCCCGCCGGGAGAGCCGAAGCCAGGTCGACTCGACAAGGAAGGCGACAATGCGGCACCGCCGCGAGATTGCGGCGCTGAAACGGGACGTCGTGCAACTCGAACGCCAAGTCGCCCTGCTGTCGCGCAAGGTCCTTGCCGCACCAGCCGTCGTGGCGGCTGATAACCGCGGCAAATCTGCGCGCTTCAGCGCGAAGAAACTTCGTGGGCATCGCGAACGCCTTGGGCTTTCGGCTGACGACTTCGGCAAGCTGCTGGGTGTGAGTGCGCAATCCATCTACAACTGGGAGCAGGAAAAGGCCCGCCCGCGCGCAGAGCTGCTGGCGAAGGTCGCCGCCCTACGCGGAATCGGGAAGCGCGACGCGAAATCACGCTTGGAGCGGCTCGTCGCAGCAACGAAGAGGACGAGCGCCAAGCGTTAGCAGCTTGCCCGAGAACGCGGGTTGTCACGAGCGCCATCCATTGCGCTTCACCGAAGATGAAACAGGAACGCGCTATGGACAATAATCTCCGATGTGCGGTTGCAGGACATGACACGCTGGGCGAAACGCCCCTGTGGTGCGCACAGACCCAGGCGTTGCTTTGGCTGGACATCGATGGTGGGCGCGTGCAACGTTTTCATCCGGAGACGGGGCGGCATGACGTGTTCACCTTCGACGCGGAATTTGCTGGAAGCCTTGCCCTCGCCGACGAGGCCGGCTGCTTCCTCGTCGGACTCGATCTCGCACTCTTCATATTCGACGTGGCGACGGGAGAACAGCGGCTTCTCTGTCAAGTCGAACCGCAGGGCACGGACAACCGGCTGAACGATGGTCGGTGCGATGCCCACGGCCGGCTTTGGGTCGGAACGATGGACAACCAGCTGTCGCGACCGAACGGTTCTTTCTATCGGATCGATCCAGATGGCGCGATCCATCGGCAATTCACGGACATCATCGTATCCAACACCGTGGCTTTCTCGCCGCGGCAGGACACGCTCTACTTCTCCGATACCCGGAAGTTCAAGACGTGGAAGTTCCCCTTCGATCCGGAACGCGGAACGCTCGGTGACAGAACCATCTTTGTCGATCACACGGTAACGCGTGACCGTCCGGATGGCGCCTGCGTAGACTCCGACGGCTTCGTCTGGACCGCGATCTTCGGGGGTGGCCGTGTCGTGCGCTTCTCCCCGGCAGGAGCAGTCGACTGCGTGATCGAGCTACCGGTAACGAATCCCACCTGCACCTGTCTCGGGGGTCCTGACCTGAAAACGCTCTACGTCACGACTGCGCGGAAGTTTCTGACTCGCCGACAGCTTCGTCAGGAGCCGCTCGCCGGATCCGTGCTGGCCATCGGTGTAAGTGTTCCCGGCCTTCCCGAGCATCGATTTCGATTGCGCGGCACCTAATTTGGGCGATTAACCCTTGTTAGACTGTCGTTCGAAGATCCTAGCTGACATCAAAATCCCCTCCGCCTTCGCTGGCGTGGCTCACGCAGTACAAGCAATGAGCCGGAGGTGAAGATCACGCCAAAGGGCAAGGCATTCCTCGCTGAGGCGCGCGCACGGAAGGAGGCGAATTATGGGAAGCTATTTGCTAAGAAATTGAGCAAGGGGTCCTGACACAAACCGTCGCTTTAGCGTCAGTGCTGCGCCGGCTCCGGGCGTCCCGAGAGCGCCCTGCGCCACTTTGATCAAGACCAACGCGCGCTCGCGGGGCATCGCTGCGATGCCGAGGTGCTGGCGATGATTCCACGGAATCGAGGGAGACGCGCTACGGGTCTGGCGCGCCGGCCGGCTCGAGCATCCGAAAATAATGATCGCGCCGGCAAGGCGGCGTTCGGCCAAGGCCCTACCCGTTCGGGTAGGACCACGCCCGCGAGTGCGCTGACGCACCGATCGGGAAGGCACTCCCCGCGCCACACTTACGTTATGACCATCGATCTCACGGTTGTGAAGAATGCACTCGAAGAGCTCACCGACATCGAGCTCCAGGCGCTCGCGACCGCCACTGACGAGGCGCCGCAGATCGCGCCCGGCTTGATAGCGTGGATCGACGGGGCGTGCCATTGGGAGATGAACCGGCGAACGGGAAGAGACTACGGGCTGCAGCCGCCCGAGGCGGCGACCGATCCGTCGGAGGACGCTGCTAGCATCAACGCTGTGGACGCAATGCGCGAGTCATTCACGAGCAGCGGCTTCGCGCCGGCCGCGCTCAAGTTCTTCGATGCGCTGCTGAAGCTACTGAGCGGCGGCCGCAAGCATTAACACCTTTGCGGGCGTACAGAAAACAACAAGCCCGGCCGCAGCGGTGCTCATATGGGCAGGCAATCAGTTACTGCCTGCGACGCGAGGAGCCGAGTCCGGCGACTCGCACTCTTAGCAACTGGGCACAGGAACTATCTGTTTGGTAAAAGTCCAATCCTTAATATCTACCACTCCGTTGTGGTCGACATCGGCCCTTGGGTCGAAGCCTGGTTGGCCAAGGCGTTTGCCGAAGGAGGCTTTCGCGATGGCGAGATCCTTGCAATCTGCAACCGCATCCCCGTTCAGGTCTGCAGACCTCGGCAGGCCGATGACGGTGCCTTCGCGACGCGAATCGGCCGCACCGTACTGATACGCGGTAACAGGATCGACGAGCACCGCCTGGACGGAGCCGATTTCGCCCCCCGGTGTCGTGATGCTCACCGGGTAGCCAAGCGTGCGCAGGCCGTCGATCGTGGACTGCGGGAAGCCCGGCTCCATCGAGATTGCGCTCGCCGTGCTCGTGATCGACAAGCGCGGCGCGTTGATTGCGTCCTGCAGTGTCATCTTGTGGTCGATGAGATTCAGCGTCACGTTCAGCACCGAATTGATGATGGTCGCCCCACCTGGCGAGCCGTACGCGACCAGCGGTTCCCCTTCCGGGGTGAAGATCATCGTCGGCGACATGCTGCTGCGCGGACGCTTGTTGGGCTGCACGTCGTTGTAGCCCGGGCTGCCTGTATACGGGTTTATCGACGGCGCGGTATTGAAGTCGGTGAGCTCGTTGTTGAGCAGGAAGCCGAAATTGTGGAACGTTCCATCGTCGTTCTTGTACCCGGCAAAAACGCCGATGCCGTGCGAGGACTCGATGGTGTTGGTGTACGTCACTATGTTGCCCCACTTGTCGACAACCGCGTAATGAGTCGTCGTTTCGCCCGGGCCGGTGACAGGCTCGGCCACCGCCAGGCGGGTGCCCGTGCTCAGGCCGGCGGTCTCGTAGGGACGCGGATCGCCAGGTGTCGGATTCGGGTTGATACGCGCGCCAGGGACGATTAATGCGCTGCGCTCGCCAACGTAGGTCGCGTTGAGAAGGCCCTTGGCGGGGACCGCTACGAAATCGGGGTCACCCATCCAGATAGAGCGATCGGCGAAGGCAACGCGCATGGCATCGGTCATGACATTTGTCGTCTTGAGCGAGCCGAAACCGTAGCCCTGCGATGCATCGCCGAGCGGGAACCGCTCGAGCATCTTCAACATCTGAATGATCGTCAGACCGCCTGATGTGGGTGGGGCGACGGACTTGATCAGATAACCGCGGTAAGTCCCGACGACTGGCGCGCGGACGATGGCCTGGTAGTTTTCCAAGTCCGCATACGTCATGGTGCCGCCCTTGCCATTTGGAGCCTGCGGGCGGTTGAATTTCTGACCTTCGACGATACCCTTGGCAATGTCGCACCCCTTCGCGGGGATCAGCTTGTAGAAGCAGTCCGGCCCATTGGCGGCAATGAGCCGGAACGTCTGTGCGAGCGGCTTGTTTTGCACCAGCGAGCCGACAGGGGCGGGTTGGCCGCCCGGGCAAAAGTAGGCCGCGGCCTCTGGCGAGTTGGTGGACCGGCCGCCATTGCTGCAGCTCACCGCCGTGTATCGAGGCGTCGCGGCGAAGCCCTCGTCCGCGAGTTTGATTGCGGGCTGAATCACATCGGACAAATTCAGGTTGCCGTAGCGCTCGAGTGCGAGCGCCGTTCCGCGTACCATGCCCGGCACGCCCACTGCCACACCCTGCAGCGTCGCGTTCGGCACACCTACGAACATGTCAGGCGTCGCACCTGCGGGCGCCTTTTCGCGCGTGTCGATGAAGAACGTTTCGTGTGTGGCAGCCAGGTAGATCATCATGAAGCCGCCGCCGCCGACACCCGCGGACTGCGGTTCGACCACGTTAAGCGCGTAGGTGATTGCGACGGCCGCGTCGATCGCGTTGCCACCCTGCTCGAGGATCTTGGCACCTGCTTCCGCTCCGTACGGATTGGCCACCGCCACCACCCCCTCGCGAAATGCCATTCCCGCCGGAGCCAGCGACGCCTGCGGAGTCAACATCTCTGTCGTCTGGACACCGTTGTCGGCGTGGGCTGATACGGTAACGGCGGCTGCAAGCAGCGCGGCAGCCGACCAGACCGGCAGGTGCCCTAGATGGTTCGACGCATGCATATTCATTACCTTTGCTTTGGATTTGAAAGGGAAGGTCTACGTGAGGCGCCCTCACGAGTGCGGAGTCGAGCTCACGCTTGCAGTCCGGAACACTAACGCGGACAGGGCTGCATTTCAACCAAGGAATGAAAACAAGGGGGCGAAACGAAAGCCCGTGGCTCGACGGCGTGCAGCCATTGCATCACAACAAGGCGACTGCTTCCATCGTATGGCTGCTATCGGGGCTTCGCTAAACGGCTGCAGTCGGCCGCGAGTTGCCTTTGCCCGCAGTCGACCATAGTTCCTCGCGGCTGGGAACGGCTTCAAATCCGGATGTCGAGTGCAACATCGGCGGTTGCACGCTGTCAGTGGCCTGAACGAGCCAGGTCCGCAGCGCACGATCGAGTGATCACCGACTCTAATTACCTCGGAGCAATTTCACAGGAGGCATAGCCATGAGTGCTGCGCGTGCAATGCAGGTGTCCC
>Ga0163162_10007949_pt1 | contig 10343 bp, 9 predicted proteins | sample S55metaG_FD_115310 | JGI IMG/M metagenome (GOLD analysis project Ga0163162, IMG submission 115310) | Switchgrass rhizosphere microbial communities from Kellogg Biological Station, Michigan, USA - S5-5 metaG | ecosystem: Host-associated > Plants > Roots > Rhizosphere > Soil | place: USA: Michigan...
CCGAGCGCGTCGGCGCGGTTCTCGGTGTCCGAGGAGCCCGCCATAAAAATAATCCAGTTCAGGTCCGCGCCCGCACAAAATGCCGGGCCGCTGGCGGCGAGGACGATCGCGCGCACGGTGGCGTCGTCGTCGAGCGCGCGGAAGGCGGCGGTGAGTTCCACGATGGTCGCGTCGTCGAACGCGTTGCGCACGTCGGGCCGGTCGAGCGTCACGCGCGCAACGTGGCCGTCGACGGTGAGCTTCAGGCGCTGCAGATTGAGTGCGTCGGTCATGGAAATTCTTCGAAGTGGACGACGAGAAGCCGATTATCGCTAAATTTGAGATGCAATTCGATTCCGGCACGGCTCGCGCTCGCGCGCAGGGACCGGGACGGTGCTGCGGCGGTGCCGATATCGCGCGTAACTTCGTGCAACGCGCCGGCTTGTTATGACGATTGGCGCGCGAAAATGCAAAAGCGCCGGCTTGGAGCCGGCGCGGGAAATCTGCTTGAGGGGCCCGCCTAGCGCGATGCCGTTTGCGTCTGGGCGCTGTTGTCGTGCCAGACCACCGCGTCGTCCACCGCATAGAGGCGGCACGGATCGTTGCTCTGCTTCTGGCAGCCGGCGAGCGCGACCGACATCGGATCGTCGCCGCCTTCGGCCCACGACCACGCGCCCGAATCCGACACGGCAAACGCGCGGCTCGAATACTGGTGGAGGAAGTTGCGGTAGCCGGCGCGGCCGTTTTCGTCGACGAACGGGACCGCCGCCACGGCATCCAGGGTCGCATAGCCGGTGGGCTTCGGTGCATGCGGCTCCGAGACCTGATACTGCACCGACGTCGGCATGCCGATCTTCGCGAGGAACGTCTTCACGCGCGGCCACCAGATCTGCACGCCGTCGCGATCGCCGACGAGCCGGTGCGCGTCGTTCTTGTATGCACCGAAATCGAACATCTGCGCGGCGGCGCCGTGCTCGGTGTAGGCCGAATACATCTGGCTCGCGAGTTCGCCCTGCCACACGGAATCGTTCGTGCCGTACAGCCACAGCGACGGGAGCCGCACTTCTTCACCGTATGCGCCAAATGCGCTGGTGAGGTTTTTCTGCCAGCCCGCGCACTCGTCCTGACGCAGGCCGCCGGAGAAGTTGATGAGCCCGCGCACGCCGGGTGCGGAAACGGCGTCGCGCGCGCCGTAGGCCATCGTCGTCAGGCCGCCATGCGACGTGCCTGCAACGACGATGTGCGTCTTGTCCACATACGGCTGTTCGCTCATATAGGCAACCGTCGCGGTCACGTCGCGCGCCTGCGCGTAGCCGTTCGCTTCGACGTTGCAGCCGCTGCCGGCGTAGTCGCCGCCCGAGCCGGCAAAACCGCGGCGATTCGGCACCACGACCACATAGCCGTGGCGCACGAATTCGCGCGCGAGCGCGAGCGGACGATTGCGCGGCTGGCTGTGCGAGTCGCCGGGGAGCTTGCCGTGATTGAACACGATCATCGGGAAGGGGCCGGTGCCATCCGGCTTGAAGATCGTGGTTTCGAGCGTGACATCGCCGGACGGAACGCGGATCACCGTTTCGTTCAGACTATTGTCCACAACGGGGAGGGTCGAATCGATCGCGTCGGGGATCTGCCCGAAAACGGGTGCCTGGAGGCCTTCGGATTGTCGCGTGCCGCCGACCGGGTCTGCATGTGCGATCGACTGCATCGCGCCGAGCGAGCACAGGATGCTGAATCCGACCAACCAGGTTTTAATTGCCATCCCTGTGACTCCGACTGCTCTTTGACGAGGCGCTAATGCGATGAGGCCCGAATTGAAGTCACAAACCGATCTCACTGCTCATCCTGGGAGCAGTATGCAGTCTGGGTTCCGGGAGTCATGCCTTGAAAAGACAGGACAATTGGCTTCAATACGGCGCCTGGACATCGAACTGCAACGTCAGGCGTTAGAGCGAGATTAACCGGTCAAAAAGCATCTGCACAATTAGAGAGAACCCCTGTAACTACTCTCTTAATCATACGAGTCGAAGCCGGGAATTTATACCGATGTAATTAAGCCTACGCTTCACTTACGATGCCGTCGACATACAGCCAGCGACCTGCTTCATTGCGGACAAAACGGCTCGTTTCGTGGAGCCGGTGGGCGCGTCCGCCCACTTTGTAGCGCGCGACGAATTCGACTTCCGCATGGTCCGCGTCGAGCGGGACGTGGCGCTTGATCTGCAGCCCGAGCCATCGCGTCGCGGGATCGGCGGACGCGTCGAGATCGGCGGGACGCGTTTCCTCAGACCACGTCTCACGCAGGTACGCCGTGTCGCCGAGCACGTAGGCGGTGTAGCGCGAGCGCATCAGTTCCATCGCGTTCGATGGCGTCGCGCCGCCTTCGATGAATCGTCCGCAACACTCGGCGAATAGCGGGGCGCGATCAGGCTGGCGACGCTCGGGCGACGCACCCGCGCAAGGGCACGGCATGGCGTTCATTGATCGACCGCCGGCATCTCGACGTGGCGCGGCTGCGAGCGCACGCGCCCGAGCCACGCGCGGATCGCCGGATAGCGGGACAGATCGAGATTCGCCTGATCGGCGACGTGCGTGTAGGCGTAGAGCGCGATATCCGCGACCGTATAGCGCTCGCCGACGAAAAACGTGCGCGTCGCGAGATGCGCTTCCATCACGTCGAGCGCGCGATACGACCCCGCGGTCTTTTCAGGCAGGCGCGGATCGTCGGCACGCTTGAGGAACTGCAGGATGAAGCGCGCCACGGCCACATTCGGCTCATGGCTGTACTGCTCGAAAAACATCCACTGCAATACCTGCGCGCGTGCGAGGCGATCGGTGGGCATCAGCGGCGTGCCCTCGGCGAGATAGCAGAGAATCGCACCGGACTCGCAGAGGCAGGTCATGTCGTCGATACGGAGCACCGGCACCTTGCCGTTCGGATTGAGCTTGAGGAACGTCTCCGTGCGCGTCGCGCCGTGCATCATGTCGACTTCATGCCATGCGTAGGGCAGATTCAGCTGTTCGAGCGCGAGCCGGACCTTGTAGCAATTGCCCGATGAAGCAACGCCATGTACCTGATAAGTCACGAGTGATCCTTTCGAGTTTGAAGTTGTCGTCACCAGTCGAGCATCGTGCCGTCGTATTGCACGAAGCTGCCGTTGAAGCGCTCGCGCATCGCGGCCGCCTCGGCGATCATCGCGCGCATGCCGCTCACACTGTGCGCCGCGTCGATCGCCGCCGACGAGCCGCCCATCTCCGTGCGCACCCACCCCGGATTCAGCGCGATGCATACGGAGCGCCGCGTTTCCAGCGACGCCACCTTCAGCGTCGCGTTCAGCGCGGCCTTGCTCGCGCGATAGAGCCAGCCCGTCGTGCCGCTCGCCGCGCCGATGCTGCCCATCTTGCTCGACAGCACCGCGAGCACGCCGCCGGCGGCGTCGGTGAGCGGCAGCAGCACGGGAATCAGCTGCATCGGGCCGCGCACGTTGGTCTGCATCACCTGATCGAAGTCTTCGGCGGTGACCGTCTCCACGCCTTCCGTGCGCGGACCGTAGACGCCCGACACGATGATCGCGACATCGAGCGCTTCGCCGTCCAGTTGCCACGCGAGCGCGGCGACCTGCTCCGGCTGCGTGACATCGAGCGAGAAGGTCTGCGCGCCCATGGCGTCGAGCGCCGACAGCGATGCCTTGTCGCGCGCGGTGGCCTGCACGCGCCAGCCGTCGCGGCAGTACGCGCGCGCGAACTCGTGGCCGATGCCACGCGAAGCTCCGACGATCAGTACCGTTTTCATTTCGATCCCTGATTCAAGGGCTCAGATTCAAGGGCTCAGATTCGAGGGCTCAGATTCGAGGGTTCGGACCGAAGGGCCCGAACCCCGGGGCTCAGACGAGTTCGATGCCCATTGCCGTCGCTTCGCCGCCGCCGATGCACAGGCTCGCGACGCCGCGCTTCAGACCGCGCGCCCTCAATGCGCCGATCAGCGTGACGATGATGCGCGCACCCGATGCGCCGATAGGATGCCCGAGCGCGCACGCGCCGCCGTGCACGTTCACCTTGTCGTGCGGCAGGTCGTGCTCGCGCATCGCGGCCATCGCGACGACGGCGAACGCTTCATTGATTTCGTAGAGATCGACTTCGTTCGCGCGCCAGCCGTTCTTCTCGAAGAGCTTGCGGATCGCGCCCACGGGCGCCGTCGTGAAGAGCGCCGGCTGCTGCGCGAACGTGCTGTGGCCCGCCACGCGCGCGAGCGGCGTGACGCCGAGGCGTTTGGCCGTCGATTCGCGCATCATCACGAGCGCCGCGGCGCCGTCGGAAATCGACGAGGAATTGGCCGCCGTCACCGTGCCGTCCCTGGCGAACGCAGGCTTGAGCGAAGGAATCTTTTCGATGTTCGCCTTGAACGGCTGCTCGTCGCGATCGATCACGGTGTCGCCCTTGCGGCCCTGCACGGTGACGGGCGCGATCTCCCACGCGAACGAGCCGTCTTCGTTCGCACCCTTCGCCCGGCGCAGCGACTCGATGGCGAACGCATCCTGCGCATCGCGCGAGAACGAATACGACGACGCGCACTGCTCGGCGAACGTGCCCATCAGGCGGCCTTTTTCGTAGGCGTCTTCGAGGCCGTCGAGGAACATGTGATCGAGCACCTGCCCATGTCCCATGCGCATGCCGCCGCGCGCCTTCGGCAGCAGATAGGGCGCATTCGTCATGCTCTCCATGCCGCCCGCGACGATCACGTCGATCGAGCCGGCAATGAGCATGTCGTGCGCGAACATCGCAGCGCGCATGCCGGAGCCGCACATCTTGTTGACGGTAGTGCTGCCCGTCGAAAGCGGCAGCCCCGCGCCGAGCGCCGCCTGCCGTGCGGGCGCCTGTCCCTGTCCCGCGGGCAGCACGCAGCCGAACACGACCTCGTCGATCTGCTCGGGAGAGAGGCCCGCGCGCTCGCGTGCCGCGGCGATCGCGACCGAGCCGAGCTGCGGCGCGGTGAGCGATGCGAAGTCGCCCTGGAACGCGGCCATCGGCGTGCGTGTTGCCGACACGATGACGACCGGATCACGATTTGTCTCACTCATGTTTCAACTCCTTGATGACGCCTTCGACAATGGCGGGAATGTCGCCGAGGCGCGCGGCATCGGAGGCGAGCACGTCGTTCTCCGTGGAATGCGCGCCGCCGCGTGAAAGGGCTGCGATACAGGACCGGTACGTCGATTCCATCTCCTCGGGCGCGCCGATCATCATGCCCATGTTGCGCACGCGGCCATCGTGCACGCCGTAGGTCCAGCCGTGAATGGTGAGTTGCTGGCCGCGCGCCCATGCATCGTTCACGATGGTCGTGCGGCACACGTTCATGGTCTGCTCGATCGTGTTCAGTTCGACGAGCCGCCGATGTCGCGCGCTGCCCATCGGCCATTCGTCGAGCAGCGAGGCGTGTTTTTCGCGCACGTCCTCGACGTGGCGCAGCCAGTTGTCCGCGAGCCCCACGCGGCGGCCCACGAGCGCCGCGCCCACGCCCGAGCACCCGTAGTGTCCGACCACCATGATGTGCTTCACCTTGAGCAGGTCCACGGCAAACTGGATCACGGAGAGGCAGTTCAGGTCCGATGGCACCACCACGTTCGCGATGTTTCTGTGCACGAACACTTCGCCCGGCGGCAGGCCGATGATCTGGTTCGCCGGCACGCGCGAGTCGGAGCAGCCGATCCACAGATACTCCGGCGCCTGCTGATGCGCGAGGCGCGAGAAGTATTCAGGGTCCTCCCCGAGCATGCGCTCGACCCATGCCGAGTTGTTGTCGAACAGGTGCGAGAGCGGGTTGGGAGCGTCGGTCTTGTCGTCGGTCGTATTCATGTTGTCAGGTTGGTGCGGCCGCGGTCATGCGGCCCGTGCGGACGCGTCGGCGTCCGGGTCGCGGGTCTGCGCGAAGCGCTCCGGGTAGCGGACGCAGAATCGCGCGGACTTGTCATAGGGAAAGAAGTCGGCGAGTTCGCCGCGCAACAGTTGATCCTTGTGTCTTTGCCAGAGGGCGGGATCGAAGAAATCGGCGTGATGGCGCATGAACACCTCGCGCACGCGCGGGTCGCCAAGCAGGAACGTGTCGTACGTCTCCGGGAAGATGTCGTGCGCGCCGACCGTGTACCACGGTTCGCCCGCGAGTTCGTCTTCCTCGTTGCGCGGTTCGGGCACCTTGCGCACGTTGCAGTCGGTCAGGTACTCGATCTCGTCGTAGTCGTAGAACACCACGCGCCCGTGCCGTGTCACGCCGAAGTTCTTGTACAGCATGTCGCCCGGAAAGATGTTGGCCTGGATCAGTTCCTTGATCGCGTCGCCGTATTCCCTGATGCCGTGCTCGATGTCCGCGTCGCTGCCATTCTGCAGGAAGAGGTTGAGCGGGACCATGCGGCGCTCGATGTACAGATGCTTGATCACGAGGTTGTCGCCTTCGTATTCGATCATCGACGGCGCCTCTTTCTCCAGCTCGCGGATCAGCGCGTCGTCGAGCCGCGCGACGGGCAGCGCGACGCTCGAATACTCGAGCGTATCGGCCATGCGTCCGAGCCGGTCGTGGCGTTTCACCAGCAGATACTTGTCCTGGATCTTCCTGCGCGTGGTTTCCTTCGGCGGGGGGAAGTAGTCCTTGATCAGCTTGAACACGTACGGGAACGACGGCAGCGTGAACACGATCATCACGAGCCCCTTGATGCCGGGCGCGATGATGAACTGGTCGCTGGAGTGCGAGAGGTGGTGCAGCAGGTCGCGATAGAACAGGTTCTTGCCCTGCTTCTGCAGCCCCACGGACGTATAGATCTCCGCCTTCGGCTTGCCCGGCATGATCGAGCGCAGGAACTGCACGTACGCCGAGGGCACTTCCATGTCGACGAGAAAGTACGAGTGCGCGAAGCTGAAGATGATGAGCAGCTGCTCGCGATTGAGCAGCACGGTGTCGAGTGCGAGCAGGTTCGGTTGCGTATGGCGCACGGGCACGGCGAACGGAATCACGAGGTCGCCGTTGATGATGCGCCCGACGATATACGCGGCCTTGTTGCGATAGAACAGCGACGACAGCGCGTGGATCTGGAAATTCGGCGCGGCCTTGAATTCGCCGAAGGCTTCGGAGATGGCCTGCATCACGCATTGCACGTCGCGGGAGAGGTCCTCGAACGGCGGCTCCAGCTGGAAGTTCGTGACGATTCGCTCGAGCGTCGCGGCGAGGCCGTCCTTGCCCGGGTAATACGCGCGATAGGTCGGCTTCGCGGCAGGTTCGCCGTTTTCGATGTACTCGGTCGAAATGGCCGGACGCACGAAAATGAAGTCGTTGTTGAAGTACGAGCGATGCAGGATCTTGCAGCACACCGAGTTGAAGAACGTCTCGGCACATTCGGGCTGGCGATGCGACGTGAGCAGCCCGATGTAGTGAAGCTTGATCTGCTGCCAGACTTCGTCGTCGATGTTCTCCGCGTCGTATTCGTCTTCGAGCAGCGCCACGCATTCATCGACACGGTCGTCGTACGAGGTGATCCGGTCGCGCGCGAGCTGTTGCAGCGCGACCCAGTCACCCTTCTCGAAGAGCGACTTCGCCCTGACCGCGGCGTCGCGAAACACCCGGTAGTGGCGATCGAAGCCTTCGAGCATCGTCTGCGCGACGTCAAAGCCGATTTGCGACGAAAGCAGCTTGGGAAAGTGATTCATGTCGGCCCTGCGCGTGTGGTGTCGCGTGGTTTCTTCGCACGATATTGTATCGCCGCCATGAGGGTCATCCTCATCGTCACGGCTTCCTGCTATGCGGCGCGCGACTTGCGCGCGCGCTTTTCAGCGCTTGCTGAAAGCAGCGCGCGCCCTTGTCGCTCGTACTGGTCGAGCTCGGCGAGCGTGGCGTCCAGGTCCTCCCGTTGCCGCTCCAGCACCTTGCGGTGCGCCGCGATCGTGTCGAGAAACGCATGCAGTTGCGAGACGGTGCCGGTCGGCGAATCGTAGAGGTCGAGCAGCGTACGGATTTCCGAGAGCGTGAAGCCGAGCCGCTTGCCGCGCAGCGTGAGCCTCAGCCGCGTGCGATCGCGCGGCGAATACACGCGGCGCAACCCGCTCGATCCTTCGCGGGTCGGGGCGAGCAGTCCCTGATCCTCGTAAAAGCGAATGGCACGCGGCGTGACGTCGAATTCGCGCGCGAGCTCGGTGATCGTGTATTGCGTCTGTTGATTCATCGCGATGCGCGAAAACTCCGCGGACGTTAAAATGTACGTTTACGTTATCGTCAACCTCGCCAAAATGCAACGGCGCGGCAACCCGGAGACATGGCCCGAATGAACGCCCTCGAACATCAACTCGATTACGTTTTTGCCGACACGCTGCCGGAACCCGGCGGCGTCATGGAAGTGGCGCCCGGCGTGTTCTGGGTGCGCATGCCGCTGCCGTTCGCGCTCGATCACATCAATCTCTGGCTGCTGCGCGACGAAGTCGACGGCGAGCGAGGCTGGACCATCGTCGATTGCGGCATCGCGAGCGACACGATCAGGGCGAACTGGGAACGCGTGTTCGATTCGGTGCTCGACGGCCTGCCGGTGCTGCGCGTGATCGTCACGCACTGCCATCCGGATCATCTCGGCCTCGCGGACTGGATCTGCAACGGCGGTGACCGCAAGCGCTGGCACGCGCGGCTGTGGATCTCGCTCGGCGAATACGCGATGGGCCGCGTGATGGCGGCCGGCGACGGCTCGAACGCGGGCGGCGAGCGGGCGGCGCGGCATTTCGCGAGGCACGGCCTCACCGACGAAGCGTCGCTCGAAACGCTGCGCAAGCGCGACAGCTACTACCCGACGCTCGTGCCTTCCATTGCGCCTCAGTTTCGGCGCATGCGCGACGGCGACACGCTGACCATCGGCGGGCGCAAGTGGGAAGTCGTGTCGGGCTATGGGCATTCACCTGAACATAGCGCGCTCTTTTGCGCGGAGGCCAGGCTGCTGATCTCGGGCGACATGGTGCTGCCGCGCATTTCGACGAACGTCTCCGTCTTCGACATCGAGCCTGAAGGCAATCCGCTCGCGCTGTATCTGGAATCGCTCGGACGCTACGAAACGATGCCCGCGGACACGCTCGTGCTGCCCTCGCACGGCAAGCCGTTTCGCGGCATGCATACGCGCATCGCGCAACTGCGCGATCACCACAGGGCGCGGCTTGCCGAGGTGCGCGAGGCCTGCGCGAGCCGGGCGCAAAGCGCGGCGGACATCGTGCCGATGATGTTCAAGCGCAAGCTCGACATTCACCAGATGACCTTCGCGCTCGGCGAAGCGCTCGCGCACCTGCATCTCTTGTGGCTCGACGGAGAACTGGTGCGGCGTGTCGGCGACGATCACGTGATCCGCTTTTCCCCGGCCTGATCACGCAATCACCGGGCTGCTGCGGGAAGGCCTACTGCACCGACACGCCCGCGAAGTTCTGCCGTCCGAACGGGCTCACGTGGTAGCCGCTCACGTTGGTGCGCGTGAGCGCGGCCGCCGTCGGATACGCGAGCGGAATCCACAGCGCCTGATCGTGGATGATCCGTTGCGCATCCACGTAGGCTTTCGTGCGCTTCGCGACATCGGGCGTGGCCTTGCCGTCGGCGATGAGCTTGTCGAGCTGCGGGTCGCAATAGCGCGCGAAGTTGATGCCCGACTTCACCGCGCTGCAACTGAAGAGCGGCGACAGATAATTGTCCGGGTCGCCGTTGTCGCCGGCCCAGCCCATGAACAGCATGTCGTGCTGACCCTGCTTCGCTTCCCGGATCAGTTCGCCCCATTCGATCACCTTCACCTGCGCCTTCACGCCGATCTTCGCGAGGTCGGCCTGCAGCAGTTCGGCGCCGGCCTTCGGATTCGGATTCAGCACGCTTCCGTTCGGGCGAACCCAGATCGTCGTTTCGAAGCCGTTCGGAAAGCCCGCTTCGGCGAGCAGCTTCTTCGCCTTGTCGGCTGAATACGCGTACGCGCTCACCGACTTGTCATAGCTCCACGTGTTCGGCGGGAACGGATTGACGGCGGGCGTCGCCGTGTTGTCGAAGACCGCCTTGAGATACGTCGAGCGATCGAACGCCTCGTTGAGCGCCTGGCGCACTTTAGGGTTGTCGAGCGGCTTTTTCTGCGTGTTCAGCGCGACGAACGCCGTCATGAACGCGGGCGTCTCGCTGACCTTCAGCGCCTTGTCGCGCTTTGCATCGAGCACGTCCTGCGGCTTCGGCGAGAGCGCGATCTGGCATTCGCCCGCCTTGATCTTCTGCGCGCGCACCGATGCATCGGGCGTGATCGCGTAGATCAGGCGGTCCACCTTCGGCTTCGGTCCCCAGTACGCGGGGTTCACGTCGTAGCGGATCACCGCGTCCTTCGTGTAGC
>Ga0163162_10007953_pt1 | contig 10339 bp, 6 predicted proteins | sample S55metaG_FD_115310 | JGI IMG/M metagenome (GOLD analysis project Ga0163162, IMG submission 115310) | Switchgrass rhizosphere microbial communities from Kellogg Biological Station, Michigan, USA - S5-5 metaG | ecosystem: Host-associated > Plants > Roots > Rhizosphere > Soil | place: USA: Michigan...
CGCGCCGGTCGTCGTCGCGCCCGCCATGAACGTCAACATGTGGAATCACGCGGCCACCCAGGAAAATATCGAGATGCTGCGTGCTCGCGGCGTCCACGTCGTCGATCCCGACGAAGGCTACCTCGCCTGTGGCATGAGCGGATCAGGCCGCCTCGCCGGCCAGGAACAGATCGTCGCCGCCGTTCGCGATGTACTGCATCTCAAGCGCGACCTCGAAGGCCAAACCGTTCTCGTCACCGCCGGCCCGACCTGCGAAGATCTCGATCCCGTCCGCTACATCACCAATCGCTCTTCCGGCAAAATGGGCTATGCCGTCGCCGAAGCCGCCGCACAACGCGGCGCCAAGACGATCCTCATCACGGGTCCGACCGTGCTCGAAACGCCGCCCAACGTCGAACGCATCGATGTCCGCACCGCGCAAGACATGGACCGTGCGGTGGTCATGAAGTTTCATCAATGCTCCATCGCCATCTTCGCCGCAGCGGTCGCCGACTATCGACCCGCGCAAAGGCTCGATCAAAAAATCAAGCGCACTAAAGAACCGTTCGCATTAGGGCTTGAGCCGACGCCAGACATTCTTGCCACTGCAGCAAAAAACAAAGGCGATCGCCTCATCGTAGGCTTCGCCGCGGAAACACAAAACGTCGGCGAGAACGCCCGCAAAAAACTTGCCGCGAAAAACGCCGATCTGATCGTCGCCAACGATGTCAGCGCAGAAGGCGCGGGCTTCGACCTCGACACCAATATCGTTACCCTGTTCGCTCGCGACGGCCGAGACCTTCCGCTTCCGCGCATGACCAAGCGCGAAGTCGCCCAGCGCATCCTCGACGAAGTCGTTCGCCTCCGCACTGTGCTAAGCTCAAGCGCACCCCAGCGATCCAACAAAGGCACCTGACGAGAAAATGCCCGAGCGCCTCCCCGCCGCCATCCACGAAAAACTCACGCAACGCCTGACGTACTACGAAGACCTCGGCATCCAATTTTTCTACCGCACCCGCAAAGTAGCATCGACCTTCAGCGGCGCGGCCATTTCTGGCGGCGCCGGCGCGAACGCCAACGTTCCGTTCACCGTCCGCGAACCGCAAATCTCAAACGCGACTTCCACTCCCATAGAGGAACCATTGCCCAAAACTCCCCCCAAGCCCGTCATCTCCACTGCTCCTCGCGTACTTTCCTCGCCTTCGGCGGCAAAGATAGAAATCCTGCCCAAAGCTCCCGAAGTATCGCTGTTCGACGCCGTGAACAAAATCCCCAACGACACCTTGCTCAAAGTCCGCGAGGATCTCGGCGACTGCACGCGCTGCAAACTCCACAGCACCCGCAAGACCATCGTGTTCGCGGACGGCAATCCCAAAGCCGAGCTGGTTTTCGTCGGCGAAGGCCCCGGCCACGATGAAGATGTGCAGGGCCTGCCGTTCGTAGGCCGCGCCGGCAAATTGCTAAACCAGATGATTGAAGCCATGGGCCTGCAACGCAAAGACGTCTATATCTGCAACGTCGTGAAGTGCCGCCCGCCCGAAAATCGCCTCCCCGAACGCGACGAAATCGAGTGCTGCTCGCCGTTCCTGCTGCGCCAACTCGATGTAATCTCCCCGAAAGTCATCGTCTGCCTCGGCGCCTGCTCCGCGCAGACGCTGCTGCAAACCAATCGCGGTATCTCGCACTTCCGTGGCCAGTGGCTCGATTTTCGCGGCCACAAGCTGATGGCCACCTACCACCCTGCTTACCTGCTGCGAAATCCCGCCGCCAAGGGCGAAGTCTGGAAAGACCTGCAAAAAGTAATGTCCGTTCTCGGCCTCGAAGTCAAAAAAGGCAAGGCCGCCGAGTCCGGCAAGTCTTCGTAAACCCGCATGGGAGTTCTCTTCGGTCTGCTCACCGCTCTCGCGTGGGGCAGTTCGGATTTTTCCGCGCGATTCGCGGCGCGCCGCATTGGTTCGCTACGCACCACTCTGTATATGCAGTTCACCGGGCTGATCCTGCTCACCCTTTGTTTGCGGTGGGTGGGCGGCTGGGGGCATTTGTTCGACGGTTCCGGCTGGCAGCCGTGGGCTTGGGGTGTGCTCGCCGGGATTTTCAACGGCGTGGCCTCGCTTGCGCTGTATCGCTCTTTTGAAGTCGGCAAGATGTCTGTCGTCGCGCCGCTTTCGGCCAGCTACCCCGCACTCACCGTCGCGCTCTCGTTCTTCTCCGGCGAACGTCTCACCGCTCTTCGCATCGCCGGAATCGTGCTGATTGTCGCTGGAGTGATTTTTGTTGCGCGCGGCGAATCCGCGGCGGCGCCCACCAAGAACACCGCAACCGCGGCAAGCGCCGGGCGTACGAGCGACGGCGTCAGCTGGGCCTTTGTCTCCGCCGTGGGGTTCGGCATCTTGTTCTGGCTCCTCGGTATCCGCATCGTTCCAGCTGTCGGCTTTGCCGCCACCGTCTGGATGATTCGTCTCACGTCCTCAATGCTCACCGCGGCCGTAGTTCTTGCCGGCAAGCAAACTCTGGTGCCACCGCGGGAAATGCCAGTAGCCGGACTCCTCTTGTCGATGGGTATCCTGGATACGGGCGCATTCATCCTAAACAATCGTGGCATGCAGCTCGAACAAGTTTCGGTGGTGAGCGTGCTGGCATCTTTGTATGGCGCGGTCACTGTCCTGCTGGCGGCGATTTTTCTTCGAGAACGGCTTGCGCGCTGGCAGTGGCTGGGAATCGCCGCCATTTTCGCCGGCATCGCGCTGATCAGTCGTTGAGTCTCGTAGGCGCTGAGCGTCGCTGAAAAAGTCTGCTGATACACTACTCGCACGCATGACCGCTTCCTTCTGCAATGTGGCGCTCGCAGTCCCTTTGCGCACGGTGTTTACGTACGGCGTGCCCGAGTCGTTGCGCGAGCTGGTGCAGGCCGGGACTCGCGTGCTGGTACCGTTCCGCAACAAATCGCTGGTCGGGGTGGTGACGGAGCTCACGGAGCAGGCCCCGGCCAACACGAAAATCCGCGACATCACAAAAGTTCTCGATCTTCGTCCGGCGCTGACTCCGAAATTGATCGAGCTGGGCCACTGGATCGCGGGCTACTACCTCGCTCCGGTCGGCGAAGTGTTTCGCGCGATGCTGCCTCCGGTAACCGAAGTTCGTACGCAGCGCGAGATCCTGATCACGGAACTCGGCCGCGATGTCGCGGCAAGCCTGAGCGGCGGTGAGCTGGAACACGACCTGACACGCGCGCAGGTGGAATTCCTGGCCAAACTGAATGAAAGGAAAGGTCCGCTGCGCGCGGAAGCCGCGGCGAAATGGCACATCGATGCCGCGGCGCTGGAGAGAGTGCGTCGGCAGCGCTTGATCGAAATTCGCGAAACCGTGCTGGGCCGCAGTCCGAAGACGCAGCGAGTCATCTCCTGGAAGGTTGGCGGCGAATCGACACCCGCGTCGCTGGATGAAAAAGCCGCGCGTGTGAAGACCCAACTGCAAGAACGCGGGCCGCTGCCGCTGGCCCAATTGATGAAACACGCGAGCGTTTCGCGGGCCTCGATCGAGCGAATGGTGCGCGACGGCTTGCTGGAAAGCTGGGAGGAGCGGATCGATCCGGCGGAGGATCCGTTCGATGTTGGCTACGAGCCGCCGGCGCACACGCTGAATGCCGATCAGGAGAGCGCTTGCGGCGCGATTCGCGCGCGCTTTGCGCTGGGCGAATTCGGCGTGCTGCTTCTGCACGGCGTGACCGGGAGCGGCAAGACCGAAGTGTACATGCGCGCGGTGCAGGAGACTTTGGCGCGCGGCAGGACCGCGATTGTGCTGGTGCCGGAGATTGCGCTGACGCTGTGGGTCGGCCGGCAGTGCCGCGCGTGGTTTGGCACGCGTTTCGAGGGCGTGGCGGTCCTGCATTCGGCACTGAGCGATGTCGAGCGCGCGCGCGAATGGTGGCGCGTACGCAATGGCCAGGCGCGCGTCGTGGTCGGAACGCGCTCGGCGGTTTTTGCGCCGCTGAAAAATCTCGGCCTCATCATCGTCGATGAGGAGCAGGAGAACAGTTACAAGCAGGAAGAAACGCCGCGCTACCACGGGCGCGACGTGGCCATCGTGCGGGCCAAGATGGAGAACGCTGTCGCGTTGCTGGGCTCGGCCACGCCATCTATGGAAACGTTTCATCATGCACGGAGCGGCAAGTACGAGCTGCTGACGCTTGCTTCGCGCGTAGCGCACCGCGCGCTGGCGAACGTGGAAGTCGTCGATCTGCGCCAGGATTTTGCGCAGACCCACAAGACCAGCCCGATCAGCTCGGCATTGCACGCGGGCATCGCGGAGTGCCTGGCGAGCAAAACGCAGGCGCTGGTGCTGATTAATCGTCGCGGATATTCCTGGTCCGTGTTGTGCCGGAGTTGCGGCGCATCGGTGCAGTGCGAAAACTGCAGCATTTCGATGACGCATCACAAGAATCGCAATCGGCTCGAGTGCCATTACTGCGGATCGATTCAGCCGGTGCCCAAGCAATGTCCGAAGTGCCAGTCGAAATACGTTTATTTCTTTGGCGAAGGCTCCGAGCACCTGGAAGAACGGCTGCGCAAGGAATTTCCCGGAGCGCGCATCGCGCGGCTGGATCGCGACACGGCGCGCACCAAGCGCCAATATCAGGAAACGCTGGGCGCGTTTGCCGGCGGCGCGCTCGACATCCTTGTCGGCACGCAGATGCTGGCCAAGGGCCACGATTTTCAGCGCGTGACGCTGGTCGGCGTCATCAGCGCGGATTCGTCGCTGAGCTTGCCGGATTTTCGCGCGGCCGAGCGTACCTTTCAGTTGCTGACGCAGGTCGCGGGCCGCGCGGGCCGCGGCGAATTGCCGGGACGTGTGCTGATCCAGACGTTTTATCCCGAGCACTACGCAATTCAAGACGCGGTGCGCCAGGACTACGCATCATTTTTTGAACGCGAGCTGCATTTCCGGCGAATGATGCAGTATCCGCCGTTCACCTCCCTGGCCAACATCATCGTGCGCGACACCAGCCTGGAGAAAGCAATCCGCTGGTCGCGGAAACTGTCGGAATATTTTTCGCCGCACGACGGCAACGGCGTGCGGGTTCTGGGCCCGGCGACGGCGCCCCTGGCGCGGCTGAAGAAGGAACACCGGTTCCAGTTCCTGCTGAAGTCCCCGAAGCGCTCGGTACTGACCAGGCTGCTGTCCGGTGCAACGGCGTTTGCCGACGCGAAGCAAGTACCGCAGACCGCCGTGCTGGTGGATATGGATCCGCTGAGCCTGCTTTGAAGCTGGACGCGGAAAACGCAGGGGCCAGACCGGTCCACCGCCGTTTCGTCTGTGTTGGCTTGGCGTGTGCCCCGGGGTATACAGGGGTTGTGCGCTATCCCCATGATTTCCAGACGGTTACGGCTGCATGTGCGAGTTGAAGCACCAAGAAGGGAAAGACCGTTGCGAAGAGCGGTTTGAATCTGGGTATACCCCGGTCAATTTGTAAAGAGGCTGGAATCGATTGATTCCAAGAGAGTTGGGCGATATTTCGGTGCGGACAATTGTGCAAGACACAAGGCTTGCAGACGAGCAGTGGAACTGAGAAGGGCTTGCAATCAGGGCGTCAGGGTCGGAAAACGCGTGCGGCGACGGCAGCGAAAAACGAATCCGAGGGTGGGAAACCCGAACCCATGAACGTCGTGCGGCCAGTCTGGCAAGGTCTCGAAGTCGGTGAATCGGATGGTGCGGCCCGTTGCGTCTGCGTTGCGGAAATGTTCGCGCACGAATTTCTGGTTCACGACGGCGACGTGGTGGACGGATTCGATATCGGCTGGCGAAAAGAAACGACCACGCAACAGCCGGCGCCGAAAGGCAGAGAAGTAACCCTCGCTACACATGATGGACGCGGTGTTCCTGTTTTGTGGCCGCGATTCGCCGCGTACGGCGACGGTGGTCCATCCCCAGGTGTATGGTGGCGGAGAAGTGGCTTCGGCAGCGGCAACGACGCCAGGAATCAGAGATGTTTGATCGAGGATCTTCTTCAAGAGGGCGTTCTTCGGCTCGGCTTTGTCGTAGCGGCCTTCGGGCAGAGAGAGATGAGCGGCCAGGACAGTCGCCGGATTGAACCCGATGTCGACGTTTTTCAGAGCAAGAAGAGTACGAGTTATCAGGCCTGCGCCGATCAGCAATACGACGGAGATTGCGATTTCCGCGGCGACCAGAAAGAAACGCGTCCCGCTGTGCTTAACGTCTGGAGTCGCGCCCGTGCCGCCGGCTCTGAGGATCAAGTCCTGACGCATGCAATGCAGGCCAGGCGCAAGCCCGCAGATAAATGCGGTCAAAACGGTGGCGCCGAGAGAAAACACCAGGGCGGCGGGGCTGAGAGTAATCGTCGCTTCGGATGGGATGACGTTCTGCGGGATTGCTGCGACGATTGCCTTCAGACCTACGTACGCAAATAGATATCCTACGGCGCTGCTCGCTAGCGCCAAAGACTGACTTTCCATCATCAACTGGATAACTAAACGCCCGCGGGTTGCGCCCATGGAAGCGCGAATTACGATTTCTCTTTCGCGGGTTGTGGCGCGAGCGAGCATTAGATTTGCAACATTACTGCAGGCGATGAGCAGCAGCATGGTCACCGCGGCCATCAGGACGAAAAGCGTGACCCGGAAGTCGCGGTTTACGGCGTCACCGGCAAACGTATTTACTACCAGTCTAAAGTTCGTTGGAAAGTAGATCGGAAAAACGCTCTCTAGAGGCTTGGCGATTTGTTCGAGGTCCGCGGCGGCGGTCTGAGGCGTGACGCCGGGTTTGAGGTGGCCGACGATCCAGACTTCGTTCGATTCGATTCCTGCGCCGGGAGCGAAACTCGAGCGAGTCAAAGCGATTGGCAGCCATAGGTCGCAATTGCCGAACTGGAATCGCGGGGGCATGATGCCGATCAATGTCATCGGTGCGGCGTTCAGAATTTGCGTGGTGCCCAAAACCTTCGGATCTCGATTGAAGCGCTTGGTCCAAAGCCGATAGCTGATCACAAAAACTGGCGGAGCACTGGGCTTCGCATCTTCTGCGGTGATGGGCCGACCCAGCAGAGGTTTGATGCCGAGGACGTCGAACGTATCCGGCGTTACTGAGCCACCGAAAAATTGATCGGCGCCTTCCGCACTCATGAAACGAACTTCCCGGTAGGCCAATGCGATCATGTCGTCGAAGGTGTGGTTTTGTTCCTGGAAATCGAAGAACGCCGCGACGGGATATCGCCATTCGCGGAATTGATCGCCGGCAAAGCCGGTGAAGCTCGCCAGGCGATCGGCGTTTTTGTATGGATAGGGATTGCGCAGGGTGCAGTCGATCATGCTGAAGATAACCGTCGTAGAACCTATACCGAGAGCCAGCGTGAGGATAGCTACGAAAGCAAAGCGGAGATCCTTGCGAAGGTTGCGGACGGCGTGGCGGATGTCGCGGAGGACATTCTCCGTGTGCGTTCGCAAGCGGATGTTGCACGACACGAGCATATATAGGGCGATCGTCTGACATCTAACTCTGCGATCAGCTGGTGTCAACGGTCGCGTGCCGATCGACCGCATACCTGGCTTGCAGTTAGTTGGTGGGGCGCTCCCAGGGTGGGGGGATTTTTACGCTGGGCCTGCCGGCGGCGGTGGCGGCTTGGATGCCGAGGTCGGTGTCTTCGAAGACCAGGCAGCGTGCGGGCGCGACACCGAGGCGGTCGGCGGCCAGGAGGAAGGCTTCGGGGTGGGGCTTGCCGTTTTTGTAGTCTTCGGCGCAGACCAGAGTGTCGAAGCGGTCGAGTATCTCGAGCGTGTTGAGCGATGCGGTGACGGCTTCGCGGGTGCCACCGGAAACTACGGCGAATGGGATTTCGCCATGCCGGGCGTGGATGTGTTCGAGGACTTCGGGGATGGCTTTCAGTTGTGGAAGGAGTTCGTAGTACAGCTCTTCTTTGCGCGTGCAGACGGCTTCGACGGGCATGCTCAGGCCGTGCTGTTTGTTGAGCATGGAGACGATTTCGGCGATGGGGGTGCCACCGAGAGAGTAGAAATGATGTTCGTCGAAGTGGCAGTTCCATTCGGCGAGGATTTTTTTCCAGGCGATGTAGTGCAGGGGCATGGAATCGGCGATGGTGCCGTCGCAATCGAAGAGATAGGCGTCGTGGGGGCCGGGAGGGAGTTGAAGTTTCACTTGAGACGCAGCTCCTTTTTTATCGATGAAGCTCTATTTTACGGCAGGCAGAGGAGAAGGAGAAGAAAGAGGGTTAGCCACCGCGGCACGGAGAGAATGAAAGAGATGTGGGATTGAGCCTAAGTCCGGTCGACTGCGATGAGTTGTAGATCGAGCCAGGGTCCCTCCACTCCGCAGCCCGCGCCCAAAAATACGGGCGTAGGAAAAAAGCGGGCTGCTACGGTCCCTTCGGCTTCTGCCGCAGGACAAGCGGGATGACAGGTTTGTGCTCTGATTGGGGAGCGCCCAAGACGCGAAGTTGATTGCTGGAATGGGGCGCAGCATGCTGCGCCCCGACGGGTAACAATACCTGCTGCGGTTAGCGGCGGTGGTCGTCGCGGTGTGGTTGCGGGTGGTGTTCTTCGACGTGCGGTTGGCCGCCGCGGGCGAGTTCGCGTTCGTGTGCGCTGCGCGGGACTAGTTCGTGGTGTTCGACGACGCGCGGGGGAGCGGCGGCGGCGCGGCCAGGAACGGGTCCGTAACGATGAACCGCCGGATAAGGGTGCACGTACTCGCGGCGGTTAACCCAGGTGCGATTCCAAGGGCGATTGTTGACGATCACAACGTGATCGCGCCAGCCCAAGTGCGAGTATCCCCATCCCCAGGGACGGAAGTATGTGCCGATGGTGACGCCGAATCCCAAACCGATCGCGCTGCCAACCACAAAGCCGGGCCGCGGGGCGAAATAGACGACGCGCGGATCGTAAGCGGGGACGACTACAAACGCTGGATTGGCGGGCTCAATTTCGATGTAACCCGGCGCGCCGGAGACGACGATTTGTCCGTTGGAACGGAGATAGCCGAAATCTTTGGCTTTCTGGCGCATGCGTTGGACGGCGTCCATCACCTCGGGACGCTGCGCGAGGACGGCGTTGCCGAGGTCGTTCGTCCAGTTGGGATCGGAGGCCATCTGGTCGAGGACCGATGGGAAGGGGAGAAGCGCTTGAACGCTGGGATCCCAGGGGAGTTGGTCGGCGGTGATGGCGTTGGAAAGGGCCTGCCCGGTGAGATAGTGATGCTGATCGGCCCAACTGGCGGCATCGGGGATCTGATCCGAGAAAGTGGACGCGGTGAGGATTTGCGCGAGCAGCGGATCGGGATAGAGGGCGATACGCGAGACGATTTGGTCGAGTTGGTCCGGGCTGAAGCTGGGCGGTTGATCTTGCGCTTGCGCAGAGGGTAGTGCGCGCGTGATGAGGCAGACGCAAGCGAGAAAGAGTGCGACGAGTCTTTGAGCGCGCGATAGGGAAGTCATCAGGGCAATTTTCTCCTGGGGGTGAGACGGGTACGGGATTTTTGAGGTTACGGTGTGCCGGTAGCTGAGTGTTGAGAAGGAAACGTGAAGGGGATCGAAGGTTATGGTCAGACCGGATGCGAGGAGCGCGTGCGGCGGCGCCACAGGTAATAGGCGGGAATGCCCAAGGCGAAAAGGATGATGGCGACGATGAGGTGCCGAAATTGATTGGGGTCGCGGAAGGCGAGAAGGATGGGGTTGGCGACGATGGTGGCGGCGGTGAGTACGAACAGGAACGGAGTCACCGGGTAACCGGGTACGCGATACGGGATCGGAGGCGCGCCGACCGCGCGATGGGCCCGCCGCAACGGAAAAATGGCGGCAGCGCCGAGCCCGTAGAAAATCCAGCCGATGAAGACGACTCCGCCGATGAGCTCGGCGAATTTTCCGGCGGCGGTGAGGATGCAGGACCAGACGCCGAGCGCGACAACGGCAGCGGCAGGAGTCTGGAAGCGGGGGTGGACTTCGGCGAGTTTCTTGAAGAAGAGATTGTCGTTAGCCATGGCGTAGAAAACGCGTGGCGCGGTGAGCAGGATACTGTTGGTAGAGCTGAAGGTGGAGATGAGGATGGTGAGCGCGACGATTTTGCCGGCCCAGAGTCCGAGCACCGCGCGAATAGCGGTGGCGGCGATCGCGTCGCTGGCGGTCGCCGCGGTGGGCCCGAGCGCGACCAGGTACGCGCAGACCGCTGTGAGATAGAGCGCGACGAGCACGAGCGAGCCGAGCAGGAACGCCCGCGGGAAGGATTTTTGCGGGTTCAGGACTTCGCCGGCGCTGTAGGTGCCGAATTGCCAGCCTTCGTAAGCCCAAAGAACGGCGATCATCGCCAGGCCGAAATTCGAAAATAAGTTGAAGCCGTGC
>Ga0163162_10007954_pt1 | contig 10339 bp, 9 predicted proteins | sample S55metaG_FD_115310 | JGI IMG/M metagenome (GOLD analysis project Ga0163162, IMG submission 115310) | Switchgrass rhizosphere microbial communities from Kellogg Biological Station, Michigan, USA - S5-5 metaG | ecosystem: Host-associated > Plants > Roots > Rhizosphere > Soil | place: USA: Michigan...
GCCCCGATGCTCTTGCACCATGCGCACAGCACGCTCGCGGACTTCAGCAGAAAATTTGTTCGACTTGTTCATAGCTCCATTTTCTCAAGAATTGGAGCCTCCACCAAATCCGGGGCGGTTCATGATGTCGCGAGACACCTTTGGAGATTACCTAGGATGCTATTCAAGCGCATTGTTGAACGGTCAACATGTCGCTATTGTCCTGCATGCAGGGCGAGGGATGCCTATATGTTTGTCTTGCGGTGCCGCCTTCGCCCTTGTCGTTCGGTTAGTGACTTAAATGTCATGCATCGAAGTCTTGCTCTAGCGAAACCTAAAAGTTCGAAACGGGCAAACTACAGCAAAATCCATGACTCACAGGGCTCCATCAGGTATGTGTCGACGAATTCATAATGTTTTCGCATACCTGGAATTTGAAGATTGAATTTTACGTCCTTGCCTATCGCCACTAAAGTATGTTTGCGACCAGGTGTTGAACGTTCGTTTTGATCCTGACAGGCAGCTTTAGATGGAATCTCGGCCATTGAACCAGCCAGTCTGCTTTGCGCAGGTCGGCGCGAGAATGCGACTTCAGCTCTGGACAAGTCACCGAACAGGCGCTCACGATCACGTCCGGATGTTCACACTTCGAGTGTAGGAACCAGGGGACTTGTGATTTGCGCGCGGCGGCACGTTGTACATTTGATCGATTATCAGACAAGGATTCATCGCAATGCCAAGTAAGCAAGTACCTATCGGGAGCGGCAACAAGGCGACAACGACGGCGGAGGAGGCAATTGGTGATGCGGATTTGAGAGGCAAGGTTGCCATTGTGACAGGTGGATACTCGGGCCTCGGCTTGGAGACCGTCCGAGTTCTGTCTAATGCGGGCGCGACGTTGATCGTTGCCGGGCGCGACCCGGATAAGGCACGTAGCAGGCTTGCCGGTCTTCCTCGGGTGGAAGTACGCCCACTGGATTTGTTGGATCGCGCCTCAATTGACGCGTTCGCAACGGATATTCTTGGGACTTTCACCCGCGTGCACATTCTCGTCAACAATGCCGGATTCATGGGCGCACCGTTGAAGCGGGACGCGCGCGGCTACGAGTCACATTTCTCCGCGAACCACCTCGGTCATTTCCAATTGACTGCACGTCTATGGCCGGCACTATGCCGGGCCGACGGAGCGCGAGTGATTTCAGTGTCGTCGCGTGGACATCGGATGGCGCCTGTTGAATTCAGCGATATGCAGTTTGAACACCGCGAGTACGACAGGCTGATTGCGTACGCACAGTCGAAGACGGCGCAGGCGCTGTTTTCCGTTGGTTTGGACGCACGAGGGGAAGGGCTAGGGATTCGCGCGTTTTCGGTGCATCCCGGGTCGATCATCACAGATCTGTCTCGTCACTTCTCCGACGAGGAGTTGCGAGCGTATGGGATCTCACGCAATGAGCCGCACCGATTTCCCGCTGGTCAATCTGCGGGTGAGGGTGGCGACTTCAAGACCGTCGAGCAGGGCGCAGCGACGCAAGTGTGGTGCGCCACCAGCGATCAATTGCGCGGGATGGGCGGAGTGTACTGTGAGAATGGCGATATAGCCGAGGTAACGTCCCCTGAAGACGTGTTTCGGGGAGGTGTTTGCCCTTGGGCCGTCGACCCGGAGCTTGCGGAGCGCTTGTGGCGAATAAGTGAGGAATTGAGCGGAGCGAGCCTTGGGAGTTAAGACGATCCGCGTACAGTCGCGCCGTTCATAAAGGGCGGGATAGTTCCTCCCGCTTTCGCAACGGCGGCGGACGGGTGCAGGCACTTCGAGCGCGGCGACCTTTCTTCTCCTAGGCGATCTGTCTCTCAGCCCGTTCGCACGAACTGCGCGGAAGTAGGATCCGATGCCACGCTCGCGTCGCCTTCCGCCATGCACGCGCATGGAAATAGGGAAAGTGCCGTGCAGTTCCTGGGCGACGCGTAGCTTGCTCCGCCAATCTTGGCGATGGTGTGTACCACCTGCAGACCGACAACGGCTCGGCATTCCGCTCACGTGAGTTTGCACATGCTTGTCAGTCGGCACAAGTTCACCCGCGATTGCCGGCCGCAGACCAACGGTAGGCCCGAGTGCCGCATCCAGTCGGCCTTGCGGGAGAGGGCGTACGCCTGGACGTATCAGAATTCCCACTAGCGTACCCAGGCACTAAATGACTGGCAGCACCATTACAACTGGCATCGACCGCATGGCGTTATTGGCGGTTATGCTTCCACGTCCCCAGTTCCAGCGTCGAGAAGCAACGTCTTGATGCTTCACGACTAGGCCTTTGAAGCCGGGCGCCCCCTTGTCCCGCCGATTGCAATGTCCATCATGGCCTCCGCGGCGTTTAAATGAGCTATCACCTTGGCGGGAGATGTGCCTATTATTTCCGCGGTGGCTTTGACGCTCAGTTCGTCGACTGCGATCAGCAAGACCACGGCGCGTTCGATATCCGGCAGTGCGTTGACGGCATTGACTAAACGCGTGTGTTCAATGAGTTCGCAAGCGTTTGCGCACGATGAGCCACCCGCGTCACCTCGGGATGCAGCGAGACAGGTGAGCGGAAGCGGTTCATTGCCTCCAGCGCCCCAGCGCCGGGTAACCCACCCCAAATACACTCGTGCGTAAAGTTGCTTCGGCGCAGAAACGCTTTGCTCCGCAGCGCTCGCGTCAAAATTTCCAAAACAATAAGCGTCCTCGACCAGCTTTTCGGCCATTGCAGCATCACCGCACAGTCGGAATGCGAACGCCCACAAGCGGGGCAGCATGCGGGTGGCGAGCGGCCAGGAATCAGCTGTTAGCGAAACACTCATCTCAGAAGCCAGTGGTATGAACGGGAGCGAAGCGATGTTCGTTTTCGTCCGAATTTCAGAAGAGGCGTAGACAACGCGCACGGCATCCGTATGCGCGGGTCTGTCTTTCGATGCCTCACGTTGCACTCCGTCAGGCAAGCATTGGTTGCGCTGACTTTTCATCCATCGGAAGTTGGTGCAGTTGGCACAGGTATATTCACAACCCTGCTTGAGCATACGGAATAGGAGGAAATGATGGGATGCCTAAGCGACTCAGATATATGCTGTATCGGATCAAGCACCATATACCTTACTGCTACCGGAAGCCGATCTCTCTTAACGGGAAGGTTGGATTGACACGGCGGTACGCTGAGAACCATTCGGTTTATTAGGCGTTATCTGGCTTAAGCGTGAGTGCGGGAATCAATGAAAGCCAAAGACCGATATGGGGACGCGATGCGACGGAGTGAACACCCGGCGCGCCGAGCTGTTGTACGGATGCTCCATACTTCGGATCAGTATGCCCTGTTCTGAAACCGCGCCGAGTAGTCGCTTCGAAGCAGGAAGTGTGCACGTCAAAGCGAGCGCGTGCGAGCGGAGATCCGTCAAGTCCGGCAATTGCTCCGGGCACCAATGATTTGAATTTGAGGTTGTGCTTGCCTGACATTTGACCGCCAATGGGGTGAGTTGGCGAGGCAACGCGAACTGCCCACCGCCGAATTCGTTGCGAGCCCAAGCCGCATTGCTGCGCATAGCGACATGTGATTTTCATGACGAGATCGCAAGAGCGCCTTCCGGGTTGCAGCGTGTTGGATCTGTCGGCGGACAATCAGAGAGCTGCTTCAAGCCTTGCTGCGGGTATATGAGAGGGCCTGCGTAAAGCTATGAAGCGTCGCGTCGGCGACGCGCTCAGTCCGGGCCGTCAGGGAAACTTTAAGCGCGGGCCGGACGGCTGAAAAGCATTTTGTTTAGACACCTGCTATTCACAGAATGAATATCCGATGCCTGGCGTTCGATCGAAAGCGCCGCAGCCTTCCCTGAAGCTTTACCACACTCGTTCCTTGAACTGTCACCAGGGCGGCAGTCGATGGAATGAGAGCCTCACATTCTCAGAATGTTCATCGGTAAGAGCCCGAGTAGTGCGGCATTTTTTCTGGTTCGAGGAATAGATGATTAGTTATGTTGTTAACAAGTCAAGACAGACGACGATACATAGATCTTATTCAAGATTTCTTAGCAATGGCCTGCTATGTGACAGAGTCTCTTAGCGAATTTGGAATTGCGTGGTCCGTCAACGCTGCGTGCGCTCAGGTTGGTGCAACGTTATTTGAGAGGAGAAGCGAGACGTCATGGTTCATCGAGAGGCAGCAGTGGGGTGCAATTCTTGTGAGAACTGTTCTGCCGGTGAAGGCACCTTGTACTCAAAAGTCGCTTTCGCGGTGACTCGTGTATCTTAGAAAGGCAAATGACTACGAGAGACATCTCTACCCGACATCTCCGCTATTTCCTCGCCGCTGCACAATCGGGACAATTTTCGCTTGCGGCTCACGCGGTTCACGTATCGCAGACTGCAATAACGACGACGATAGGCCGACTGGAATCCATGCTGGGGGTAAAACTGTTCGAGCGCAGGCCGCATGGGGTCGCGCTCACAGCGGAGGGTCGCCACTTTCTCGAACATGCTCAAGCGGTGCTGAGCACCCTGCGGGATGCGACCCGTGCACCAACGATGCACACGTACGATATCTCAGGCACCGTCCGGATCGCAGCGACTGGCACAGTCATGGGGTATTTCCTTGCGCCGTATCTCGCCCGATTTCGGAGAACTCACCCCAAGATCGAGTTGAAGCTTGTCGAGATGATCCGTCCGGCCCTGGAAGACAGGTTACACCGGGTCGATAACGACATCGACGTCGTCATCGCGGTTAGCTCCAATCTGTCGCGGAAGGAGGGGTTGGTCATAGATACGCTGGTTCGATCCAGGCGCCAGCTATGGACTTCGACGGATCACCCCCTTTGCCTGGCATCTGAAGTCTCGCTAAAGGAGATATCAGAGTATCCGCTCGTGAAATTGACGGTTGACGAATCAGGTGAATCGGCGTCGCGCTATTGGAGGAAGCAACATAGGGCCCCGAATGTGCTGCTGGAAACGGAGTCGATGGAGGCTGTTCGGAGCTTTGTCGGGCTCGGACTTGGCGTCACGATTCTGGCCGACCTCGTATTTCGACCTTGGACGTTGGATGGGCGGAAGATCGAAACGCGGCCAATCACTGATGTCGTGCCGCCGATGGAATTGGGAATTGTGAGAAACATGAATCACGAGGAGTCTCCCGCAGCGCAGGCACTAAACCTTTTTTTAAAGGATGCGTGTTCGATCGCGCATTTCTAGGTGATCCAGGCAAACACGGCGGTTGCGCGGTCATGAGCGGCGTTTGAACCCGGGACTGTTCTCATCACGAGAATAGTCATTTCTATTTCGCGGGGTATTACCGTGAGTTGCACGTACCTCGCACGCTGTCGCACGCAGGTGCCGGTAGTCGCTAAGGCGCGCCAGCAGGGACTCCGACTCTGAAAAGCTTAGAGAGTGAATTCGGTTATCAACAAGTTCGGGAAAGGAAATGGTCCGGAGGTTACGACGCTCGCTTTAGAGAAAGGCATTGGATGGCGCTTGACATTCCAACAATGGAAAGGCTGATCCTCGAAGACATACCACTCAAGGAGAGTTTCCATGTCTAATTCCGAGCTTTCTAACTTCGATTCACTGTATTTAAGTATGACGTATGACAGCTTTGACAATTCGATCGACGGGATGTTTGCGGGCCGGGAGATTCAGGGTGTCGACGGCAGCGCCGCCCCTGATAGACGGAGTGCGGAACCCGTCTCGCGCTCTGCGGTGGGTGCGGAGGTTGTAGCGGAAGCTATGCGGCCCACCCACGTAGAGCTTGTGATCGAGGGAATGAAATGCGCCTCCTGTGCGCGTCATGTCGAAGAGGCGCTGCGCGATGTTCCCTCCGTGAGAGCGGTATCGGTCGATCTTGCCGCATCGCATGCCTATGTCGAAGCAGTCGACGCGATAGATCACGGCGCGCTGACGGCTGCCGTCGAGGAAGCCGGCTACACGGTGTACCCTGCCAAGGACGCTGACTCCGGGGAGGCCAGCCATGTCTGAATCAGTCACCTTCGATCTGCCGATCTCCGGGATGACCTGCGCCAGCTGCGCGGGCCGCGTCGAGCGCGCCTTGAGCCAGGTCAGCGGGGCGTCCAACGTCAACGTCAATTTCGCAACTGAACAGGTGCGGTTACTGGCGCCGGCCGAGAGCCTTCCAGCATTGATCGAGGCCGTCGACGCAGCTGGCTACGCTGTTCCCAATGCGCGCGTCGAACTTGAGATTAGCGGCATGACGTGCGCGTCCTGCGTGGGTCGTGTGGAGCGCGCACTCGGCAAGGTACCTCTGGTGAAGAGCGTGAGCGTCAACCTTGCCAACGAGCGAGCACATATTGAAACGATCGGGACGGTCGATTTCGCAACGCTCATCGCCGCCGTTGCAAAGGCGGGCTACACCGCAAGTCCGGTAAGGGATGCCGAGGCTGCCGCCGACATCCGTTCGCAGCACCTGACCCGCGAACGCTGGTCGCTGCTGTTGGCGATCACCTTGTCGATACCGCTCGTCGTGCCGATGGTGCTTCAACCGTTCGGCTTGCACTGGATGCTGCCCACGTGGGCCCAGTTCGCGCTGGCTACGCCGGTGCAATTCATCCTCGGCGCCCGATTCTATGTCGCGGCATGGAAGGCGGTGCGTGCTCGCGCCGGAAATATGGATCTGCTGGTAGCTTTGGGTACCAGCGCCGGTTACGGGCTGAGTGTCTATGGCTGGGCTTCCGCGGCACCGGGAAGCATGCCGCACCTCTACTTCGAGGCATCCGCGGTCGTGATTGCGCTGGTCCTCCTGGGTAAATACCTCGAGAGCCGCGCGAAACGCCAGACCGCCAGCGCGATTCGCGCCCTCGAGGCGCTGCGTCCCGAACGTGCGATTCAGTGGATCGACGGCGAAGAGCGCGAGGTTGCGATCAGCGAGCTGCATGTCGATGACATTGTCATCGTCAAGCCGGGAGAGCGCTTTCCGGTCGACGGCGCAGTGGTCGAGGGCCGTAGTCACGCCGATGAAGCGCTGATCAGCGGCGAGAGCTTGCCTGTACCAAAGCAGCCGGGCGACACGGTCACAGGCGGAGCGATCAACGGTGAAGGTCGGCTCGTGGTCAAGACCCGCGCGCTCGGTGCCGAGACGGTGCTCGCAAGGATCATCCGCATGGTGGAGGATGCGCAAGCAGCCAAGGCGCCAATTCAGAAGCTGGTGGACAAAGTCAGCCAGATCTTCGTTCCAACGGTTCTTCTGCTGGCTGTTATTACCCTTGCAGGCTGGTTGCTCGCGGGCGCTTCGCTTGAGACCGCAGTGATCAATGCTGTGGCTTTGCTCGTGATCGCGTGTCCTTGTGCTCTGGGCCTTGCAACGCCAACGGCGATCATGGCCGGCACGGGCGTGGCGGCGAAGTTCGGCATTTTGATCAAGGATGCCGAGTCTCTCGAGCGAGCCCATGAAGTCACGTCTGTCGTTTTTGACAAGACTGGCACTTTGACGTCGGGAGCCCCACGTATCGCTCATCTCAGCGCGGTCCATGGCAATGAAGATGAACTGCTGCAACTGGCAGGGGCGTTGCAGCGTGGCAGCGAACATCCGCTCGCAAAAGCCGTCCTGAACGCGTGCAGCGAGCACAAGCTGACTCTGCCGGAACTCGCGGACAGCCGCTCGCTTGCCGGTCGCGGCATCGCAGGCAAAGTACGGGGTCGCGATCTCGCACTCGGCAATCGCCGGCTGCTGGACGAAAGCGGTCTGGCCGCGGGAGTCCTGGCGGATTCGGCGCGCGCCTGGGAAGCCGAGGGTCGCACTTTGTCGTGGCTGATCGAGCGAGGCACGCAACCAGCCGTTGTCGGTCTGTTCGCTTTCGGCGATACGCTGAAAGAGGGGTCTCAGCAGGCGATCCAGAAGCTGAAGGCACGCAGTATCGGCAGCCACCTTCTGACAGGTGACAACTGGGGTAGCGCCCGCGTCGTTGCGCAGGCATTGGGAATCAATGATGTATATGCGGAAGTCCTCCCTGAAGACAAGGCTGCGAAAGTTATCGAGTTGAAGAAGACCGGTGTGGTGGCAATGGTGGGAGACGGTATCAACGACGCCCCTGCGCTCGCCGCAGCGGACATCGGAATTGCGATGGGCGGCGGCACTGACGTCGCGATGCACGCTGCCGGCATCACGCTGATGCGCGGTGATCCGCGTCTGATTCCTGCGGCGTTGGAGATCAGCCGCAAGACATACGGCAAGATTCGGCAGAACCTGTTTTGGGCGTTCATCTACAACCTGATCGGTATTCCTCTGGCGGCGTTTGGTTTGCTCAATCCGGTATTGGCCGGCGCTGCGATGGCCTTGTCCAGTGTATGCGTGGTGAGCAATGCGTTGCTGCTCAAGTCGTGGAAGCCGAAGGATATCGAGTGAGTTTGGTATGAACCGGGAAATTGAAGGAGAGGCAAAATGAATATTGGACATGCAGCCAAAGGCACGGGCCTGAGCGCAAAGATGATTCGCTACTACGAGTCCATTGGTTTGCTGGCGGCGGCACGTCGCAGCGAAAGCGGTTATCGGATCTATACGCAAGACGACCTTCACACGCTTGCTTTCATAAGGCGCGCGCGAAACCTGGGATTCTCGCTGGAGGAGGTCCGAAGGCTACTTACCCTCTGGCAGGATCGGGAACGGGCAAGCGGTGAGGTGAAGGCACTGGCGGCGGAGCACATCGCGACACTGAATCAGAAAATCAATGAGCTGACGGCAATGAGCGAAACGTTGGAGGCTCTGATCGAAACCTGCCATGGAGACGATCGTCCGGAGTGCCCGATCCTCCTCGATCTGGCTTCGTGCGATGCCTGCGGCCAGTCACAGGCCTAAGCTACACCATTCGTTCCTCTGGAAGAGGTTTCTCATGAAGGAGATGTTCATATGATGACCCGTCGCACTTTCATTGCGGCTTCTATCGCTGGAATTTCGGGGCTGTCCGCTTGCACCGGATGGTTTTCGGGTTCGCCTTCGAAGGGCCGGGAGACCAAGGCGGCGACGCAGCGTCTTATCGTCGATCGCCGTTCCATCCTGGTTGACGGCAAAGAGGCAACCGTTTTCGGGCTGCATCAGCCTGATGGCACACGCGGCATCTTTCTTGACCCAGGTGAACGCTTTGTCGTCGATCTGGATAACCATTTGAGCGAGCCGACCACTGTGCACTGGCATGGTCAAACGCCCCGGCCGGATCAAGACGGCATCGCCGAGTTTGGCGTGCCGCTGGTCCAGCCTTCAGAGCTCCGGTCCTATGATTTCGTGCCGCGCGCAGGCACGCACTGGATGCATTCCCACCAGGGTCTTCAGCATCAGAATCTGCTTGCCGCGCCGTTGATCGTGCGAACGCAGGACGAAGTGAAGGCAGACACGCAGGAAGTGACGATCTTCCTGGAAGACTTCATGTTCGGTGACCCGGCTCTCGTCCTGCAAAGGTTGACGGGTGGCGGAGCGGCGCAACCAATGTCGGCTCATGCGGACACTCACGGGATGGAATTGCAAGGCGCCAAGCCGATGGAGGCCGGTGGCGACATGCACATGAAGATGGACATGTCCGGTTCTGCCACAGGCGCAAAAATGGACTTGAACGATGTCGACTTCGATGCCTATCTGGCGAATTCGCGCACGCTCAGCGATCCAGAGGTGGTCCGGGTGGAAAGAGGCGGGCGCGTGCGATTGAGAATAATCAACGGTGCGTCATCTACCAACTTTCACATCGACCTGGGTGCGTTGAATGGGACATTGATCGCGGTGGACGGAAACCCTGTTCAGCCGTTGCAAGGCAAACGCTTTAGTCTCGCAATGGCGCAACGAATCGACATTCTCGCCGATCTTCCCGCAAGCGGAGGGGCATGGCCGGTCCTCGCGCTGCGCGAGGGATCAAGAAATCAGACGGGGATCGTGCTCGCCACCTCCAATGCGACGTTGGAGAAGATCCCTAACCTTGCCACCCTGGAATCGGGTCCCGTGACCTTTGATCAGGAGCTGAGGCTGTCCGCCTTGCAGCCGTTAGCACCTCGCCCCGTCGACGCCACGTTCATGCTGATGCTGGGCGGGTCCATGAAACCTTATGCATGGACGATCAACGGCAAGCGCTGGGAGAACCGCGACGCCGTTCGCGTTCACGCAGGACAGCGCGTGGCCATCACGTTCCACAACCTGACAATGATGTCCCATCCGATGCATTTGCACGGACACCATTTTCAGGTAGTCAGCTTGAACGGAAGATCATTCTCCGGCGCACGGCGCGACACCGTTCATGTGCCTCCGCTATCCAAGGTGACGGTGGCGTTTGATGCGGATAACGCAGGTCGGTGGCTGCTCCACTGTCACAACCTCTATCACATGGAGACGGGAATGATGACCGAACTGGCTTACGTCTCGTGAGC
>Ga0163162_10007955_pt1 | contig 10336 bp, 10 predicted proteins | sample S55metaG_FD_115310 | JGI IMG/M metagenome (GOLD analysis project Ga0163162, IMG submission 115310) | Switchgrass rhizosphere microbial communities from Kellogg Biological Station, Michigan, USA - S5-5 metaG | ecosystem: Host-associated > Plants > Roots > Rhizosphere > Soil | place: USA...
ATTTTCGGCTACCTCATCAAAAAATAATCAATTTTTTAAATGAAAGCTAACCGCCAGGGAGCGGTTAGCTTTTTCATTTCAGTACAAATGATGTCCGATAACGGACAGTATTTTTATTCCGAATCAGCAGAAAACCGTTATCTACAGGGCTTTCCAGACTGGCACAGGCATTGAGCTGAAAAACCAGCAAATCCCTGGAATGTTCAGAAACTATTTCAAAACGGCCATCAGAAACCTGAAGCGTAACAAGAGTTACGCAATAATCAATACACTGGGTTTGTCTGTTGGAATTGCAGCCTGCCTTTTACTTTTCCTGGTCGTTCAGTTTGAAAGCAGCTTTGACAATTTTCATCCCAGGAAAAAAAATATTTACCGCGTGGGCACCGAATTTCATGGCCAGGATGGAATCGGTTATTCTGACGGCATAGCGTTTCCTGTTGCCAAAGGAATACGGGCTGATTTTCCCCAGATACCTGAAGTCGCATCCATTTTTGGAAATGACGGACAGATAACCATTGAAGGCGGAAGTAAACAAAGCAAGAAATTCAACGAGGATCATTTTTATTATGCGGAACCTTCCTTTTTCAGCATTTTCCATTTTGAATGGTTGGCGGGAACTGCGCAATCTTCCCTGAATAACCCGAACAATGCGGTCCTCACCCAGGCTACTGCAGAAAAATTTTTCGGAAGCTGGAAGGAAGCCCTGGGGAAAACCTTTAAGTACGCCAATAAGACCCTTTACACAGTAACGGGGATTTTAAAAAACCCGCCGGTCAATACAGATTTCCCGCTAAGCATCCTTGTACCCTATACGGCGCTGCGGAATACCTATATCAAAGACAATCTGGACGACTGGGTAAGCACTTATGGCGGTGCTTACACATTTATCGTTTTACCGTCCGAACTGAGTGAAGCCAGATTTAATGGCATGCTGAAATCATTTGCAAAAAAACACAAGCCGGCGGAATATGCCCAGGATGTTTTTGTCCTGCAGCCGCTGAGTGAAATTCACTTTGACAGCCGCTTCGGGAACTTCAGGGGTCATACATTCAGTCATTCGCTGATTACTGCCTTGTCCATGATCGGGCTTTTCCTGATTATTATTGCCTGTGTAAATTTTATTAATCTGGCAACCGCCCAAGCTGTCAACCGGGCGAAGGAAGTGGGCGTAAGAAAGGTATTGGGCAGTAGCAGGAAGCAACTTGCTGCCCAGTTCGTTGGTGAAACTGCCATCATTGTATTCTCTGCACTGGTTATTGCAATAGTTATTGCAGCAGGCGTTCTGCCTTTTTTGAACAGACTGCTCGAAGAACAACTGTCCATGAATTTTGCGACAAATGCGGGTCTTATATTATTTATACTGGGTGTCGGGATAACAGTTACTTTATTATCGGGTATTTATCCTGCGATGGTCCTGTCAGGATTCAATCCGATCACAGCATTGAAAAGTAAACTGTCCACCCAAAAGACAGGTGGGATTTCATTAAGAAGAGCACTGGTGGTATTACAGTTTGCAATTGCCCATATACTCATCATCGGCATGATCCTGGTTGTAAGTCAGATGAATTTCTTCCGGAATGCTTCGATGGGGTTTGATAAAACGGCCATCATCAATGTGCCTTTTTTAAGCGACAGCGTGAATCTGACCAAGATGGATTTTATCAGAGACAAACTCCTCTCCAATCCCAACATACAAAATGTAAGTTTCAGTTTTGGTAGTCCTGCTTCCGATAATAACTGGAACAGCGATTTCAAATACAATCATTCAGCTAAGACCACCGATTTCAATGCCAACCTGAAATGGGCGGATCCTGAATATTTCAAAACATTCAATCTGCACTTCGTAGCGGGCCGTCCATTTAGCGCCAGCGATACGGTAAGAGAATTTGTGGTGAATGAGACGCTGCTGAAAAAACTGGGTGTACGTAATCCACAGGACGCCATCGGTAAGGAAATCAATTTCTGGGACGGACGCAAAATAGCCAATATCGTGGGTGTTGTGCGTGACTTCAATGTAAATTCACTGCGCAGCCCTCTGACACCCGTGTTGATGAGTACCTGGAAATCTGTTTACCAAACCATCAATATCCGCATAAAGCCGGGAACGGAGAAAGCGGTCCTGCCCTTCGTAGAGAAATTATGGACCAGTACTTACCCCGATTATTTGTATCAATACAGTTTCCTGGATAAAACTATTGAGAATTTCTACAAACAGGAGGATCAGCTGGCACAGCTGTATAAAATCTTTGCGGGCATTGCGATATTTATCAGTTGCCTGGGTCTTTACGGACTGGTATCATTTATGGCGGTACAGCGAACCAAGGAAGTCGGTATTCGAAAAGTACTGGGTGCATCCGTGCGAAATATTATCTATCTCCTGTCAAAGGAATTTACACTGCTGATTATCCTGGCCTTCATTATTTCCGCGCCGATTGCTTATTATATAATGCATGAATGGCTGAAAAATTATACGTACAGGATTCCCCTGAGTGCATCCATATTCATCCTGGCTATATTAAGTTCGATAGGGATTGCCTGGATAACCGTGGCACATCGTGCTATCCAGGCAGCTTTGGCCAACCCGGTAACCAGCCTTCGCTCAGAGTGAGCTACGGCTGGCGAAGACAGCCTTCGCTCAGAGTGAGCTATGGCTGGCGAAGACAGTCTTCGTTCAGAGTGAGCTGAGGCTGGCAAAAAATCTCCCCATATATTCCCCGACTTTTTTACCTTAGTAGGCTGCATCTCCATTTAAAAATCCACTATTAAACGATCCGCTATGCCATTTAAAAAACTTTCAGAAGACCAGATCAGGTCATATCATCAGGACGGATATGTCGTAATCAAAAACTTTTGCAATAAACAGGAAATTGACAGGTTGTATACGACGGCCATTGAGGATAGCGCCATTACCAGTCATTCCCTGGATCTGAATGACCTCTCGGGTAAAAAAACAAGACTTTCCCTGTGGTTTACCCCGGGAAATGATGTGTTTGGATATCTCACCCGGAGCGAAAAAATGGTAAATTCCGTTGCGCAGTTAATTGACAGCGATGCTCCGATTTGCCATTTTCATTCCAAGCTCATGCAGAAGGAACCCAAGGTTGGTGGTGCCTGGGAGTGGCACCAGGACTATGGTTATTGGTATAAAAATCAATTCATGTATCCTGACCAGCTGGTCAGCGTAATGGTGGCGCTCACAAAGGCCAATAAAGAGAATGGCTGCCTCCAGGTGATCCGCGGGTCCCATAAGCTGGGCAGGGTTAACCATGGATTTTCAGGTGAACAGGTAGGTGCAGATATGATCATGGTGAATAATGCACTTCGCACGCTGGAACTGATTTATTGCGAACTGGAGCCCGGAGATGCCTTATTTTTTCACAGCAATCTTTTGCATCGTTCCGAAGCAAACCTCTCTGATTATCCACGGTGGTCCATCATATCCTGCTATAACGCTCAGTCAAATCTTGCTTATAATGAGACTTCGACTTCCTGGAAAACTCCTGTTGAAATCGTTCCGGATGAAGCTCTTCTTGAATGGGAATCATCTTCATTTGCAGATGCCGATTTTCTGAAGAAGGAGAATGATCCGGCGCTGAAAGAAACGGGTTGGGAAAAATCTGTAAAAGTTTCATAACATAAGTGATGACGAATAATCCGGATTCAGCCCTGCATCGCGAAGAACTCCTGTCGGTGACAGAAGAAAGATTTCAAAAAATGACTGCAAGGCTGAAGGCGGTTGCAGAAACTTTTCAGGAAGAAGATATTCACGATTTTAGAATCGAGATAAAAAAATTAAAAGCACTTCTCCGGTTATTCAGGGAAAAAGCAAAACATCCCTCCGATCTGAAATTTCCGAAATTTCTGGACAAAATATACACGCTGCTGGGATCGATGCGTGAAATGCAATTGCAGCAAAATAAACTGGGTAAGGCAGTCAACAATCAGAATAGCTTATTGTCCAGCACATTTAGTGTCCTGGAGGAAGAAATTAATGCGGTCAAAGAAAAAATAATCCAATTGCTTAAGAATGAAAAATCCCTGGAAAAAGCAAAGGACAAATTTTTAAAATTCATACCCGAAAAACTTACCAGGAAAACGGTTGACCGCTATTTTGCCAATAACATGAAAAAACTGAAGAGGATATTATCGATGAAAAGGCTTTCGATTGAACCTCTTCACCGGATGCGTAAAATTCTGAAGGATCTGCAATACAACCGTTTCTACCGGCAGGAAAACGAAACCGAGGAATTTGAAACGGTAACATTACCGTTGGATGAAATTCATTACACCACCACCATCATCGGTGACCTGCATGATGCATATGCAGCAACCGCTTTAATGGAAAAAGAGCTCCATACCAATTCTATACAGAAAGATGAAAAAACTCTTTTATTACAGGTCCGTATTCTCTGGAAAAAGGAAAGGACGGACCTGAGGAAACCAGTAGACGAAGAACTGAATAAGCTGCGCACCTATCCTTACTTTGGAGGAAATTTGTCATCAGATAATTAGTTATGCGGTATCTTCCTATCGGCAACATCTAAACGCCCAATGGCAGACCCTAGTCCAAAATAAACCGATCAACCAGTGAAAAAAATATTCTTTATTATATGGCTTATTGGATTTGTACTGCTCTGTACATTCAGGGTACCCGTTAAATATTATCAGTTCTATGATCGCTTTGTGGTTATTTACACCCATATCTTCAGCGACAAAGGGAAAATACTGGCCGGTCAGTTCATTCTTTACACAGTAATCTGGTCAGCATTTATTTATCTCACCTATTTGGCACTCAGCTATTTCAAAAAGAATGGATAATCCCGCTTCCGTACTGAACCAATTCAAACTTAAACTGTTTATACATTACCTGCCATAACAAAAGCATCATTCTCAACTAAATTTCATGGATCAAAAGACCGTAATTACAAAAATGGCCCTGAATGCCTGGCAAATCCAGGTAGACCGTACCACCAGATTTATCAGCGAACTAAAAGACGAACAATTGTTAAAAGAAATTGCACCCGGAAAAAACAGGGGTGTATACCTGATCGGTCACCTGGCCGCCATCCATGATGTGATACCAGAAATTCTCGGATTTGGTAAAAGGGTTTATCCGAATCTCCAGGCTATTTTCGTGGATGCACCGGATAAGGCCATCGAAAAAATTCCGTCTGTAACCGAACTGAGGCAAATCTGGGAGTCCGTGAACGAAAGACTTAAGAATGAATTCGCTAAAATGACACCCGAAAACTGGCTCGCGCGGCACGAATCCATGACAGATGCGGATTTTGAGAAAGACCCGGCCCGAAATAAATTAAGCGTTTTACTCAACCGGACCAGCCATCTTGCTTATCATTTCGGGCAAATCAGACTATTAAAATAGTCCTCATTATCTTCGCGGACGCTAATTAATAAATTATGAAAAGAGTCGCCGTCACCGGACTGGGATTACTCACTCCGTTGGGAAATACTGTCAATGAATTCTGGAAAAACATCGTAGAAGGTAAAAGTGGTGCCGGACCCATAACAAAATTTGATGCGTCCAAATTCAAGACGCGATTTGGTTGTGAAGTGAAAGGATTTCATCCGGAAGATTTTTTTGAGAAAAAAGAAATCAAAAAATATGATCTCTTTTCGCTCTACGCCATGGTGGCCAGTGACCAGGCGCTTGCCGATGCCGGATTGTTCCCCGCGACGATGAAGGAAGAAGATCTCTATGATATTGGTGTGATATGGGCCTCGGGAAATGGCGGTATCGGAACTTTTGAAGAACAGTTGAAAGAATTTTATGCGGGAGATGGAACGCCCCGTTTCAATCCATATTTCATTCCTAAAATGATTGTGGACATCGCCGCGGGCGCAATTTCGATTCGTCACCGGTTTTACGGTCCGAATTATTGTACCGTGTCTGCCTGTGCATCTTCCAATACGGCCATCATCAATGCTTTTGATACCATACGAATGGGCAAGGCGAAGATCATGGTTGCCGGCGGATCGGAAGCAGCGATTACTCCTTCATCAGTCGGCGGCTTCAATGCCTCCCAGGCACTTTCCAAGAGAAATGATATTCCTGAAAAAGCTTCCAGGCCGTTTGATAAAGACCGCGATGGTTTTGTGATCGGTGAAGGCGCCGGCGCACTTATCCTTGAAGAGTGGGATCATGCAGTGAAAAGGAATGCAAATATTTATGGCGAAATGGTCGGCGGTGGGATGGCAGCCGATGCTTATCACCTGACAGGTACCCATCCGGAAGGACTGGGCGCCAAGCTCTGTATTAACCGTGCGCTGAATGATGCAGGGCTTGCACCGGCCGATATAGATTATATCAATGCACATGCCACATCAACCGGCATCGGAGATATCAGTGAAATGAAAGGTGTTGAAAGTATTTTTGGCGACCAGCAGGTTCATATCAGTGCCACCAAATCTATGACGGGCCATTTGCTGGGCGCTGCTGGCGCCATCGAAAGCATCATCAGTATATTGTCAGTGAAACATAATATTATCCCCGGTACCATCAACACGGAAAGTATTGATGAACAGATTCCGGCGAATTTAAATATCGTCATTGGCAAGTCTGTCCATAGAACCGTCAATCATAGTCTGAATAATACTTTTGGTTTTGGCGGACATACCGCGAGTTCGATCTTTAAGAAAGCAGTGCTGTGATCGTGGATCGTTGACCGTTAATCGTTGATCGATATCTTAATACCGAAATTTATTTTATGCTCCAGACAATCATCAACATGATATCAGGGCTTGCGGGAGGAAATATTACCGGTGCTGCTGCAAAAAAAATTAATCCCGGTATGATCATCAGTTCTGTTTCCGGACTTGTCGGGGGCGGACTTGGCGGGGCGCTCATTACTTCATCGATGAACTCAGGAGGCAGAATGGATATGGAAACAATTGTAAGCGGTGTTGCCGCCTCAGCTGCGGCCGGCGCGATTTTGACCGCTCTTGTAGGATTTATCAGAACCAGGATAACAACTAAATAAAATTAAAAGACCCTCACCGTTATTGTTGTGAGAGTCTTATATTAATTTTCGGTCCGGAATTTTATTTTTGTTTTACGACTGCCGGTGGTGTCCAGTTTCCGCTCAGGAATTCTTCCGCAGGCCAGTACATCCGCAACATCAAATTGAATGAACCTTCAGGAGCAGGCAGCCAGTTATTCTCCTTCTCCTTTCCGGGTGATGCATGCTGGAAATAAATGTCCACAGAACTGTCTGCATTAAACTTCAATGGGTTCCTGTTTCCTATCGCATACCGGTTGATCGGATTTTCAGTAAAATAGCCCTCCCTGTTATACATCGTAAGCGACCAGAAAGCATGAACCGGTGGCGTTTTGCCCTTGTCAAAATGCAATACATATTTATTAGCCCCATCATATGGCTGTCCTTCAGAATCCACCGCACTGGCAGGGTATACAGCGTCTTCGGGAATATTAGCACCGAGTCCGCCATAACAAACCACAGCTCTTAAATCATAATCCGTACCATAATTGCCGAATCCTTTGTAGGCAACGGTCCATCCATTGACTGGTTTTATCATAGCACCTTTATCAAACATCTCCTGGAAATATCCAAGGACCATTTTAGGTATTTCTTTCAAAGCAGCCTGTGTTGCGGTGTCGAAAGAACTCAGGTCGAATTTCAAACCAGGACCGACACCGATCTGAGCGAATTTGGCCAGAGCCGGTGTATCGATCGCTGCAGGTGGATTGCTAACCATCAGATTATTTACATAATTAAAAAATGCGTCGACTGGAATAGCGGCGAGTTGTGCATTGGGGCCTTCTTTAGGCAGATTTGGATCGACGGTGCCATCAGGAGCGGCATAGGGTTTCCCCCAGTTAGCCAATGGAACAATGTTGATTTTTCTTTCGATTGGAATTACTACTTTAATACCATCCGCTTCGCTGTTTACCTGGATGCGGCCAAGCAGCCAGACCATATTCGTAGGTGCTTTTATTTCTTTCATCCCGGGAGGAATAGTTCCCGTCCATTTCGGCCCGGTGATCAGGAACGTATCAGCCATCGTGCCTGTTGTTCTTTTGCCGGGAGAAGAAAATACATTTCCGTAAGCATCCAGCATAGGAAGCAGATAGTACCGGCCATTAGTATTTGGAACTGTTAGTACCAGTGCATCCTTGCCCAGGTCCAAAAATCCGGTATGGTAATAAGTATCCGCATTCGGTCTTACAACATCCCTGAACTTTGCATTGGGAAACTGAGTGGAAATAACCAGCTGATTAATGGGAGCCATCATCTCGCCATCTTTTAATTTGACAATGTTGGTTACTTTTTTTTGTGTCATATCCATTAGCGCAACCGGCATCGCGAATATAAACGCTGACTTTGCAACCGACACTACGGAATCTTTAGAGAGCGTTCCGGAAGCTGATTTCCCAGGTGTTGATGTACAAGACGCAAAACCAAGTGCAATCAGAAGGATAAGGTGAAGGCATTTCTTCATAAACAATTTTTGATTAGTGAATTGTGAGCTTCTAAAGGTAAATCCCTTTCTCCCCTGCTTATGATTATCCCGGTATTTAACGGTTAAACAGCTTTACTCAGTTAATTATTGGCAACTTGCTTTAATAATAATCTCTAAAACCATTATATGGATATTTATGATATCATTATTATCGGTACCGGTGCAGGAGGCGGAACACTTCTGCATAAACTAAAAGACAGTGGCAAAAAAATTCTTGTACTGGAAAGAGGCGGATTCCTTCCCCGTGAAAAGGAAAACTGGAGCAGCATAGAAGTATTTCAGAAAGAAAGATATCATACCAATGAAGTTTGGAAAACAACAGGAAACCGCGATTTACATCCGGGTACAGGTTATTGGGTTGGTGGAAATACAAAAGTGTACGGAGCGGCTCTCTTTCGGCTGAGGGAAAAGGATTTTGAAATACTGGAACATGCAGGAGGCATTTCTCCGGAATGGCCGGTAAAATATAAAGAGTTTGAACCCTACTATGCAGAAGCAGAAAAATTATATTGCGTGCACGGCAAGATGGGCCTGGATCCTACTGAACCCTTCCGTTCATCTGAATATAATTTTCCACCGGTAAGTCATGAACCCCGCATCCAGGAATTACATGATGGTCTTATGGGAAAAGGCCTGCATCCTTTTTTTATGCCTGTCGGCATAAAACTGAATGAAGCTGATCCGCTGAACAGTGAATGTATCCGCTGCAACACCTGCGATGGATTTCCCTGCCTTATCCATGCGAAGAGCGATGCAGATATCAATTGTGTAAGGCCTTCCCTTGCCAGCCCGAATGTAACCCTGCTTACGGAAGCAAAAGTGGAAAGGCTGATAACTACCGCGAACGGAAAGGAAATCGATTTTATTGAAGTCACCCATAAAGAAGAATCACTGAAGTTCAGGGCTTCGATAATTGTCGTAGCCTGCGGTGCAATTAATTCTGCGGCACTCTTATTAAAAAGTGCCAGTGAACAATATCCCAATGGATTGGCGAATGGCAGCGGACAGGTAGGAAGGAATTTTATGAAACACCTGAGCGCCGCAATGCTGGGGATCAGTTCGAAAGCAAACCCAACCAAATTCCAGAAAACCCTCGCTGTAAACGATTATTATTTTGGTGAGTCTGATTTTTCATACCCTATGGGTCATGTGCAGTTGCTTGGAAAATCAGATAAGGACCAGGTCTCACCCGACGCGCCTTTCTTTACGCCCGGAAAAATGCTTAGTGAAATGGCTTCTCATTCTATTGACTGGTGGTTTACCGGAGAAGATCTGCCTGATCCGGATAATCGGGTCACCGTGCTTAATGGCCAAATTCACCTGGAATACAAAGAGAATAATACAGACGGATTCAGGCGGCTTATTCATGTCTGGAAGAAAATATTGGGTGAACTGGATACCGGTCATGCGTTGGTTCCGCATGCGATTTATCTCAGCAAGGACATACCACTGGCCGGTGTGGCGCACCAGGTTGGCACTGCCCGGTTTGGGAGAGATCCCAAAACATCCGTGCTGGATACCAATTGCAAAACGCATGAAATAGAAAATCTCTATGTTGTGGATGGCAGCTTTTTCCCTTCAATCGGAGCTGTAAATCCCTCTCTAACCATTATGGCCAACGCTTTACGGGTTGGCGATCACCTGACTGCCCTGATCAAATAATTCCCCATGGCTTTGTTTTTGCATACCCAGATTATTCAAAACAAACAAAATGAAAATATTCGGTTGGGTACTCCTGGTTGTAGGTGTTGTCATGTTGCTATTTCGCGGTATTAATTTTAAGACCAAAGAAAAAGTGGTTGATCTCGGTCCGGTAGAAGTAAATAAAACAGAAAAC
>Ga0163162_10007956_pt1 | contig 10334 bp, 9 predicted proteins | sample S55metaG_FD_115310 | JGI IMG/M metagenome (GOLD analysis project Ga0163162, IMG submission 115310) | Switchgrass rhizosphere microbial communities from Kellogg Biological Station, Michigan, USA - S5-5 metaG | ecosystem: Host-associated > Plants > Roots > Rhizosphere > Soil | place: USA: Michigan...
ACAGTTGTAATTACTTCTTCTTCATTAACAATAGTAGCAGTATCGTCGTTACTGCACGATGAAAAGGTAACTATTGTTACCAGTGCCAAAGCCGAAATTCTTAAGTTCTTCATTTTTGAAATGTATTTAAATTGATTAATAATTAAATTTTAACTGTAACTGAAAGTTGCGTCCCAGGTCATCAGTATAAAGACGCTGACGGTTTAGGTAGTCACGGTATTGTGTGTTGAAAATATTGAGTACCGAAAAATTTACGGCAAGGCCTGTATTTTCTGAAGTTTTAAAACTCATACCCGATCCGAAATGTACTAATTGATAACCTTTTGGCGGTGTACTTATATCTACCATCGTGCTTACCAGCTGCCCGTCTACAGGCAGGTCTACACTAAAGTTGTTGTTAGGGTAGCGGGTTTGTTTAAATATGGCTTCGCTACGCAATTCCAGGTATAAGCTGTGCCATTTTTCTTTGGTATACCGAATGGTGTTTACAATGTTTAATGGCGGCATATCTATGAGCGGAAGGTTATCGGTTTTGTTTTGTCCATATATATAAGCGCCTGTAAAACTGTGTTGCCAGTGATCATCTATTTTCCAGTTGGTATGCAGGTCAAGTCCTGTCATTACTGCATTGACCTGTTTGTATTGGTATACCGGGAAAGCACCGCGAATAGTATATTCTATGGTAGTAGGAGACAGGTATATAAAATTGTTTATGCTGTTAATATAGGGAGTGGCTTCAAAAGTAAAATCGCCTGATGTTTTTAATAAGGTAGCTGATAACTTATACGCCTTTTCTTTTTGGATGCCCAAATTACCCAACTCGATAGTGGCGTTAGAATGGTGCAAACCATCACTAAATAATTCCGACGGATTGGGGTTACGCATAGCCAGGCCTGCATTTACCAATAACTGATAATTGTTGTTTAACTGATTGCGAATTCCCAGACTTGCCGAAACATTATGAAATGTAAACTCGGGAGCGGTTAACCATTGGGTTCCTGCATCGGCAACTATAAATTTGTCGTAAACGCCATCATAACCAAGGCTTGTCCATCGTGATTTCTGGTAATATTTGGAGGCGTCCATTTTAGAGAAATCATAGCGCAATCCTGCTTCGGCTGTAAAGCTATCTGAAAGTGCATAACTCGCAATACCATAAGCCCCTGCATCAAACTTGTTATAGTTAGGTATTAACGGGCGGATGTTAGTATCCGGACTCGCATTATTATCCTGTGCTGAAATACTTGTCCCCGCTTTCAGGATAAGGCCGTTCATTTCTTTTTTCCAGTCGGCCTGCGCCGAATGTGTTACAAGGGTAAGATCGAGGGCAGGTTTATTAGCAAACTGGCCTCTGCGGATATCAAACTCTTTGCGGCTATTATGCTGAAAGGCATATTGTACCGAAAGTGATGAATTGTCATTAAAATGTTTGGTAAAATTCACTTTTGCCAGATGGTGTACTACTTCCTGTTTTGGCGAGCCTATATCATAAGTGAAAGGTTCAATAACGGCAGGCTGTCCGCTATTTATAGCACGAACCAGATCGGAAACACTGCCTATATGTGTAGCCTTTGCAATACCTATTGTCGCGTCGTATAAACTATAGGAAGCAGTAACATCATAGGTGTCGCCTATGTATTTTACATCCCCTGCAAAATTGCCTTCGCGGTTTCCGGTGTTTGAAAGTATATAATCGGGTGACTGCCTGTCACCAAAATATTTATAAGTACCCGACGCATTCCACGCCCAGCCTTTTTCAGCGCCCTGATGCAGACTTGATGATATGCTTCCACCACGACCGTTGCTTGCCGCATTTATAATAGTCTTGCCAAAAAGCGTATCCTTTAAAACCGAAACAGGTTCTACTAATACCAATCCGCCAATGGCATCACCACCATATTGCAGGGCATTAGCTCCTTTTATAACCGATATTTTTCCGGCAGAGTTAATGTCCAGGTTGGGCGCGTGTTCGGTACCCCATTGCTGGTCTTCCATCCGCACATTGTTGGATATAATTGGCACCCTGCTACTGTGCAATCCGTTAATAACAGGTTTTACAATAGTGCTGCCGGTTTTGAGGCTAAACACACCTGCAATTTCTTTGAGGGCATCGCCAAGTGAAGCATTACTGTACTTCTCAATGGTTTCGGTCTTCAGCTTTTCCTCGTGAATGGTGTTTTTAGGAATAGCGTTGTTTTCGGTCAACACCACTTCCTGCAATTGCTCCGATTCGGGTTTTAGTATGGCATCAAGATGCATTGGCCCGGATATGGTAACAAGTGTATCGAGGCTTTTAAACCCAACAAAAGAGACCACCACACGATGCTGGCCTGATGGTACATTGTGTAATGCATACGTGCCATCAGGATTACTGACAGAATGCAGCTGTTCAACATGGATGTGTGCCCCGTCAAGCGGAGTGTTTTTGGCAGTGGTTACGTTTCCGCTGATGGTATTTTGGGAATACGCACTGTAGCTTCCTGCCATAAAAACGGCCAGGATTAGATAGTAAAATCGCATAGGAATGTTGTTCTGAAGTAAATAAAATACTGTCAGACCTCACCCGCTCCCGATAGCTATCGGGACTCTCCGTTACCATTTGGGACGGAATGAATATTGATACGTTATACTCTCATGAAAAGAATATAACAGAAATATAAATATAAACGGGATTTTCTCCCCTCTCCCTCGGAGAGGGGTTGGGGGTGAGGTCAGTTGTGCTTAGACAGCAACAGGCGGACCCCTATGCGAAAATAAACTTCCGGCGAATGCCGCAACATTATTTTCTACGCTGTTAGAGCGATATGGGATTTGTTTAAAAGGAAAATCTAACCTTAAACAGAATTGCTGCGGCTGGATAAAGTAGTCAAAATGAAAATCACAGACAGAACAATCGTCTTCATGGCTGTGGTTTGCGCTGATTTGTTTGGTTTCTTTCTTTAGTTCCTTATGATGCGCAAACGGCTCATGAGCATGGCTAAAGGCATGAAAAGATTGATACGCAATAGTGAGCTGCACTAATGCCATCAGGGCCAGGTTAAATATGGCGAACTTTCTTTTCATTGCAGCAAAGATATAAAAAGAATTTTACTAATTGCAATAAAGTTGCATTTAGGGTTTTTTAAGATTGTTTATTAATTGAATTTGTAACCTTCTCACATATATCCATTATTTTTTTTAAATCGCATCTGAAAAATTCACGCCTTGAAGTTAACCTATAATCTTTTAAATCATCGTGAATTTGTTTTTCGGCTTTGATACAATCCCTCGTATAATAGCTATTAACAACAAAGAATTTGTCTGCTACACTTGTGTTTGAAAGTTCTTTACTTCGTTTTTCCGTTGTTCTTTTTGTTAAGCCTACTTTGAAAATATTTTCCTCATGTATTGGTTGTCTCATTATATAAATGTATCCGGCGTTTTCATCTTCAAAGAAATCAACTTTATTGATTTTAGTAATACCTTTTGGAACAGAATAGTATGCATCGTTTCTTTCTACCCAAGTTTTGCCTAATATTTTATTACCATTTTTGTCGAATCCATCTTCATCTAAATTAAGTCTCTTCCAATGGCCAGATTTTTCAATCTTAAAACTTTCGTCAATTAATTCATTGCTTTTTAATACAACATGATTGTCTGACTCTAAGTAGTAAAATGGTTTAGCGAATAATTTATATTCGCTAGGAACAGATGAAAATTCTTTTTTCGATAACGGCCCTTTGATTATGGAATTTAGACTTGTTTCGTAGTTAACATCTATTATTTTTTCTTCATTTTCAAAAACATAATATGGTAAAGCCAAACAATATTTTGCAAAATCAAAAATAGCATCGTAGACACTTAAGTTTCTTAAATTATTTTCGAATAGCTCCTGAATTTCTTCTTTCGATAATGAATCTTTGTTTCTAAACAACGCATAATAATCATCGGTATATACATTGAAATTTACATTTTGATCCCTTGCTATATATCTCAAATCAATACTCTTCTTTTTTAAATCAAATAATAAGGCAACATTGTGATGCCATAAATTATAATTTCCTTCAAAATGCATAACTTTTAGCTCTTCATCATTATTTTCCATCGTCATGCCTAAAGATTTTTTGTAAGGGCTGAATTTTAAAAGATCTTTCGCATTTTCATTGAGATATTTTTCTGCTTCATGTTTGTCATATGATTCTCCTGCTTGCATCAATATTGATACTTCATTCCCTTGTCGGATTATTGATAAGCCCGATGTAATAAATGTTTTGCCATTGGTGTTTGAAAAATTTACTTCTTCAAATCCTGTCGAAAAGCTAAAATTGTATATTACTTTTTCAGGAATGTTGGTGTAAAAGTCAATATCATCTAAATTGAAATCTCTTTCCGTCACAAAGTCTAAAAAATCAACTATGGAAACACTATAAGATTCTTCTTCCGCGACTAATTGTATAATTGAATTATGATGATTAAATGAAAAAAATGGCTCTAACACGTTAAATGATGTAGGGAAGGAATTAGGGCCATGTTTTAAAAATCTACCAGCATATTCGCTTAAATAATAACGTAATGTTTTTTCATTTGTTTTCTCCAATCCATTGGTAAGCTGGACTTGGACAATTTTTCTGCCAGTATCAAATTGTTTTTTTAATTTTCTCCATAAAACAGGATTCGCAGTTTTGAGTCTTTCAATATCAAAGTCTCCCGACTGACTTATTCTAGGAAACACTTCTTTAGGTCTCATTTAAAAATGATTTAAATAAATTTTAATCATAAACATACAAAAAACCCTGCAATTCTCATTGCAGGGTTTCTATATCAATTTATCTCTTAAGATTACACCAATCCATTTGCCACCAAATACTCCGCAATCTGAACCGCGTTTGTAGCAGCACCTTTTCTAAGGTTGTCGGCAACGATCCACATGTTAAGGGTGTTGTCCTGGCTTTCGTCACGACGGATACGGCCTACGAAAACATCATCTTTACCTTCTGCATATAATGGCATTGGGTATGAGAATGCACTGGTGTCATCCTGCACGGTGATACCCGGTGTATTTTCAAGAATAGAACGTACTTCTTTTATGTCAAAATCGTTAGAGAATTCTACGTTAACTGCTTCGCTATGCCCACCCACGGTTGGTATACGCACTGTTGTAGCTGTTACTTTTATAGAATCGTCAGATAATATCTTTTTCGTCTCTTTCGTCATTTTCATCTCCTCCTTGGTATATCCGTTCTCTTCAAAAACATCTATTTGAGGGATCGCATTACGGTGAATAGGGTATTTGTATGCCATCTCGCCTTCAATACCTGCATATTCGTTCTCTAACTGTTTCACAGCTTTAACGCCTGTTCCTGTAACTGACTGGTATGTAGAAACGACTACGCGCTCAATGTTATATTTTTTGTGTAGCGGCGCCAGTGCCAGTACCATTTGTATGGTAGAGCAGTTTGGGTTGGCTATGATTTTATCGTTTGTAGTAAGTTCTCCGGCGTTGATTTCAGGAACAACCAGTTTTTTGGTTGGGTCCATTCTCCATGCGCTTGAGTTATCAATAACGGTAGTACCTGCTTCGGCAAATTTAGGAGCCCATTCTTTAGAGGTATCCCCGCCGGCAGAGAATAGCGCTATTTGCGGCTTCGTGCTTACTGCAGTGTCAAGGCTTACCACCTTATACTTCTTTCCCTTAAATTCAATTTCCTTACCTACAGATCGCTCAGAGGCTACGGGAATTAATTCGGTTATTGGGAAATTTCTTTCTGCCAGTACTTTCAGCATTACTTCGCCTACCATTCCGGTAGCGCCTACAACTGCAACTTTCATAATTTACGTGTTATTAATTATAATATTTTGGGCAAAATTAGTTATAAAAGTGTTTCAAAACACAAAAATATAACAAAGAAAAACCGTCCACTATGAACGGTTTTGTTAAACAATAGAATATATAGCGTAGCGGTTACGTCTTTTATAACAAGCGTGTTACAACTGTAACTTATGGCTTTGATTTAAGGGCATCCCTTATCTCCATAAGCAATTTTTCCTCATTGCTTGGTGCAGGAGGAGCTGCCGGTGTTTCATCTTTTTTACGAGCTGCATTTACACCTTTAATGATAAGGAAAAGGATAAACGCAACAATTAGGAATGTAATAACATTAGACAGGAAATTACCGTATTTAACCCCTGCTCCCCATGTAAGGTCTTTAATGTCTTCAAGGTTGGCGGCTTTAAGTACCGGGGTTAATATTAATGGCGTGATGATATCTTCTACCAACGATTTTACAATGGCGCTAAAGGCAGCACCTATAATAACTCCGACAGCAAGATCCATAACATTACCTTTAAGGGCAAAGTCTTTAAATTCTTTCATTAATCCCATAAGCTTGAATTTTTAGGTTTGATTATTTTTTTGGTTGTAAGCTAAGGTACAAACATTTTTTTATTCTTTATAGAAAACCCTCTTAACGCGCTGTGAAATGCTCGTTAAGATTTCATACGGAATCGTGCCAAGTATAGATGCCATCTCAGTAACCGATGGGTCTTTGCCAAATATTACTGCTCTGTCGCCTTCTTTGCAGTCAATACCTGTAACATTTACCATCATCATATCCATAGATATGGTTCCTGTAATTTGAGCCTTTTTACCATTAATGGTTACATAACCTTTTTGGTTGCCCCACGCGCGCGGAATACCGTCAGCATAACCGATAGGCAGGGTTGCAATACGAATGTTTTCTGTAGCAATGAACCTTCGGCTGTAGCCAATGCTTTCGCCGGGTTCAATATCTTTTATCTGAAGTATAACAGTTTTAAGTGTGCCTACGGTTTCAAGATGCGTACGTTCGGTTTCATCATTGCCCACGCCATACAAGCCTATGCCCAGGCGTACCATATTATATTGTGCTTCGGGAAAATTATAAATACCTGAAGTATTCAGTATATGGCGAATAGGGTCTATCTCTAATTCTGTTATTAACCTTGATGACCAGCGCTCAAAGTTGTCAATCTGCCCAAGGGTAAAGTCACGATATTCCGGCACATCGCTTGACGATAAGTGCGAAAAGATGCTTTTGACCGATACAAGATTGTTGTTTTTAAGGAGGTCAATCAGTTCATCCAGTTGGTTTTCCATAAAACCTAATCGGTGCATACCTGTATCAAGCTTAATATGGATAGGGTAATTCGAAAGGTTCTTTTGCTGGGCGACAGCAATAAATGCCCTAAGCTCTTTAGCCGAATATACTTCCGGTTCCAGGTTGTAGGCTGCCATTGCGGCAAAAGCACTACGTTCCGGGTTCATTACTATTATTGGCGTCTTGATGCCTGCATTGCGCAGTGCGATACCTTCATCGGCGAATGCCACGCCTAAATAATCTACCTTTTGGTGTGAGAGGGCTTTTGCAATCTCATAGCTGCCGCTGCCATAGCCAAAAGCCTTAACCATAACCATAATTTTGGTTTCAGGCTTCAGGCGGCTTTTGTAAAAGTTTAAGTTGTGAACTATCGCATTCAGATTGATCTCCAATACTGTTTCATGGGTTTTCTCTTCAAGGAAAACTACGATCTCATCAAAGCGGAAGCTTCGTGCGCCTTTTACCAATACGGTTTCATTTTCAAATGCATTGGCTTTGTAATGGGCTAAAAATTCCTGCGTGGTATTGTAGGGGAAGAAGTTGGGGAAATCGGCCAGTTCGCGGCTTATGGTTTCGCCAATCCCTATAACCTGACTTATGTTATGCCCCGAAAGGAGTTTTGCAACCTTGGCATAAAGCTCTTCAGTTTCAAACCCGCTCTGAAAAACGTCAGATAATATTACGGTCTTCTTAGTATGTGTTTTGTGTTGCTCTAAAAAGTCGAGCGCAATTTTGAGTGATTGGTAATCTGAACTGAAACTGTCATCTATAATTGTACAGCCGTTAATGCCGTTCTTTACCTGAAGGCGAAGTTCTACAGGGTATAGTCCGGCTAATCGCTCTTTGATTACCTCATGGTTGTAGCCAAGGTGCAAAAGAACCATCATGCTGTTGATGGCGTTTTCTACAGATGGCGAATCGGTAAATGGAATCTCGGCTTCAAAACTGTTAGCGCCCTGTGTGATTGTCAATATTGTTTTTCCAAAAGTCTGATTAGTGCCAATGGTTACATCTGCCCCTTCACTAAAATCCCAGGTAAAGGTTTTTGTAGTTGATGGGAGCGCTTTTGCAACGGCATCATTCTTTTGATAAATGAGTGTTTTTACATTAGTAAATAGCTTTAGCTTTTCGCTAATCTTTTCTTCACGGCTGCTAAAACCTTCGTCATGGGCTGAGCCAATGTTGGTCAGCACCCCAATATCCGGACGGATAATAGGCTCGAGTTTTTCCATTTCACCGGGTAACGAAATGCCGGCTTCAAAAATACCTAGGTTGTGTTTTTGGTTAATGCCAATGATAGATAAGGGCACACCCACCTGTGAGTTATAACTCCTTGGGCTCCTGATAATATTATAATCAGGACTCAACAGATAGTTAAGCCATTCTTTAACGATGGTTTTTCCGCTGCTTCCGGTAATGGCAATAACGGGAAAACTGAAAAGCTGCCTATAGTAAATGGCAAAATCCTGTAGTGCTTTAAGGGTATTGTCAACAATAAGAAAGTTGGCTTTGTCTTTTACATCATGAGGTATACGTGTCACCACAAAATTGACAACACCTTTATTTATGAGTTCGCTGATATATTGATGTCCATCGCGGTTTTGTCCGCCAAGGGCAAAAAATAAAGTGCCACTGTCGTTTTGTAGCGAACGGCTGTCAATCGATACATTATCAATTACAGTGTTAGGCTGTATTCCTTCAAAACGGGAATGCAGTGCGGGGATGATATCCTGTATTTTTATGCTCAAGAGCTTATTTTTTGTTTATCGATACGAGAAATTCTGAAGGAGTCATTATAGGTAGTTCAGTGTTCTTGAAATCTTTTTTATTTCGAGTGATGAAAATATTACAATTATGGTGTAATGCACTGTGATATTGTACGGCATCTTCAAAATCGTTAAAGGCCGAATGTAAGCTTTTGTCAATATTGATTTCATCCACATTTGCTACATTGCATAATATCCTGAATTTTGACAGAATTTCACGTAATGTGTTTTTGTCAAATACTTTAGATAATACATAAAAGGTGTTTACAAATGATAATGATGAAGCTGTAATTCTTAATTCTTGTTTTTCAGCAAGCACAATAATTTTTGCAATTTCATCATAAAATGATTCTCTTTCGCCTAGAAAGTCAATCATTACATTCGTATCTATAAATAAATTTGTCATTATTTATATTTTTCCGAATAGTAATTACCCAACTCTTTTTTGTAATCTAAATCACCAGACAGACCCGATTTTAATGACATACTTTTTACAAAAGGAGAAATTTTAATTTCCTCAAAACTTTCCTCATCCTTACCTAAAGTCAAAGCTTTTAAATAGGATTCTATAATAGCTGATAAACTTCGGTTTTTCTCCGAAGCGTATATTTTTGCTTTCTCAATAATATCCTTATCGAGTTTCAAAGTCAACTTTGTATCCATGGTAAATATTTATACGTACAAATATAATAAATATATACGGATAAAATTTATATATTAAATTAGTATTCTAACTTCTTTTTTTTATTTCTGAGATTTGCTGAGCCTCCCTCATTGCTGCATAATAAGCTGCTCGGCTAAGGGGTTCATATTCTTCTGTTTCGCCCAGCAATACAAGATTATCGTTATTTGCCTTACGGAAACTAAAGTGAGCAAGGTTACCGGTACGCGTACATACAGCGTGTACTTTGGTAACATATTCGGCAGTAGCCATAAGGGCAGGCATAGGGCCAAAAGGATTACCCTTAAAGTCCATATCCAGTCCCGCAACAATTACGCGTATGCCGCTATTGGCAAGGTCGTTGCAAACGGTTACAATCTCATCATCAAAAAACTGGGCTTCATCTATACCTACAACATCACATCCCTGTGCCAGCAGTTTCATCATGGCAGATGAGGTTACAGGCGTGGAGCGAATCTCGTTGGCATCGTGAGATACCACCATCTCGTCGTGGTAGCGGGTTTCTATTGAGGGCTTAAAGATTTCAACCTTTTGTTTTGCAAACTGAGCCCTTTTTAACCTGCGTATCAGCTCTTCGGTCTTACCCGAAAACATCGATCCGCAGATGACCTCTATCCACCCGAACTGTTCTTTATGATTTACTGTATTTTCAAGAAACATTTTGTATTTTTCAGGGTGTAAAACTTAAATGTTTTGTTTTACTTTGTATAAAACAAATTTATTAAAAAACTATTGCGCCACTTCCTATAATTCTAAAAGTTATGAAGAAAA
>Ga0163162_10007957_pt1 | contig 10334 bp, 11 predicted proteins | sample S55metaG_FD_115310 | JGI IMG/M metagenome (GOLD analysis project Ga0163162, IMG submission 115310) | Switchgrass rhizosphere microbial communities from Kellogg Biological Station, Michigan, USA - S5-5 metaG | ecosystem: Host-associated > Plants > Roots > Rhizosphere > Soil | place: USA...
ATCACATCCTCAACAACCGCGAAGGCCGGCGAGTGGCTGTCATCGTCAATGACATGAGTGAGGTCAATATCGATGCCGCGCTGATTCGCGACGGCGGCGCGGAGCTTGCCCGCACCGACGAAAAGCTCGTCGAGATGAGCAACGGCTGCATTTGCTGCACGCTGCGCGAGGACCTCTTGCTTGAAGTGAATCGCCTCGCCAGGGAAGGTCGCTTCGACTATCTCGTGATTGAATCGACGGGCGTGTCCGAGCCATTGCCGGTCGCGGAGACCTTCACGTTCGCCGATGAAGAAGGCCAGAGTCTCTCCGATGTCGCACGGCTCGACACCATGGTCACCGTCGTGGACGCATTCAATTTCTTGAAGGACTACAGCTCGGCCGACAGCCTCCGGTCGCGCGGCGAATCGTTGGGCGAAGAAGATTCGCGTACGGTAGTGGACCTGCTGGTCGAGCAGGTCGAGTTTTGCGACGTCATTGTTTTGAACAAGATCGATCTCGTCAGCGTTGAAGATCGCGCGCGCTTGATGACCATCCTCCGCGGCTTGAACCCACGCGCGAAGATCGAGATGGCTGAATTCGGCAAGCTGAGTCTGGACAAGGTGCTCGATACCAACCTGTCCGATTTTGATGAGGCATCCAAGGCGCCCGGCTGGCTAACGGCGTTGCGTGGCGAGCATAGATCCGAGGCGGACGAATACGGCATCACCAACTTTGTGTATCGCGCGCGCAGGCCGTTTCATCCTGAGCGATTTTGGCAACTCATCGAAAGCGAATGGCCGGGCGTGGTGCGTTCCAAGGGATTCTTCTGGCTCGCGAGCCGGCCAACGTATGTAGGGTCCTGGTCGCAAGCCGGCCGAGTATGCCGTCACGGTGCGATGGGATTGTGGTGGGCCGCGGTTCCAAAGGCGCACTGGCCGCAGGACGCGGAGTCTCTTCAATCAATCGATGACGACTGGGACCCGCAAGTCGGCGATGCACGGCAAGAGCTCGTGCTGATAGGTATCGATATGGATGAAGCCGCGTTGCGTTCGCGCCTCGACACGTGTCTTCTCAGCGATGCGGAAATGGCGCAGGGGCCGCAAGCGTGGCATGGGTTCAAGGATCCGTTTCCTGCATGGCAACACGACGAAGAACTCGCACATTGAACAACGATGAAACTCATTCGCCGCACGAGGCAAGCTCGGTCACTTGCAGCACTTCGCCGCTCGTTCCACGTTCAACGAACGCAACAACGCCGAAGCGCATGGCGTCCGACGCGTAATCGCCGGATAGTTGCGCGTGCCGTCCGGTTAATCGAATAGGACCGATCCATTGGCGTACCACGCGATCGTGATGTAGCGTCGCGCCGCTGTTTTCTCCGCCTTTGACCGCGCTGACGAGCTGGTTTTCATACACGGCTGCGTAAGCAACGGCGTCGTCCGGGAGATTTTTGCGCGCCGTGAACGACGCGTTGAACGCGATGCGGCCGGACGTCGAAGGACGCCCATCGATATGGATATCGGCGAGCGGCGCTTCGCTGTTCAATTGCTGAATGCGCGATTCGAAACTCGCGTTGTTCGACCAGTTGCGCAGCTCGTTTCCGCCGACAAAAACTTCCGGCGTGTACACGACGTGTCCGCCGCCATTCGATGTCAGTTGCTGCTGGCGTGTTGTGAACGCCGCTTGCGCAAAGCGGTCTTTCCACGCCGAGCTATCCCAGTAGTCCACGTGCAACGCGAGCGGTACGACTGTGTTCGTCTTGCGCGCGTGATCGAGCGTGCTGAGCCAGCTATCGGCGGGCGGGCAACTGTTACAGCCTTCGCTCGTATAAAGTTCGACAAGCGCCGCGCGATGAGCCGGGCTCGACGCGCTGCACATGTTGATGGATGCGGCATTGGCGGTCGCGGCGCATAGCGAGACAAGAAACGAAGCAAGGCGGAATGACGAAGCGCGCATTGCGGCCTCCGTAGAAATGGGGGAGATGAAACCTAGTTCGGCTTTGGCGTGAGACGGGTTACATTGCGGATGAAATAAGCGTGGTTGTGCATCTACCATCGCAAGAAGCGCGGCCCCAGGACGCCGCCGACCACCGTAGGCGCCATCATCCCGAGCACGTACCAGACGCCCCAGAACGGAACGGTCATCTCCACGCAGTAGAGCGTGTACACGAGCACCGCCTGTGCGCCGCTAAGCAGGCCGGCGGCAGCGCCGGCAATCACCGGGCGCGTCGGCGCAAGTCCCTTCATGGCCCAGAACACGGCAATAAAAGTTGGCACCGACAAGACCGAGATGTTGAACGTGCAGACTTGCCACGTGCTGCCGAGCACGAGTTGAAGCCGCAGCGCGGGCGGTGCAGCGACGATCACGACCAACGCGATCACCCAGATCAGCACGAGTGGGACGGCAAGCGTGAACCATGCGAAAGCGGTGCCAACGCCAGGACGTGATAGCTGCATCGCGATGAATAAAGACGCGCCGACCACAGCCAGTGGAAACGCGACCTTCAGCCAGAAGAGCGGCGTAGTGAGCATTTGCGGCATGTCACCGCGTACGCCGTAGAGGGCAACGACCAGGCAAGCCGCGCCGCTCAAGCCGAAAAATAACGCCGCTGCGAACCGTCGTGCAACGAAATGGGGATGGGTTGGAACGATGCCGGTGGCAAGCATCGATACAAACTCGCTGGTCTTCATGGCCACTCCGCTGACAGGAACCGTTAGCGCCGAGCGCATGATTTCTATTCGGTTCTGTCAGCGCGAGGGTTACGCTCGCAAACGAATTAATTCAACGGTATTTCACCAACGCAAGAAACGTGGCCCGAGCAACGCGCCGATCAACGTGGCGAGCGTCATGCCAAGCAGGTACCAGACAGCCCAGAATGCCACGCTCATCTCGGGGCAATGCAGACAGTACGCCATAGTCGCGATGGTTCCCGCCAGCATGCCGCCGGCGGCGCCAGCGAGACGCAGGCGCGTGGGCGCGAGTCCGCGAATTGCCCAAAATACGGCAACAAAGGCCGGCACCGAAAGCAGCACGATATTGAACGGGCAGGAGCGCCACGTGGTGCCCATCACGAGCGGAATGCGGGCGTCGGGGGAGGCGAGGCACAGGACCGCCACCGCAGCGCTCCATACAACGATGACAGGAACGGCCGGCGCTGCCCAGAACGCGCCGATGCGCGTTCCCGGCCGCGACAGGCGCGCCGCCAGAAACAGTGCGCATGCCGAAAGCGTCGCGGGAAACGCGAAGCGCGCCCAGAAGAGCGGCGTGCGCGACACCACTGCGAGATCATGCCGGAAGCCATAGACGGCCAGCATGAGCACGAACGAACCCAGACCGCCGAGCAGCAACGCGCGCGCGAAGCGGCGCCGGGACAGGCCGGTATCGGCGGGAGTCACGCCCGTCGAAAGAAGCGAAATCAGGTCCTCGGTTTTCATGCGTTGCCTCGAATCTTTGCGGCCAGCGCCTTCAATCCACGGTGAATGCCTACTTTGATAGCCGACTCCGACATGCCGGTGAGCGTAGCGGTTTCGGTCACCGAAAGCCCTTGCAGCTTTACATGGACAATCGGCAAGCGGTGCCGGTCCGGCAATTGATCCAGCAGTTTGCCGATGTCGCGTTTGGCGTCGGCGGGCTCTTCGTCCGAGGTCGCGAAGATATCGAGCGTCTCATCCAGCGGATCATTCAGCGCTTCGCGGCGCGACCTCGCACGGAAAAAATCCATCAGCTTGTAGCGCGCGATCGCGTGGACCCACGCAGTCAGCGGTTCATGCGGACGATACGTATGGCGGCTGTTGTGCACCGCGAGCAGGATTTCCTGCACGACATCCTCGATGTCGTCCTGAAGGTAATAAATACGCTTTCTCAGGAAACCACGCAGGTGGGCGGTCAGGTCATCGAGGAAGGCACGATACGCAGCCGCGTCGCCATCCAGGCCGCGCACGAACAGCGCCCTGAGCCTCTCTTCGGCTCCGGACACGCCACCACCTTGAGTTATTCGCTTCATCGCGGCATTGGGTTACAGCGCGCTTCAAATAAAAAAGCGGCAGGGCGTTAAATGGCCTGCCGAACGCGAAACGTGCGGATTGTGCCGCATCATTTCGCTGCTGTCGATGCCGCAAACGCTCAGCGCGCGGCGTCCGGATAATTCGACGGAAAGAGCGCGCGGCGTGCCTGTTCGTCCAGTTCGCGCTTGAACCTCAGGTCGCGGCCGACGGCGCGTGCGCGCGCAACGGCCGGGCGGGCGCTGACGGCATCGAAGAAACGGTGCAGGTTCGGGAACGCGGCAAGCGGGTCCGCTTCACCCGGCAACACGCGCGGCGCGCGTTCGAGCCATCCCCACGCGGACATGTCGGCGATCGAATAATCGTGGCCAACGATGTATTCGCGTCCTGCCAGATGCTCGTCGAGCACACCATAATGCCGCTCGATTTCCCTCCTGTACCGATTGATCGCGTAAGGCAGTTTCTCGGGCGCTGCGTGCTGGAAATGCACTGCCTGACCAGAAAACGGGCCGAGACCGGAGCTGATGAAAAACAACCACGAAAGCAGTTCCGGCCGGTCTGCGGGCGTTCCGGCAAAGCGTCCGGTTTTATCTGCCAGGTAAAGCAGGATCGCGCTGGAGTCGAAGACGCGCGCCTCCGTGCCGCCGGGGCCATCCGTATCCACGATCGCCGGAACCTTGCCGTTCGGATTAACGTTCCGGAAAGCGGGCAGGTGTTGTTCGCCTTTGCTGGTATCGACAGGGACGACTTCATATTCCAGGCCTGATTCCTCGAGAAATAGAGCGACCTTGGCAGGATTCGGCGTGGGGTGAAAGTAGAAGCGGATCATGGCGTCCTGGGGTTGAAAGACAGTGAGCGCGGGCCGCAACGGCCGGCTGCTTGCGTTTAAAAACGGTCGATTCAGGGTATCCGATGGCATACGCGATGGCAATCGTGCCCATGAAAGCATTTGCTCAAGTCTTTGTCATGGCCCTGCAAGGTTAATAAAAAAACCGATCTGCTGTAACCAGCCACCCATTCCCGACGAACTAACTGACAGACACGCGTTGTTTGTGCAGTGATGCCTTCACGCAGATCTGGACAGTTCAAGCGAATTACCCGCCAACAGGCGTAATGGCACGGCCAGCATTTGCAAACGGGCTCAGGAGCCGCTGATGAACACGACACATGAAGCACACGGTTTGAGCGCTCCTGCGAGCGTGATCCAGCCTGCTTGGGTTCGCATCACGCATTGGCTCAACGCACTCGCGGTAATCCTGATGATGCTGTCGGGATGGCGAATCTACGACGCGTCGCCGGTATTCAAGGGCTTCATCATCCCGCCCGGAATCACGTTGGGCGGCTGGCTCGGCGGCGCGCTGCAATGGCACTTCGCAGCAATGTGGCTGTTGTTCTTCAACGGACTGTTTTACCTCGCCATGAACGTCGTTACGGGTCGTATCAAAGCGAAGTTTTTCCCGCTGTCGGCGCGCACGATCTTTCATGACCTGATCGAAGCGCTCAAGGGTCATCTTTCGCACGCCGATCCGAGCAAGTACAACGCCGTGCAGAAGTTCGCCTACCTGTTCGTGATGGCCGATATCGCCGTGCTGATTCTGTCGGGACTCGCCATTTGGAAGTCGGTGCAATTCCCGCTGCTGCGCGAGTTGATGGGTGGGTATGACTTCGCACGCATCGTCCATTTTTGCGCGATGTCGCTGCTAGCGGGGTTCATCGTGGTGCACCTCGTGATGGTGTCGCTCGTGCCGCGCTCGTTGCTGACCATGATTCGCGGCCGATGATTCATCGATATAGCTCAACACCGATCCCCTGGATACTTCGATCATGAAACCCGCCAAGCCAAACCGCGTGAATGTAGACCGCGAGTCGCTGATCATCGACGTGAAGCGCGAACTCGACATGCCCTCGCGGCGTCTGTTCGGAAAGCGCATTGTGACGCTCGGCGGTCTGGCGATGCTGACGGGTTGCAGTATCTCTGACGAGAAGTCGGTCGAGACCTTTCTCTCCCGCGTATCGCGTCTGAACGATACCGTGCAAGGCTGGCTGTTCGATCCGAACCGCCTGGCGCCGACCTACACCGAGGCGCAAATCACGCGGCCGTTTCCGTTCAATGCGTTCTACGGCGTCGACGATGTTCCGCAAGTCGACGGCTCCGATTTTCGCCTGAAAGTGAGCGGCCTCGTGCAGGACAAGAAAACCTGGACCTTGCCCGAGCTCTACGCATTGCCGCAAGCGGAGCAGATCACGCGGCATATCTGCGTGGAAGGCTGGAGCGCGATCGGACGTTGGGGCGGCACGCCATTTTCTGAGTTCCTGAAACGAGTGGGCGCGGATACATCGGCGAAGTATGTCGGCTTCAAATGTGCGGACGACTACTACGAAAGCATCGACATGCCGACCGCATTGCATTCGCAGACACTGCTCACGTTCACGTATGACGGCCAGCGCTTGCCCCCCAAATACGGCTATCCGATGAAACTCAGGATGCCTACCAAACTCGGCTACAAGAATCCCAAGCACATCATGGAGATTTTTGTCACCAACACGTTCCCTGGCGGCTACTGGGTCGATCAGGGTTACAACTGGTTCGGAGGTTCCTGAATCGCGAATGCATCCTGTGCATCGCGGCGTCAGGTACTTCGATTCACCCCGGCGCGACCGGTCACTTTTAGTTTAGAAGAGGTTGATATGAAACTGTTTATCACGGCAGCACTCGCGGCAACACTCGCCATGGGCGGCTCAATGGCATTTGCTCAGGCAAGCGACGCAATGGCTCACGATTCAATGGCAAAAGACTCCATGTCCAAGGATTCAATGTCGAAGGACTCGATGTCGAAGGATTCAATGTCGAAAGACTCCATGAAAAAGGGCGACAAAATGAAAAAGCACGATGCAATGGGCATGGGCCATCCGGCATCTGGCGCCATGGCGCAGTAATTCACCGCAGTTTCGAAAGCGATCCAACGCCTCCGTTGAATCGCTTTCGATCGAATTCTCTTTCCGCAAGCCCAATCCCGGCTCTCCGCAGAGTTGCAACAACGGATTTTTGGCGAGGTTTAATTGGGTGTTGGCGTTGTCCAAGACAGTCAAACCCCGGGCGCAAGCTTTGACGCCGAGTGTGGCGAGTCTGCACATTCGCCCCCAAACCCTTCATTTTGATAAACAATAACGGCACCGCACGTTTTCGTGAGCTTCGAACCAACACTGCCGATGCCCGATCACCGTTTGTTGAAAATCGCTCCCCAGACACATGGCGTAGCCATCGACCTGATCTACGCCACGGACCGCAATCTCACCGGCAAGCCGATCTACAAGGCGGCGCACTGCCTGTTGTTAAGCCCGGCAGAAGCCGCATTGAGAAAGGCTGTGGAGCTTGCCGGTAACATCGGCATGACGCTCAAGGTTTTCGATGCCTACCGGCCCCCGCAAGCACAGCAAGTGCTCTGGGACTTCCTGCCTGACCCTACCTATGTTGCAGATCTCAAGCGCGGTTCGAACCACAGCCGCGGGACGGCGGTCGACCTGACGCTGGTGGGCGCCGATGGTCGCGATCTCGACATGGGCACGGGTTTCGATGAAATGTCAGTCGCATCCGAACACTTTCACGCCGGGTTGCCCGAGCACGTGCAGCGCAACCGCACGCTCTTGCTCGGCGTGATGCACGGCGCAGGTTTCACGCATATTCCAAGCGAGTGGTGGCATTACGAATTGCCCGGCTCGCGCGAACTTCCGGTTATCGACAATGCAGACAGTGGCCCGTCGCGTCTGATGTAAAGGGGCGCGAAGGACAGCGATCAACTTTCACGGAGCGAGTATGAAACGTGTTTTGCGCAACGCGCTGGCGGCCATTGCGGTGGCATCGACCTTGACGGTAAGTCTGAGCGGCATCGGTTCCGCGAACGCGGCCACGCCGAAGGACATGCTGGTGATGGCGACCCTGCTCGATGAATTCACCACGCTCGATCCAGGCGAGATCTACGAACTGGTGCCGCAGGAATACGTCGCGAACACCTACGATCGTCTGATCCGTGTCGATCTGAAAGATCCGGCACGCTTCAATGGCGATGTCGCGCAATCATGGGCCGTGAGTTCCGACGGCCTGACGTTCACGTTCAAGATTCGCCCCGGCCTCAAGTTCCACTCGGGCAATCCGCTCACCGCCGATGACGTCGTCTGGTCGATCCAGCGCACCGCATTGCTCGACAAAGGCGCGGCGGCCGTGCTCGCAGGCATTGGCCTGACGAAGGCGAATGCGCTGCAGAACGTGAAGAAAATTGACGATACAACCGTCTCCATCACGACCGACCAGAAGTACGCTCCGACCTTCGTGCTGAACGTGCTGGGATCGTGGCCTGCGTCCGTACTGGATAGAAAGCTGCTCGAATCGCACGCAAAGGGCAACGATTTCGGCAACGAGTGGCTCAAGACAAACGAGGCGGGATCGGGTGCGTACAAGCTCGTGAAGTGGACCGCGAACGACAGCATCGTGCTGCAGCGTTTCGATGGTTATCGCGTACCGCTTGCCATGAAACGGATCGTGATGCGGCATGTGCCTGAAGCATCGAGCCAGCGGTTGATGATCGAAAATGGCGATATAGATGTAGCGCGCGACCTGAGTTCCGACGACCTTGCCACGCTCATGAAGAAGGGCACGATCCACGTGACGTCCGTTCCGCAAGCCACGCTGATGTATCTCGGGCTGAATAACAAGAATCCGAATCTCGCGAAGCCCGAGGTGCAGGAAGCCATGAAATGGCTCATCGATTACAACGGGATTCAGCACAACATCGTGCGGACAACGTACAAGGTTCACGAGGCATTTTTGCCAGAGGGCTTTCTCGGTGCGCTGAACACAAATCCATATCACCAAGACGTCGCGAAGGCGAAATCACTGCTTGCGAAGGCGGGCGTTCCGAATGGCTTCACAGTAAAGATGGACGTGCGCAACGACTCGCCTTACGGCGAAATCGCGCAGGCGGTTCAGGCAAATCTGGCACAGGCCGGCATCAAGGTCGAGCTGATTTCAAGCGACAACAAGCAGACGCTCGGCAAATATCGCGCGCGCCAGCATGATATTTACATCGGGGAATGGTCGGCGGATTACATCGATCCGCATAGCAATGCGCAAGGCTTTGCGTGGAACCCGGATAACTCCGATAACTCCAGCTTCAAGATGCTTGCGTGGCGCAATTCGTGGGACATTCCCCAATTGACGAAGGAGACGCAGGCGGCGCTCGAGGAATCATCGACCGCAAAACGTGCGCAACGCTACGAGGCAATGCAGAAGGAGGTGCTCGCCAAGTCGCCGTTCGTGATCATGTTCCAGAAAGTCTCGCAAGTTGCGGCACGGCCCGGCGTCACAGGACTCGAAGTAGGGCCGATCTTCGATCTCGTCTCGTATCGCGATCTAAAGAAGCAGTAAGCGTGGATCTGCAACTAACCGTCTCCCAGCGTGCGCGCCGCGCATTGGCCGGTCATGCCGGTGTGCGGCGAGGATGGTTGCTCGTGCGCTGGTTGTTGATGCTGGCTGTGACGTTCATAGGCTTGCTGGGCGTGACGTTTTTTATCGGGCGGAAGATCCCGATCGATCCGTTGCTCGCCATGCTCGGCGAACGCGCATCGCCGCAAGCCTATGCGGCGGCGCGCCTTTCGCTCGGGCTCGACAAGCCCTTGATCGTGCAATTCGCTATCTACGTTCGCGATGTGCTGCATGGCAATCTCGGGATGTCGTTGCTGACATCGAATCCAGTTATCGATGACATCAAGCGCGTCTTTCCCGCCACGCTCGAACTGGCCACCATTTCCACTTTCATGGGCATCGTGATCGGCGTGCCGCTCGGCGTTGCGGCCGCTGTGCGTCATAACCGCTGGATCGATCATGTGGCGCGTTTCATCGGATTGGCGGGAAGTTCATTGCCGGTGTTCTGGCTTGCCTTGATGGGCTTGCTCTTGTTTTATGCGAAGCTGCATTGGGTGTCGGGACCGGGCCGCATCGATCCGCTTTACGACGGTATGGTCGATACCCGCACCGGAAGCCTGCTGATCGATTCCATCATTGCAGGCGAGTGGGATGTGCTCAAGAACGCGCTCTCGTATATCGTTTTGCCCGCGGCGATCCTCGCGTTCTATTCCATTGCGTACCTCAGTCGCATGACGCGCTCGTTCATGCTCGAACAATTGAGTCAGGAATACATTGTGACGGCGCGCGCGATGGGTCTGAGCGAGCGGCGCGTGATCTGGCGTCATGCGTTCGGCAATATTGCAGTGCCGCTTCTGACGGTGATTGCGCTAGCGTATAGCTACTTGCTGGAAGGGTCGGTGCTGACAGAGATCGTGTTCGCGTGGCCCGGTATC
>Ga0163162_10007958_pt1 | contig 10334 bp, 8 predicted proteins | sample S55metaG_FD_115310 | JGI IMG/M metagenome (GOLD analysis project Ga0163162, IMG submission 115310) | Switchgrass rhizosphere microbial communities from Kellogg Biological Station, Michigan, USA - S5-5 metaG | ecosystem: Host-associated > Plants > Roots > Rhizosphere > Soil | place: USA: Michigan...
CGAGGCTCGGGTTATGTCATTGCCGAACCCGTCTAAAGGCTGGCGTTCCTCCAGCAGCCGTTTGCTGGCGCTCTACAGCTCGCTGTTCGTGATCTGGAGCGCGATCCTCATGGGTGTCATGTATTACGAGGTGTCCGCTTACCTGGACAATCTGGCCAAACACTCGCTGATGCAACGTCAGCATCTGTTTTCACGCTTTCAGGGCGAACAACTGGTGGACGCCCTCGCCGTCAGCATGACCTTCGACATACGTGGCATCGACGCCTATGGCCTGTTCGACCACCAACATCGCTACCTCAGTGGTGCGCTGCACCATATCCCCGAAGACTTGCCGCTGGACGGCAAGATCCACATGCTCAGCGACTGCGCAGAGTCCGACGACCCGACCCTGCCCGCCGACAGTTGCGACGCCGTGGCGACCCAGACGCGTGACGGTCGCTGGCTGATTCTGGTGCGCGACAACGGTTCGTTGTTCGCTGTGACCCGGATCATCCTTCACGCGTTGTTCTGGGGTGTCACGCTGACCATTCTTCCGGGCATCGTCGGTTGGCAGGTGTTGCGCCGCCGACCGCTGCGGCGTATCCGCGCGATCCAGGCCAGCGCCGAAGCCATCGTTGCCGGCGATTTGACCCGGCGCCTGCCATTGTCCAATCGTCGTGACGAATTGGACATGCTCGCTGCCATCGTCAACGCCATGCTCGAACGCATCGAGCGTTTGATGCACGAGGTCAAGGGTGTTTGCGACAACATCGCCCACGACCTGCGCACCCCGCTGACACGCCTGCGGGCCCAGTTGTACCGGATTCAACAGCAGGCTGAAGACGGCTCGACGCTGGCCGTGCAACTGGATTCCGTACTCGGTGAAGCCGACACCCTGATGGCGCGTTTTCGTGGGTTGCTGCGGATCTCCGAGCTGGAGGATCGCCAGCGTCGGTCGGGGTTCGTGCAACTCAATCCCGTGCCGTTGCTGCAAGAGCTGCACGACTTTTACCTGCCACTGGCGGAAGAAGGAGAACTGGTGTTCACACTGCAATTGCCGGCGACATTGCCCGCACTGCATGGCGATCGCGCGCTGTTGTTCGAAGCCGTGGCGAACCTGTTGAGCAACTCGATCAAATTCACACCGCCGGGTGGCGAGGTGATTTTGCGTGGGGTCAGCGAGGGCGGGTTTACGCGAATCGAAGTGCTCGATTCAGGGCCAGGGATTCCCGAGGCCGAGCGGGAGGCGGTGTTCCAGCGCTTTTATCGTGCTGAAGGCGGAAATCAGAAAAGCGGGTTTGGGTTGGGGTTGTCGATCGTCGCGGCGATTGCCAGCCTGCATGGCTTTGCGCTTGCAGTGGGTAACAGCGAACTCGGTGGCGCGCGGTTGGCGCTCGATTGCAAAAGCTCTGCACTGACACAACCGTTGTAGCAGCTCTGTAGCAGCTGCCGAGCCTGCGTTCGCTTGTAGCAGCTGTCGAGCCTGCGAGGCTGCGTCCGCTTGTAGCAGCTGCCGAGCCTGCGAGGCTGCGTCCGGCTGCGAAGCAGTCGTAAACCCTGCACACGCGGTCTATCTGAAACACCGCGCCATCTGATTCCACGACTGCTTCGCAGCCGAACGCAGCCTCGCAGGCTCGGCAGCTGCTACAAGGTTAAGTCGTACTTCTAAGCGGAATAGTTGGCCCGCAAAGCGTCCAGTCCACCCTGATTAATCCCGGTAAACAACGCCACGACTTCTTCCTCACTCCCCCCACCGGCTCAAACCAAGCCGACCACGTCACCCGCGCCCCCTGCCCCTGCGCTTCAACGTTGATCGTCGCCAAATACTTCGTGGAAATGCTCTCTCAATCACTGGTTTTCAAATCGCCAGGCTATCGACGACACCTCCGTCGACCCGCAGCGCCGCGCCGGTGGTTGCCGAGGACAGTGGCGAAGCGATGTAGGCCACCAGGTTGGCGACTTCCTCGACATCTGCCACGCGCTGGATGATTGAGGTCGGCCGGGCCTTGCGCACAAACGCATCGGCTTCTTCGCGAACGCTGCGGCCGGAGGCGGCGGTGGCGGTGGCGTCCTTGAGCATCTGTTCCAGGCCATCGGTCAACGTCGGGCCGGGCAGGATCGCATTGACCGTGACGCCAGTGCCGGCCAGCCGTTTGGCCAGGCCATGAGACACTGCCAGGTTGGCGCTTTTGGTCACGCCATAATTGAGCATGTCGGCGGGGATCGCGATGCCGGATTCCGAGGACAGGAAAATCACCCGGCCCCAACCCTGCTTGACCATGTCTGGCACGTAATGCCGGGACAGGCGCACGCCAGAGATCACGTTGACCTCATAAAACCGCGTCCACTCGCTGTCTGGCGTGTCGAAGAAATCGACGTCGTTGAAGATCCCGAGATTGTTCACCAGGATGTCCGCGCGCGGTTCGGCAGCGAACAACACCTCGGCGCCTTCGGCGGTGCCCAGGTCGGCGGTGAGGCCACGCAACTGAGCCCCTGGCACACTCTGACGAATGCTCGCCAGCGCCTGCTCGACCTTGGCCGTCTCGCGGCCGATCACTACCACCGTGGCGCCGGACTCGGCCAGTGCCTTGCTGATGCCCAGGCCAATGCCGGCGGTGCTGCCGCTGACAATCGCCAGTTTTCCAGTCAGATCAATTTTCATGCTCAAACTCCTGTGATTGGCAATGGCGCGCGGTCGGCCACCCGTTTGGCCTCGCGCACCACCGGCCAAAATGCCCGAACTGTAAGGACCACCGACCACGATCTCGACGTTCTGTGCCAACGCGACGTCCATAAGACATTGAAGGCACGATCATGGCCCAGAAGAGTGTAGCGACCCGCCAGCAGGAAGCCGTCGGGTTGGGCATCGGTCAGATCAAGGGTCAGTTCGCAAGAGCCAAGGGCGGCTTAAGGCGAGAGGATCGTTCCCACGCTCTGCGTGGGAATGCCTAAAGGGGCGATCCGCGTTCCAGCTTTAAAATGGGACGCGGAGCGTCCCGGGCTGCATTCCCACGCAGAGCGTGGGAACGATCTGTGCGTTAAGCGTTTTGCGGGTCGACGTTATCCAGCATCCGGTTCACCGCCAGTTCACCCAGCATGACGGAGTGTTGAATGCCCAACAGGGTGTGACGCTGCGGGCCGCTTAACTGCCCCGCGAATTCGCTCAACATGACGCTCGCGGACGCCAACGTCTCGCAGGCGTTCACCAGCAACGTTTCGTTATCGGTGTCGGGGCCGACGAAGTAGATCGTGCTGGGTTTGCGTGGCGTGTCTTTGGGGATGACGGGTTTGAGGTAGTAATCGAGGGCGCGGTCGGCGGCGGTATTGAGTTTTTTGGAATCGGTGGATTCGTAGGGGGAAACGTCGTCGGTGACGGTTTCGGGTGGGTTGGGTGTGATCTTGAACACAGTGAAACTCCTTGATTGGCGGAGCCGCCACCGTTCGCGGTCAAACGATAAGGTGGCAGCTGTACGCGGGTTGACCGACCGGAAATCAAGGAATCCGGCACACCCGAAGGTGTCCCGCGCACAGCCACCGCAAAAAGCCTGACACTTTTCTTGGACACTGATACGCCTTGATCGAATCGGACGGTCAAATCCGGTCGCTGAATTGGCAGCGACCCGCAAACAGTAAAGTCCCGGCCCAAGGCGCACAAGCCGGCGGATTCTGGCGCAGTCGTAGGTAACGGCGCAAGGATGTGTAGCCTCGCAGAGTGTCTGGAGATGTGTGTTAAACATCGCTGTTTAATGGCTCTTCCAGGTTTGATGCTTTACTGAACAAACCCTCAAATCCCTGCGAGCCTCTCCATGAACCGCAACGACTTGCGCCGCGTGGACATGAACCTGTTGGTGATTTTCGAAACGCTGATGTTCGAGAAAAACCTGACCCGCGCCGCGGAGAAACTGTTCCTCGGCCAACCCGCCGTCAGCGCTTCGCTGGCCAAGTTGCGCGATCTGTTCGACGACCCGTTGCTGGTGCGCATCGGCCGTTCCCTGGAACCCACCCCACGGGCGCTGGCGATTCTCAAGGAGTTACAGCCGGCAATGGACACCATTTCCGGCGCGGTCAGCCGCGCCAAGGATTTCGACCCGTCCACCAGCCGTGATGTGTTCCGCATCGGCTTATCCGACGACGCTGAGTTCGGCCTGTTTCCGCCGCTGCTCAAGCAAATTCGCGAAGAGGCGCAGAACGTTGTGGTGGTGGTGCGACGCGTGAATTTTCTGCTGATGTCGTCGATGCTCGCCAGCGGCGAGATTTCTGTCGGAATCAGTTACACCACGGAGTTGCCGGCCAACGCCAAGCGCAAAAAGTTGCGCGACCTGAGCGTGAAGATCCTGCGCGGCGATGACCGCCCCAGCCCGCTGACGCTGGATGAATTCTGCGAGCGCCCCCATGCATTGGTGTCGTTTTCCGGGGATTTGAGTGGGGCCATCGACAACGACCTGGCGCGTATCGGACGTTCACGGCGGGTCGTGCTGGCGGTGCCGCAATTCGCCGGTTTGCGCTCGTTGCTGGCCGGCACCGATATGCTCGCCTCGGTGCCGGATTATGCCGCGTGTGCATTGATCGAAGGCAGCAGCCAGTTGCGGGCCGATGACCCGCCGTTCGACATCGTGCTGTCCGAGCTGTCCATGGTCTGGAACGGCGTCAACGATAACGATCCGGCAGAACGCTGGTTGCGCTCGAAAATTGCACAGCACATGTCGGCTCCACTGCCGGGGTATGCAGCGACTTGAAAGCGGTTGGCTGGGCCTCGCGCAGGTACACCGGCAAGTCCGTGACCGGCGGCATGGCCGGTATCTCGAAGTACATCTGGATCACCCAGCCACGGTGATAGCTGGCGTGGTTGACCACATGCATCAGCATCGCGCCGGCGCTCATGGTGCCGCTTTCGCCCGATACAAACGTAAATTCGAAGGGTTTATCCAGCGATGCATCGGTCTGGCGTTCGCTCCAGTCGCAGTACCAGTGATCGATCTCCCGTTGCGCCCTGCGCAGCTCGGCAAGGTCGGCATGCAACAGATCGTGTGAGGTTTTGAAACCGTGGCCTCGGCCTTCGAGGTGAGCCTGCCAGATGCAGTCCACGACGTAGATGTGGTTCAGGGTGCCGATCATGTTTTTGAATACCGACACTCGCTCTTTGCTGACCTCGCCCGCCGGCAATGCCGCCAGGCTGTCAAAGAGGCGCTGGTCGGCCCAGTTTTTGTAATCGGCAAGCATGCGGGCCGTGCGTACGTTGATCATCAGAGGTCTCCCATGGTGATGGGCGCACTGCAAAGCATAGCCCTGATGGCGGGCCGCATCACAAACGCTGATAACTGGCGCCTGCGCCACACGACTTCTGTAGCAACTGGCGAAGCCTGCGTCGGCCGGTCCGCGCTCGGGCGCAGTGGTCGCCAACTCACACACTGGGTTCCATCAGACAAATCGCACGTGCAGGATTTACGACTGCTGCGCAGCCGGACGCAGCCTCGCAGGCTCGGCAGCTGCTACACAATTGTGTAAGCAGTTAGATAAAGACAACTCACTGTCATTTAGCTGAACCACTAATTAAGTTTGTCGCTATTTCCACTCAATGCACTATTAATCGGGCATTTAAGGTTGACGTATCCAACGTCCCTGAGTAAATTGCCCGGGCCTTCGACGAAGGCCTTTTTTCAACTCACAAAAGAATCCAATGGACACAGTATCTAGTCGCTGTCGGGTTACTGCAAAACTGCAGAATCTGGCACATAACCCAGAAAATGACGGGACTCGACTTTTCGGTCGGGTGAGCTGCGCTAGAGCTTGATGCTCCACCGTAACTTGCCTCACCGGCGTCAGTCCGGTCCAGAGGCATGTTATGAACTTCAACACCACTGTAATGCCCGGCGTACGCGCCTTTGCTTTGACCATGCGGGTCAAGCCCTGCCGTGAGCGCACCACCGCAAACCGCGCCATTGCGCCCTATTGCGCACCTTCTTCCCAAGCCAAGGCACACCCGCGTGCCAACTGGCGCGTCTGCCCGATGACCGGTCGGCTCGTGCAGCGCTGGAACCTGGACGACAGCCAGGAACCACCGAGTCGGCGCTACGTGCGCCGCTCCCCCCGGCTGAATCCGAGCCTCGGGGCCCGCTCCGCCCATTGATTTGAAGGCACTTTAAAGTCCTTCTTCTAACGGTTTTCTTATCATGAAGACCGGCAGCTTCTTATTGCCTTTTAAAACTTTAGTTAATCGGAGTTAGTTATGGACGAAGCCAGTAGACGGTTCGCTGCCTATCACTTCCCTATTGATAGCCAGCGAACGTTAAAACAAAAAAACAACACTTCTGACATCGATCGCTTGTTTGCGGCTCGACATACGTTCGCTCGCCTCTAGTTCGGCGAGTTGGCTGTGTGTCGTGCCGCAAGACAGCGGCAGGAGCACACGCAATGACCACAGTAAAAACTCCGAAGACCCGCACCCAAGGTGCCAGCAACGACAACGCAAAGCTGTCGATGCGCGCTGCACGAGAAGCCCAGAACGGCCTGGCCGTAACCCTCGCCAACCTCAACGCAACCACTGACGGCCTGACCGAGCTGGAAGCCGAAGGGCGGCTGGCACGCGGGGGCTACAACGAAGTGGCCCACGACAAGCCGCCCCACGCCCTCGTCCAACTGCTCAAAGCCCTGAACAATCCCTTCATCTATGTATTGCTGACCCTGGCCGGCATCAGTTTTTTCACCGACTACTGGCTGCCAATCAGCCAGGGTGAAAGCGACGAAGCCGACCTGACCAAGGTCATTATCATCATGACCATGGTCACCTTGAGCAGCCTGTTGCGCTTCTGGCAGGAATACCGCTCCGCTAAATCCGCCGAAACCCTGAAAGCCATGGTACGCACCACCGCGACTGTGCTGCGGCGCGGGCAACGCGGCAGCCGTGCGACGCTGCGCGAAGTGCCGATGCGCGAGTTGGTGGCCGGCGACATTGTGCAACTCAGCGCCGGTGACATGATCCCGGCAGACATCCGCCTGATCGAATCACGCGACCTGTTCATCAGCCAGGCCGTGCTCACCGGTGAAGCCTTGCCGGTGGAGAAATACGACACGCTGGGCAACGTCGCGCAGAAATGCGCGACCGGCAACGCTGCCGATCAGTCGAACCTGCTGGACCTGCCGAACATCTGCTTCATGGGCACTAACGTGGTCAGCGGCACCGCCAAAGCCGTGGTGGTCGCGACCGGTTCGCGCACCTATTTCGGCTCGCTGGCCAAAGCCATTGTCGGTTCACGGGTACAAACGGCGTTCGACCGAGGGGTGAGCAGCGTCAGCTGGCTGCTGATCCGCTTCATGCTGGTGATGGTGCCGATCGTGTTCCTGCTCAACGGTTTTTCCAAGGGCGACTGGAGCGACGCGTTGCTGTTTGCATTGGCCGTCGCGGTCGGCCTGACCCCGGAAATGCTGCCGATGATTGTCAGCGCCAACCTGGCCAAAGGCGCCATGGCCATGGCCAAGCGCAAGGTGGTGGTCAAGCGCCTCAACGCGATCCAGAACCTCGGTTCAATGGACGTGCTGTGCACGGACAAGACCGGCACCCTGACCCAGGACAAGATCATCCTTGAGCACCACGTCGACAGCCACGGCCGGCGCGACGATGCGATCCTGGAACTGGCGTGGCTCAACAGCCATCACCAGAGCGGTCTGAAAAACCTGATGGACCAGGCGGTGGTGCAGTTCGCCAACGGCAACCCGAAGTTCCGTGTGCCATTCGCCTACAGCAAGGTCGATGAGTTGCCGTTCGACTTCGTCCGCCGGCGCCTGTCGATCGTCGTCAAGGACAGCCACGACGATCATTTGATGGTGTGCAAGGGTGCGGTCGAGGAGATGCTGAGCATTTCCAGCCACCTGCATGAAAACGGCGCGGTGGTCGCACTCGACGAACAACGTCGCAAAGACCTGTTGAGCCTGGCCAACGAATACAACGAGGACGGTTTCCGCGTATTGCTGGTCGCCACCCGCGAGATTCCCAAGGCGCAGAGCAAAAACCAGTACACCACTCAGGACGAACATGGTCTGGTGATTCGCGGCTTCCTGACCTTCCTCGATCCACCGAAGGAAACCGCTGGCCCGGCGATTGCGGCACTGCGGGACATGGGCGTGACCGTCAAGGTGCTGACCGGCGACAACGCCGTGGTGACGTGCAAGATCTGCCGCGAAGTCGGTCTGGAGCCTGGCACCCCGCTGCTCGGTCACGACATCGAGACCATGGACGACACCACCCTCAAGTTGCGCGTCGAAGAACGCACGGTGTTTGCCAAGTTGACGCCGCTGCAAAAGTCGCGGGTGCTCAAGGCGCTGCAATCGAACGGTCACACCGTGGGCTTCCTCGGCGACGGCATCAACGATGCCCCTGCCCTGCGTGATGCCGATGTCGGTATTTCGGTGGACAGCGGCACTGACATCGCCAAGGAATCGGCCGACATCATTCTGTTGGAAAAGAGCCTGATGGTGCTCGAAGAAGGCGTGCTCAAAGGCCGCGAAACCTTCGGCAACATCATGAAGTACCTGAACATGACCGCCAGTTCCAACTTCGGCAACGTGTTCTCGGTACTGGTGGCCAGTGCGTTCATTCCGTTCTTGCCGATGCTGTCGATTCATCTGCTGCTGCAAAACCTCATGTACGACATCTCTCAGTTGGCGCTGCCGTGGGACAAGATGGACAAGGAGTTCCTGAGCAAACCACGCAAGTGGGACGCGAAGAACATCGGCCGTTTCATGCTGTGGATCGGGCCGACCTCGTCGGTGTTCGACATCACCACGTTTGCGCTGATGTGGTACGTGTTCGCCGCCAATAGCGTGGAGATGCAGGGCCTGTTCCAGTCCGGCTGGTTCATCGAAGGGCTGCTGTCCCAGACGCTGGTGGTGCACATGTTGCGCACGCAGAAGATTCCGTTCTTCCAGAGCACGGCCGCATTGCCGGTGATCCTGATGACCGGACTGGTGATGGTGCTGGGCATCTACATTCCGTTTTCGCCACTGGGCACGCTGGTCGGTTTGCAGCCGTTGCCATGGGCGTACTTCCCTTGGCTGGTGGGCACCTTGCTCAGCTACTGCGTCTTCGCGCAGGTCATGAAAACGATCTACATCCGCCGCTTCAAGCAGTGGTTCTGATCGCCTGAACACCCTGTAGTGAGAGGCCTTTCCCACAGGGATTGAACAGCACAATCCCTGTGGGAGCGGGCTTGCCCGCGATAGCGATTTGTCAGTCGACATCAATGTTGGCTGACCCGCCCTCATCGCGGGCAAGCCCGCTCCCACAGGTTTTCCGTTCGGGCCTTCAATAAATGAAACAGCAAAAAAGGGAGAGTCCTGATGTCGGGAACGACTCTACTGATCAACCTCGCAGGCGCCATCGCACTGTTACTGTGGGGCACTCACATGATTTCTTCGGCGTTGCTGCGTGGCTTTGGCTCGCCGCTGCGCCAATGGCTGGGGCAAAACCTGAGCAACCGCTGGATGGCGTTGCTGTCGGGGATCGGCATCACCGGCCTTCTGCAAAGCAGCACCGCGGTCAGCCTGATGGCAACGTCGTTTACGGCGGCCGGCACCCTCGCGCTGGCCCCGGCGCTGGCGGTGATGCTGGGCGCCAATATCGGTTCGACCCTGGTGGTGCAACTGCTCAGCCTCGACGTGTCGATACTCACGCCACTGGCGTTGCTGACGGGGCTGATCGTTTTTCGCCTGCGCGATGACTCACGCTATGAAAGCGTCGGCTGTGCGCTGATCGGCCTTGGGTTGATGCTGCTGGCCCTGCACATGCTCGGCTCGACCCTGGCGCACGTCGAAAGCACGCCAGTCTTCCAAGTGATGATGCAAAGCCTCGACGGCGACGTGCTGATTGCCTTGCTGGTGGCGCTGATTCTCACCTGGCTCTGCCATTCAAGCGTCGCGGTGGTGTTGTTGATCGTCTCGCTGGCGGCGACCGGCATGCTGTCGGCCACCACGCTGGTAGCGTTGGTGATGGGTGTGAACATTGGCGGTGCGTTGCCGCCGGTAATCAACGCCGGATCGAGCGTCGGTCGACGCCTGCCGCTGGGCAATCTGCTCGTGCGGCTACTGGGTGCGCTGGCGGTGTTGCCGTTTGCCGGTTTGCTGGCCGAGACGAATCTGAACCCGTCGACGCTGGTCGTGGTCGTGCACAGCGGTTTTAACGTGCTGCTGGCGCTGGTATTCATCGGCCTGACCGACGTACTCGCCAACGCCCTGACCCGGCTGCTGCCGGAACCGGTGCGGGATGTCGACCCCGGGATGCCGCACTACCTCGATGAAGCCGGCCTGGAAGTGGCCAACATCGGCCTGTCCAACGCCGCCCGCGAAGCGCTGCGCCTGGCCGA
>Ga0163162_10007960_pt1 | contig 10331 bp, 4 predicted proteins | sample S55metaG_FD_115310 | JGI IMG/M metagenome (GOLD analysis project Ga0163162, IMG submission 115310) | Switchgrass rhizosphere microbial communities from Kellogg Biological Station, Michigan, USA - S5-5 metaG | ecosystem: Host-associated > Plants > Roots > Rhizosphere > Soil | place: USA: Michigan...
ATGCAGGCAGGAGTTGAAAGACTTTGCCGATATGCGGTGGATGCCGTACTCGACGGATTTGAAGTATTGATCTTATCGGACCGCGCCATTGATTCGGATCATGCGCCGATACCCACCCTGCTGGCTACAGCTGCGGTTCATCATCATCTGATCCGAAAAGGATTACGCGGACAAGTCGGTATTATCGTTGAAGCTGGCGATGTATGGGAAGTGCATCATTACGCCTGTCTTATCGGATTCGGAGCAACAGCAATCAATCCCTACCTGGCGCTGGCAACTATTCAGGATGCACGGGCTTCCGGCAAACTGCAAACTACCATTGAACCCGACCAGCTCAGGAAAAATTATGTGAAGGCTGTCAATGAGGGCTTACTGAAAGTATTTTCGAAGATGGGAATTTCCACCCTGCAATCTTATCAGGGCGCGCAAATTTTTGAGATCATCGGTCTGAATCATACCGTTGTTGAAAAATATTTTACCGGCGCCACTTCCCGCATCGAAGGCATGGGTCTGGACGAAATCGCACGCGAAACTCTTGCCAAACATTTATTTGCATTCAACCCGAAAGATATACCGGTGGAACGTTTACCAACCGGCGGTGTATACCAGTGGAAACGGAAAGGAGAATTCCATCTTTTCAACCCGAATACGATTCATTTCCTGCAGTATTCCACCCATATGAACGACTATGCATCGTTCAAAAAATATTCCAGACTGGTGAATGACCAGATGGAAAAAGCAGCGACTATCCGCGGCATGTTTCAGTTCAAAAGAAACCGGCCTTCCATTCCGCTGGAAAGTGTTGAACCGGAAGAAAGTATTTTGAAAAGATTCGCGACCGGCGCGATGAGTTTTGGTTCGATTTCTCATGAAGCGCATTCAACCCTGGCTATAGCCATGAACCGGATCGGCGCAAAGAGCAACACTGGCGAAGGCGGCGAAGATGAATTCCGTTTTGAAACACTGGAAAATGGTGATTCCATGCGGTCTGCCATCAAGCAGGTGGCTTCTGCCAGATTTGGTGTGACGAGTTATTATCTCACACAGGCAGATGAACTACAAATCAAAATGGCGCAGGGAGCCAAGCCAGGTGAAGGCGGACAGTTACCTGGACACAAAGTGGATGAGTGGATCGGGAAAGTAAGACATTCCACCCCCGGCGTGGGATTAATCTCTCCTCCCCCGCATCATGATATTTATTCTATTGAAGATCTCGCACAATTGATTTTTGATTTGAAGAATTCGAACCGACAGGCGAGAATTAATGTAAAGCTCGTTTCAAAAGCCGGTGTCGGTACCATTGCTGCAGGTGTTGCAAAAGCAAAATCTGATGTGATACTGATATCAGGTCATGATGGTGGAACAGGCGCCTCCCCGATCAGTTCCATCCGGCATACGGGTCTTCCCTGGGAACTCGGACTGGCAGAATCGCACCAGACACTGGTAAAAAATAAATTACGCAGCCGCGTGGTATTGCAAACGGACGGACAATTAAAAACCGGTCGTGATATTGCCATTGCAACACTTCTGGGTGCGGAAGAATGGGGTGTAGCTACAGCGGCCCTGGTGGTGGAAGGTTGTATCCTGATGCGTAAATGCCACATGAATACATGTCCGGTTGGCGTCGCTACGCAGGATCCCGAATTGAGAAAAAGATTTACCGGAAATGCTGATCACGTCGTTAACCTTTTTAAATTCCTGACAAGGGAATTACGTGAAATCATGGCAGAACTCGGTTTCAGAACCATCAATGAAATGGTAGGACAGGTAGAATGTCTTGAGGTAAATAATAATCTCAAGCACTGGAAAACAAAAAAATTAAACCTTTCACCTATTTTATACAAAGAGCCCACTTCCAAGCATACCGGAATTTATCATATGGAAGACCAGGACCATGGACTTACAGATGTATTGGACTGGAAATTGCTTGAGGCCGCCAAACCGGCACTTCAGTCAGGACAAAAAATATCGGCTTCTTTTAATGTGAAGAATACGAACCGCACCATCGGCACTATCTTGTCGAACGAAATTTCCAAGATTTATAAATCGAGAGGACTGCCCTCAGATACCATTCATTTCAAATTGAAAGGAACAGCAGGGCAAAGTTTTGGAGCATTCAATACCCATGGTGTAACCCTGGAACTCGAAGGTGATGCCAACGATTATTTCGGAAAGGGATTGTCTGGTGCCCGGCTGATCGTTTATCCTGCAACCAATGCCGGATTTGTGCCTGAAGAAAATTTCATCATAGGGAATGTGGCGTTTTATGGTGCTACTTCCGGGGAAGCATTTATCCGTGGTAAAGCCGGGGAACGTTTTGCCGTGCGCAATTCAGGCGCAAACGCCGTAGTGGAAGGTATCGGTGATCATGGATGTGAATACATGACCGGTGGTAGGGTGGTCATCCTGGGATCCACGGGCCGTAATTTTGCAGCTGGCATGAGTGGTGGGATTGCCTATGTTTATAACGTGGATGGAAAATTTTCATCGCTCTGTAATCCTGAAATGATCGACCTCGACCCACTTAATGAAGAAGATGTGCGTGAAATGAAAGAAATGATTTCGCGGCATTATACATATACAGGCAGTACGGTTGCAAAATTTGTTTTGCAGGATTTTGAAAACCAGCTGCGGAATTTCATAAAAGTTTTTCCAAAAGATTATAAAAAGGTATTGGCTGAAAAGAAAGCCCGTGTAGGCGTCAATTCCTGATTCATCAATTATAAGAAAAAAATAAATGGGTAAACCAACAGGGTTTCTGGAATACAAACGCGAGCTCCCCTCCAAACGATCTGTTCAGGAGAGGAGAAAGGATTATAATGAATTTGTAAACCTGTACGAACCGGAGCAATTGAATAAACAGGCGGCCCGCTGCATGAACTGCGGTATACCGTTCTGTCATCACGGCTGCCCGCTGGGTAACGTGATCCCCGAATTTAACGATGCCGTTTATCGTAAATCATGGCAGGATGCATATGATATCCTGATCACCACCAACAATTTCCCGGAATTCACCGGCAGGATTTGCCCCGCACCCTGCGAAAGCAGCTGTGTCTTGGCAATCAATCAGCCCGCTGTGACGATTGAAGAAATCGAAAAGCATATCATCGAAATCGCATTTGAAAAAGGTTTTGTAAAAGCAAAACAACCTAATATCCGGACAGGGAAAAAGATTGCTGTAGTGGGTTCAGGCCCCGCCGGACTGGCAGCCGCAGCCCAGTTGAACTCCGCGGGACATTCGGTAACGGTATTTGAAAGGGATGATGCACCCGGTGGATTACTGCGCTATGGCATTCCGGATTTTAAATTGGAAAAATGGATCATCGACAGAAGAATTAACCTACTGGAGCAGGAAGGAATTGTTTTTAAATGCAATAGTAATGTGGGCGTGGATGTACGCATCAATGAACTGATGCATGATTTTAACGCCATCGTTTTAAGTGGCGGTTCCACAATACCCAGGGACCTTCCGGTACCAGGCCGGGATCTGAAAGGCATTTACTTTGCTATGGATTTTTTAAAGCAGCAAAACCAGCGCGTGCGGGGCGTTCCTGTACCGGGTGAAGATATTTTCGCTACAGGCAAAAATGTTATTGTTATTGGCGGAGGCGACACAGGAAGTGATTGTGTGGGAACCTCCAATCGTCATGGAGCCAAACAAATCACACAATTTGAATTGCTCCCCGAACCACCCAAAGACAGGACTCCATTTATGCCCTGGCCAACTTATCCAATGATTCTTAAAACAACCTCTTCGCATGAAGAAGGCTGTGAACGTCAATGGGCCATGGCCACTAAGGAATTCATCGGAGACGAAAACGGAAACCTGAAAGCATTGAAAATTGCAGAACTCGAATGGAAGCTGACCGATGATGGAAGGCCTGCCCGTTTTGTAGAAGTTGCCGGAACAGAACAGGTGATACCCTGTGAACTCGCACTGCTGGCAATGGGTTTTGTTTCCCCTCAGCAGGAAGGACTGGTAAATGATCTGGGCGTGGAACTAGACGAACGAGGCAATGTTAAAGCCGGTGAAAAATCTTATCAGACCAGCGTGGAAAAAATATTTGCTGCGGGTGATATGCGCCGGGGTCAGTCGCTCGTGGTATGGGCCATAAGTGAAGGCAGAGAATGTGCCCGCAAAGTGGATGAATACCTGATGGGCAGCTCGTTACTGGAAACAAAGGATCATTCGCTGATTGGGGTTACCTGTTAGCCTCAAAGCTTAGAAGTCAGTCATAAAGCATAAGGATCCGTGGTCCGGATTTGATTCCTCCTGTTCCTTATTTAAGATCATATTTGAAATTGAAATTTGTCTTCAGAGTACCAATGGTACTCTTTTTTTTGCACCGCATTTTTGGATGCCTGTTCCAGTTGTCCGGCTCCCGCTATTAAGCTTTAGGGGTTAGGCAGCAGATTCCTTATTTTTATAGAGTAAAATAAGAATATGGACTACCACGCATTATTAAAAAAAGTGGAGCACTATGCGGTTGACTGTTTTGAAAATACACCGCTGGGCATGCTTTCCTATCATAACCGGAAACATACGGAAAGCGTTGTGGCATATGCAAAACAACTGGCCCAGCATTACCAGTTAAATGAAAGAGATTATTTCATCGTAGTTGCATCTTCCTGGTTTCACGATCTCGGCTATACGATGGACAGGGCTAACCACGAAGTAAACGGAGCTGATTCGGCAGGAAAATTTCTGGCAGGCCATGATGTGTCCACCACAGATATCGATTCTGTGAAGGGATGTATACTGGCCACTAAAATACCCCAGAACCCACACAATTTACTGGAAGAGATTGTTTGCGATGCCGACCTTTTTCATCTGGGCACTGACCACTTTTCTGAACTTAATAAAATGCTCAGGAAAGAATACGAAGAAATTTTCCATGAAAAGGTTGATAAAGACAAATGGAGAAATAAAACAATTAGTTTACTGGAATCGCACAAATATCACACCGATTATGCCCGCATGTTGCTGGAAGGCCAGAAAGAAAAAAACCTGGTTAATCTTAAAGAAAAATTTATGACTAAATTCCAGCAATCACACCTTCCCGGTGAACCACTCGTTGTTTCAGAACATAAACACAATAATGAAAAACCGCCTAAGTCAAAAAGCGACCGGCCTGACCGTGGAATCGAAACCATGTTCCGCATCAGTTCATCCAATCACCTGCGACTGAGTGGTATGGCCGATAATAAGGCACATATAATGATCACTGTAAATTCGATCATCCTGTCTGCCGTCATCAGTATTCTAATTCGCAAGCTGGAAGAATATGCCTATCTCATGATACCGACTTTTTTACTACTCGCTACCAGTCTGGTGACCATTATATTTGCCATTCTGGCTACACGGCCAACGCTTCCCAGTGGCATTTATTCAAAACAGGATCTTGACGAAAAAAAAATAAACCTTCTTTTTTTCGGCAATTTTTACCGGATGTCCCTTCCTGAATACAGAGAGGGTATGGAGAAAATGATGGAGGACACGAAATATCTGTACGGTAGCCTGATTACGGATGGATATGCGCAGGGAATTGTTTTGCGAAGAAAATACCGGCTGCTGCGCAATTCATACAATGTATTTATGTTCGGTCTTATTTTGTCGGTCATTGCATTTATCATCGCGTCGGCATTTTATGGAAAGCAAGTTTAAAGTTTATACGCTTTTTGTTTTCTGCACTCTGCTTGCAGTAGCATCCTGTGAAAGCCAGCAACAACGGTACCCCAGTCCGTCCGGTTACAATCTGACTAAACCAAAAATTTATAAGATGCCTTCAGTATTGCGTGAAATATCCGGCATCGCTTTTGACCAATTGAATGGCGATACCCTATTCACAGAGCAGGACGAAAACGGGAAAGTATTCCACTTTAAATTGGGGGATCGCAATATACAGGCGACCCGGTTCTTCAAGAACGGGGATTTTGAAGATATAGCCATTTGCAATCATTACGTTGTGATGTTGCGAAGCGACGGTGTGCTGTTTTCATTTCCCGTTTCGGAAACCAGTAAACCAGAGACCAGCCAGGTAAAGGTTTTTGAAAATTTATTGCCTTCCGGCGAATATGAAGGACTCGCTTCGGCAGACGCAATGGGAAGGATATATGTATTGTGTAAACATTGCAACAGTGAGAAATCAAAAAAATGGGGCGGCGGCTCAATTCTTCAGGTGGATGCATCCGGCAATCTCTCTCCATTTGGTAATTTTGAAATAGATATCAAATCTATCGATGCCGTGGCTGATGCACATAAAATTGTTTTTCATCCTTCAGCACTGGCACAAAATCCGCTTACCAGAGATTGGTTTGTCTTGTCTTCTGTGAATAAACTGCTGGTGATCACTGACGAAAACTGGAAAGTAAAATCTGTATATCCACTTGATCCTTCAGTTTTCAATCAACCGGAAGGAATCGCATTCGACAGGCAGCAAAATCTTTATATTTCAAACGAAATAGGTGATAAAGCTGCTGCTACTGTACTTGTTTTTAGTTACAGGCATAGCTGATCCGTTTTTTATGAAATATTGAAATATACGTCAAGTGTTTTTATTTAATGGATGAAAACATCATTCCCGTTTCCAGAAATTCCGAAAATGAAGAAAACTTTATACTTTTTTTTTGGACTAGTATTGTGCCATGCAGTAAAGGCGCAGGATTCCATATCAAAAAGAATCATTTTCATCGGCGATGCTGGAGAGATTGATAAAGAGCAACAGGCCATTTTACCCGCCGCTTCCAACCTGATTCTAAAAGACAGGACGACTGTCATCTATCTGGGCGATAATATATATCCAAAAGGCATGGGACTGCCGGGTAGCCGGGATCAGGAGGAAACTAAATTAATTCTGCAATCCCAGTACAAACCCATGCGCAGCAATGGGGCATCGGTTTATTTTATTCCGGGAAATCATGACTGGGACTGGCAAGGTAAAAATGGTCTTGCCAAAATAAAGCAACAATGGGCCTGGCTGGAAGAACAATCCGATTCTCTGTTAAAAATGCTTCCACCGGATGGCTGTCCGGGTCCGTCAGAGATAAATATTTCCGACGAAATGACGATCATCGTATTTGACAGTGAATGGTGGCTGTTTCCATTTGACAAAACCAATCTCCTGGCTGACTGCAACTGCAGAACAAAAAAAGATGTGATCCTGAAAATGCAGGAATTGTTTTATAGGAACCGGAATAAAATTATTTTCCTGGCCTCCCATCATCCGTTCCAGAGTTACGGCACACATGGCGGTTATTTTTCGTGGAAAGACCATATTTTTCCTCTGACTGCGGCTAACGAAAATCTATATGTTCCTTTGCCGGTTGTAGGCTCATTATACCCTCTGTTGCGAAAAACATTCACAAATCCCGAAGACCTCAATCATCCCTTATATAAAAACATGATTCGCCAGGTGGATGCAGTCTTTGACAGTTTCCCAAATCTCATCCATATCGCAGGTCACGAACACGGCCTTCAATACATAAAAGACAAAGAAGTACAGGTGGTCAGCGGTGCCGGTGCGAAACAGACCTACGCAAAAAAAGGGAAAAATTCTCTTTTTGCAGAAGCTAGTCAGGGTTTTGTAGTCGCTGACCTGCTGATCAACCGGACTGTTCGATTTACTTTTTATGTATATAAAAATAACGGAGTGCTACCAGCCTTCACTTATGACCAGCCCTTTATCCAGCCTGTATATCCGGCGGATGCTGTTTATTCTGGTGGTATCGGAGACAGCGTAATGCGGAGCGTGCATCCACGATATGATTACCCCGGTAAATTTCACCGCAAACTTTTCGGAGAAAATTATCGAAAAGAATGGGCAACACCCACCAGGCTGCCACTCATCAAAATTTCAAGTTTTCATGGAGGTCTTGTTCCCCTGCAGAGAGGCGGTGGCATGCAATCCAATTCCCTGCGTCTTGTGGATAGCTCGGGTAATGAGTGGGTGATAAGGAGTGTTGAAAAAAATGTGGACCTCTTACTCCCCGAAGCACTCAGAAGTACGTTTGCCCGGGACTTCCTGGATGATGTGACCAGCGGTCAGCATCCTTTTTCGGCGCTGGTTGTGCCGCCCATTGCGGATGCAGTAAAAATCCCCCATGCAAATCCTGTAATCGGTGTGATTGCACCAGACAAAAATCTTGGGTTTTATGAAAGATATTTTGTCAATACTGTTTGTCTGATCGAGGAACGCGAACCCGATGGTAAATCGGACAATACAGGAAAAATGCTGAACAGCCTCAACAAGGACAATGACAATTCAATAAAGGGCAAAGAATTCCAGCGCGCGAGAATGCTGGACATGTTTCTGGGTGACTGGGACAGGCATGAAGACCAGTGGAGATGGCACAATACAGATAGCGGAAAAGATAAAAAATACGAGCCAGTGCCCCGGGACCGCGACCAGGTTTTCCACGTTACGCAGGGCTGGCTGCCGAGACTTGCGGCCAAGCCTTATCTGTTACCAACACTACAGAATTTTGGCGCAAAAATTGAATATCCAAAATATTCCATGTTCAAGACCAGTTTTTTAAATGCATATCCTGATATGCAATTTGATTATGAGGATTGGATGAAAATGACAAACCGATTCACCAACGAAATAACTGATTCGGTATTGGAAGAAGCTCTCCGGAAATTACCAGCAGCATCTTATAATCTGAGACATGATGTGTTAATCAACGACCTTAAAAAACGGAGAGAAGATATGCCCAGGGCGATGGATGAATATTACAAGTTCATTAATAAGATTGCAGATATCAAACTAAGTGATAAGAATGAATTGGTAAAAATAGAGGATGCCGGGAATGGCTCGCTGCGGGTCGTAATTCGGAAATTTAATAAGAGTGGTGAACTAAGGGGTGAACTGATGGATAAAACTTTTACTCCCGAAATGACGAAAGAAATAAGAGTTTATACCAGTGGAGGCAATGATAGTGTATGGATTGAGAACAAAACATCGAAAATAAAACTCAGAATAATCGGGGGGGAAGGAAGAAAGGCGTACCAGGTCACTGAAGCAAAACGACGTATAAAATTATACGATAAACCCGGGCCCGTTTTCTACGGGGACAGCAGCCGGTTTATTAAATACCTGTCTGGCGACAGCGCAAACACAACATTTGTACCCGTGAATTTGTATAATGTTACGATGCCTTTGTTATCTATCGGAATAAATCCGGATGATGGCCTTCTTATTGGTGCAGGCTACATCCATACCGAACAGGAAAGCTTTCGGAAGGTTCCCTTTGCCAGTCAGTATCAGATTATGGCATCGCATTCATTCTCAACCAGTGCGTTCAGCATATCCTATAAAGGGGAATGGAATGAATTAATAGGCAAAGCAGACCTGATTGTTCAGGCTAATATATACGCACCCCAGAATACGCAGAATTTTTACGGAACAGGAAATGAAACTCAATTAATAAAGACAGGCGATTATAAACCATATTACCGGGTTCGTTTTAACCTTTATCAGTTTACCCCTGCCCTGCGTTGGACTTTCAATGGCAGACGTTCAAATGTAACCCTGGGGCCTGCTTTCCAATATTACAATTTCCCCCAGGATGAGAATTCCGGTAAGTATATTGAGCAGCCCGGTGCCGTAACAACTTATGACAGTAGCAGTCTGGCGAGTACCAGGATTCACGGCGGTCTGGTATTCAATTTTAGCCAGGATCTGCGGAATAGTAAACTGATTCCCAGTTGGGGTTCTTCTGTTTCTGTTCAGATTATGGCCTGGCAGGGATTAAATGACGCTTCGAAATCTTACGGTCAGTTTAAGGCAAACGTAGCGGTCTTTAAGAGTATTAATGCCCGGTCAACCCTTGTTCTTGCCGACCGGCTGGGAGGAACGGTAACCGTTGGCAATCCGGCGTTTTATCAAACTGCATTTCTTGGGGGACAGGGAAATCTGCTCGGTTATTCCCAATTTCGTTTTTCAGGACTGAATTCTGTTTACAACAATCTCGAGTTGAGATTAAAACTGGCAGATTTTGTAAACTATATATTACCTGGTCAGCTGGGACTATTTGGTTTTTTTGACATCGGAAGAGTTTGGGATAAAAACGACTATTCTCACCAATGGCATAATGGTACTGGTGTCGGAATCTATTTTTCTCCGGCGCAGATGGCGGTAATACAAATTGTTGCAGGCCATTCCGTAGAAGGCTGGTACCCTTATTTATCATTAGGATTCAGGTTTTAATTTATGAACACAAAAATTTTACATATCAGTGAGAAGGTTCATTTTGACAATGCGTTCAAGCCGATTATTTCATTCAAAAAATTCATCGAATTCCTGGAACACAATGTCAGGAGCGGACCGGCG
>Ga0163162_10007961_pt1 | contig 10331 bp, 9 predicted proteins | sample S55metaG_FD_115310 | JGI IMG/M metagenome (GOLD analysis project Ga0163162, IMG submission 115310) | Switchgrass rhizosphere microbial communities from Kellogg Biological Station, Michigan, USA - S5-5 metaG | ecosystem: Host-associated > Plants > Roots > Rhizosphere > Soil | place: USA: Michigan...
ATTTACAGCGATGTTGAATGCGTTGCCGGTGACCGTACGTAGCTCTAATTTGGCCGCCCCATGGATCCCGCTAATCGCCGCCGCGCTGGTCGCTGGCAATGTGATCGTCGCCATCGCTCCCATCTGCGCCCGCAAGCCGAACGGGCCCGGCGCAAAGCGGTTGTAGGCGAACTCGTTACTGATCGCGGAAGCTGGCAAGTGACTGAGCGCTGTACCGTCCCACAGCTCGAGCACGCTGCCATCGTGGGATTTCAGCGCCGCCCTCATTACGTTCAAAGGCGCTGCCGGTGTACCGCCATCGAGATATGCATGGAATCGCACGGCGCCGCTCGGCAGCACGACGCCATCGGTTAGGCTGAGATGATGCTCGCTGGGGCTGACCGGGCCGCCGTGAAACGGCGTTACGACCGAGCCGCGATAATAGTTGTAGGTAGCGACGTTGAAGATCACGGTTGCCGCGAATATCGCCAACGCGAATTTCTGAAAGATGCCGCTCCGCATTGGAAGCGGCAAGGCTCCGGAGATCCAGCGGAACCAGCCCCGTTCGGCGAGCGTCGGCTTACGCGCCAGCAGCGCGTTGTCGAGTGAGAAGGCACCGCTGCCGCCAAGCATCAGCGTCGCGCCGATCGCCAGATTGCCGGCCGCCATGGTCCATTCATCGATGCAGGTAGCGCCCTGCCATCCGAACATCAGCATAAGAACGACTGAGAGCCCGATCGAGACCAGCGCCGCAGCCCGGGTGAGGAAGCCCGCCATCAAGCACAGTCCCGTGAACAGCTCAACCGCGCTGAACAGGATCAACGAGGCATAGAGCAGATAGAAATGATGCAGCAGATAGGCGATGATATGGTCGGTTCCGAGCAATGCGCCGGGCATCGCCGATTGGAATTTGTTGGCCATCCAGTTCGCAGCGTTCGGGTCCAGCTTGGCGGGGGCGTAGATGAAGCGGCGCGAACCGCCGCCCCAATAAACGAATCCCTGAATGAAACGGATGGAGAGCACGGCAAGTGCGGCCACGCGAAGGGTGTCTGCCTTGCCGCGCTGAGCGGCTTCATTTGAGGCCGCCGATTTGCCGTCAAACGTAAGCGTGGACATCGATGCCCGCCGGTTGACCTGAACCCGATACATGAAGAATGGATCTCGTGTGGGATATTGGCGTTATTAAGCGTAGTGAAAACCGACCTGTTGTAGTTCGAGCAGCGTGCCGCCCGCGCCGGGGATAAGAACGACGCCATCCACGAGATGATTGGTCAGTTCCGCCGCAAGCGCGGCGTGAGAGAGCTTGTCGGGGTTGATGCCGGTTTTGATGAGGGCAGCTGCCTGTTCCCAAATCGCATTATGACAGGACATGAAAACAACGCCGCGCCGCATTAGCGCAGGTATGGAAGTGTCATCGCCGGAGAAGGGCCCCACCGGATCCTCGTAGTTACCGGTATCAGCAGCCGCTTCGTTCCGCTCGATGATCAGCGTATTGGTCCTGAACTCGTCGCCGGCCAAACTCGTGAGCTGATACTTGTCCCAGATCGTCGGATCGTAGAGCGCAAGATCCGCTGTACCATGTGTAACCGAAACAGCTAGAAAATCCGGATGTTTGAACGACCATACCTGCGTGTTGAGCGCATTGCGCATCATGTTCAGCCAGGGCCCTGCAATGTCGGTATTGTCCCATGCCTGCTTGGCCGCAGGCTGGTACGAAAGCACTTCAGTCAATGCTTCGTGATCCCATTGTTCTGGATGGTCGAGGATCATTGGTACGGTCTTGAAATCGCGACGGCGGGGTGCCTGTGCGAGACGCTTCATCAATGCGTTGAGATGCGTGGCACCGGCGGGCGTCAACGCCGACTTGGCGGCCGCTACAGCCGGCCTGGCCGCCGAGGCAAGACCAATCGCGCCCGCGGTCACAGTCAAAGCGACCGTCCTCAAGACACTCCGTCTGCCGGTGATAATCGTCATATCTGGTGCCTCGTGTTTGTTGTCCTTTGGGACATAGGAATCAGTCGCTCCGAGGCCACTAAATCCTTTTTTATGAAAGCCACTTTGGCTGGTGAAACTGGCAGCCGAAGGTTCACGTCCGCAACACAGCGCTTTGTAGAAGCGAATTTAATTGTATCGGTCGATTGCGAACCCCACATCAACGCAACGCGCTTGGGCGTTCGAGATGCCGCGATGCGCGTTCCCGGCGATCGGGAAACCCAAACACAAGGAAACAGAATGATGACGAAAAATTTCGCTCTTGCCGCATCGATAGCGATGCTGATGACGATTTCAGGACAGGCACTGGCGGCAACGGCCGCGCCGAACGCGTGGTACGGGTCCGAAGCGACTAGCCCCTCGGCCTGGCAAACGGTCTACGCCGGCAACGCTTTCAATGGGACGGCCGCGACGGAGACAGCCCACGCGGATGCTTTCCATTATCACGGCGGGCCGAAGTCGAATGATTGACGCGTGATGTTCTCGACATGGGTTCGCGCCGCCATGCCTCCGTTCGGGCGGCGCGGGCCCAGCGACCGAAGACCGGTTTGTACCTGGGAAGGCTCTAATCCTCTCGGTGACGGCGATATTCGGACGGCGTAAGCCCGGTGAATTTGCAAAATGCCCTCGTAAACGAGCTCGTTTCGCGAAAGCCGATCCGGGCGCCGATTTCCGTCACTGAAAGCGCCGGCCTCTGCAACAGGCTCTTGGCTCGATCCATTCGGCGGGCCATATGGTAGCGATGCGGGGGCGCGCCGAACGATTGCGTGAAGGCGCGCGCAAAATGATAGAGGCTCAAATCGGCGAGTTCTGCGAGAGCCGCCAGCGAAATTTGCTCCGCGAGATGCTCCTCGATGAATTCGACCACCCGTTTCTGCTGCCATTCTGGCAGGCCGCCGCGAACTGGTCTTGCCGTGGCGGGTGCCGTTCGCTCCAGTCGAAAGAGCTCGTGCATCAGCACGAGGCTCAAGGTCTCCGCATATTCGCGGCTCCACGGGTCGGAATTCCCGACTTCGGCCTTGAGCTTGATCGCTGTGTCCCAGACGGCTTGATCGAAGAAGAACAGACGCGGGCGGATCGCCGTACGAGCGAGGCCGGATCCTTGGTCAAACAGTCGATCCGGCAGATCGATATAGATATAAGTGACGCGCGTCAGCACCCGCGGCGTCTGCCATCCGTAGAACCGATGGCCGGCGGGCACGAAACTGAGCCTGCAATTGAATTCGCGCAAGGTCGATTTTGGCAGACCCTCGATTAGCGTCTCGCCGTCGTGCCGTTCTGCGCGTTCGTAAGCGATTAGCAAATGTCGTTGTGCTTGAAAGCCATCCTCGAAAGTCTCGCGCCGGATAATTCTTACGTTGTCAGCTTGTATCCGGCCCCAATTCGCCAGTTGGCGACGTGCGATATCGGGTGGGGAAATATCAACAATCCGCAGGGGAGACGAAGGAACAGCGAGAATGCCACTTCCACTCATAGTGCGTTCCTCATGCGGGCATTGACTCGGCAGCATTCTTCCATCCACGGCTATTGATGAGGGGATCGCGTCGTCGTCATTGCCGCTCGCGATTGAAAGAGTGTTCTCCATCTTTGGCGGAGGGTCGTTGCGACAGCTCATTCAAAGAGTAAGCGTGTGAATTCATGACACCATTAAATTGTCGTTCAGAAACTAAATTCGATTTTATTCTTGACAGGCGTGCAGGGTGGCCGAGCCAGGAACCTGTCAAATTGTGCGAGCCTTTCAGAGAATCTAAGCAAGAAAGCCCAAGAGCGCGGCAAGTCGAGACAAGGGCAAGCAGCGCTGTTCACCAAATGGCGGATATGTCAGTCGGCAGGTGCGCATCAAAAAGGTGTGTTGAGCCCGGCCAGGAGTCGCCATGTCCAAACACCAGCCAATCTCTCCTACTGTCGCGAGCTCATCGGGGAATTTGCCTAGCGAGCGAGGCGATGCTGGGTTGGCTGGCGTCCAACCGGGCGAGGGCGAAATCGGCTTTGTCGGCCTTGGCCACATGGGAACGGCGATGGCCGCGAACCTTGCAGCCACCGGACGGCGGGTAATCGCCTATGTCCGCCGCTCGGACCAGATCGGCAGGCTTGAGGCACTCGGTCTCAGGCCGACGACCGATATCGGCGATCTGCTCGACTGCAAGATCGTCATCAGCATGTTGCCGGACGATGATGCGGTACGCGAGACCGTGCTGGGTCGCAGAGACATCGGCCTCGACGGTCTAGCCGCGGGTCTGATGCCTGGCGCGATCCACCTGTCGATGAGCACGATTAGCACGGCGGCTGCGTCGCTGCTTGCGAGCGAGCACGCACGCAACGGACAGGGCTATGTAGCCGCGCCGGTGTTCGGAAATCCGGATGCTGCCAAGGCGCGCCAGCTGTTCATCATCGCCGCTGGCCGTTCAGCCGATGTCGCACGCTGCCAGCCGATCCTGGACAACCTTGGACAAAGGACATTTGTTGTCGGAGCCGACCCGCAAGACGCCAACCTCGTCAAACTGCTCGGAAATATGATGAGCGCCACGGCACTCGAGATGCTCGGAGAAGTCGTGGCCGTAGTCCGAAAGCGCGGACTGGATCCACAGCCTTTCGTCGACATCATGACGGCCACGATGTTCGGCGGGCGCGCGCACAAGATTTACGGTGACAGGATCGTGAGGCAGACCTATGCGCCCGGATTTGTTTTGCCCCTCGTGCTCAAGGACGTGCGCCTGGCGCTTGCGGAAGCAGAGAAGGCGGGCGTCCCGATGCCGTCAGTGGGCGTGGTCAGGGACCGGTTGATCACGGGAATCTCGCGCGGTTACGGCGACCTCGACTGGACTGCGCTCGCGCTCATCGCCGAGGAGGAGGCGGGGCTCTGCGCCATACCGTCGCGGAATCCCGGCTGAGTTTGACTTGTCCGCCGCTCACACTCCCAAAGGCACGCATTCGAAGAAGGAACAGCATCATGACCGACCAAGCAGAAGCTCTCGAAACGAGAATGGAGTTGACGGGCATTCCCGGTACGCCGCTCAAGGTATCGCCGGTGGCGATCGGTACTTGGGCGATCGGCGGGTGGATGTGGGGCGGAACCGACGAAGCCGAATCCGTTGCCACTATCCGGACCGCCTTTGAGCACGGCATCAACCTTGTCGATACGGCCCCGGTCTATGGATTTGGCCGCTCCGAAGAAATCGTTGGCAGGGCGATCGCCGAAAGCGGACTGCGCTCCAACGTGCTGATTGCCACCAAGGCCGGACTCCAATGGGAAGGTGGAAAGGTATCGCGCAATGCCAGCCGCGCGCGCATCATGTGGGAGGTCGAAGAGTCCTTGCGCAGGCTTCGAACCGACTACATTGACATCTATCAGATTCACTGGCCCGATCCACTGGTTACGATCGAAGAGACCGCGGATGCAATGCACACCCTGTTCGCGCAAGGGAAGATTCGCGCCATCGGCGTGAGCAACTTCTCGGTTCTCCAGATGGAGCGGTTTCGCCACATCGCGCCGCTGCACGTGCTGCAGCCGCCCTACAATCTGTTCGAACGCGGAATTGAAGCCGACCTTCTGCCCTATTGTCGCAGGAACAAGATCGCGATGCTGGGATATGGCGCGCTGTGCCGTGGCCTGCTGTCGGGACGAATGCGGGCAGGTACGGTTTTCGGTGGCGACGATCTGAGGCGCACCGATCCCAAGTTCCTTGAGCCTCGGTTCGCGCAATATCTGGCAGCCGTCCACCGGCTCGATCGGCTCGCTCAGCAGCGTTTCGGCAAGCGCGTCATTCACCTCGCAGTCCGTTGGATGCTTGATCAGGGCATCACCACCGCCTTGTGGGGGGCTCGCCATCCCGATCAGCTGCAGCCGGCCGACGAGGTGACCGGATGGTCGCTCGATGCCTCCGATATGGCCAAAATCGATGAGATCCTTCGCGAAACCATCACCGATCCGGTGGGCCCGGAATTCATGGCGCCGCCGTCACGCAGTGTCGCAGTCTGACGCAACACCGCTTGCCCTGTCTTGGAACCTGAAGAGTGATCGCTTCTCGGCGACTGTTGATACATCGCCGAGAGCAATGAACCGCATCGCTTTCTGATCCCGCATTAAACGCAAATTTAGTGGCTCTCGGTCGTGCCGTGACTACGTTCAGATTCGTTGATCTGGTCCTGGGCAGGGAATTACAATGGATATCACGGCGCTTCTTCTCTCCAGGATTCAATTCGCCTTCACCATCACGTTCCATATTATCTTTCCGTCCTTCACGATCGGCTTGGCAGCCTGGCTCACCGTCCTTGAAGCCTTGTCGTTTGCGACGGGCCGTCCGGTCTATCGCGGAATCTTCGAATTCTGGCTGAAGATATTCGGGGTGGCGTTCGGGATGGGCGTCGTATCCGGGATCGTGATGGCGTTCCAGTTCGGCACGAACTGGAGCGTTCTCTCCAAGATGTCCGGGCCGATTCAGGGGCCGCTCCTGATGTATGAGACCTTTTGGGCGTTCATGCTCGAGGCCAGTTTCTTCGGGGTGCTCATCTTTGGCCGAAGCCGCGTGCCGCCATGGTTCTATCTATTTTCAACCACGATGGTGGCGCTGGGGACTACGTTTTCCGCGTTTTTTATCATGGTCAACAACAGCTGGATGCAGGTGCCAACAGGCTATGTCCTGGAAAACGGCGTCTTTGCTCCAAACGACTGGACCAAGATCCTCTTCAATTCGGTAGTGTGGTCGCGATTTCCGCACATGCTGCTTGCCGCTTATCTTACGGGCGCCTTCTGCGTGGCCGCGACCGGCGCGTGGTACGTGCTGCGGAAGATATATCACGCCGAGGCGCGGATCATGCTGCGCATGGGGCTTGGTCTCGCCGCCGTGCTGATGCCGATTCAGCTGTTCTTCGGGCATCTAAACGGCATCTATGTCAACACCTATCAGCCTTCCAAGATGGCTGCGATCGAGGGACGCTGGAATGACGAACAGCCGGGGTCTGAAGTGCTGTTCGCATGGCCGGATGTGAAGAACCGGCGCAACCTTTTCGCGATCACGCTGCCATCCCCCTTCGGCAGCCTGATCGATTCCGATAGTCTCACTGCGAAGGAGACAGGACTCAACAGCATTCCTCAGGAGGACTGGCCACCGGTGGTCATCCCGTTCTTCGCATTCCGGCTCATGGTCGGATGTGGTCTCCTGATGATGGGGCTCGCCTGGCTCGGCAGCTATCTGAGTTACAGGCATCGCCTCGCGTACAATCGCCCGCTGCTTTGGGCGACTTTCCTGAGCTTCCCGCTGCCCTTCATCGCCGTCATTACCGGCTGGTTCACCGCGGAAGTCGGCCGTCAGCCCTGGGTGGTCTATGGAGTCTTGCGAACCGCAGATGCCATGACGCCATTCCTGACCGCGCGGCAGGCGACGATCTCGCTGGTGATCTTCTGCGCGGTCTATGCCTTCATCTTCCTGTTCGGCACATTTTACATTTATCGGCTGATCCGCACCGGACCGGCCCGAAGGCAGTTCGAAGTTCCGCATCTCGCGGTTCCGAATCGGCCGATGTCGCTGGCCGACGAAGAACTCATTGAAGAGCCCAGCCACCTCGTTGCCGGAGAATAGCCATGGTCATGTTCTGGGTCTCGCTTCTGGCCATCAGCATCCTGCTCTATGTGCTGCTCGACGGCGTCGATCTCGGGGTCGGCTTGTTGTTCGGACTGGCACGCGGGGACGCCAGGCGTGGCGCGATGCTGAGCTCGGTCGCGCCGATCTGGGATGGCAACGAGACCTGGCTGGTGGTCACTGCGGTGATCCTCTGGGGAGCCTTCCCGCTGGTCTATGCGAATCTGCTCTCAGCATTTTATCTCCCTCTCATCGTCATGCTACTGGGCCTGATCCTGCGCGGCGTGGCGTTCGAGTTTCGCTACAAGACGCAACGGCTGCGCTGGATCTGGGATTTGAGCTTTGTCGGCGGCTCGCTGATTGCGACGTTCATTCAGGGACTGACGGTTGGCGCGCTGGTGGAAGGACTGCCGTTCACGAACGGCCAATATTCCGGCGGCGAGGTGGGCTGGCTCACGCCGTTTGCGGTCCTTTGCGGCATCGGCCTGTGTCTTGGCTACGCGCTTCTTGGCGCTTGCTGGCTGATCAGGAAATGCGAGGGCGAGGTTCGAGACGTTGCGCGCCGCCAGATTCCCGTACTTGCGGTCGGCGTACTGGCGTTCCTCGTGGTTGTGTTCGCTTACGCCTTGGCCGAAAATCTTCCAATCCTGCATCGCTGGATCGACCGGCCATATCTATTTGTGTTTCCGGCGATTGGCGCGATTGCGGCGACGGTACTCGCGCTCAGTATCCTGAACCACAACGATTACTTGCCATTCCACATGGTCGCGCTGGTCTTCATGTCGGCGTTCGGCACGCTGGCGCTGTCCTTCTGGCCATACATGATCCCTTCCGTCATCACCGTCGACCAGGCTGCCGCACCGCAATCAAGCCTGGTGTTCATGTTCTGGGGGTGCGGGGTGATCGTCTTTCCACTGATGTTGATCTACACGCTGGTGAGCTACAGTGTGTTCAGGGGAAAAGTCCGGGCGAGCGGCGGGTACGGGCACTAGATTGTCTTCATGGCGATCGCGCTCAATGCGAAAATGCTGCCGACCGTGCTCAGCATTATCGCGGGAAGCGTGGATGCCATCGGCTTTCTCGGACTTGGCGGCCTGTTCACCGCCCATGTCACAGGCAATCTTGTTGTCCTTGTCGCGCATCTGGCCATTGGGAGCCGCGCGCCCCTAGCGAACATTCTATCGGTTCCGGTGTTCGTGGCGGCGCTCGGGTCGACCAGATTGCTGGCCGGCGTCCTGGAGAGGATCGGATTCGCCTCTCTCCGACCGCTTCTTCTGCTGCAACTGCTATTGCTCGTTGGCTTCCTCGCCCTGTGTGCTTTCGCCGGTGCAAGAGTAGACCCGAACGCAACGAGGGCGATCCTTGCGGGAATGTTCGGCGTCTCGGCGATGGCCGTGCAAAATGCGCTTGTGCAGATTTCGCTGAAAGGCGTGCCGTCGACCGCGGTCATGACAACCAACATCACGCATTTCATGATGGATCTCGGTGATGTGCTGTTCGGTCGCAAGCCGTCTGACGTCGCCAAGGCGCGCGCCCGGGCGATGCTGACCTGGCGGGCGATCGTCGGGTTTGCCGTTGGCTGCGGCCTTGGAGCGACATGCGAGGCAGCAATTGGCCTTGCGTCCCTGGCTTTGCCTGTGGGGCTCGCTGTGCTCGCGGTGGCGCTGGGGATGAACGCGAATACTGAGAAAACCCAGGATTGTTCAGCCGGGCTGCCTTGAGCCACGGGGTCGGCTCAAACCTGCCGGGCTGTCACGGCATTGGGCGATGGCGATCGGGGTCCTGATAGCGCAGCGCTGTCGGGATCTCATCGATCCGGGCTCATGGTGACTTGCCTCACGTCGAACCGCTTCTCAAACTCCACGACATTGACGACCCCACGGCGATGGGTGCCGTCACCTATCTTGCGGTCGCCATCCCAGGCCTCGAGCTTAAACACCACGCTCTTCCGGTCGACCTCGATCACCCGCGAAATGGCACGGACCGTGCGGCCGACCGGCGTTGCGGCGAGATGACGGACTTTCACATCCATGCCAACGCTGACGAAGCCCGTCGGTAAATGGGGGGCGATCGCGGAGCCTGATGCCATTTCCATATGAAGAATCATCATCGGAGTGGCGTAGACCGACGGCATGTCCGCCACAAAATGGCCCACCGTCATCTCGGGAGTCACGATGATGGTCTTCTCGGCGGTCATGCCAATCGTGATGTCGTTAAGGGCGTCCATATCTTCCTCGTCAGTGATCCCATTGTGATCCAGCGGCTGACCGCTGGATCACGAGTTCTTCTGTTTGTGTCCGAAATCTGGGATTCAAAGTTGCCTCGGGGACTGATCTGATGGCAGGCGGGGCGTTATTTCCCCGACGTGTTATTGATGTTCAAATCCGACGCGGGTATCCGGTTCGGTACGCGGACTTCGACCACGCTGTGGTCGAGAGCCTGATGACATGAATTGCATGCGGCGGTCAGATCGGCATAGGCCTTGGCGAATCCGGTGCCGTCTTTGGATTGGATCGCGCTGTTGAGTTCCTTGAACGGTTGCGCCGTAACGGATGTGATCATGTCCGGGAAGGAGATGTCGTGCTCACTGGGATGAGCGCGCCCGAGTCGATCGAAGGCGCCGCGAAGGTTTCCGAGCTCGTAGGCCGCAAGCTGCCAGTTTTCATTCTGCTCAGCCTGCCAGAGGCGCTCATGCCGTGGTTGAATTGTCGCAATCATCAGGTCGCTGATGCTAGGCAGATATTCGATGGCATGAGGTGAGGGCGTCGCTTCTGGTCCTGC
>Ga0163162_10007962_pt1 | contig 10330 bp, 7 predicted proteins | sample S55metaG_FD_115310 | JGI IMG/M metagenome (GOLD analysis project Ga0163162, IMG submission 115310) | Switchgrass rhizosphere microbial communities from Kellogg Biological Station, Michigan, USA - S5-5 metaG | ecosystem: Host-associated > Plants > Roots > Rhizosphere > Soil | place: USA: Michigan...
AGCCAAGACGCGCACGATCCCGCCGGCGTTGCGACGCGCTCTCCTCTATCGCGACCGCAGCTGTCGCTTCCCGGGCTGCCACGTGCGCTTCTGCCAGGCTCATCACATCCACCACTGGGCCCACGGCGGCCCGACGACACTGTCGAATCTCGTGCTGCTCTGCCGTCGTCATCATCGCGCCGTCCACGAAGAAGGCTATCGCGTCGAGCGCACGTCCACTGGTGAGCTGGAATTCCGCACCCCGCATGGTTGGGTCGTGCCCGAGGTGCCGTGTCCGGCTCGAGTGGCTGCCGATCCGGTCACTGCCGTGAGGGCGGACAACGAGCAGCACGGCATCGTGGTGGGGCCCAGGACCGCGACGCCAACCTGGCAGGGCGAGCGTCTCGACCTTGGCTATGCGATGGATGTGCTCCATCCGCTGGCCAACGAGAAATGGACCGCCGCGTGAGCGGGCCGACGTCAGCCGCCCTGCGTCCCTTGACAGGCTCGTAAGGCCGGGTCACGATCGGGCATCGCCGGACGAGCCTGCGGGCTTCCACGGTTCGTCGGAGAGGGGCTTCATGTCGATCCTGGTCATTGGCGCAACCGGCTTCATTGGACCCCGCCTCATTCGTCGGCTGGTGGCCCGTGGCGAATCGGTGGTCGGCATGGATCTCAATCCCGCCGCGGCGCCGTTCGGTGAGGTGCCGATCGGCGCGCCCGTCGTGCGGGGCGACGTCACCCAGTTCGAGGACGTGATGCGGGCGATCCTCGACACCAAGCCCGAGCGCGTCATCAACCTCGCCTACGGACTCGGCATGGGCGAGGGCAACCCGCACCTGGCCATGCGCCTGGACATCCTCGGTATGGACAACGTCTTCGAGGCCTGCCGCCTGACCGGCGTCAAGCGTGTGGTCTACGCCAGCTCCATCGCGGTGAGCGGCCAGCAGAGCCACTTCGGCGACCGGCTGGCCACCGAGGACGATCCGCTCCACGGCACCAGTCAGTACGCGATGCACAAGATGTTCAACGAGTTCCAGGCGCGCAAGTACATCAAGAACTACGGCATGTCGATCGTCGGTGTGCGGCCGGCCAACGTCACCGGCCCCGACAAGGTGCGCGGCTCGGTCGATCACGTGCAGATCATGACGGAGGCCGCGCGCGGTAAGCCGGTGCACCTGCCGCAGAAGGGGCTGATGCGCCTGCTCGTGCACGTCGAGGACATGGCGGAGATCTTCACCCGCGTGCTGCTGGCCGAGGCGCCGCGCCACAGCCTCTACAACTCGGGCGGCATCCCGGTCAGCCTCGGCGAGCTGGCGGACATCGTGAAGGGCTTCCTGCCGGAGGCCAAGATCACGTTCGACAAGGAGGGCGGCCGCGAGGACTCCGGCAACTATCTCGTCGACTGGAGCCGCCTGGCCAAGGAGTTCGGGATCGAGTACCCCGGGTTGCACACGCGCGTGCTGGAGGTTATCAACGACGTACGACGCGCGGAGGGGCTGCCGCTGGTCGGCGGGCGATAAGCACTATCCGAATGGAGGATCGAATGCGCTACAACCGGATCTCCGCGGACTGTCACCTCGATCTCATCTGGCTGCCGCCGGACCTGTTCGTCTCCGAGGCGCCGCAGGCGCTGAAGGAGCGGATGCCGTACGTCGCCGACGGGCCCGACGGGCCGCGGTGGGTGGCCAAGAACGGGGCGACGTTCGGCTTGTCCGGGGGCGTGGGCGCGTCCGGGACGAAGTACGTGCCGGGCAAGCAGCTTCGGGTCGACGTGATGGCCTCCACCGGCCTCTACGAGGACGGCAAGAAGGGCATCCGCCGGCCGGGCGATCCGCACCTGCGCGTCAAGGAGATGGATCGCGACGGCGTCGACGCCGAGGTGATCTACGGCATCCTGGCGGCGGCGGCCAAGCTGAAGGACATCGAGGCCTCCAACGCGATGCTGCGCATCTACAACACGTGGATGGCCGACTTCTGCCGCCACTATCCCGACCGCCACATCGGGCTGGCGAACCTGCCGTACGGTGACATCGACGCCGCGGTAGCCGAGGTTCATCGCGTGGCCAAGATGGGCTTCAAGGGCATCGAGCTGTCGTGCTCGTGGGAGATGGAGCCCATGTGGCATCCGCAGTGGGAGCCGCTGTGGGCCGCGATCAACGAGGTCGGGATCCCGCTGCACTTCCACACGTTCCCGTCAGTGCCACCGGAGCTGCGCGAGAAGTACACCGGCCTCACCCAGCGCGCGCTGATGTACAGCGGCCTGTGCCTGTTCCAGCTGACGCTGGCGAACATCCTGACCGCGCTGATGGGCCGGGCCGTCTTCGAGCGCTATCCGAATCTGAAGATCGCCTTCGGCGAGAGCGGCATTGGCTGGATTCCTTACGTGCTCGATCGCATGGACTTCGAGTACGAGGACCAGTACAAGGACCTCCCGCTCAAGCTGAAGCCCAGCGAGTACTGGCGGCGGCAGTGCAAGGCCACCTTCCAGTACGACCGCGTGGGCACCAAGCTCATCGATGAGATGGGGGTCGAGACGCTGATGTGGGGCTCGGACTATCCGCATCCGGATGGCGTGTGGCCGGAGTCGGAGAAGTACATCAGCGAGCAGTTCAAGCACCTGCCGGAGGACGTGACGAAGAAGATGACCTGCGACAACGCCGGCCGTTTCTACGGGCTGATCAAGTGAGCGACCGCAAGACGTCCCCGACACCGAGCACGACTCCGCGGACGGCCGCCGAGTCGTCGCTGCTCGAGACCGCGGCCCGGCGCCTGCCGGGCGGCGTGCTCGGCTCGTCCCGCTTCGCCGACGACCTCGCCTTCGTGGTCAAGCGCGCCCAGGGCTCGCACCTCTGGGACGTGAGTGGGCGCGAGTACATCGACTACCTGCTGGGCTCGGGCCCGATGTTCCTCGGGCACGGCCATCCGGCGGTGGTCCGCGCCGTCACCGAGCAGCTATCCTCCGGCTCCACCTACTTCCTGGTGAACGAGCCGGCCATCGCGCTGGCGGAGGAGGTGTGCCGGGCCGTGCCGTGCGGCGAGCAGATCCGGTTCACCTCGACCGGCGCGGAGGCCACGTTCTTTGCGCTGCGGGCAGCGCGCGCCTTCCGCAAGCGCGACAAGATCTTGAAGTTCGAGGGCGGCTATCACGGCAGCCACGACTACGCGCTGATGTCGCAGACGCCGAAGTCGCCCAAGGCGTTTCCTGCGCCGATGCCGGACTCCGGCGGCATCCCGCACGCCATCCAGGATCAGGTGCTCGTCGCGCCGTACAACGACCTCGCCACCGCGGAGGCGCTGCTGGCCGAGCACGGCCACGAGCTGGCCGCGGTCATCGTCGAGCCGTTCCAGCGGCTCATCCCGCCGCAGCCCGGGTTCCTGGCCGGGCTGCGGGCGATCACGCGGCGGCACCAGATTCCGCTCATCTTCGACGAGGTGGTGACCGGCTTCCGGTTCGCGTACGGCGGCGCCCAGGAATACTACGGCGTGACGCCCGATCTGGCCGCCTACGGCAAGATCATCGGGGGCGGCTTTCCGCTGGCCGCCGTGGTGGGTCGGGAGGAGATCATGCGGGGCTTCGACCCGCGCAACGACGGCACCCCCGAGTACGTCTCGCAGTCGGGCACCCTCAACGGCAACCCGATCGCCGCGGTGGCCGGGCTGGCCTCGCTGGCCGAGCTCCGCAAGCCCGGCGTCTACGAGCGCGTGCGCACCATCGGCGGCAGCCTCATGACCGGCCTCGCCGACCTAGTGAAGAAGACCGGTGTGGTCGCGCAGGTAGTCGGCGAGCCGACCGTCTTCGATATCGTCTTCACCGACAAGCCGGTCATCGACTACCGCGCCGTCATGACCGCCAACGGCGCCAAGCTGCGGCGGTTCAACGAGGTGTGCCTGCGCAACGGCGTGCTGAAGGGCGGCAGCAAGATCTACGTCTCGATCGTGCACGACGAGGCCGACGTCGCGCGCACGCTGGCGGTGTTCGGGCAGGCTCTGGAGGCGGCCGCGCGCGTCTAGCGCTTCAGGCCGTCGAGCACATTCAGCGCGAGCTCGTACCGCCCGAGCGGCGGCATGAGATACGCGCCCTGCACGCGATCGCGCACCGCGAACAGCATCTCGCGCGCGATCTTGACGCCTTCCTTGCGCGCGGCCTCGCCGCCGGGCGTCGTGCGCATCCGCTCGCGGATCGCCTCGGGAATCTGCATGCCGGGCACCTCGTTGTGGAGGAACTCGGCGTTCTTGTAACTCACCAGGGGAAGGACGCCCACCAGGACCGGCAGCTCGAGATGCGCGATGCGGCGCAGGACCTGCTCCAGCAGATCGGTCTGGAAGATCGGCTGGGTCATCACGATCTCCGCGCCGGCGGCCTTCTTGCGCTCGAGGCGCTTGATCTCCTTGTCGAGATCGGCGGCGCCGGGCTCGAAGCCGGTGGCGAGCAGGAACGAGGTCTGGCCCCCGGGCAGTGGCTTGCCGGCGGGGTCGATCCCGCGGTTCATGTTGGCCGCCATCTGCAGTAGCCCGATGGCGTCGAGGTCGTAGACCGCCGTCGCCTCCGGGTAGTCGCCGACCTTGGGCGGATCGCCAGTGATGATGACCAGATTGCGGATGCCGATGGCGTGGGCGCCCAGCAGGTGCGCCATCTGGCCGAGCAGGTTCCGGTCCCGCCCGCACACGTGCAGGATGGGCTGGATCCCGTAACGCTCGAGCAGCAGCGAGCAGAACGCCAGGTTCGACATGCGCGCCATGGCCCGCGGCGCGTCGGCGACGTTGACGATATCGACCCCGCTGGCCAGGAGCATCTTCGCCCCCTCCAGCGCCTTGGTGGGATCGAGACCGGGCGCGGGGTTGACCTCGACCGAGACCACGAACTTGCCGGCGGCGATCTTCGCCGCGAAGTCACTGCGCTCGGCCAGCGGGATCGGCGCCAGCACCGGCACCACCTCGGTGGCCCGGGCGGTGCTGGGCCGGACCACCTCGGTGTGCTTGTCGCCGAGCATCCGGCTGGACTTGGCCATCCAGTGGACGTGATCGGGCGTGGTGCCGCAGCAGCCGCCGATCATCGTGGCCCCGAGCTGGATGGTGCGGCGCGCGAACACGTCGAGGTACTCCGGCGTAGCCATATAGAGGAGGCGACCGTCGACGGTCCGGGGCAGGCCGGCGTTGGGCTGAACGCAGAGCGGCACACCGGCCACCCGCATGCGTTCGGCGATGGCCAGCGCCAGCTGCGGCCCGTCGCCGCAGTTGACGCCGATGACGTCGGCGCCCCAGTCGCGCAGGGTGGTGGCGACCTGTTCCGGCGTCGAGCCGTCGGCCACCGTCTCGCTGGGGTTGAAGGCCATCGACGCGATGATCGGCAGCCCGGGGGCGGCCCGGCGGGCCGCGTCGATGGCGATCCGGATCTCCTCGAGGTGCCGGAAGGTCTCGAGCACGAACAGGTCGACGCCTCCCTCCACGAGGGCGGTGGCCTGCTCGGCAAAGGTGGCCGCGACCTGGTCGAGCTCGGCCGGGCTCGCCACCCCGGGGACCAGGCCGGTCGGGCCGATCGAGCCCCCCACCCAAACATCTACTCCGGCGGCCTTGCGCGCCAGCCGGGCGCCCGCGACGTTGTACGCGCGCACCTGGTCGCCCAGGCCGTGGCGGTCCAGACAGAAGCTGTTGCCGCCAAAGGTATTGGTCTCGATGACCTGCGCGCCGGCGGCGACGTAGTCCTCGTGGATCTTGCCGACGACCTCGGGCCGGGTGACGTTGAGCTGCTCGAAGTTCTGGGTGACGAAGATCCCGCGCTCGTACAGCAGCGAGCCCATCGCCCCGTCGAAGACGAGGAGCGACCGCATGGCCTCGCGGAACGGGGTATCCCGGCGCGTAGGGTTCATCAGAGCTATGCTACTAAATCTACCCAGGGAGGCGAGGGATGATCACGAGCTTCGGGAGCCTGTTCGCGGGTCACGTCGATCTCGAGCACGAGGGTCTGGAGGGCACGGCGGCCAACGAGCGCTGGCTGTCGGATAGCCATCTGGCCTCGGTGTTCCCCAAGAGCGAGGCCATCGCCAAGCTGATGGACCGGACCGGCTATGACATCTTCTGGCTGGCCGAGCACCACTTCCAGCGCGAAGGGTACGAGTGCATCCCCAACGTGCTGATGCTGGCCCTGCACCTCTGCCACCTCACCAAGAACATCCGGGTGGGCTGCGGCTTCAACATCGCTCCGATGTGGCATCCGATCCGGATGGCCGAGGACTACGCCACCGTCGACTGGCTGACCGGCGGCCGGGTCGTGTTCGGGGTGGGCCGCGGCTACCACACCCGCGAGGTCGAGGCCTTCGGCGCCCCGCTCTTGGATCAGGACGCCAACCGTGCGCTGTTCGAGGAGCAGGTCGACATCATCTTCAAATCGTTCAACGAGCGGGCCTTCTCACACCAGGGCAAGCACTACACGATCCCGCCGGCCGTGCCGTATCGGGGCTACGAGCTGCGGGAGATCACGCTGGTGCCCCGCCCCAAGACGCTGCCGGTCGAGTGCTGGCAGCCGGTGGTCAGCGCCAGCCCGCGAGCGCTGGACTTCATGGCCAAGCACGACATCCGGGGGATCATCGGCGGCGGCGCGGCGCCGGGCGGCGCCAACGAGAAGGTCGTCCACGCGTTCCGCGAGGCGCGGGCCCGGGCCGGGCGGGAGGGCCAGCCCGGTGAGGGGCTCTGCATCGGCTTCTCATTTCACATCGCCGACAGCGTCGAGCAGGGCATCAAGGAGGCGACGCCGTTCTTCGAGGAGAACATCAAGATGTTCGCGCCGCTCGGCTTCGTCCCGGGCCTCACGCCCGAGCAGATCGACGCGGTGGCCGATCCCAGGCGCGCGCGGGGAGCCAACCTGCCGACGCTGCGCAACGCGGTCAAGGCCGGCACCTGGCTGATCGGGCCGCCGGAGCTGATCACCGAGCAGCTCATGGAGATCCAGGCCAAGTACCCGGGCCTGGAGGTCGTGAACGTCGGCCAGCCGGTCGGCACGCCCCAGGCGGTGATCCTCGAGCAGCTCGAGCGCTTCTCGGCCCAGGTCATGCCGGCCTTCAAGAAGAAGTAGTCGCGTGTCGGGGAGATCCCTGGTGCGCGCGCTGATGGCTGCCGTCGTGTCGATCCTCGTCGTGACCGCCTCGGCCGGCGCCCAGGCGACGCGCGAGGAGCCCCGCATCGCGCTGGTGATCGGCAACAGCAGCTACCGCGAGGTCCCGTTGCGCAACCCGGTCAACGACGTGCGCGCGATGGCCAGGACCCTCCGCGAGCTCGGCTTCACCGTCCTCGCCCACGAGAACGCCAACAAGCGCACGATGGAGACGGCGATCATCGAGTTCGGGCGCCGGCTCGCCGAGGGCGGCGTCGGGTTCTTCTACTACGCGGGCCACGGCCTGCAGGTCCGCGGGCACAACTATCTGGTGCCCATCGACGCCGAGATCGATTCCGAGGCGATCACCCGGGTTGCCGCGGTCGACGTGGATCTCTTGCTGGAGCAGATGGCCGAGGCCAAGAATCGCGTCAACATCGTCATTCTCGACGCGTGCCGCAACAACCCCTTCGAGCGGCGGCTGCGCGGCGCCTCCCGGGGCCTGGCCGCGGTCGACGCCGCCCGCGGCACGCTGGTCGCCTACGCCACCGCGCCGGGCTCGGTGGCCGCCGACGGTGACGGGGCCAACGGCCTGTACACGGAGGAGCTGCTGCAGGCACTGCGGGTCCCCGGCCTCAAGGTCGAGGAGGTGTTCAAGCGCGTGCGGATCGGCGTCGCGGAGCGGTCGAAGGGCGCTCAGACGCCCTGGGAGTCTTCGTCCCTCACCGGAGACCTCGTCGTCAACGTGACCGTGAACATCACGACGGCCGCGGTGGCGGCTCCGGCACCTTCCGCCGATCGCGAGGCCTTGTTCTGGTCGTCGATCAAGGATGGCAACGATCCGACGGGATTCGAGGCCTATCTGAAGCAGTACCCCGCCGGGACCTTTGCCGCGCTCGCCCGCCAGCGGCTCGCCGGCCTGGCCGCCAAGCCGCCCGCGCTGGACCCCGCGCGCTTCGACGGCGCCTGGAGCGTCACCATCGAGTGCGAGCCGTACAACGCGGCCGCGGGCTACCGGCTGCAGTTCCCGGCCCGGGTCAAGGACGGCCTGATCGACGCACAGAATGGTGTCGTCGGAGAACCGAGTTCGCTGACGATGACCGGGAAGATCGCAGCCGACGGGAACGGCAGCGTCGCGGTCCGCGGCCTGACCGGGAATCCGAACGCCACACTCAATCGCGAGGCCCGCGGCTCGTCGTACGGCTATCGAGCCAACCTTCGCTTCGAGGGCTCACGAGGAAGCGGCACCCGCGTCGAGGCGCGTCCGTGCAGCCTGACCTTAGTCCGCTAGCGCGGCGCGCGGACTAGCGTCGCGCCGACACCAGCAAGAACGCCGGGCGCTGACGCTCGTCCGCCAGCGCCGGTCGCGCCGCGATCTGCGGATCGGTCGGTCCCCACTCCTCCACGTGAGAGATCGTGAAGCCGCCGCGCAGCAGCAGCCCGAGATAGGTCCCGATGGTCCGATGCTGCTTGATCACGCCTTTGGTCAGCCAGTCCGTCGAGCGCGCGCCTTCGTTCAGATAGCCATCGACCGGCCACGTCTTCCGGCCGGTGTCATCGACGGACCACCCGGGGTTGGAGGGGGCCGTGTAGATCGGGTGCTCGACCGAGAACACCAGGCGCCCGCCGACAACCAGCGCGCGGTGCACCTCGGTCAGCAGCGCGTCGAGCCGTTCGATGTAGTGCAAGGCCAGCGAGCTGTAGACCAGATCGCAGGAGGCCTCGGGCAGCTGCAGGTGCTCCAGGTCGGCGCGCGTGTAGGTGATGTCCGGGCCCGGCGTGGTGGCCCGGGCTCGCGCCAGCATGCGCTCGGACACGTCGAGGCCCAGGACGTGCGCCGCGCCGGCCTGCCGCGCCCACCGGCAGAACCAGCCGAAGCCGCAGCCGAGATCCACGACGCGCAGTCCGTGCATGTCGGCAAGCAGCGCCCGGAGCGACGGCCATTCGGCCGCGCCGTCGAGCCCTTCGACCGAGCGGCCGAGCCGGCTGTAGCCTTCGAAGAACTCTTCGTTGTCGTAGACGTTCTGGGTCACTCGGCCTCGGTCAGGAGGCGAACCTCGCTCTCGCGCCGCGTCCGGACTACTCGTAGCTGCGCAGGATGCGTCCGGGCATGGCCCCGGTGTGCTTGCCGGCGTCGTAGAGCTGGATGCCGGACACGAACGTCGCCTTGATCCCTTCCGACTCCGACACCAGGCGCCGTCCGTTGCAGGGCAGGTCGTAGGCGTACTTCGGCGTCTTCGCGGTCACCGTGTCGGGATCGAACAGCACCAGGTCGGCCACCTTGCCCTCGGCCAGCACGCCGCGGTTGGGAATCCCGAACACCCTCGCCGGCACCTGGGTGAGCTTGTGCACGGCCTTCTCCAGACTGAGCACCTTGCGCTGGCGCACCCAGAGGTCGAGCAGCGCGGTGGCGTAACCCACGTCGCAGATGAAATCGACGTGCGCCCCGCCGTCGGAGAGGCCGATCAGGCAGCGGTCGTCGGTGATGAGCCGCTCGATCCCGGCCGGATCGAAGTTGAACGTGGACGACTGAAAGCGCGTGTTCAGATCGTCGGCGATGCCGAGATCGAAGTAGGCGTCGACGGGACGCTTGCCCTGGCCGGCCGCGATCTCCTCCAGCGTGCGTCCCACGTGGCCGGCGAGCTCGGGCTTGCCGACCTCCAGCACCCGCATCTGGCCCCACATGTGGCTGCGCTTGCGGCTGTCGAGCTCCTGGCGGAAGGCCTCGCGGAACGCGGGATCGCGGTAGAGCGCGATCTGCTCGGCCGCCGGGCGTTTGAACGCCTTCTGCCACGAGATGAACGAGCCGAACATGGTGGGGTTCTTGAGATCGCCCTGGCTCATGATCGGCCGCGGCGTGATCTGCGGAATGGCCTGCCTTACTAAGTCGCCGAGCCGCGCGAAGGTCTGATCGTGGAAGTCGGGCTGGCCGGGATGGGCGAACAGCGCCAGCCACGTGACCGGCCGGCCGCTGGCGCCGGTGACCTGGCGCAGCAGCTCGATGTCCTCGTCGCTCACCGCGTACATGCCGCCGGAGTTCAGGATCATCTCGATGGCGCCCCGGCCGACGTCGTGCAGGCCGCGCACCACGCCGATCAGCTCCTCGCGGCTGGCGTTGCGGCAGGCCAGCGGCCGCCCCTGGTAGCCGACGTGATTGCGCGAGGTGGTGGTGGTGAAGCCGAAGGCGCCCGCCTCCATCGCCTCGCGCAGCAGGCGGCGCATGGTGGCGATCTCGTCCTCGGTGGCGGCGCGCTCGAACGA
>Ga0163162_10007963_pt1 | contig 10330 bp, 10 predicted proteins | sample S55metaG_FD_115310 | JGI IMG/M metagenome (GOLD analysis project Ga0163162, IMG submission 115310) | Switchgrass rhizosphere microbial communities from Kellogg Biological Station, Michigan, USA - S5-5 metaG | ecosystem: Host-associated > Plants > Roots > Rhizosphere > Soil | place: USA...
CCACGGCACCTCCATCACCGAAGGCATCGGCCAGGGCCGCGTCACCGCCAATCTGGAAGGCGCGCCATTCGACGATGCCTATGAAATCTCCGACGAGGAAGCCTTGCCCATTGTCTTCGACCTCCTGGAGCATGAAGGCCTGTGCATGGGCGGCTCCACCGGCATCAATGTGGCGGGGGCCATCCGCATGGCCAAGGATTTGGGCCCCGGCCATACCATCGTCACCATCCTGGCCGACTACGGCAATCGCTATCAGTCCAAGCTGTTCAATCCGGAATTTCTGCGCGAAAAGGGCTTGCCCTGCCCGCCTTGGCTGGTGGAACAGCGCAAGCCCATTCCCGTTCCCTATGAATAGGAAGGCATGAAAAACCTGGTTTCCACCGCCAATCTTGTTTCAACCGACTACCTGGCGGCGCACTTAAGCGACGTGCGGGTGGTAGACGCCTCCTGGTACATGCCCGACGAAAAGCGCGCGCCGGCCAAGGAATTCGAAGCCGGGCATATTCCGGGTGCGGTATTCTTCGATATCGATCGCATCGCCGATCATTCCGTCAACCTGCCGCACATGCTGCCCACACCGGGAGAATTCTCCAAGGCCGTGGGCGCGCTCGGCATCGGCGATGGCGACAAAATCGTGATCTATGACGGCAGCGGCCAATTTTCCGCAGCCCGCGCCTGGTGGAGCTTCAAAGCCATGGGCCATGACGAAGTCAAAGTGCTGGACGGCGGCTTTCCCAAATGGAAGCGCGAAGGCCGTGCGATTGAAACCGGCCCGGCAAGGCCTGCGAACAAATTCTTCACCGCCATTCTCAATTCGTCTCTGGTGCGCGATTTCGACGCCGTGATGAGCGTCGTCAAGAACAAGAGCGCCCAAATGGTGGACGCCCGCAGCCCTGCCCGCTTCCACGCACAGGAACCCGAACCACGCCCCGGCGTGCGCGGCGGTCATATGCCCGGCGCCATCAATGTGCATTACCGCAAGCTGATCCGCGATGACGGCACCCTGAAATCGCCCGAAGAACTGCGTGCCGTATTTGACGCGGTCAATCTCGACCGCCCGATTGTCACCAGCTGCGGCTCGGGCCTTACCGCCGCCATTCTGCTTTTGGCCCTGGATGAAATCGGGGCGCGCGATGTGGCGCTGTATGACGGCTCCTGGACCGAATGGGGCGCGCGGCCTGAAGCGCCGGTGGTTACCAGCTAATGGCCGCGCCCGGAAACAAGCGCCGCATTCCCATGACGGTGACGTTCTTAGGCATGAACAGCAAGCCCAGCGTTGTGCCGCCGCCCCAGCCACGGGGCAAGGTCGCCTTACTCCGCTGTGAAAAGCCGCCCATCCATTTCTACCGCTATCTCTATGACACGATCGGCGCTGACTATTACTGGGTGGACCGCAAGAAACTTTCGCCGGAGGGACTGGCGGAAGTGATTCATGATCCGCAAAATCAGATGTTTGTTCTGTACACGGATGGAAATCCCGCCGGCATGGCGGAGCTGGATTTCCGCAAAGCGGGCAGCTGCAACATCTCCTATTTCGGACTGATGCCCGAAGCGATCGGCAAGCGGCTGGGCTATTTCTTTCTCTATCACACCTGCCTCAATGCCTGGCTGCAGCCCATCCAGCGGCTGACCATCAACACCTGCACCCTGGACCATCCCCGGGCGCTGCCGCTGTACCAACGGCTGGGCTTCACCGCTTATAACCGCGAAGAAAGGTTTGTTGAGTTGCCCTAGCTTTGCGGGCAAGGTCTGGGGATGAATCTCGACAGCGCGCCCGGTAAAGAACTCACACTGCGAGGGCTGTTGCTCGGAGTGGCGCTAACCTTGTTGTTCTGCGCCGCCAACATCTATCTGGGCCTCAAGATCGGGCTTACCTTCGCCACTTCCCTTCCCGCCGCCGTGATCTCCATGGCGTTTCTTGGACTGTTTTCGGGATCCAACGTCCGGGAAAACAATATTGTGCAGACGGTCTGTTCCTCTGCCGGGGCGATGGCCTCGATCATTTTCGTGCTGCCCGGTCTGGTCATTATCGGCTTTTGGACGGGCTTTCCGTTCTGGGCCTGCTTTCTGCTGTCGCTGTCCGGCGGCGTACTGGGTGTGATGTTCACCATTCCCTTGCGCCGCGCGCTGGTGACTCATTCCGACCTGCCCTATCCCGAAGGCGTGGCGGGCGCCGAAGTGCTGCTGGTCGGAGCGGAGGCGCGGGCGGACAAAAATCCCGAGGCGCGCGAAGGCCTGATCGCCATCATCCATGGCTCGCTGGCTTCGGCCGGCCTTTCCATCGCGGCGGCCTTGCGGGTGATCACAGACAGCGCCGAGGGTTTTTTTCGTCTCGGCGCCGGCGCCAGCGGCTACAGTTTTTCCTTTTCGCTGGCGCTGTTGGGTGCGGGCCATCTGGTCGGCATTTCGGTGGGTGTTGCGATGCTTCTGGGCATCGCCATCGCTTGGGTCGGCGCGGTGCCGGTGCTCACCGCCCTGGCGCCGCAGCAAGGCGAGCTGGGCGAATTCGTCATTGGTGTCTGGCGCACCCAAGTGCGGTTCATCGGCGCCGGTGCGATGGCGGTGGCGGCGATCTGGTCGCTGGGACGCACCATAGGCCCGATCTTGGCGGGGTTGGCGCAGGTTGCTGCGCGCAAAGTCACCGCCGCGCTGGACGATCACACTGACCGCGATATCTCGATGCCGGTAATCATCGGGCTGACGGCCGCCTCGGTGCTGGTTTCGACCATGCTCGTCTGGCATTTCGCGATCCAGGCCGGGTTGGGCGGCAGCGCCGCCGGCATCGCGCTCCTGTCCATTCCTATCATGCTGCTGTTCGGTTTTCTTGTCGCCGCCATCTGCGGTTACATGGCGGGCCTGATCGGCTCCTCCAACAGTCCCATTTCCGGCGTCGGCATTCTGGCGGTGGTGGGATGCTCGGTTTTCCTGCTGATCTTTTTCGCCGGCAGTCCCGACAAAGCATTGGCCGCTGTGGCCCTGTTCATTACGTCCATCCTGTTCGCCGCAGCTTGCAGCTCCAACGACAATCTCCAGGACCTGAAGACCGGCCAGCTGGTCGGCGCCGCGCCCTGGCGGCAGCAGGTGGCGCTTCTGGTCGGAGTTGCCGCCTCCTCTCTGGTCATCCCCCCCGTGCTCAATCTGCTGGCCAAGGCTTATGGTTTTGCCGGCGCAGCCAATCTGAACACCATCACGGCCCAGCCGCTGGCGGCTCCCCAAGCCAACCTGATCAGCACCCTGGCGCAGAGCGTGATCGGCCATCATCTCGACTGGAATCTGATCGGCAGTGGCGCTCTTATCGGCGCAGCGATCGTGGCCTTGGATGAAATCTGCCGCTGGCGGAAATGGCTGCGGGTTCCGCCGCTGGCCGTTGGCCTGGGCATTTATCTGCCCATGTCGGCAACCTTGCCGGTGGTGGTTGGCGCGATCATAGGCTGGCTCTACAATCGCAGCGTTCACACACCGCGCGCCGAACGGTTGGGCGTTCTGATAGCCTCCGGCATGATCGTGGGCGAAAGCCTGTTCGGCGTCATCAATGCAGGGATCATCGTGGGCGCCAATCGCGATGCGCCGCTGGCAGTGGTTCCGGCGGGATTTGAATTCGCCACCATGCTTGGTGTGCTGGGGCTCGCGGGCCTTACTGCTTTGCTCTACGGCTGGCTGCTCAAGCGGGCGCGCGCAAGATGAGCCGGACTCTGTTCGGTCATCCTGCGGGCCTGACATTCCTGTTCGGCACCGAGATGTGGGAGCGCATGTCCTACTACGGCATGCGCGCCCTGCTCGTAGCCTACCTGGTCAAGTACCTGCTGCGGCCCGGTCATGTCGAAGGGGTTCTGTTCTATCCGCAGGTGAAAGCCGTGTTTGAGGTTCTGACGGGATCTCAGAACCCGCAGTCCCTGGCCTCACTGCTCTATGGCAGTTATGTGGGATTCGTTTATTTCACACCGCTGCTGGGCGGGTGGCTGGCCGACAATCTGCTGGGCCAGCGCAAGACCGCGCTGATCGGTATGGTACTGATGGCATTCGGCCATTTCGCCATGGCGGTGGAAACCTTGCTGTTTCCCGCATTGCTGCTTTTGATTTTTGGCGGCGGATTGTTCAAGGCCAACACCACCGCCCAGGTCGGCCTGCTATACGCTCCCGGCGATCCGGCGCGCGATGCCGGTTATGCCATCTTTTATATCGGCATCAATCTGGGGGGATTCCTGGGGCCGGTCATCTGCGGCACATTGGGCGAGCAAGCCGGTTGGCACTATGGATTCGCCGCCGCGGGCGTGGGTATTCTTTTCGGTATCGCCGTCTATCTTTCCGGCTGGCGCGATCTGCCGCCGGAACCGGTGCGGACAAAGACCGAGCGCGGCCCGCGCCAAAAACTGACTCGCGATGAATGGCAATCGGTCGCCGCGCTCTTGCTGCTGGTGCTTCCCCTGTCGCTTTATTGGGCCTGCAATGAGCAGTGGGGCAACACCATCACGCTGTGGTCCATCGATAATACCGATCGCACCATCCGCCTGTTCGGCTGGCATGGCGAAATTCCCTGGACCTGGTTTCAGGCGCTCAACCCTTTTGTAATTTTTGTCGGCACCCCTCTGGTGCTGGCCTTGTGGCAGCGGCAGGGCGCGCGCCAGCCCAGTTCCACCATGAAGATGGTGTGGGGCTGTCATCTGATGACCGTGGCCAACCTATTGATGGTATTCACCGCCTTGCAAGGCGGCAAATCCAGCTGGCTGTGGCTCACCGCCTATTTCATCGTCCTGACGGTGGGCGAGATTTATCTTTATCCCGTCAGTCTGTCGCTGTTTTCGAAGGTGGCGCCGCGCCGCATCGCCTCGCTGATGGCGGGCGTTGTGTTCCTGCCCAATTTCATCGGCGGCGGCTTCCTGCAGGGCTGGTTGGGGACTTTCTGGGACAAGATGGACAAAGCAGGTTTCTTTGCGATGATTGCCGCCATCTCGACCGCCGCGGCCTTGATCATCTGGGCGTTCGATCGGCCGCTCAGGCCGTTGCTTAAGGAAAAGCGCTAGTGCCGGAAAAAGACCTGCCGAAGCCCGAAACCCGCGCCATATCCGAAGGCCGGATGAGCGAAGAACATTTTGGCGTGGTCAACACCCCGGTCTATCGCGCCTCCACCGTCCTTTATCCCAACTTGGCGGCGATCAAGGCCAATACCCAGCCTTATACCTATGGCCGGCGCGGCACCCCCAGCACGCGCAGTTTCGAGGACGCCATTTCCAATCTGGAAGGCGCGCACCGGACGGTCAGCGTCACCTCCGGCGTGCAAGCCATTGGCCTGGCCATCCTGTCGGTGTGCAGCGCCGGCGATCATCTCTTGATGGTGGACAGCTGCTATGAGCCCACAAGGATATTCTGCGACCGCACTTTGAAGCGCTTCGGCGTCCAGACCAGCTATTACGCGCCCAGTGACGACATCACGACTCATCTGAAGCCCAATACCAGAGCGGTGTTTTGCGAAAGCCCCGGCTCGCTGACTTTTGAGATTCAAGATATCGCGGCCATCGCCAGGGCGGCGCATGCCCATGACAACGGCAAAGGCGGCGCTTCGGTCCTAATGGACAATACCTGGGCAACCCCTTTGTTATTTCAGCCGCTCAAGCATGGCGTGGATCTCTCCATCCAGGCCGCGACCAAATATATCGGCGGCCATGCCGATGTGATGCTGGGTTATGTTTCGGCCAATGAGCGTCATGCGGCGCGGCTGCACCAGCTGCATGGCGATCTGGGTCTTTATGCCAGCGGCGATGATTGTTTCCTGGGCCTGCGGGGTTTGCGCACCCTTTCGGTACGCTTGGCGCGGCATCAGGAAACCGCCCTGACCTTGGCGCGCTGGCTTCAGGCCCGCCCCGAGGTTTCCCGCGTGCTGTATCCGGCGCTGGAAAGCGATCCCGGCCATGTCCTGTGGAAGCGGGATTTTTCCGGGGCTTGCGGGTTGTTGGGCCTGGTCCTGAAACCCGCCAGCGAGGACGCCGTCGCCGCCTTTGTCGATGGGTTGCAGCATTTCGGCATCGGCTATTCCTGGGGCGGGTTTGAAAGCCTGATCGTTCCGGCGCATATCAGGCGCAGTGCCAGACCTTTCACCGCGGAAGGGCCGGTTTTACGCATTCATGCCGGGCTGGAAGACGCCGGCGACCTGATCGCCGACTTGGAACAGGGCTTCCAGCGTTTGAAACAGCATAGTTGAGGGACGCCGTGACCGATCTTTTGACCCATCCCGCCTTCGTCTCCGCGGTCAAATTCAATGATGACGGCTTGGTGCCGGTGATCGCCCAAAGCAAGGAAACCGGGGAAGTTCTGATGTTCGCCTGGATGACCAAGGGCACCCTGGAAGAGACCCTGGCCACCGGCCATGTCACCTACTGGTCCCGCTCGCGCCGGAAAGTCTGGCGAAAAGGCGAAACCAGCGGCAATCACCAGCGCCTGGTGGAGGCTCTTGTCGACTGCGACGGCGACGTTCTGCTGCTCAAGGTCGACCAGATGGGGCCCGCCTGCCACACCGGCGCGCCAAGCTGCTTTTTCAGGAAGTTAGGATAAGCCAAGGCGAAAGCCGGGGTTATACTGAAACCTTCCGGAGTCGCCATGTCCGACCTGCCTCGCCCTGTTGCCGCCAAGCCCGACACCCTGACCCCCAAATTCATGGTGGCGATGATCACTGCCGTGGTGGTGGCCGGGCTTTATCTCGGCCGGCCGGTGCTGATGCCCCTGGCGCTGGCGGTGCTGATCTCCTTTGCCCTTGTTCCCCTGGTCAGCCTGCTCAAGCGGCTAAGGATGGGCAATGTCCTGCCGGTTTTGGTCAGCCTGATCTTGGCGGTGGTGGTGCTGTCGTCGCTGGCCGCTTTCATGGGCTCGCAATTGGCCAATCTCGCGGCCGACCTGCCGCGCTATCAAACCAATCTTGGCCACAAGATCCAATCGGTGGTGGGTTCGGCGATCCACAACGACACCATCAACCGCCTGAACAACACGGTGAACAATCTGGCCGAGCAGGTCACCGGCGGCAACAGGCCGGAAGATACCGGACCGGCAACCCCCAATCAGATCAAGCCTATTCCGGTTGAGATTCAGCGCAGCTCGCTGGCGCCCTGGGCGGTGGCGCAAAATGTGTTGGGGCCATTGTTGGAGCCGTTGGGCCTGATCGCTGGTTCTGGTGTTTGTGGGCTTCATCCTTTTGCAAAAGGACGATCTGCGGGACCGCTTTGTCCGCCTGGCCGGCTCGCGCGACATGCAGCGCACCACCGTGGCGCTGGACGAAGCCGCCAGCCGGCTGTCGCGCTATCTTTTTCTGCAGACCTGCATCAATACCTGTTTCGGGCTGACCATCGGGGTGGGGCTTTGGCTGATCGACATTCCCAATGCCGGGCTGTGGGCGCTGATGTCCATGCTGTTGCGTTTCGTGCCTTATGTGGGCGTACCGCTGGCCTCGATATTTCCCCTGACTTTGGCGCTGGCGGTCGATCCCGGCTGGTCCAAGATGGTGTGGACTGCGACGCTTTACGGCAGCGTCGAGTTCGTTGTCGGCCAGGCGATCGAACCTTTCCTGTATGGCCGCAGCATGGGCCTGTCGGCGGTCGCGGTGGTGGTGGCGGCGGTGTTCTGGACCTGGCTGTGGGGAGCGATCGGACTGTTGCTCTCAACCCCGCTCACCATGTGCTTTGTGGTCTTCTCCCGCCATGTCGACAGCCTGAAATTCCTGGATGTGATGCTGGGCGACCAGCCGGCGCTGCGCTTTGAGGAAAGCCTGTATCTGCGCATGCTGGCGGAGGACCCCGACGAAGCCGCCGATGAGGCCGAGGACTTTCTGCGCGCCAATTCCCTGTCGGCCTATTATGACGAGGTGGCGGCCCGCGCTCTGATGCTGGCGCAAACCGATGTCAATCGCGGCGTGCTGGATCCCTTGCGCCAGAGCCGCATCCGCGACGCCATCAAGGGGCTGATCGTCAATCTGGCCGACCGCAAGGACGAAGCCGCCATCGGCGCCGATCTGCCAGAAAGCTGGCGTGACGCGCCCCAGGAGCCGGTGATGTGCGTGGCCGGACGCGGACCGCTGGATGAGGCCGCAGCCCTGCTCTTGGTCGACATGCTGAGCAAATACGGCATCACGGCGCGGGTCGTGTCCTCGGATGAAACCTCCGCCACCAATATCCGCGAGCTCAGCTGCGAGGGTGTGCAGCTCACCTGTGTCTCTTATCTGGAGCCCGGGACCTTCAAGAACGCGCGGTATCAAGTCCGGCGCTTGAGAAAACACATGCCCGGCGTGCCGGTAATGGCCCTGTTCTGGGGCCTGACCGGCGATCACACCCGCTATCTGGACGGCATCGAGGCGACGGAGTGCGATATCGTCACCACGGGCTTGAAGGAAACCGTGCAGCACATTCTGGCCTTCGCCCGGCGGTCGGCCGCGTCACGCCCCAGTTATCAGGCGGCCAAGTGAGCGATCCCAAAGCTTATGGGGTGATGCTGACCACCACGCCGACGCGCGAGGAGGCACAGAAACTCGCGCGGCTTTTGATCGAGGAAAAACTGGCGGCTTGTGTGCAACTGTTGCCGATCGAGAGTTTCTATGTTTGGCAAGGCCGGACGCAGAACGAGGCGGAAGTGCTGCTTCTGATCAAGACGCAATCCGCCCTGTTCGAAAAAGCGTGTCGTCGCATCAAGGCGGTGCACTCCTATACCGTGCCGGAAATCGTGGCGCTGCCTTTCACCAGCGGCTTTGCCGGCTATCTCGATTGGATCGGCGAAGTAACCAACTAAGCCTTGGCCTTGCGCCGGCGCAAAACGGCAACCCCAGCCAGTCCCGCGCCGAACAGCGACAAGGTGATCGGCTCCGGCACGAAGACCAGGACGCCCCGAATCTCGCCGCCTCCGGCAAAGCTGCTGTGGACGTTCAGATAGGCCTTGTTTCCAAACAAACCGGCAGCGAGGTCGGCTTCCGCCTGGGCCGTTGTACCACCATGATTGGTGATGAAGGCGGGATTCCAGCTGCTCGCAAGAGTCAAATCGAATGTCGGGCTGTTGTAGACCCCGTTGGTCACGCCCAAGGGAAACCCGGGGAAAGTGGGCGTCTGCGTAGCGACCATAGCGGTGGGAGTTGTGGTTTGAAACGGCAAGGCCGTGCAGCAGTGGATGTGAGATGCGGTGGAAGTGCCGGTTAAGCCGCTGAACGTGACATTGACCTGCAGAGTGTGCGCCGTGGGATCATAGAAGACGTCCGCAGTGCCGGTGCCTGCGGACACAACGGGTGGCGTTTCGTTTGCTCCTAAAAGCGAGGCTGTGAACTCTATTGGATTGGCTTGGGCGGTTTGGGCGCAGCCAAGCAGCAGGGTAGCAGTGAGCATTTTGCCGATGGTTTTCATGGCAACTCCTGTTTGTGCACACCCCTGCGCAGTTAACCATAAGCAAATTTCGGGCCGCCTCCCCAAATCGGGGGAATTCAACGGGTTCCCTCGGCGATAAAAGTCGATTTGTAATTGCGGTTTACGAACGGGAACTGACGGATGGTCAGTTCCATCTTTCGATAGTCGGAGCCATAGCGCGCGGAGCAAGCGTCGGGCCCTCCCTCGTGGCTTTGCCACTCGGTCGGGCGCCAGCTTTTCTAATTCGCGTCCGTACGCGTTCTTCGCTGCCGCTCAGAACCTACGGACCATAAGAAAAGCTAGGCGTGGTGACCCCGGCGTGATTCGAACACGCGACCGCCGGATTAGAAATCCGATGCTCTATCCAACTGAGCTACGGAGTCACTTGGGGGAGTTTAGACTGAAATCCTAGCAATTCTCATCATCGGCGTGACCGATCTTAAAGGCCCTTGCGGCTCGCCTAAGCTCGCCGCGCTCGCACCCTCTCGCAGGTCCACTGGACCTGCTCGCGCGCTGGCGCGCGCCGGGTGCTCTCAATGCGACCAGGGCACCTTGCGGTCGAAGCGGAAATTGTCCGAATAGGCTTTGGGCTTGGGCGTGGGCACATGCGGTTCGAACAGCTGATACGGGATGCCGTTCGCCTTGGCATAGGCCACCGCCTCCTCCGCCGTGTCGAAGTCCAATTGAAGCTGCTGGCGCATGTCGCGCGACGAGGTCCAGCCCATCAAGGGATCGATGGTGCGCGGGCTTTCCGGCTCATATTCCAGCAGCCATTGTTTGGTGCGGGCCTTGCCCGACTGCATGGCGTTCTTCGCCGGTCTATAAATACGCGCGCGCATAAACTCATTCTCCCAAATCCGGTCCCGCTCGCTTCGCTCGCGGGGCGCCGGTTACTGCCGCGGCGCGGCATTACGCTGACGCTAGCCGCGCCTTGGCATCCATTCCGTTTTGCAACGCAAACGGAA
>Ga0163162_10007965_pt1 | contig 10330 bp, 7 predicted proteins | sample S55metaG_FD_115310 | JGI IMG/M metagenome (GOLD analysis project Ga0163162, IMG submission 115310) | Switchgrass rhizosphere microbial communities from Kellogg Biological Station, Michigan, USA - S5-5 metaG | ecosystem: Host-associated > Plants > Roots > Rhizosphere > Soil | place: USA: Michigan...
ACTATATAATCCTGGTTCATCTTATTTATTGACTAATGTTTGTAAAAAATCAGTGTCTATTTCTGTAAAATCATTAAAGTTGTATTGTGCCTCATTTAGCGTATTGGCATCGCCAATACCTATGCTCACCATACCGGCAGCATTAGCAGCCTGCACTCCGGCAACAGCATCTTCAAATACAACTGAATTATCTGCGCCAATACCCAGCATTTGTGCAGCCCTGAGAAAAACCTCAGGATCGGGTTTGGCATTGGTAACATCGTTACCATCTACAATGGCATCAAAATAATGTAGTATACCTACCTTTTCGAGAATAGGCCTTGCATTTTTACTGGCAGAACCAAGAGCAATTTTTTGCCCTTCCTCTTTTAGATACTCAAGCACTGTAACCACTCCCGGAAGAATTTCGTCTTCCTTCATGTTTATAATATACTTAAGGTAATCTTCGTTCTTTTCTGTCAGCCATTTGTCTTTGTCTTCCTGAGGGGCTTCTACATTGCCAAGCCCAAGAATAATATCAAGCGAACGGATTCGGCTCACGCCTTTTAGCAGTTCGTTATGTTCATGTGTGAAATCTATACCTAAACGGTTTGCAATTTTTTTCCATGCCAAGTAATGGTACTTGGCAGTATCAACAATTACACCGTCCAGATCGAATATAAATGCTTTTGGATTCATTATGATTTTTGATTGATGTTGATGTTTGCTTTATCGTTTACTAACAGTGCCATTATACCTGCCAATACCATAGATACACCCCCGATTAAGAGTGCATAGATCGGTTCGTTATGAAAAAAGTACGACACCAAAAATCCAAGTATAGAGGCAGCAAGCAATTGTGGTATTACAACAAAGAAATTAAATACGCCCATATAATACCCCATTTTAGATGCCGGCAACGAACCACTAAGCATAGCAAACGGAATAGACAGTATGCTAGCCCAGGCTATACCCACACCCATCATACTCAGGTCATACATGTAAAAAGTAAAATTGAAATATTCTTCCGGCGATCCTATCCTGAAAATAACATCGTTAAACGTACCTGCATTACCTAAAAAGTAAATAGACGCCAGACCAACACCTCCGGCTGCAAGTGCCATAAAATGGGTAAACTTACGACTGGTACGTTTTGCAATAAGCGGTAAAAGAAAAGCAGCAATAGCGCCCACAAGGTTATAGTTGGCAAACATTTCGTTTACCACGTTAGCACCATTGTTATAAGCAACAGAAGTAGTATCTGTAGTTTTAAAAATGTGTTCGGTAACGGCTCCTGTAGTGTATATCCACATAGAAAACAGCGCAAACCATGTAAAGAACTGAACAATAGCAAGCTGTTTCATTACTTTAGGCATGAACTGAAAATCATTCATGATGGTAACAAAACCATTGCTATAGTTCCCCTTTTTCTGGAATAATCCCGATACAACAAGGGCAATACCTCCAAGACCTATAAGCCCTACAGAAAGTACATAAAGGTCTTTCTTTAAACCGTAGGCCGTAATAAACCATGTAAACAATGCGCTTATGATAAGTGCAATGACACCAATCGTTAAGTGGGTACTGCCATTGGCTCTAAACCATGAAGCAGGGCGTTCTTCAGTATGGTATTCATCGGCTTCAGCCTTTTCAAAAGCTTCAAGTTCTTTTGGAGAATATTCTTTAGTCGTAAAAATGGTTACCAATACTGTAATGATAAACGCAGCCCCACCTATATAAAAAGAATATTTTACCGAATCCGGGATTTGTCCGGCAGGCGCTATATTGCTAACATTGTAGTAAGTAAGAATGTTAGGCAGTTTGGAAGCTACATAAGCACCAAGCCCTATAAAGAAGCTCTGCATGGCAAAACCGGTAGTGCGCTGATTGTCGTTTAACACATCGCCCACAAAAGCCCTGAAAGGTTCCATAGTAATGTTTATAGAAGCGTCCAGTATCCATAGCATACCTGCCGCAAACCATAAGACAGGCGAATTAGGCATAATGAATAATGCTATAGATGCCAGCAATGCACCCATTAAAAAGTAGGGTTTTCTTCGACCCAGGCTTGTCCAAGTACGGTCACTAAAATATCCGATAATAGGCTGGACTATAAGTCCGGTGAGAGGAGCGGCTACCCACAGCGCAGGGATGTCGTCAATATCGGCACCCAGTGTCTGGAATATCCTGCTAACATTGGCATTTTGCAAAGCAAAACCCATTTGTATTCCCAAGAAACCGAAACTCATGTTCCAAATTTCCCAGAAACTTAATTTACGCTTTTCCATTATCGTATTTTAATGGTTATTAAAACGATAAGCGCGTTATGTGCTTATCAAAAACTTATGGTTGAAAGTGAAGTATAAGCTTTGATAATCATGACAAATATAATTCTTTTTTAATCTGAAAAACATTGACCCTCAAAAAAAATTCCGGCAACAGGGCCGGAATGATTTTTATAATATATTGAAAATAAATTATTTAACAAAAACTACAACGTTGACGTAGATTCTCTTTCTACCAGGTGAGTATCTATCAATTCTGTACGATATTGCTCATTTTCTTCCTCCTGCTCTTCCATTTCAAGTCGTTCAATAAGCATTTTTGCGGCGCGTCCACCCATTTTTATACCGTTCTGGCTAACAGTGGTAATTGTTGGTGTGGAATATTGGGAAATAATACCATCGGTAAACCCTATAACCGATATATCATCAGGTACTTTGAGTCCCATTTTATTAGCAAGTTTTATGGTAGTAACCGCAAACAACTCATTTACCGCAAAAATAGCATCAGGTTTATTTTCAAGGAGCAGCTTTTCAATTTTAGAAGCGCAGTTTTCTATATCCTCTATTTTAACGATGAGGTTTTCATCAATCGCGAGGTCATGATCGATAAGCGCGTTGATGTAACCATCGGTACGCAATTTCCCTACACTTACATAATCTACAGTGGTAACAAGTGCTATGTTTTTAAAACCGTTTTTTATTAAAAATTCAACCGCATCATAGGCCGCCAGCTGATCGTCTATAATTACCTTATCGCAAAGTACATCATTAGTAACCCTGTCAAACATTACAACAGGCATCCCCTGATTGATAACCTCAACAATATGATGGAAATCTTTCTTCTGCTCCGTCTCTTTAGAGAGTGACATAATGAAGCCATCGGTACTGCCGTTGGCAAGCATTTCCATATTGATCACTTCTTTATCAAAAGACTCATCGCTAAGGCATACAATTACGTTATATCCGTTCTCATTTGCCACCTGCTCAATACCGCTGATAACAGTAGCAAAAAAGTGATGCACAATCTCGGGAATTATAATACCTATCGTTTTGGTTTTCTTATTCTTAAGACTTAAAGCAATGTTGTTTGGCTTATAATTATACAGCTTTGCAAAAGCCTGCACTTTCTGGCGGGTATCTTCGCTTATTTCGATGCTGTTTCGAAGTGCTTTTGACACTGTTGAAATAGACACATCAAGCTCTTTTGCAATCTGTTTTAAGGTCACTTTTCTTTTCATAAAAAGATGTTAAAGTATGGTTTTAGAAATAAAGATAGCTCTTAATTTTATTAGTAACAATTATCTTACTGATTTTCCGCTAAAAATAGAAAGTTTTCAACACGCAAACGTTTTCGGTCACTTCATATTACGAAAACGTTTTTTTCATAAAGGAATTTACATAATTTTAACATTGAAAGTGAATTATAAGCAAGTACAAAACCCAAAATTAACCTAAACAACTTGTATGAAAACAATCTACTCACAGTTATTGCTTCTATTGCTATTGTTACCTTTTAGCGTGCTGGCACAGAGCACTTTAAAAGGTCTCGTTAGCGATGTTACCTCCGGGCAGCCCATACCCGGCGTAAACATCATTATAGAAGGCACAACAAATGGCACTTCCACCGACATGGATGGTAACTTTACGCTGCCAAATGTGAAGGCCGGAGACCGCCTTGTATTTAGCTTTATTGGCTATTCTAACCAGACAATAGAATACACAGGACAAGCTACCCTAAACGTAAGCCTGAAAGAGGACGCAACCCAACTTCAGGAAGTAGTAGTTATCGGTTACGGTACCACTACAAAAAAGGACGCAACAGGAGCGGTAGACGTTATATCTTCCAAAGATTTTAACAAAGGTGCTATTGCTAACGCGGATCAATTGCTTACAGGCCGCTCGCCGGGTGTAAGGATTACCAATACTGGAGGCCAGCCGGACGCTGCGCCAAACATCAGGATTCGTGGAGGAAGCTCACTTAATGCTCAAAACAACCCGCTTATCGTAATTGATGGTGTGCCCCTTGATTATGTAAGCCCGGCAGGGTCCAGCAACCCTCTTGCTATTCTTAATCCTAACGACATAGAGTCGTTTACTGTATTAAAAGATGCATCTGCAACGGCCATTTACGGTTCAAGAGCTTCTAATGGTGTAATTATTATTACTACTAAAAAAGGCGGAGGAACTCCTAAATTCAACTATTCTGCAAATGTAGCTTTTGGTAAAGTAGGCAAAACAGTTGATATGATGGATGGTAAAACATTTACCAGATTCATTCAGGAATATCATCCTGACCTTACAAACAAACTTGGTGTAGATGATCCGTCTAACACGCTTGTAGATAATCCTGCTACACCTCAAATTGAAGGAAGGATTCTTTCTAATACAGACTGGCAGGACGCTATTATGAGAACGTCTATAATGACAGATAACAATTTTAGCGCAAGCGGTAACCTATTTGACCTGCTGCCTATCAGGGCATCTGTTGGGTATCTTAAAAATGAAGCTCTTGTAAAAACGAGCGATTATGAGCGATATACAGGAGCCATAAAAGTTACTCCAAGCTTTTTTGATGACCACCTTAAAATTGACTTTAGTGCAAAAGGTACCAAGACAAAAAAGAATGCTATAGATGAAGCATCTGCAATTGCAGGGTCGCTTAATATGGATCCTACTAAGCCCATCTATAATGCTGACGGAAGTTATGCCCAGGTTACATCGGGCACAAACGGCAAACTTGATGGCCAGTTTAACCCTGTAAACCTTTTAAGGGAAAGAAGCAGACCTGAAGAGATCAAAAAATTGCTTGCTAACCTTCAGTTAGACTATAAACTGCACTTTTTACCTGATTTAAGGGCCATTGTAAACCTTGGTGTAGAAGCATCACGCGCTACAATTACCGAATCGTTTACTAACAAAGCTTTTGCTTCTTACCAGCTGGACAACACTACAAACAGCTACAAATACAATCCGGGTAAAAATTATGGCGAAAACCAGCATATTACCAACAGGACTTTAGATACTTACCTTGCCTATACTAAAAACCTTAAAGGTTTTATAACCCGTGTTGATGCACAGGCAGGACATACATATCAGGATTTTGTAAACGACGGTATTAAAGATCTTTATAGATATAATACCACAACAGGAAGCCGCGAAGCCATCCTTAACCCTCAAAACCCAAACAACAGGTATTACAATAAATCTGTTCTTGAATCTTATTTTGGCCGTATAAATGTTGACCTTGCCGACAAGTATCTTTTAACTTTTACAATGAGGGCCGATGGTTCTTCATTCTTTAGGAAAGATGACCGTTGGGCATACTTCCCGGCAGCAGCCCTTGCCTGGAGAATTACAGACGAAAATTTCCTTAAAAACAACCAGACTATCACTAACCTTAAACTTCGTTTAGGATATGGTAAAACAGGACAACAGGACATTACACAAGTAGCAGGATATTATCCTACTTCTGCACTTTACGATCCGGGAGATGTAAATGGACAGTATTTACCTGGCTACAACACATATAGCCCAACAGCATTTAATGACAACCTGAAATGGGAAACTACTACAACGTATAATGTAGGTGTTGATTTTGCATTGTTTAAAAATGACCTTTTATCTGGTAGCGTAGATGTATACAAAAGAGATACAGATAACCTTCTTGTAAAAACAAGCGTACCACCGGGACAATATCTGTCTAATGAAATTATCCAGAACGTAGGCTCTTTAACAAACAAAGGTGTGGAGGTAGACCTTCGCCTTAAACCAATTACTACCGCAGATTTTAAATGGGAACTATTAGGCAACATTGCTTATAATATTGGTAAAGTTACAGATCTTGGCGACAGGACATCTATAGATGCACCGGACGGAAAACTACCGGTATCTACAGGTGTTAGTATGGCAAGACATGCAGTAGGCTACCAGCCATACTCCGCTTATGTATATGAGCAGCTGTATGACAACACAGGACGCCCTATTGTTGGCGCTTACAAAGACCGTAACGGAGATGGTGTAATTACAACAGACGACAGATATTATACTTCACTTCGCCCTAACTGGACATTTGGTTTCAGCACAAACTTTACGTATAAAAACTTTGACTTATCGGCAAGTTTCCACGGACAAATGGACGGACAGGTTTACAATGCTGCTAAACTTCAGGGTGGATGGACAAACAGACCTGTACCTAACAACTCTAACAGCCTTAACAACGTACTTAATTTTTATGATGGCGCTGCCGATCCTCGTTTTACAACAATACAGGATCCTATTCCATTATCAGATTACTATCTTGAAAACGGGGCTTTCCTACGATGTGATAACATTACACTTGGTTACAGGATAAATGATATTATTAAATCAGGTTATGGTTCAATACGTATATATGCAGCAGTGAACAATGCATTTTTAGTAACTAAGTATTCCGGTCAGGATCCTGAAAACTTTAATGCTCTTGACAGTAACTTTTATCCACGCCCAAGACTATGGAGCTTTGGGTTAAACTTTGACTTCTAAAAATAAAATTGGATATGAAAAATATAAGTAAAAAGATAATTCTTGGATTATGTACCGCAACATTGCTGTTCTCTTCGTGCAGCGATGACCTGGACACTACTCCTAAAGTAGAATTATCATTAGAAAACCTTTTAGCTAAAGATCCTAATGCAATAGAAGGGCTTCTATCTAAAATGTATGGCACTTTTGCCCTTTCGGGAAGTAAGGGTGCGGGAAGTTCTGATATTACGGGGCCAGACCCCGGGGAAACAGCTTTTTTAAGGAGTATCATCAACCTACAGGAATTTACCGCCGATGGTATGAAAAACCGTTGGGGAGATGATGGGCTTGACCAGCTTACTACGTCTTCAAGATGGAACTCTAACAATAAGTTCTTTAGGTATCTGTATGACAGGGTATATTATATAGTGCCTCAAAGTACCAATATTATAATAGCACTTAATACTGTAGATGTTCCTAACGAGGAGCAAATTGTAAGCGAGCTTCGTTTTATCAGGGCATTATCATATTACTACATGATTGACTGTTTTGGAAAAGGCGTTATTGTAAACGAAACTAACTATGGCAGCACAACTCCACTTCCTGAAGCTTCAAGACAGGAACTGTTTGATTATGTAGAAAGTGAACTACTTGATATAGAAGGAAAAATAGCCCTTACTAATACTTATGGAAGAGCAAACAAATCAGTTGTTCGTATGACTTTAGCAAAGCTATATCTTAATTCTGAGGTATATACAGGAACAAAACACTATACAGAAGCACTTACGTACCTAAACAAAATTGTAACTGAAGGCAACTATCAGTTAGCAGGAAGTTTTGTAAGTCAATTTTCCGGTGATAACCAAACTTCTACAGAAGTTATATTTCCACTGATAGCTGATGCTGTAAGCAGCCAGAGTTTTGGAAACACTACTTATTTGGTTAATGGATCATGCAGTACAGAAACCATGAACATTAATGATTTTGGAACAAGTGATGCCTGGACAGGACACAGAGCCACAAAAGCATGGTATGGTTTGTATGGCAACCTGGGAACATCTCCTGACGACAGGGCTAAATTGTTCTGGACAACTGGACATGCTTATGAAATGGCTGATTATAAAAAATGGACTGATGGTTATCCTGCTGTAAAATTCAGGAATACTAACTTCTCCGGAACATCATTGTCTACGCCTTTCTCAAGTACTGATTTCCCTATGTACAGGCTGGCAGATGTTTACCTTATGTATGCCGAGTGTGTATTAAGAGGCGGAGCAGGCGGTACAGCTTCACAGGCATTAGACTATGTTAATGCAGTAAGAAACAGATCTCATGCAGGAGCTATAACTTCAGGTCAGCTTACGCTTGATTTCCTTCTTGATGAAAGAGCAAGAGAACTGAACCTTGAAGGTCACAGAAGAACAGACCTTATCCGTTTTGGCAAATTTACAGGTAGTAGCTACCTATGGCCATGGAAAGGAAACGCTGTAAACGGTGCTGCAATTCCGGAAACATATAATGTGTTTCCTATTCCACAGACTGCACTTCAGGCTAATCCTAACCTATCTCAAAATTCAGGCTACTAAAAACACTTAAAACTCATAACATGAAAAAAATATTAAGCTTATCACTTATTCCATTATTGTTTGCTTCAATAATGTCATGCAGCGACGACGACAATAAAACAATTGCAACCGATACTGCTGCACCTGTGCTTATTTCTCCACAAGATGGTACAGCAATCGTACTTGATCCTGATCTTCAGGCTAACCCGGCACTTACATTAGTTTGGAACCATGGGGACTATGCTGTACCTACAGAAATTACATACAAAATAGAGCTTGCAGTAGCGGGTACTGATTTTGCCACTGTAATTGATGCAGGAACTACAAGCAACAGAGTGTTTACCATGACAGTTGCAGAACTTAACGTTAAAGCACTTGAAGCCGGACTTACGCCTTATGAAGAAGGCAGCCTTGATGTAAGGATTAATGCTTCTCTTGGCGCAAACAGCGCTATGCCGATGATTTCTAATTCTATTAAAATCAATATTACTCCATATACTACAGAGAGCCCTAAGCTTTACCTGAGAGGTAACTTTACAGCAGCAAGTGGTTATGGACCAAACTGGGGAGACAATACAACTCCGCCGTTCATCCAGGCAGAAGCTTATGGATCTCCTGCATACGAAGGTTATATCTATTTTAACGATCCTGCACCTGAAGTGAAATTTATTCCAAACGCTGTAGACTTTACAGGCGACTACGGAGATGCTGATGCCAGCGGTGCTACTGGCGTACTTGTACAGGAAGGTGAAACCAATATTAAAGTACCTGCTGCAGGCTACTATCGTGTAGAAGCAAATCTTGAAGACCTTACTTACAAACTTACTGCAACGCAATGGGGAATTGTGGGTAATTCTACTCCCGGAGGATGGGACAACAGCACACCTATGACTTATGACCCTGCTACTAAAAAATGGACTGTAACTGCTGTAATGACAGTACAGGCTGCTCCTGATAACGGATGGAAATTTAGGGCTAATAACGTATGGGATATTAATATGGGAGATGAGGTTCTTAATCAAACAGACGGTAAACTGGCTTATGGTGGAAAAAATATAAGCATTACAGAAGCCGGCACTTATGTAATAACTCTTGACCTTAGTAATCCAAGAGCTTACACTTATACTATTGTTAAACAATAATGTTTTTCAGAAAGGGGTTGCATGTCAGCCCCTTTCTTTATTATCCTACATCTATGAAAAAAATTACATTATTATGGTTACTGTTTGGAGTTACTGTTTTTGCACAACAGCAAAATATAACCTATACAGTAACTCCGGCCGGTTTTGAAGAGACCACATCTATCACCATTACTGTAGATGGCACCAGCGTTAATGAAGCTACATGGGGTATTACTAACAATGCGCTATACTATTGGGGATGGTCATTAGACACAAATTATGAAAACAGCCAGGACTGCCCATCAAATGGTAGCTGGACAGCATCTGCCGAGACTAATAAGTTTACTTATAACGCGGTTACCGACATGTATTCCCTAACATTTGTTCCAACTACATTTTATAACAGGACAGGTATAGGCAGGATAGGTTTTCTTGTAAAAGCGAAAGACGGAACAGGCGATAAAAAATCACAGGACATACTGGTTAATGTAGGGGCTTTTCAGGTTACGTTAAACACCCCTGCCCAAAACAGCACTACCCTGTTAACTTCAGGTGGAAGCCTGAACATTACAGCATCTAATACTGACGGTAATGCAAGCTATACCTTAAAATCTAACGGTGTGGTTTTAAACACCAACGCAGCTACAGCAAATTATAGCTACAACCACACTAATATTACTGCAAACCAGAACTATGAGCTTGTGGTAACACAGGGCGAGAACACCGTTACCAAATCATTTTCGGTGGTGGTTAACCCAACTACAGTTTCAGAAGCAATTCCGACAGGTCTTGAAGACGGGATTAATTATAGTTCTGACGCTACAAAAGCAACCCTTGTTATTGATGCTCCGGGCAAAGATTATATCTATGTAGCAGGAAG
>Ga0163162_10007966_pt1 | contig 10329 bp, 6 predicted proteins | sample S55metaG_FD_115310 | JGI IMG/M metagenome (GOLD analysis project Ga0163162, IMG submission 115310) | Switchgrass rhizosphere microbial communities from Kellogg Biological Station, Michigan, USA - S5-5 metaG | ecosystem: Host-associated > Plants > Roots > Rhizosphere > Soil | place: USA: Michigan...
CACTCTGAAAGAACTCGCGCGTTTTTTAGTCGAGAGAAAAAAGTAAAACAGCGGCGATGTGCTCGCGAATGATTTCGCTACCCGTCTATCGATTCGTGAGACTTCTTCGAATTGGATATCTTCTTACCCTGATTCTGTGGGGGTTGCTCCTCGCCTTCCGTAGCAGTCCCGCCGCAGAAGCTGCCTGGAAGTACGACCTGCACCCGGGCGACCACCTCATCTACCACTACCAATTTGAACGTTCGTATCGCGGGGAAGATGCAGAGAGCCGGACGCGAGCCGTGTTCAACAACCACGTGATCGTAGTTGGCGAGACAGCTGATCGGATCAGTGTCGGCTTCCAGCGCAACCGTGAATCGTCCGAACTGCTGATGTACAAGGAACACGGGAAAGACAAACTGGCCGAGGAAATGCCGAAGTTCCGCGAGCGGACGACGAAGCGTTCCCCGAGGTTTTCCGAGGCAATGGAGTTCAACCTGTCTGGCGAACCGCTCACGCAATGGGAGGCCGTGCGCGAAACGTCCGGCAGACTGATTGTTGGCATCCACGAGATCGAAGCCCTGCCACTGCGCGTCCCCGGTATCGGAGAATCATGGCAAGGCGCAAACCTCCTGGGAATAAAGTTCACGCTGGCAGGACGGGAAAAAATCCACGAGAGGAACTGCGACCGTATCGAAGGCGTGGACTCGAGCAACACTGTCCATCTTCGCTATTGGTGGTGCGAGGGCCGCGGAGCGATTGAGAAACTCGAATTCGAAGGAGAGTATGAAGTTCCCGGCGGAAAGGCTTCCGAGGTTGCTGAGATTCAGTTGCTTGAGGAGAGGCGTGGCGAGAACATCGCGCAGTGGATGCAGACGGGCGAGGTTCGCATCGCAGCTCTCCAAGCACTGCTCACGTCACCCTGGATCCGTGCCGACGCACAAACCATTGAAGCAGGGTTGAAGGCAAATGACCCACGATCCCAGGCGCTGGCGTTGACCTACATTTTTCAACGTTCTGCAGAACAATTCAGCACCGAGGCGATTCGTTCGCTCTCGGAAAGTTCAGATCCCACCGTCGCACGCCTGGCAAGTCTCACGACGACGCCGAATGGCCAAAACACCGATCCTCAGGCGGCAGCGTGTTCGGTCCGCAGACGAGAATTTCCCCACCAGAAAATTGGCACAACCGTGCGGCTGATAAACGATAAAAAGCTGGGCGTGTTCCCCTACATGATGCGCGTGCCTGCCGAGTATCGTCCCGACAGGAAGTCTCCGCTGCTCATTTATTTGAGCGGCGGAGCAGGGTTGGCGATCGATGGAGTCAATACAGCGGAGGACGCGGTCCGATCAACCGATTACCTGGTGCTCTACCCACAAGCAGGCACCTACTGGTGGACGGCGGATGCTCGCGGTCGCGTGGATTGGCTTCTGGACGAAGCTCTTCAGGAATTCAATGTGGATACGAATCGCGTCTACATAGCAGGCTTCAGCAATGGTGGAACGGGTGCCCTTGATTTTGCGGAGCTGAGACCACACCGTTTTGCGGGTGTGGTGTCTTTGATGGGCGCCGGAACATGCAACGAACAGGTGGCGCAGGGCTTGAAAAATCTCTCTGATCTTTCGATCCTATTTGTCCATGGCGACAGCGATCCACGAATTCCAGCCTCTTGTTCTCGTGATACGGCAGACCGTCTGAAGCAATTAGGAATGGAAACTTCGCCTTTGCTGCAAATCCTCAAGAATCGGGAACACGACGTAACGCTTCAGCAGGACGACGGTTTGAGCCTACCGTTCCTGGCAAACCTGAGCCGAAACCCATTTCCGTTGAAATTCACCGCTCATTGGGAAGATATGTCGTTTCCACGGCGCTATTGGATAGAGCTGCTCGAAAAAGGTTCGGGACCCGCGGAGGTTGAAGCGCGGGCGCAAAACAACCGAATCGAAATCAAAGCGCATGGAGTCAAGCGGCTTCGCATACTGTTACGCAGCAACCTGATTTCTGGGAAAGAACCGCTCACAGTCGTGATCAATAAGAAAACAGCTTATCAAGGGAAATTCGAGCCCAACTGCAAGACTTTCGATGACAGTTCAAAGCAAGAACGCGATGCCCTGCTGGGATACGAGCAAGCAATCGATCTAAGCGCCGAACACTGAAGTTTCCGTTGCCGCTCTGGGTGGGCTGAGCTAAAGTTATTGTGCTCTCGCGACGATCCCTTCCTTTCTTTCCTCTTGCAGCGTTCCGTGCGTTTACTGCAATGTGTGTGCAAAATAAGGCGCTTCCTGAAATGAGGACACTATATATAGTGTTTTCCTACTTGACCCCCGGCGGTCAACGTCAGTACAGTAGCAGTCAAATTGCGCGGTCCGCGTGCGTCCGCTGGACTGCGTCTGGTCCGTACGCGGGGTTGGGTACCGAGGTAGTAAACGGTTCCAACAGGATCGCATCACACTTTGCAGCGCGCCCCAGCCAGCGCCGATAGCGGCAGCCCTCGTCGTGGTCTGTTTGACTGCGGGAGGAATGAAGGAGTCGAAAGTTGCTTAAACTTAAAAAGCTGCAAATCTTGGGGTTCAAGTCGTTCTGCGATCGCACCGAGTTGAAGTTTCACGGCGACGGTGTGGCGGCCATCATTGGGCCGAACGGATGCGGCAAATCCAATATTGCGGACGCCATTTCATGGGTTCTCGGAGAGCAGTCAGCAAAGACCTTGCGCGGCTCGCGCATGGAAGATGTCATCTTCGCCGGCACCCGGGACCGCAAGCCGACGGGCATGGCGGAAGTGTCGCTTACGCTGATCGACCCGGAAGAGTACGAGGGGGCCGACGCCAAGGAACCGACGGAAGTTGAAATCCAGGAAGAGATGCCGTTGAGCGAAGAGGACTGGGACGAGGCTGAAATTCGAGCTCGCGCGCATGCCGAAGCCGAACGCCTTACCGGAGAAGCACAACCTGGAAAAGTCGAAGAGACCGAGGGGCTAACGGCAGAAACCGCAGAAGTTGCGCAAGGCAGTGTAATCACCGATATCGCGACCGGGCAACCGACGCAAGTCGTGTTAAAAATCCGGCGTCGCAAGTTCAATCAGCAGCAGTTTCGCGCTGGCGAGTTGCAGATTACGCGGCGCCTGTTCCGTTCGGGCGACAGCGAGTACCTCCTCAACGGAAAGTTGTGCCGCCTGCGCGACATTCAAGAGCTTTTCATGGGAACCGGGCTTGGGCCCGAATCGTACGCGCTGATCGAGCAGGGTCGTATCGGACAGATTCTGAGCAGTCGTCCCACCGATCGCCGCTCCATCATCGAGGAGGCGGCAGGCATCACTAAGTTCAAGACCAAGAAGCGTCTGGCGGAAGCGCGCCTGGAAGATGCAAAGCAGAATCTCTCCCGAATCAACGACATATTCGAAGAAGTGACCCGGCAGATGAACTCGCTTAAGCGTCAGGCTTCGAAAGCGGAGCGTTACGCGCGCCTGAGAGAGGAAATGCGGGCAAAATTGCGCATCGTGCTCGCCAGCAAGTTTAGTGATGCGGAGCGGGAAGCGACAGAACTCGACAGCCAACTGAACCGTATTGCGGAAGAAATTCGGTCTCAGACCGACGCGGTGCAACAACTTGAAAGCGAGCACGGCGAACGGACGCAACGCGGCTACGAGATCGAAGCGGAATTGCGGCAGAATCGCGATCGGCTGAGCACCATAGCGATCGAAATTGACCGCGCGAACGCGCGACGCCATACAAACGAAGAGCGCTGCGCAGAGCTGGTCGCGCGCTCCGCAAGCTCTGATGCTGAACTGACGCAAGCGCAACAGCGCCTTATGGCGATGGAAAAGGAATTGAACGTCAACCGGCAACTGCTCGAATCCGCAGCGACCGATCTGGCGATCGCGCAGCAGGACCTCATGCTAAGCCAGCAGGATGCCGCCATCGCGATGGCAAGCTTGTCCGCTCTCGAGCACGAGCAAGAGACTCAGCGCGCGGCAATGATGGAAAGTGTCGCGACCGGATCAGGGCTACGAAATCAACTGGCGCAGGCTGAAGAGCGACTCGCCGGCATCGACCGCGAAGGGTACCGCTTGCACAGCGAGGTTGTCACTAGTACAGAACAGGTAAATGCTTTCGGCGGCCAGCGAGGACAACTCGCGCTTGAGTTTGAAACTGTATCGCAACGCCTCGGAGGAATCTCTGAGGAACTGGTGCAGGTACGTCAGATCCTGGAAATGAAACGCCGCGAGGAAACAAGCGCAAAGATTCATCTGGACGGTCTGCGCGCTGAGTACGCATCTGCCTTGGGAAAGAAGGGGTCTCTCGAAGCAGTCATCGCGGAACACGGCTATTCGACCGAGTCCGTCCGGCGCCTGTTTCAGTCGGGCGCTTTCCAGGGAGGTTTAGCGCCGGTTGGCGTGCTGGCAGATTTTCTCGAGGTTGAATCACGATACGAAGGGGTCGTTGAAGATTTCCTGCGCGACGAACTCAACTATGTGGTCGTCAAGTCGTGGGATGCAGCCGACGAAGGCTTGCGATTGCTGCGTTCCGACGTCGACGGCAGGGCGACTTTCCTGGTGCACCCAGAAGACTCGCAGGCTAAGTTTTCGTTCATTGTGGACGAGGCGGGACGTCCACCGGCGCCGGACCACTCGATCATTCCGTTGAAAAACGCCATTCGAGTGCTGGACGGGTTCGGTAAGTCGCTGGAAGTAATCCTGCCGAAACTGCGCGACGGATACATCGTCCCTGACCCGGCCGCTGCGCGCAATTTCGCGCTCAGCAATCCAGACGCCTTCTTCCTCTCGCAGACCGGGGAATGTTTTCACAACGTGACCGTGACCGGCGGCAAGCAACGCAGCGAAGGGCCGCTCTCCATGAAGCGCGAGCTCCGAGATGTTCAGCGGGTGCTGGAGGACCTGGAACAACAACTTCGCCACGAAGAGACGCGCGTGCTCACGCTTGGACACGAAATCAGGGACCTCTCTTCCCTGCTCGATCGTCTGGATGGCGAAAAGCGGGAAGCCGACAAGCAGACGATGACATCCGGGCACCTGTTACAACAACTCGACAGCGAGATGCAGCGTACCAACGAACGGCTGCAAACGGCGGTGCTCGAATTGCAACGTCTGACTGCGGAGCGCAGCGAACTCGAACTTGGAATCCAAAGTCGGCGAGCAGAAATCACCGAGGCCGATCAGCATCGTGTCGCTCTCGAGCAACATATTGCGGTCGGGCAGGAACGACTGGTTCAACTGCGCGTGGCGCGCGACGCTGCAGCCGAAAACACCTCCCAAAAAGTTGCCCGAGCCGCCGCTCTCGAAGAGCGGCACCGGTCGGCAGCAGGTCAAATGGAGCGAATCGGTTCGCTGGTTTCGGAGATGCGCGAGCGCGCACACGCACTGCAGGCGCAGATTGCGTCTGCCACGGCCGAACGGGCGCAACGGGAGCAGGAGAACGAGCAACTTGCCGAGCAGATCCTTTCCCTCGAGTCTGAACGAAACGCAGGACAGGCCCGGGAATCCCTGCTGCAGTTTGAGTCGGAGCAGATTCGAGCTCGGCTTACCGAGATCGACGAATCTTTACGGGCCTCCCGCCAGCTACTGGACCAGGCTCGCGATCGCCGCGGTGAACTCGCCGCGACCGCTGCGAAACTGCAGTCCGATCTCCAACACATGAGTGAGAGCTGCCTGAACGACCTCGGCATCGAGCGGGATGTTTTGATGGCTGACACGACACTCCCTATCGTTACCGGTGAACAACTGGCTGTCGAGGATCAGGCTTATCGCGAAATGCGTGCGCGACTGGACGGCATGGGGCCGGTCAACATGATGGCGCTCGAGGAGTACAAGGAGACCGCCGAGCGACACCAGTTCCTCGAAACGCAGCGCAAAGACCTTATTGATTCAATCGAAATCACTCAGGCGACGATCAAGGAGATCGACACCGTCTCGCGACAAAAGTTCGAAGAAGCGTTTCACAAGATCAATGACAACTTCCAGGCCACTTTCAAGAAGCTGTTTGGCGGCGGGAATGCTTTTATGCGGCTCACGGATGAAGAGAACAGCGCCGAGAGCGGCATTGACGTCGTGGCGTCTCCTCCGGGAAAGAAATTGCAAAATGTCTTGCTGCTCTCAGGCGGAGAAAAGGCCTTAACGGCCCTGTCACTATTGGTGGGCATCTTCCAATATCAGCCCAGTCCGTTCTGCATCCTGGACGAAGTCGATGCCCCGCTGGATGAAGCCAACATTGGGCGGTTCACGGAGCTTGTGAAAGAGATGAGCATCCACACTCAATTCGTCCTGATCACGCACAGCAAGAAGACGATGAGCATCGCTCCCGTCCTCTATGGAGTGACGATGCAGGAGCCCGGAGTATCGAAACTGGTCTCGGTGCGCTTCGGGGCGACCGCGTAGCCTCGTTTTCAATCTAACGCCCACCGCTGGGAGACGACCAGAAGCCAGCGGTCTGGGAAGCCAATTCCAGACTCGTTTTCCAAACTCCTCCTCAGTTTTTCCACATTTAAGAATTCGCGGACGTTCACCTGTCGGGGACTACATCGCGTTCCACTTTAGCCAAACTTTTTCACTCCAGGCATCATCCGGCTTATTCTCAGCGTGACTTAAATCGTTGACAAATATTTTGGGGCGGCTAGAATACGCGACGATTTTTGCCTGTAGAATTTCTGACATGAGCCCCGAGATCCTAGACTCCGTTCTTCTCCGTACCGACTTTCCGGAACTCGATCTGCACGCGAGCGGTAAGGTTCGCGACGTGTACCGACTGGATGATGAGCGACTGCTATTCGTCGCCACCGACCGCATTTCAGCCTTCGACTACGTGCTTGCAACAGGCATTCCCCACAAGGGAAAAGTCCTGAACCAGCTTTCATTGTTCTGGTTCGAGTTCCTGAAAGACATCGTTCCAAACCATCTGCTGACAGCCAATGTCGATCAGTACCCGGCAGCCGTCCGGCAGTACGCAGACCAGTTGCGCGGGCGTTCGATGGTCGTAGCGCGAGCCGAGATGTTCCCGGTGGAATGCGTTGTGCGAGGCTACATCTCGGGATCGGCGTGGAAGGAATACAAGGCCACCGGCTCGGTGTGCGGAATCAATCTGCCGAAAGGGCTGCGCGAATCAGACCAGCTTCCGGAACCCATTTTCACCCCGGCGATCAAGGCCACGTCTGGCCACGACGAGAACATTTCGTATGAAGAAATGACCAAGATCGTAAGCCCGGAAGATAGCCGTGAGCTCCGCGACCTGACCTTGAATATTTATACGACGGCGTCAGAGTATGCGAGGCAACGGGGCATCATCATCGCGGACACCAAGTTTGAGTTTGGACGAACTGCCCACGGCATTACGCTGGCGGATGAAGTCCTGACCCCGGATTCCTCCCGTTTCTGGCCAGCTGACAAGTACCAGCCGGGCCAGGCGCAGGAGTCGTATGACAAGCAGTATGTGAGAGACTATCTGGAAGAAATTCGTTGGAACAAACAGCCGCCCGCCCCTGCCCTCCCTCCCGAGGTGGCTCGACGAACCAGCGAAAAGTACGTAGAGGCGTACTACCAGATGACTGGGCGCGAGTTGGAGGTCTAGTTTGCCGCGCAGGCAAACCGCTCCATGAACGCCGCAGACTGGATCATCCTTGCCGTGATCGTTGTGTCTGTCGCGCAAGCTGCCATGGAAGGCTTTTTTCATCAAGCCTTCGGACTGGCTGGTCTTGTGTTTGGCTACATCCTTGCTGCCTGGCGCTATCAACAGGTGGCGGATTGGCTTGCGCCGCACTTGAAATCGCCGTGGCTGGGAGATATTGCGGGCTTCTTGATCATTTTTCTCGCAGTCGTGATCGTGGCGGGCATTCTCGGTCGCCTGGCGCGTTGGGCTGTAAAGGAAGTCGGCTTAAGTTTCTTCGATCGAATTTTGGGCGGAGCTTTGGGACTGGTGCGAGGCGCACTGATGGTGGCAATCGTGCTCTTGGGGATGACGGCTTTTACTCCAACCTCAAGGTCGCTTGAAGGTTCGTCGCTGGCGCCGTATTTCCTGGTGATTGGGAGAGCCGCAATCTGGGTCGCACCCCCAGCGTTGCGGGCACGATTTTATGAGGGACTGGATTTATTGCGTCGCGAGCGGAATGCCCCGGCACGACCGGAAGCACCAACCGCGACACACTAGTTGATTGCGTCAGCACGAAAGACTGTAAAACACTTCAAAAAAGGCGAGGCCCCTCGTGAAAGATCAGCTAGAAGCACTCATCCTCCAAATGTACAAAAGCAATATTTTGTATGCTGAAGCCGTCCGCGAGTTCAAGAAACGCTTTATTTTGACAGTGCTTGAGGAGAATCAGGGCAACCAGTGCCGCGCCGCGCGCCAACTTGGCATGCACCGCAACACGCTAAGCCGCACATTGGCTGAGTTGAAGATCGATGTCCGGCCGCTGCGCGACGGCAAGCGTCCGCCTCGAAGTGCAAGACCGCTATCACTGGAACGGAAGGCAACGCGCTGAGCTCTTTATCCGCATCTGTAAGCAAACAAAAGGCAGCCAATTTGGCTGCCCTTTCTGTTTACGTATGCAAACAGCGAAGTTGCTACTGGGCAGGCTTGCGGCGCGCCGGCGGCTTCTTAGCACCGGCCGGCTCTGCCTTCGTCAGTAACGAGCCTTTCTCCATCACCATCATGAAAGGCTTGGGTGTGTAAGAGACAGGCGTGCCTTCCAACGTGATCTCCGCGTCCACTTTCGGCATGAGTTTCGCAGGAATAGCCGCGTTCATCGTGAGTTCAATGTCAGCAACTTTCTTCTGAATATCATCAACGCTCGCCGCCAGGGTGAGCTTAGTCGGCGTCACGTTGATCGTTTGCCCCACGAACTGCAGCGGCTTGCCCTTGATGGCGTTCCAAACGACTTCCGCGTCCTCGGGTTTCCCTTCTGACAGGACGAGTTCCCACTCTGCGAAGTCCATGGTTTCGGGCTTCTTTTGCTTAACGAGATCCGCGGCCTGTTCGGCCGGAGTTGGCGGAACATATTGTTTGATCGCAAAGTCCGCGGGCGGCAACGGAGTGCTTGCCGTCGTCGCTACGAGTTCGTTCCACCCTTCTTCCGTTCCGTGGTACTTGACGTAGCGGCTGCGGCCGAACTTCGTCACATCCGCCTTCCCTTTTGGATCTGCGATCAGGTTGGCGGCGCGAGCGATGAAAAAGAGTCCATTAACGTCGTCAGAGGGTGTGGCGGACAAATACGCCAGCGCCAACGGATAAACATTTTCGACATTTTTCGGGTCAGCTTCCACGGCAGCGCGCAAATTCTTCTGGGCAGCTGGATAGTCTTTCAGCTGCAGAGCCGAAAGGCCCGCAACGCTGCTGAGCAATCCGGAGAATTGCGTCTTCTGCTTCTGAAAATCCGCGTCGGCAACGCCTTCCGGCTTTGTCCATTTTGGCAGAGCCTGCAATCCGCGTTCGGCATGTTGCTTTGCATCGGCCCACTTCTGACCGGCACGATCGTAGTAGGCGAGCAGGACCAAGGCCTTCACGTTGTCGGGATTCGCAGCCAGAATCTTGTTGGCGGTCTCAACCACTTTCGCCTGGTTGTTCGCCTGCTGGTAAGTCGCCATCAGCAAGTCCAACGCATCCTCTTTCATCACGCTTTCTGGATATTGCGTGAGGAATGCTTCCAGACCGCTGATCTTCGCTGCCGGATCCTGTTGCTGAACAGCGCCGACATAGGCGTTGTATTCGGCGGGATTCTTGATCTCTTTCTTCTGTTGTGCGGGAGCGGCAGCCTGTGGGGCAGCAGTTTGAGCAGCGGGTTGGGCGGCAGCGGGTTGGGCGGCAGCTGGTTGAGTGGCGGCGGGTTGCTGAGCTGCCGGTTGTGCGGGTTGCGCCTGCGGGGCTGCAGTCTGAGCGGTACAGGCAGCCGTCAACACGAGCGCGACGAGAAGGTTCTTCATTCCTATGGCTCCTTAAAATCTTCGGGAAAATAGCGAAGTAATCCTGCCTGGCGACCCAAGCTCAAAGCCAAGCATCCAGACACCACGTTTGAAATCAACAAGCGGTGGCTGGGCCGGAATTGCCGTCTCGCCCGCAAACGGCGACAAGACAACGTTCTGGTGAGCGGATTATAAGGATGTACCCCCCCTAAGGCAAGCGAGTTGCTCAAGCATGGCCCGCCCCTTCGTGATTAAGATGCGGAAACTGGGTAGACAGGATGGATTCCAAACGCGGTCTGAAATCATCAACATGGCAGGAGGCATTTGTAGATGACGCAGCTAGACAAGCCTTTGAACGGTAAAGTTGCGCTTGTAACCGGCGCGGGACGCGGTATCGGCGCGGCAATCGCGCTTCAACTCGCCGAACTCGGAGCGAACCTCTGGCTAGC
>Ga0163162_10007967_pt1 | contig 10328 bp, 8 predicted proteins | sample S55metaG_FD_115310 | JGI IMG/M metagenome (GOLD analysis project Ga0163162, IMG submission 115310) | Switchgrass rhizosphere microbial communities from Kellogg Biological Station, Michigan, USA - S5-5 metaG | ecosystem: Host-associated > Plants > Roots > Rhizosphere > Soil | place: USA: Michigan...
CGGCCGATGGGTCTGCGTGAAGCCAAGGCGTTGCCGACTTCAGATTGATCTCTCTTCGGTTGCGGCTTCGCAATTCGGGTGATCGGGCGTGGTGCCAACCTGGTTAGGGTGGATGGCCCAGATGGCGGAGCGAGCCTGCGGCGGCTTGCTTCGCTCGCCTGGGCAAGCACCGCCATGCCCGCACCGCGCCTAACTGCAGAACGGGTCCGCACCTCGTTGCGCCACGGGTCGGTATTGATCCGGCGCAATGGGGGCGGAGGCCTTTGGCTCCAGTCCCTATGCAAGTCCATATGTCTCCCCCGCCCTAAACCAAAACCGGGGCCGAGGCTGTGCCCGTGGCTGACTATGTGAAGCCCCTTCGCGGGTTATGCGGCAGCCAGGGCAGCCACTCCGGCCGCAACGCGCGCCATGGCGGCATCGACCAGTATGCCGCCCCCCATGCTAATCGAGCGGAGAACGCCCAATGCCGCGGCAATTCCGGTCAGTGGATCTGCACTGGCATCGCCGAAAAAGTGGGGTTCCTGGTCGGATTTCCAATGCACCAGCCCTCCCGCCGCTGCAGCGTCGTCGCCAAAAGCAACGCGGTCGGCCAGGTCTGACAACCAGCCATATCCGGAAATTGCGGCCCAGGTCAGGCTCGGATTCGCCGCGAAAAGTCGATTCGGGTCGAAGCCCAACTGGGCAAACGCGCGCGGCCGGGCGCTTGTCAGGAAAACGTCGGCCGTCGCAACCTGGTCGTCAAGCCAGGCAAGATCGGCCTCCGCGGTCAGGTCGATCGTGACATGCTTCTTCTGCCCGTTCAGCGCATTGTAGAAAGGCAGTGATGCATCACGCGCGGCGTCCGGACGGGCGCGCGCTTCGACCTTGATCACCTCTGCGCCGGCGGTTGCCAACAAAGCTCCACAAAGCGGTCCGGCCCACATACTGGTGAAGTCGATGACCTTGCCCAGCGGCTTGCTGACTGTCCGTGCCTCGCCGCGCCGTGACAAGGCGGCATCGGCAGTTTCAGCGATGATCTCCCCGACCCTGGCAACCGGGATGCCAAGGATCTGCGCTTGCGCCACCAGGTCGGCCGCGGACCGCGTCCGCGCGGCCTCCGCGATTGCCACCCACGGATCGGCATCCAGTTCGCAGCCGATCCACGCGGGTACAGTCCAGATGTCACTGGAACGCGGCAGATTTACCGCAATCCAGGCGTCCGACGCCCGGATCATGCGGCAGCTGCCGTTGGCCGAGTGAAGGCCTGGCTGCTGCAGATTGAGCGCGTAACTCCGGTCGAACAACCCAGGAAGATCGATCTCTACATGGCGGCCCTGAGCCGCACACAAATCTTTGTACTCCTTTGTGCATGCCCTCAGGTGTCGTTCCAGGGCGGACGCCATAATCATGACGCGGGCTCGATCGCGTCAACCAAGCCCCATTCCAGTGCGGTGGTGGCCGTAATCCTCAGCCCGCTCAAGGCCATGAAACAGGTGCGATGGCGCCCGATGCGCCGGCTGATCGTCGCTGTACCGCCCGCGCCGGGAATCAGACCCATGCGAACTTCCGGCAATTGAAAAAAGGCGCTGCCGATGATGCGCAGAGTTCGCGCGGCTGCGGGAATTTCAAGTCCCGATCCTATGCACGCGCCATGCAGCGCAACCTCCAAGCGTTCCCCCAATCGGTCGATCATCCGGGCACACGACCGCAAAGTCCGGACAATATGCGCAGAGCCCAGATCGCGGGCGCTGCCAAATTCGGCGAGGTCACCGCCGGTCGAGAAGCAGGAACCGCGCGCGCGGAGCAGCACGGTTGGCTCGGTGGGATCATCTAGCAGCGCGGCCAGGGCCTCGAACAAAGCGTCTCGCATTGCGGCGCAGAATGCATTGCGACGTACGGGCTGAGCCAAGGTCAGCGTCACATGATCGAGCGAACGCGAGACTTCGACCAGCGCACCTTGCACCGCAACCGGCACCGGCGCCGGATTTTCCCCACGCCAGCGGGCGAACTCCAATCCGCCCAGCAGCATCGAATAGGCCATGGATTCTGTGGTCAGTGCTTGGGCAAAGGGAAGAAAGTCGATCGCGCGCAACAACTGGCACAGGCTGGCCGAAGCTACCGGGTTCGTAGTGACAGCAAGGCGCAGGGAGTCGATCCGGGCATCAAGCCTGGCGATGGGAACAGAGACCCAAGGCTTTTCGGCAGCCGGGTCCGTGGTGAGCAACAGGTCAAACGCGGTTGGGTCGATTGGCGGACAAGTCCCGCGCCGGTCATAGCCAAGCACGACCGCCAGACTTCGCTCAGCGAGTTCATGCGCATGCGCGTCAGCGCCGGGCTCGTGCAAATCGATCGCGACGATCGGCAGCGGCCCGATCGGGGAATAGTGTTCTGCTTCGATATGATCGAACGGCAGTGGATTCCTCGGTCTCATGACAATAAGGATTTCATCCAATGTTTCCGAACGGAGCCGAAGCTGCGTTCGGTCGCGTTGCTCGGGCTGGCCCACGCTCGCGTAATTGGTAGGCCTGCTCCCGCGCCGGCACAACCGCAGGAATCAGGGGACCCCTCGGTCCTGCACAAGGTGTCGGCGGCAAAGTCGGTGTCATGGCGGTGAAACGGCAGCTCGACAGCCCAACGCGAACGGCAACACCGGACTCTCAGGATTTCCGCGTGTGGGCGGGCGATTGAACACTACGCCGCCAAGGCGATCGCGATGGCTCGTCCGGCGACCATTTGGAAAACTCATCTTTCTCACGCCGATGATACAAACATCGAAATGACCCCAGGCCCGGCCTAATCCGCCCGAGACGGGGCAGGAGATAGTGTGCACGCGCGCTGGGCTCGGTCGCTTTGCTTCAAGCCAACGGTCGCGCCGGCGCGTTGCGCGTGGCAGTCGTTTCGGGTGACTCCGTTCAACCGCAGGACCCGGACGGGCACAAAGGCTTTTTTGGCAAGCAGTGCTACCTGTGCCGCGACCGGGAGCGCCTGTTCAACCAGGCATCGACGGGTCTTTTGCCGCCCTGTCGAATATGACCGGCGTGGCGCGCTCGTCGTTGGCCCGACTGGCGAAATAGGTTTCGGGGAGCAGTTCGAAATCATCGACACCCATGTTGATGAGAAGGCTGAGCCTGCTCTTTGACCCCACATTACCACCGCTCGCGTGCAGTGTTTCAGGTGGATGGGCGAGGGCCCACCCGGCGGGGATGACGGCGGCGACTTCTTCCCACGTCTCGCCCTGTGGAATTTCGATTTCGCTGCGCTGGCGTTCATGGTCCCGATCGAAGAAGCCGGTGGGATACTTCCGGCCCCAGCGATTGGAACGCAAAACGTACCGGAGGGGGCCCATGTCTTCATGAACATCGTCCAGTGCAATCCAGACGTTAAGGGCGGTCCCCTTCAAGATCCGGTCAAGATAGTGGCCGTCCTGGTGCCAGCCGACGATGGAGGCCGTGCTATCCGAGGATGGATATTTTTTAAGGACCATGGCGGACCACACTTTGAGGCGCTTGGCGCCGGAAACCTCCGCGGCCCATTGCGCGATGTTGGGGTGGCGCAGCACCTCGGCGATGACGTCGTCGGCATCCTGCGGGAATTGCGCTTCGATATAGGCCGGATGATTGGCGACGTCAGCGCCGCCCGAGTTGTTCCGTGGAGCGACTCCTGTTTCGTAGACGCCGGCAAGCACGCGCTCGGCATGATCGCGAACTTTTACCAATTCTTCCGGGGTCAGCAAGGGGCCGGGCGAGACCGCGAAACCATCTTCGCTGAAATCATAACGCGCCGAATTCTCGGCAGCCGTCTTGGCAAGTTCATCGACTAATATATCGGTTTGCATGATATCTGTCCTCTTATCATTATCCGACCTGTTGTGGAGCCCAGCGCGGCTCAGCTGAAGGTGAGGCCAATAGCGTTGCCTTCTTCCCGCCAAGCTTCCAGCTTTTCCCAAAATTTCCGCGCGCCCCCGCCATAGGAATCTGAGAAGAAGCCGTTCTTTTTCTTGGTATTGCCTTCATTATTGAAGAAACCGGGAGTGCATTCGGCCCAAAATCGCTCGGCATTGCGGGCGTTTGCACGAAAGTCGGCGAGAAATGCCTCAACCGCTTCGACGGTCGGCTCAACGGTCGCGGCGCCCTTCTTCTCGGCTTGCTCGAGAATATAACTAATATGCCTGATCTGATGGGTAATGCCGAACATCAGGTTTAGCGAAGCCCCCGACTGGGTGCGTCCGATCAGGTAACAGTTGGGGAAACCCTCCATGGCGACGCCGTGAAACGTTCGCAACCCATCCGCCCAATCTTCCGACAGCTTTCGTCCGCCGCGCCCGACGACGTCATAACCCGCGCGCTCCACATAAGACGTTTCGGATTCAAACCCGGTTGAAAAGATCAGGCAATCGATCTCGTACTCCCGACCGTTGGCGACCACACCGCGTTCAGTCAGACCACCAACGCCATTGCCGTTGGTATCAACGAGGTGGACATTGGGACGGTTGAACGTTTGAAGATAGCTTTCGTGGAAGGTCGGACGTTTGCAGAACTGGCGGTACCAGGGCTTGAGCGCCTCCGCCGTTTTCTCGTCCTCCACAATTTCCGCGACCTGGGCGCGGATGCGGTTCATGTTCTGATAGTCGTAAAGCTCGAGCAACTGGCTGCGTTCCTTGCCGCTCAGCGGTCGGCCAAGCTTCTGGGCGGCCGCCTTGAGCGCTGGACCCATCGCCTTGCGATAGAGCCTGGTCCAGCCATCGTTGACAAGATCCACTTCTACGTCCTCGTACCCCTCAAGAACCGAGTTGAAGTTTGTCATTCGCTCCCACTGCCAGCCGGATCTCAGCGAGGCCCACCAATCGGGATCGGTCGGCGTGTTGACGCGCAGATCGACGCAACAGGGAGTGCGCTGGAAGACGTAAAGCTCCTTTGCCCATTCGCCGAGATGGGGAATGCACTGTACCGCTGTGGCACCCGTGCCGATGATGCCCACGCGCTTGTCCTGCAACTTCGTCAATCCGCCGGTGGTATCGCCCCCGGTGTAGTCGTAGTCCCAGCGGCAGGTATGAAACGTGTGTCCCCGGTAATCATGGATCCCCTGTATTCCGGGAAGCTTTGGCTTGTTAATCGGGCCGTTCGCCATGATAACGAATTGCGCCCTGAACCGATCTCCCCGATCCGTCGAAATCATCCACTTACCGATCGCCTCATCCCACTCAACTGCGGTCACCCCCGTCTGGAACAGCGCATTCCTGCGCAGCTCATACTGATCGGCGATCCGGTTGGCTTGCGCCAGGATCTCGGGCTGAAAAGCGTACTTGCTTTGAAGCGTCGTGCCCGTGTCTTCGACCATCGGCACATAGACGTAACTCTCAGTGTCGCAGGCCGCACCGGGATAGCGGTTCCAGTACCATGTTCCCCCAACATCGCTCGCGGTATCGACGATGCGAAAGTCATCCAGACCCATCTTGCGCAACTGCGCTGCCATGACGAGAGATCCAAAACCAGCACCGACCAACGCGATCTTGACTTCGTCGAACACGGGCTCGCGCTTGAATTCGTGAGAGCTATAGGGATCGTCCGAATAATTGGAGAATTCTCCTTTTATTCTAATATAAGTGCGATCACCGTGCTCGAGCCGTTTGTCGCGCTCCTCAATATATTTGGAGTGCAGCGCTTCGGGATCAAAATCGATCTCGCCAATGATCTCGGAGACGCCGGGCGTGATGTCCATGTCTTTACCTTCCAATTATCGCTGCACAGTCGGCTGGGGCGCATGAACTGCGCGCACGATAAAATGTTGCGTGTACTTCTAATCGTGCGCGCTTCTGCACCTTGTCTGAGAAACATCTATCGTACTGGCTGATCATATAGATCGTACCACCTACATATCCCATGCATTTGAAAGCCCGCGCGAGAACACAATTGCAAATTCCATTCTGAATTCACGTGTCCGGGAAAAGCAGGCGATTGTTTTCAATAAAGAACCGCTGATCATAGCCGTTTGGCAGTTTGTCGAGGTGCTTGCGGAACTTCCCGATCGGGTCGCGACTGCCTTCAAGGTGCGGGTAGTCGGTACTGAACACCCAGACGTCCTCAAGCCCATAACGGTCGATGATCTGCGGCAGGTTCTCGTGCCAGAACGGTGTCACGCGCACATTGCGCTTGAGGAACTCGCTAGGCTTCATTTCGTAAGTCACGCCAACCTTCGCCATGAAGTCGGTCCAGGCATCCATGCGCTCCGCCGCGGCACCGACCCATTCGGCGCTCGCCTCGATGATGCCGAAACGAAGGCGAGGAAAGCGCTCGAACACTTTGCCCATCACCATCGTCTGGAGGAAAACCTCAGGCCCTACATGCGCCACCAGCATGAAATACGGGCTGATCGCCTCTTCGCCGCCACCGCGCTCGGCGGGCTTGCGCTTGAGCGTTTCGGAATCGCCCCAACCGAACTCCGGAAACATCTCGTCACCCGGATTGCGGCAGGATAGCAGTCCGGCAGCGCCAAGATGCAGGGTCGCCGGCACGTTCGCCTCCTCCAGGCGCGCCCAAAACGGGTCCCAGATGGAGTGCGCGGGAGAAACGCCCGCCGGAGGACGGTGGCAAGGCAGCGTTACGCCCTTGGCACCCGCCTTCAGCACGCGGTCCAGTTCGGTGATCGCCCAGTCCGCGTTGGACATATTGATCTGCGCCACGGCGCGGGCGCGGCCGCCCGCCTTCCTGGTCCATTCGACGGCGAAGTCGTTGTAAACACGGCACGCGCGGCGCGCGGCGTCGGAATCGATGCGCATTTCACCCGATCCCGTGTTCGGAAATACCAGCTGCGCCTTCACGCCCATTAGCTCGAGGGCTTCCTTGCGGTCGGCGGGATCGTATGCGCCAAGCGCGCATAGCCCTTTGGTCGACCACAAGTCCTGCCGGTTGCGGGCGGTTGCCTCGGCAAATTCCTGTGTTTCCACCTGGTGCCGATAGAAATCCTGCCCCAGCGCCCCGCCTATCTCCCGCGCGAAATCCCGCAGGGTATCCGGCTCCATATAGACATGACCGTCAGCATCGAGCAATTCGCCGTGAAATCTTTCTACTGATTCCATACCCATGACGTGTTTCCTTTAAATCGCCTTGTTCAATCAAATTTCTGATGAGCGGCTTAGGTAGATCGGCTAAACGCCAGCATTGCTGCATGGCGCGCGGTGGGCAGGGCGTGAGCCCGATTCGCCCGCTTCACCGATGCGGCCATCAATGGTGGCGATCGCCAGATCTTCCTGCAGCAGCATCCAGTGCCCTTCTTCTAATGGACTTTCATTTTTGACGATTGCGTCAAACTCTGGGCCGATGCTTTGATCTAACGCAAATTTGCAAAGCCGGGCGCAGAGCGGTGAAGATGCCCGCGCGTTCTGAAGCCGATTGCAAAAAGGCGGCCACTCTACGCCAGCAGCACATGGCGGATCGGCACAGCCGAGATCGGCGGAAATATGAGAGTGCGCGCTTCCGCCGAAGTGATCGGCTGGATCAAGCGTCCGAAAACACGATCGCGCAGCATGCAGCGGGCCAATCAGGCTGCATGGGCGATAACCGCAGCTTTCAGGTAGCTCGCGGCCTGCCTGCCTCGCTGACGTTCGGCAGATGCGCATGTTGTCGAATTTGCGCTAGATCAAAGCGGCGTTCGGACGTTTGACGCAGGTGTCAACAAACAAGTCCGGTTGGAAGAGGAATATTGGATAATGCTGGAATCCTGGCGATCGCCAGTCTGGCTGGCCGCGCCTTCAAGGCGGCCCCCAGTCTCAATCGGCACGTAATGTCTGTCGATGCTCAGGCGCGCAAGGCCGGCGGCAGGGAAAGACACGCGTCTCATGCCGGGAATCATGTCGTTCATGGCGGCGAGTTTTGTGCTTTGCGATCTCCGCTCAGACGAAACTGCCTGCGTCGCCTTCCCGGTCAGTTATGAAAATCTGTATAAAACTTGATCAGGCGCTTCTTACGTACATCTAGAGGAGTCAGTATAATGACCCAAGTTTCGAATAGCGTGGCACCTCTCGCAATAAAGCCGGAGCATGTGCCAGATCATCTAGTGTTCGATTTCGATATGTTCGACGATCCTCGGCTCAAGGATGACGTACAGCTTGGCTATATGAGCCTGCACCGCGATGCGCCGGATATCTTCTGGTCGCCGCGAGATGGTGGCCGCTGGATGGCCACGCGATATGAAGACGTGTGCGCAATCGCCACCGACGCCGTTACCTTTTCAAGCAAGGGCCAGACTGCCGGCAGAGAGGATGGGGAACTGCAGCTGCCGCCGGAAACTATGGATCCGCCTGAGCATTTGCGCTACCGGCTTTTGCTACTGAAGTTTCTTTCGCCCAAGCACCTGAAGCGTCAGCAGGGCTTCGTGCGGGAACTTGCGATCGACCTCATCGAAAAGCTGAAGGGCCGGAACAGTTGCGAGTTTCGAAAGGAAGTTGCGGTCGTTCTGCCCGTTACCGTGTTCATGAAGATCATGGATTGGGACGCATCCAGGCTTCACGAGATGGTGAGCTGGGTACCCAACATTACCGACGGCCGATCCCCCGAAGTCCGTGTCGCGGCTTTCACCAAGATGAGCGAGTTCGCTTCGCAGGTCATTAAGGATCGTATCGCACATCCAGGAAATGATCCGATAAGTGTGCTCCTCGATTCAGAGGTGGATGGCGAGAAGCTTGACCCGCGCCGGGTCGAAGAGATGACTCATCTCCTGTTCCTGGCGGGGCTCGACACGGTCACCAACGCAATGACCTTTTGCATGCATTATCTTGCGACCGATCACGCGTTGCAGGACCGTCTTCGCGCGCATCCCGAAGACATTCCAAAGGCGGTCGAGGAACTGCTGCGCCGTTTTTCGTTCGTTGTGACCTATCGGCGGGTCGCGAAAGATACAGTCTACAAAGGCGTCTTCATGAAGGAGGGCGACCTGATCAATTGCAGCCTGGCGGGCGGCAGTAACGACCCGCGCGTTGTCGATCACCCGGAAAAGGTCGACATTGATCGCAAGGGTGCCCCGAACCTCGCATTCAATACGGGGCCTCATGCTTGCGTTGGCGCACCTCTCGCCAGGACAGAGTTACGGATCCTGCTGGAGGAATGGCTGGCGCGGATGCCCAATGTCTCGCTCGCTCCAGGGTACGTCGCCCCAAGGCATCGAGGTTCAATCGCCAAGATCGAGAGATTGGATCTTGTTTGGGAGTGAGCCGCGCTCATGCGGCGCGATGCGGCGGATATCGCAAGCCGCTGAAGAGGGCTTTCTGCTCCCGTCAGCGCCCATTCTGAATTTTCAGGTCATAAGTTGAGGAGAGAAGCAGATGAAACCGTTTGTTTTCAGCGCCGATAGCCATATCCAGGAACCCGATGCGCTGTATCTGGATGGGTTGCCTGCCCGATTGAAGCGGCATGCGCTTCAAGTCCGCAAGGACGGAGACTATCTGATCGCTGGGACGGATGAGAAGGAGATCCATCGCCTTCGCCTGGGGAAGCACCGCGATATCCCGATTTTTGCCGAGCGGCACGGCACACGGCAGCTGCCGGGCCGGTTCGAAGACATGGATCTCGAAGGGATCGATGCGGAAATCTGTTTCCCCCAGCTCGGCCTGTGGATCTATGCGGTGGGCAATCCGGAAGCGGAAGCGGCGTCTGCCCGTCTGTTCAATGACTGGAGCGACGGGTTTCTGAAAGGCCACCACGACCGCCTGGTGAAATGCGGCATGCTGCCGGTGCAAGATTTTTCCTGTACCTTGGCGGAGCTTGATTATCTTGCCGGACGAGGTTTCAAGGCGGCGATGCTGCCCCTGGTGAGTCCTGCGGGCCTGCCGAAGTATAACAACGAGGCGTGGGATCCGATCTTCGCGAGAGCTGCCCGACATGGCATCGTTTTCGTGTTGCACAGCGGCACCGGGCTCGAAAGCGTGATTTCCGAAAAGGGTCCGGGCGGCGCTATCGTCAATTACGCCGGCCAGGCGATGGATGCGATGAACACGGCGATGTACCTGGTCAGCGGCGGGGTACTCGACCGCAACCCGGGGGCTAAAATCGCGTTCATCGAAACGGGTGCCAGTTGGCTCGTCGCTCTGGGAGAGCGAATGGATGAAGTGGCCGAGGCGCATGCATTCTACGTGCGGCCCAAGCTGTCGCGCAAGCCGAGTCAGATCCTGGACGATCAGGTATGGGCGGCTTTCCAGCATGATCGCGCATGCCTCGTCACGGCGGACAGGGAGCTGCCCGGCTCGCGCAATATCATGTGGGGTTCGGACTATCCGCACGCGGAAGGAACGTGGCCTATCAGCCGGAAAGTCGTTGATCAGCTGTTCGAAGACCTGAATGTCAGCGATGCCACCTGGC
>Ga0163162_10007968_pt1 | contig 10327 bp, 9 predicted proteins | sample S55metaG_FD_115310 | JGI IMG/M metagenome (GOLD analysis project Ga0163162, IMG submission 115310) | Switchgrass rhizosphere microbial communities from Kellogg Biological Station, Michigan, USA - S5-5 metaG | ecosystem: Host-associated > Plants > Roots > Rhizosphere > Soil | place: USA: Michigan...
CGCGGCTGCCGACGGAAGCGGTGCGCACCACGCGGGCGCTGCTCAAGGCGGGCCACCGCGAGGTCGTCGAACGCACCCTCCTCGACGAGGGCGGCCATTTCCGCGAGCTGCTCAAGAAGCCGGCGGCGCGCGAGGCGCTCTCGGCGTTCATGGAGAAGCGCAAGCCCGATTTCACCGGAAAATAAAACCGGGGACAGACCTCAATTTTCCGCGAGCAGGAACGAAGTTTCTGCCAGATGGGAAATTGAGGTCTGTCCCCGGTTTTATAATCCCGGCATGAGAACGACAACGATCGCCACGCTGCTCGTGGCCGCCGCCCTTCCCGCTTCCGCCGCGCGCCTCATTCCCGCCGAGCCCATCGCGTTCGAGCCCGTCGTGCTGCGCATGACCGTCGATGGCTGCGCGTTCGTGCCGGACTCGGTGCGCGTGCGCTCCGAGGCCAACGTGCTCAAGGTGACGCAGCGCCCGAACAACTGCCTCGTCGCCGGCCCCATCGAGATCGCCGACGTCCGCCTCGGCACCCTCGCGGTCGGCTCGTACCGCGTCGAGGTCCATGGCGGCGCCGACGATTCCGCGCAGCCCGTGGAGACGCTCTCCTTCGAGGTCCGCACGCGCCCCGAGATCGCCGTGTACCCGTCCCCGCCGCACCCGATCAACGACTTCTCGGGCGTGTGGTGGACGCCCTCCGAATCGGGCTGGGGCCTGTCGCTGCACCAGACCGCGACCGACGCGATGTTCGGCGCGCTCTTCGTGTACGGAGCCGACCGCGAGGCCCAGTGGTTCACGCTGCAGGGCGGGAAGTGGGAGAGCGCGACGCGCTGGACCGCCACGGTCTATCGCACCACGGGCCCGTTTTACGCGAGCCCGCTCTTCGACCCACGCCTGGTGCTCCTCGACGCGGTGGGCAGCGCCACGCTCGACTTCCGCCAGGTCCCGGGCGACGAGGGCCGTGTGCGTTTCACCTACGACGTCGATGGCGTCACCGTGAACAAGGTGATCCAGCGCCAGGACCTGTAGGACTTCTCCCATATCACGCGCCGAGCGGCGCGAAGGGCCGCGGCAGGAACCAACCACCGGGTCGCGGCGCCCAACCGGTTCATCGGATGCTGGCGAACCGGAATGTCTTTCCTCCTCTACATCGTGGGCTTCATCGTGTTCATCGCGGGCCTCGGCTGGCTCGCCACGCTGCTCGGCCTCTCGCAGGTCGTCGTGGCCACCGCCGCCCTGGTGATGCTCGTGGTGGCCCTGTTCATGGCGATCGCCGCCGCGCGCGAGCGCGACGTCGCCTAGCGGCTACAGCACGTCGAACGTCCACGAGCCCTTAAGGAAGAGCTCCGCCTGGTAGGTCTTCACCGCCGCATCCGGATCGAGCGCGCGCGCCACGTTCGCGCCCACGTACAGCGTGGCGTTGATCCCGCGGCGATGGCCATAGGTGAGCGAGACCGTCTCGTAGCGCTCGTGGTGCGAGATCGGATCCTCCCAGAGCGACGCCGCCCTGCGCCGCGAATCGAGCTGCCAGATGGCGCGGAGGCTGTCGCGCGAGCTGAAGTGCCAGATCGCCAGCAGCTGCTGCACGCGCTGCAGGAGGATCCTGTTGGAACCCTCGACCCGCTCCAGCGAATCGATGGTGTCGTTGTCGATGCGGTACTCGACCTCGGCGCGAGGGTGGGGCCTCAGGCTCAGCTGCACCGTGTAGAAGTGGCCCTTCCCCGTGCGATTGTTGAAGACGTCCACGCGATCGCCGTATGCGATCTCGGAGTAGAGCTTGGCGAGCCACGGGAACGGGTTGGTGTCGATGCTGAAGAAGACCTGGTCTCGCTTGCGAAGGCCGCCCTCCTCGCGCACGCCGACGAGGTTGTTCGGCCGATACTCGAACGCGAGCGTGGTCGCCCGCGGCAGGACGACGCGCACGCCCACGTTGCTCTGCTGGTAGATGGCCTTGCCGTCGGGATCGGTCTTGTACTCCGCGTTGAGGTAGGGCGAGACCTCGTTCAGCCCGAAAGCCCCCACGAACTTGCGCATGGTCTCGCTGTAGATGCGCCGGTAGCCGTTCTGCGCGATGAAGCCGTTGTCGGCGCGGAAGTCGCGGCCGACGTCCTCGACGTCGATGTACTGGTGCCACTTCGCCGACTCGTACGCCCAGTCGCCCAGGAACGCATGGCTCGATGCGAGCTCGCCCTTCACCAGCGTCCCGCCCACGGGCTGCGCCGTCGTCCAGGAGCCGAGGACCTGGGCGCGCAACCGGTGCTCCGCATTCGGGAACCACACGACGTCCGGTCCGGCGACGCGGTTGTACGCGCCGCCATCGAGCGTGCGATCGGTGAACAGCCCGCCCACCGTCGCCCCTGCCGCCTGCCATCGCCCGCGCGCGAAGGTCGCCACGGACTTGAAGTCCTGCAGCGCGTAGTTGGTCGTGAACGTGTTGGGCAGAAGCACCAGGCCGCCTCCCTGGTCGCGCGTCACCATGACGGTGCCGTCAAAGTCTTCCTTTCGCTGCGTGGCGCGCGCGCCCCAACCCGGATCGGTCACCGAGCGGGTGTAGAGCGCGCGGAACGGCGACTCCAGGATGTCGTTGCCCTCGAGGAAGAACGGGCGCTTCTCCGGAAAGAAGAGCGCGAACTGCGAGTTGCCCGAGAGCTGCGGCGCATCGATCTCGACCTGCGAGAAGTCCGGGTTGATGGTCGCGTCCACCACGAGGTCGGCCCGCGGGCGCCACTTGATGTCGGCGCTCAGGATGACGTCGGTTTCCTTCGTGGAAGCCTGCGAGCCGTCGCGGAACGTCACGCTGCGCGTCGTGAGCTCCGGCCGCACGGCGAGGAAGCGCGCCGAGGGAAGCTGGTCGAGCCCGGTGAGCGGCTCGTTGAGGCAGATGAAGCAGTTCTGCTCGCGCGGCAGCTTCGACGACGAGATGCGGTAGCGGTCGTCGCGCGGCCAATTGCGGAACACCATCGTGCTCCACGTGGAGGACGGCGGGTCGCCGTAGCGCAGCGACGGGAACGGGATGCGGAATTCCGCGGTCCAGCCGCCGTCGAAGCGCCCGGTGACCACCTCGAAGTCGAAGTCGGGCGAGAAGTCCTCGGCGCCGCTGTCCTCGTTGTACAGGCCGTCGCCCACCGAGCCGCGCGGGTTCACGCGGAAGAAGTGCGCGAACTTGCGGTTGCCGACGGGGTCGATGAACAACACGATCATGTCCTGGTCGGCGAGCACCTTGTCGCGGCGCGTGAAGGGAGCGCGCAATTGCGAGACATCCGGATCGAAGGCCTTCACCGCGACATAAAGGTTGTGATCGTCGTAGGCGTAGCGCGCCTCGGTGCGCACGCGCGGCTCGGTCTCGGCGTTGGGAAAGATCTCCCAGAAGCGGTCGAGGAGCTGCGCGCGCTGCCAGGCCGGCTCGTCGAGGTTGCCGTCGACCTTGATGCGCTCGGACGGCTCGAGGCGCAGCGCCTGGAGGGCATGGACGGGGGCGGCAACGGCGAGCCCCAGGGCGAGCGCTGCGAGTCTTTTATTCATTCTTTTCAGGGTTTTGTCGAGTGCGCGCAGGGTAGCGGCAAGAGCCCCGCGCGGCAACGGGATTGCGACCAAACGCGCAACTCGCGGAACAGGTTGCGTTGTGCGGCGCAGCAAAGCGGCGTATATTCCGCGGCCACAAGATGAACGACTCGCAGCAACCGTCTTCCCAGGTCTCGACGCACTCCCACGCGACGGCGGCCCTCGTCCTCGGCGCCATCGGCGTCGTCTTCGGCGACATCGGCACGAGCCCGCTCTACGCGCTGAAGGAAGCGTTCAGCCCGCGCTACGGCATCCCGCTCACCGAGGCCAACGTCTTCGGCATCCTTTCCGTGATGGTCTGGTCGATGGTCTGGGTGATCACGATCAAGTACCTCTTCGTGATGATGCGGGCGGATAACAACGGCGAGGGAGGAATCCTTGCATTGCTGGCGCTCGCCCTGCGCGAGGCGCGCGGGCGGCCGCAGCTTCGCTGGACCATCATCGGCATCGGCATCTTCGGCGCGGCGATGTTCTACGGCGACAGCATGATCACGCCGTCGATCACCACGCTCTCGGCGATGGAGGGCCTGAAGGAATACTCGCCGCAGCTCGGTCCCTTCGTGATTCCCTTCACGGTGGCGGTGATCGCGGGACTCTTCTTCATCCAGAAGCACGGCACCGCGAAAGTGGGCGCTTTCTTCGGCCCGGTGATGGTGCTGTGGTTCCTCGCGATCGCCGGCTGCGGCATCGCCAAGATCATGGACACCCCCAGCGTGCTGATGGCGCTCAAGCCGTCGTACGGCGTCGACTTCATGTTCGCGAACCCGATTGCGGGATTCTTCGTGCTGGGAGCCGTGTTCCTGACGCTCACCGGCGGCGAGGCGCTGTACGCGGACATGGGCCACTTCGGCAAGAAGCCGATCCGCATCGCCTGGGTGGGGTTCGTCTTTCCCGCGCTGCTGCTCAACTATTTCGGCCAGGCGGCGTTCGTGCTGTCGGTCCCGAGCGCGATCGAGAACCCGTTCTACCGGCTGGTGCCCGACTGGGGCATCCTCCCCATGGTGTTGCTCGCGACGGCGGCATCGGTGATCGCGTCGCAGGCCGTGATCTCCGGCGCCTTCTCGATGACGCGCCAGGCGATCCAGCTGGGCTACATCCCGCGCCTGGAGATCCTGCACACCTCGGAGCGCACCATCGGCCAGATCTACATCCCGTTCGTGAACTGGGTGCTGTTCGTGGCGGTGGTGGTGCTGGTGCTGGGCTTCCAGACCTCGGACAACCTCGCCAACGCGTACGGCATCGCGGTAGCGGCGACGATGGTGATCGAGTGCATCCTCGCGATGGTGGTCGCCCGCCTCATCTGGAAGTGGTCGTGGGCGGGAGTCTCGGTGGCGATCGGCAGCATGCTGCTGGTGGATTCGATCTTCCTCGCCTCCAACGCGACCAAGATCCTCGACGGCGGCTGGTTCCCGCTGCTGGTGGGACTGGCGATCTACACGCTGCTCATGACGTGGAAGCGCGGGCGCACGCTCATGTTCCGGCGCCTGTCCGAGCAGGGCATCCCGCTCAAGCCGTTCCTGGAGGGGCTCGCGGCGCATCCGCCGACCAAGGTGCCCGGCACCGCGATCTTCATGACGGCCGCTCCCGACGCCGTGCCGCACGCATTGCTGCACAACCTCAAGCACAACAAGGTGCTGCACGAGAAGACGGTGTTCCTCACCATCGTCACGCACGACGTGCCGTTCGTGCCGCCCGAGGACCGCGTGCAGTTCGAGAGCCTGGTGAAGGGCTTCTACCGCATCGAGGCGTGGTACGGCTTCAAGGAGCAGCCCGACATCGACGAGATCCTCAACGCGTGCCGCGTGCGCTACGGCCTGTCGTTCGACGTGATGGACACCTCGTTCTTCCTCTCGCGCGACACCGTGATCCCGACCAGCGACCAGCCGGGCATGGCGCTCTGGCGCGACCACGTGTTCGCGTGGATGACCCGCAACGCCACCCGCGCCACGGACTTCTTCAACATTCCGGCCAATCGCGTCGTCGAACTGGGCACCCACATCGAAATCTAAGGGGGCATGTCCCCCGAGTTCGAGGCCCTGCGGAAGAACAAGAGTGCCTTCACGGCCGTGGTCGCGGCGGCGCTTGGGTTCGCGCTCTTCTGCCTCGTGGGTGCCGCGATCCTGATGGGATGGATCGGCCCCGGCGTACACAACGCCAGCACCCCTCCGCCCAGGCCCGCGGCGACGACCCAGGCCGATGAAATGGGCCTCTCGCCGGGCGAGACCGTCGTGGCCCCGGCCGAGGTGCCGGCGCCCCCCGCGAAGGTGGCAACGCCGCCTCCGGCAATAACTACCGCACCGGCCACCGCCGCACCCGCGTCCGCCGCGACGCCCTCGGCGCCCAAGGCCGCGGAGCCGAAGCGTCCGCGCAGGCCGCACTACGCGGCGCCACGCCGCGCGCCCGGCGAACCCGCGGCCCCGCGTCCCCGTTCCCAGTCCCCCGCGGTGGCTCAGGAAGCACCGCATCCCACCGACACCGACGACCGATGGCCGCAACCGGCCTGCGGCAGTTGCGGGGCGGTCGAATCCGTCCGGGTATTTCCCGATCTCTGGGAAGTGCGCGTGCGCTTCGACGACGGCGGCCACCGCACCATCCGCTACTCCCGCCCGCAGCACTGGCACGTGGGCGATCGCATCCGATACGAAGGCGGGCACCTCGTGCCCGAATGAACATGGCCCACTCCTCCCTCTCGACCTACCGGAAGAAGCGCGACTTCGGCATCACCTCGGAGCCGCGCGGCGAGGTCGCGCACGCCGGCAAGGCGCTCGCGTTCGTGATCCAGAAGCACGCGGCGACGCGGCTGCACTACGACTTCCGCCTCGAGCTCGACGGCACGCTCAAGAGCTGGGCGGTGCCCAAGGGCCCGAGCCTCGACCCGAAGGTGCGGCGCATGGCCGTGCACGTCGAGGATCATCCGATCTCCTACGGCGGCTTCGAGGGCGTGATTCCCAAGGGCCAGTACGGCGCCGGGACGGTGATCGTGTGGGATCGCGGCACCTGGGTTGCGCTCGAGGATCCGCGCGAGGGTTATCGCCGCGGCAAGCTCAAGTTCGAGCTGCACGGCGAGAAGCTCCACGGGCGCTGGACGCTGGTGCGCATGCACGGGCGCGAGGGCGAGCGCCAGGAGCCGTGGCTGCTCATCAAGGAGAATGACGAGGAGGCACGGCCGGCTTCCGAGTACGACATCGTCGAGGATTTGCCCGACTCCGTGCTCACTAAACCCAAAGCAAACACGAAGAACACGAAGAGCACGAAGGACACGAAGAAAGCGGTGAAGGCGAAGAAGGCACGATCGGGCAAGCGTGAGGAGGCGGGTGTTCCGGCGGGCGCGGTGAAGGCGAAGCTGCCGCTCGCGTTTGCACCGCAGCTCGCGGTGCTCGTGGACGAGCCGCCGGCGGGAAGCGGCTGGACCTACGAGGTGAAGTTCGACGGCTACCGGCTGCTCGCGCGCATCGACGGCGACGACGTGCGCCTCTTCACCCGCAACGGCAACGACTGGACGTCGCGCCTCGAGGCGCTGCGCGACGAGGTGGCGTCGCTGAGGATCGCGTCGGCGTGGCTCGACGGCGAGATCGTGGTGCTCGACGCGAACGGCAACCCCAGCTTCCAGTCGCTGCAGAATGCCTTCGACGCGCGCAAGACCAGCGACATCGTCTACTTCGCCTTCGACGCGCCGCACTTCGGCGGTTACGACCTCACGCGCGTGCCGCTCGCCGAGCGGCGCCGGGTCCTGCGGGCCGCGCTCGAGCGCAACCCGTCGGGGTTCATCCGCTTCAGCGAATCCTTCGAGGGGCCCGTCCGGCGTTTGCTCGACAGCGCCTGCGACAAGGGCCTCGAGGGGCTCATCGGCAAGAAGGCCGACGCGCCGTATGCATCGCGGCGATCGCCCACCTGGATCAAGCTCAAGTGCACCAAGCGCCAGGAATTCGTGGTGGTGGGCTACACCGATCCCAAGGGCAGCCGCACGGGTTTCGGCTCGCTGCTGCTCGCGGTCAACGAGGGCGGCAAGCTCACGTACGCCGGCAATGTCGGCACCGGCTTCGACCAACGCGGCCTGCAGTCCTTGTACGCGAAGCTAAAGGCGCTCGACACGGTGAAGAGCGCGCTCGAGGCGGTGCCGCGCGGCGTGAAAGGCCACTGGGTGAGGCCGAAGCTCGTCGCCGAAGTGGCGTTCACCGAGTGGACCGGCGACGGCCGAATTCGCCATCCCGTGTTCCATGGCCTGCGCGCCGACAAGGACCCGGGGGCGATCACTCGAGAGGCGGCCGGCACGATCAAGGTCACCCACGGCGAGCGCGTGATCGACCCCGCGTCGAAAGCCACCAAGCTCGACCTCGTCGAGTACTACGCGAGGGTGGCGCCGCACATGCTGCCGCACCTCGAGGGCCGGGCGATCTCGATCGTCCGGGCGCCCACGGGAATCACCGGCGAGCTTTTTTTCCAGAAGCACCTGCCCGGGCAGTCCGCGACGATCGAGATCGCCACCGCCGAGGCGCTGGTCGCGGCCGCGCAGATGAACGGGATCGAGTTCCACACCGGGAACTCCACGAAGCGCGACTCCTCGCACCCCGACCGCGTGATCTTCGACCTCGATCCCGGCGAGGGCATCGATTGGGCGACGCTCAAGGAAGCGACCACGCTCACCCGCAAGATGCTCGACCTCCTCGGGCTCGAGAGCTTCCTCAAGACGTCCGGCGGCAAGGGGCTGCACGTCGTCGTGCCGCTCACGCCGAAATGGAATTACGACGCGGTGAAGGATTTCTCCGAGCTCCTGGTGCAGCACATGTCGCGCACGATCCCGAAGCTCTTCGTGCCGAAGAGCGGCGCCCGCAACCGCGTGGGCCGCATCTTCATCGACTACCTGCGCAACGGGAAAACCGCGACCACCATCGCCGCGTTCTCGGCGCGCGCGCGCCCGGGCCTCGGCGTTTCCGTGCCGGTCGCATGGCGCGAGCTCTCGGGGCTCGAGGCCGCGAACCCGTGGAACATCGCGAACGTGTTCGACCGCCTGAAGAGGCAGCGCGCCGATCCCTGGAAGGACTACGCGAAGACGAAGCAGACCCTCGACGCGGCCCTCAGGAAGCTGCGGCAGGCATGAACTCGAAGCGCTCGCCGTTGGCGCCGGTGAAGACCAGCCGGTCCCCCTCGCGGGTGACGACGCCGCCGATGACGGCGACGAACCGGCGCTCGACCTCGCCCTCGGGTCCCACGCACGCGCGCTTGGTGGAGACGACGGGGCCCACGCGGATCGTCGCGCCCTCGACGTGCCAGCCGCCGTTCAGCATGTTGCAGCCGGTGTAGCCGGTCACGCGCTCGGAGCTCACGAACTCGAGCCGGGGCAGCGTGCGCGGATCGGGATTGCCCGCCACCACGCCGATCCAGCGCGTGCCGGCGAGCGATGCCCCGATCGACGGCGCGGGTGCCGGCGCGCGCGCCCCGGGCGCTTCGGCCTTCGGCGCGGGGGCACCCGTGCACCCCGCCAGCGCGAGCGCCAGCAGCGGCACGAGTGTGCGGACCGTCATCACTTGGGCCACTCCGCGGGCGGGTCGGAATGGAAGTTGAGCGCCCCCGCCGATCCGGACATCACCATCGCGTCGACGGTGATGGTGTAGCTCGAAACGGCCTGCAGCACTTCCAGCACGCGCGCCTCCGCTGCCTGGGTTCCCGGATCGCAGGCCTTCACGCCACGATCGATGCGGCCGATGGCGATGAATCGCGATCCCACGGTGTCTTGGACATAGCGCGCGGCGATCCGGTTGCATCCGCCGAAGCCTTCCATGCGGCCGTCGCCGAAGCGGAACCAGGGCTGCTCGCCCGGCACCGGCAACTCCAGCACCACCACCCACTTCGTGCCGACGAAGGGCTTGGGCGGCGGCTCCTTCTTCTGCAGGCTGCCGCAGCCGGCGGCGAGGACAACGAGCGCCGCGGTGGCGAGGATCCATCTCATCTCATGGCTCCTAGTCGTCGACATAGTGCTCGATGGCGGCGCCGATCAGGTCCACGGCGCCGACGAGAAGTGCGCTGCCGCCTGACTCGAGCGCGTGCACCATCGGCGGCGAATCCTGGCGCGGCGTGGGGCGCCACCCGGCGGGCGGCGTAAATGTCGGGGCCTTGCCGCCGCCGGCGAGCACGATCTGCGCGAGGCGGTTGGCGTCGAGGTCCGCGCGCTGGCGCTGCATGCCGTCCAGCTCCAGCAGCGTGCGGCGCACCTGCTCGGAATCGAGGATCGAGACCGGCGCCTGGCAGTACGGGCAGGCCATGTTCTTCCCGAGGTCGATGGGCGCGCCGCAGCTCGAGCACCTGATTTGCTTTACCTGAGCGCGCAGCGTCGCGGCTTCCCTCTCGGAAAGCGAGCGGATGAAGTTCTTCTCGCGCAGGAACATGTAGAACGTGGTGAAGCGGCCGTGACCCATCGAGCAGCGGTAGTACGTGAGGCGGTTGTTGCGCTGCATGTCCTGGGTGAAGAGCAGCGTCGCGCGGCATCGCGGGCAGCGGCACTGCTCCGCCACCGCCTTCTGCGGATCGTTGCGGTGCTCGTTGATCTCGCGGAAGAGCTGCACGATCGCGCCCGGGGCGAGCTGCGCGCTCTCGAGCTGGTCGAACCACATCGCGTGGCAGGCGAAGCAGACGTCGATCTCGACGCCGCCGGAGACCTTGCGCTCGAAAGTGCGGTGCTCCATCGGCGCGGTGCAGCTGGGACACGGAATCTGCTCGTTCAAGGCTTCTCCGCCGCGACCTTCAGGTTCGCGAGCCCCTTCTCGAAATCGGGGCCGACGAG
>Ga0163162_10007969_pt1 | contig 10327 bp, 9 predicted proteins | sample S55metaG_FD_115310 | JGI IMG/M metagenome (GOLD analysis project Ga0163162, IMG submission 115310) | Switchgrass rhizosphere microbial communities from Kellogg Biological Station, Michigan, USA - S5-5 metaG | ecosystem: Host-associated > Plants > Roots > Rhizosphere > Soil | place: USA: Michigan...
ATCGCACGGATCGTCACCGGTGTGCCGTCGCGCAGCGTGCCGGACTGGCTGAACTCGCGGTCGTCGCCAGCGTGGTCGCTCACCGTGCCCTCCTGCCGTCGTCTGGCGGGGCATGATAGCCGGCCCTCGCCGCCGCGCCCGCCGGTGCTAGGATGGCCCGCAACCCGATGTCCGAAGCTGTCCGATCTCCGTTGACGATGGGCGTGCCCTTCGTGGTGGCCGCGCTCGTGCTCGGTGCGGCCTGTGCGGCACGCGCGGCGGAGTGTCGCGCGCTCGACCTGCCGGCGTTCGACGCCTCCCCGGCCTGGGTTCACGTGCCGCTGTCCAAGCTCAAGCACGACACCGCCTACAGCGTGGTCCGCGAAGACGGCCAGCCCGTGCTGCGCGCGATCGCGAAGGGCTCGGCGTCGGCGTGGGCGTACATGAAGCGCACCGACATCGCCGCCGCGCCGGTGCTGCAATGGCGCTGGCGCGTGCCGGCACTGATCGCTGGTGCCGCCAACGAAGACCCGAAGCGGGAGGACGCGCCGGTGCGCGTGATGATCGGCTTCGACGGCGACAAGACCAAGCTGCCGGATCAGGAGCAGCGCTACTTCTCGCGCATCAAGCGGCTCACCGGTCGCGACATGCCGTATGCGATGCTGATGTACATCTGGGACAACCACAACCCGGTGGACACGGTGGTGCCGAGCGCGCACACCTCGCGCGTCAAGATGATCGTGGTCGAGAGCGGCAGCGCCGGGGTCGGTGCCTGGCGAAGCTACCAGCGCGACGTGGCGCGCGACTTCGAGCGCGCGTTCAACGAGAAGCCCGGCCCCGTGCTCGGCTTCGCGCTGATGACCGACACCGACAACACCGGCGAGACCACCGAGGGCTTCTACGGCGCGCTGCGCCTGGGCTGCGCCACCCCCTGAGCGGGGCGGCCGTCAAGCCAGCAGGTCGTGCAGCGTGCGCGCCACCACCTTGGTGGCGCGGCGCAAGTCCTCCAGCACCAGATGCTCGTCGGCGCGCTTGGCGTTGGATTCCAGCACCGTGCGCGGCCCGGCGCCATAGATGACGCACGGGATGCCGAGCGCGCCGTACAGCCGCACGTCGGTGTACAGCGGCGTGCCGGAGACTTCGATCGCCTCGCCGAACACCGTCAGCGCGTGGCGCTGCAGCGCCGCCACCAGCGCGTGGTTGTTGGGCGAAGCCTTCAGCGACTGCGCCAGCAGCAGCCGCTTGATCTCCAGCCGGATGCCGGGGCAGCGTGCGACGGTCGAGGTGATCAGTTCGCGTACCTCGGCCTCCACCTGGCCCGAGTCTTCCTCGGGGATCATGCGGCGATCGAGCTTGAGCACCACCTTGCCGGGGATCACGTTGGTGTTGGTGCCGCCTTCGATGCGGCCGACGTTGAGGTACGGGTGCTGGATGCCCGCCACCTTGGAGCGGCGCGTGCGCAGCACGTCGTTGTGCGCGTACAGCGCGCTCAGCAGCTGGTTGGCCGCCTGCAGCGCATCGACGCCGGTGTCCGGGTAGGCAGCGTGGCTGGCCAGGCCGTGCAGCGTGATCTCGAGCTGCAGGCAGCCGTTGTGCGCCACCACCACCTGGTAGCTGAAGCCCGCTCCAATCAGCACGTCGGGCTGCGTCAGGCCCAGGTTGAGCAGCCACCCCGGGCCGAGCTCGCCGCCGAACTCCTCGTCGTAGGTGAAGTGCAGCTCCACCGCGCCGCGGCGTGCGGCGTCGCCGTCGATCAGCGCGCGCAGCGCATAGGTGTAGGTCGCGAAGTCGCTCTTGCTGACCGCCGCGGCGCGGCCGTAGAGTTTGCCGTCGACGATCTCGGCGCGGTACGGGTGGTGCGTCCAGCCGTCACCGGGTGGCACCACGTCGCCATGCGCGTTGAGGGCGATCGTCGGGCCGTCGCCGAAGCGTCGGCGCACGATCAGGTTGGTGATCGACTTCAGCCCGGCCTCCTTCACCACCGCGTCGGGCACCTTGTGACGCTCCGCGGTGAGGCCCATCATCGCCAGCATCTCGGCGGTGCGCTCGGCGTGCGGCGCGTTGTTGCCGGGCGGCGTGTCGGTCGGTACGCGCACCAGCTCCTGCAGGAAGCGCACCTGTTCGTCGAAATGCTCGTCGACCCAGCGGTCGAGGGCGGCATAGGCCGCGTCGGCGTGGGTGCGCGCCGCGGCGGTGGCGGCAGGCATGGGCCGCGTCTCGTCGCCGGGCGGGAGCGTGTGGTCCTGCGCGCTCATCGGGCCTCGTGCGCGAGCTGGTCGAGCAGGTGCTGGAACGCACGCACCGACAGCTCGGTGTCGTCGTTGGTGATCGACTCCAGCGGGTTGTGGCTGATGCCGGCGTTCAGGCCACGCTGGAACAGCATCGCCTGCGGCATGACCTCGTGCAGTTTCATCGCGTCGTGGCCGGCGCCGCTGGGCATTCGCACCAGCGGCAGTCCGAGCGAGCGCACCGCGCGCTCCCAGCGCGCCTGCCACTCCGGCGCGCTCGGTGCCGCCGGCGCGCGGATGGTCTCCTCGGCGCTGAAGGTCAGGCCACGACGCTCGCACACCGCGCGCAGCTGCGCCAGCACGTCGCGCTCGCAGGCGTCGCGCACCACATCGGTGGTGGCGCGGATGTCGAGGCTGAAGCGGCAGCGCCCCGGCACCACGTTGATCGAGCCGCTCGGCACATCCAGCATGCCCACCGTGCCCACCAGGTCGGGCTCACGTGCCGCGCGCTGCTCGAGGTACAGCACGATCTCGGCGGTGGCGGCGGCGGCGTCGCGCCGCATGTCCATCGGCGTGGTCCCGGCGTGGCTCGCCATGCCGGTGATCTCGCACAGGTAGCGCACGCTGCCGTTGATCGATGTGACGATGCCCAGCGGCACGTCGAGCCGATTGAGCACCGGGCCCTGCTCGATGTGCACCTCGACGAAGCCGAGGTAGCGCCGTGGGTCGCGCTTCAGGCGCGCGATGTCGCCAATGGGCAGCCCGGCGCGCTGCATCGCGTCGCGCATCGTCACGCCCTCGGCGTCGCGCTGCTCGAGCCAGCGCGCATCGAAGTGGCCGGTGAGCGCGCCCGAGCCCAGGAACACCGCCTTGTAGCGCTGGCCTTCCTCCTCGGCGAAACCCACCACCTCGAGGCCGAACGGCAGCCGCTGGCCGCGGCGCTTGAGCTCGCGCACGCACGCCATCGGCACGAAGATGCCGAGCCGCCCGTCGTAGCGGCCGCCGTTGCGCACGGTGTCGTAGTGGCTGCCCGTCAGCAGCCGTCGCGCCTCGCGGTCGCTGCCGTGGTACAGGCCCACCACGTTGCCCACCGCGTCGATGTGCACGTCGTCGAAGCCGCAGTCGTCGCGCATCCACTGCTGCAGCTGGCGCGCGCACGCGCGGTGCGCGTCGGTCAGGTAGGTCACCGTCAGCTCGCCGCGCTCGGCGTAGCCGGCGTCGCTGTGCTGCGCCAGCGTCTGCGCCCAGTCGAGGATCTGGTTGCCGAGCGCGGGTTCGACGCCGACCTTGTCGTCGAGCCGGATCTCCGCGATGCGGTGGATGTTGCGCAGGCACTCGGCGAGCTCGAACGCCGGGTGGTTGGCCAGGCGGCGCGCGAAGGTGGCCATGATCTCGTGCTTGCTCAGCCCGTTGCCGCGCGGGCCGCGCACCGCGAGGATGAACGGAAAGCCGAACTTGGCGTTGTAGTCGGCGTTGAGCTGCTGGATGCGCGCCAGCTCCTGGGGCGTGCAATCGGTGAGGCCGGCCTTGCCTTGTTCGTGGGTCGATTCGGCGGTCAGGGTCTTGGACACCATCGCCTTGCCGGCCAGCTCGGGGTGCGCGCGGATCAGCGCGAGCTGCCGCTCGGGGCCGGCGTCGCGCACCACCTCGACCAGCGCGCGCTTGAGCGCGGCCAGCGTCGCGAACGGGCGCCTGGCGAGCGCAGCCTCGACGATCCACGGCGAGTGCTCGTAGGTGCCGGCCAGCGCCGCCTGCGCGTCGTCGGACGATGCGGCGTTGAGCCACTCGAGCGTCAGCACAGGCAGTGCAGTCATGCCGCGCCCTCGCGGTGCGGATGCGTCGCCTTCCAGTGGCGCGCGATGTCGATGCGGCGGCACACCCAGACGCGGTCGTGCGCCTCGATGTGATCGAGGAAGCGCTGCAGCGCGCCGATGCGCCCGGGCTTGCCGAGCACGCGGCAGTGCATGCCGATCGACATCATCCTGGGCTTCTCCTCGCCCTCGGCATACAGCGTGTCGAAGCTGTCGCGCAGGTAGGTGAAGAAGTGGTCGCCGGTGTTGAAGCCCTGTGCCTGCACGAAGCGCATGTCGTTGGTGTCGAGCGAGTAGGGCACCACCAGGTGGGGCACCGCGCTGCCGTCGCTCTTGGTGACGCGCATCCAGAACGGCAGATCGTCGCCGTAATAGTCGCTGTCGTACTCGTAGCTTCCCAGGTCGACCACCAGGCGGCGCGTGTTCGGGCTGTCGCGGCCGGTGTACCAGCCGAGCGGCCACTCCCCGCCGGTGAGTTCGCGCAGCAACTGGTCGGCCATGCCGATGTGGTGGCGTTCGGTGGCCTCGGGCATGTGTTGGTGGTGGATCCAGCGCAGCCCATGGTTGGCGATCTCGTAGCCGTTCTCGAGGAACGCGGCCACCAGCTCGGGGTAACGCTGCAGCGCCGACACCACGCCGAAGACGGTCAGCGGCAGCCGCCGGCGCTCGAACTCGCGCACGATGCGCCACACGCCGACGCGCGAGCCGTACTCGTACATCGACTCCATCGTCATGTGGCGGGCTTCGTAGGCCTGCGACGTGACCAGCTCGGACAGGAACGTCTCGGACGTCGCGTCGCCGTGCAGCACGTTGTTCTCGCCGCCTTCCTCGTAGTTGAGGACGAACTGCACCGCGATGCGCGCGCCGGCGGGCCAGCGCGCGTGCGGCACCGCGCGGCCGTAGCCGCGCAGGTCGCGCGGATAGGGCGCGCTGTCGGCCGGCGCGCTCATGGCTGCCTGGACACCAGCGTGAGGCCGGGGCGCGGGCGATCGGGTCGCAGGCCGCGCTGCAGCGCGGCCAGATGACCCTGCATCAGCCGCACCGCCGCGCGCGCGTCGTGGCGCTCCAGCGCATCGACGATCGCGGCCGGCCCGGCGAACAGGTCGTCGCGCGGCGACGCGGCCGGGTACATCAGCAGGATCAGCGACGAGCGCGCCAGCAGTTCGGCCAGCAGCTGCACCATCACCTCGTTGCCGAGCTGGCGCGCCAGCAGCGTGTGGAAGCCCTTCAACGCGCGCCACCGGCCCGAGGTGTCGATGCGCGCGGCCGCCGCGCGCTCGGCACCGAGCCGCTGCCGCAGCTCGCTCACCTGCGCCGGCGTGATCGTGTGCGCGAGCTGGCGCACCAGTGCGCACTCGACGAGGCGCCGGGCCTCGAACACCTGTCGCGCCTCGGCCACGCTGGGTGCGGCCACCGAGGCCCCGCGCAGCGGCTCCAGCTGCACCAGGCGTTCGCGGCTGAGCTGGTGCAGCGCGTGGCGCACGCGCGTGCGCGAGACGCGAAAGATGTCGGCCAGCTTCTGCTGCGCGAGCTTGGTGCCCGGTGCGAGCCGCCGCTCGGCGATGGCGGCGGTGATCGATGCGACGATGCGCTGCGTTGCAGCGTCGGCGCTCTCGTCGCGACGCAACGACGCGCGCGCGCCGCCTGACGGCACGTTGCCGTGCACCACGCGCAGCGCCGGCCGGTTGCGGCTGGATGGAGAACGGATCGTCGGTGGCGAGGGCATGCGGACAACGGCAGTCGACCTGCACGCAGAATACACTTTGCCGGCCATTCGGCACGGCCACCCGCGTGCGGCGCGCACGTCGAAATGGAAGAGCAGCCCATGGGCCATCTCAGCACCCACGTGCTCGACACGATGCACGGTTGTCCGGCGGCCGGCATGCAGGCCAGATTGCTGCGCGTCGAAGGCGGCGCCACCCGGACGCTGGCGTCGTTCACGCTCGATGCCGACGGGCGTCACCCGGGCGGGCCGCTGCTCGACGCCCCGGCCATGGCCGCGGGCCGCTACCGCTTGGTGTTCGCGGTGGCGCCGTACTTCCGCCGCCGCGGCGTCGCGCTGCCGGAGCCACCGTTCCTCGACGAGGTGCAGCTCGACTTCGGCATCGCCGACGCGGCGGGCCACTACCACGTGCCGCTGCTCGTGAGCCCGTGGAGCTACTCCACCTACCGCGGCAGCTGAGCCGCCCGGGGTCAAGGAGACACATGCAGATCGCGTCGATGAGGAGCCGCTGCAGCGCGCCGGAGTGGCAGGCGCGCATCGACCTCGCGGCGTGCTACCGGCTGGTCGACCTGTACGGCATGTCCGACATGATGGCCAACCACATCTCGTCGCACGTGCCGGGCGAGCCCGGGGCGCTGCTGATCAACGCCTACGGGATGATGTACGAGGAGATCACCGCCTCGAGCCTGATCAAGATCGACTTGCAGGGCAACATCCTGGCCAAGCCCGACTTCGGCGCGCTCGACTACGGCATCAACCGCGCCGGCTACGTGATCCACAGCGCGATCCACGCCGCGCACCCCGCCCTGGCGTGCGTGATCCACACCCACGCGGCGGCCTCGATGGCGGTGAGCGCGCTGCAGTGCGGGCTGCTGCCGATCACGCAGACCGCGATGCGCTTTCTGAAGGTGCGCTACCACGACTACCAGGGCGTGGTGCTCGACGCGGCCGAGCAGGCGTCGCTGCTGGCCGACCTCGGCGACGGCGAGGCGCTGATCCTGCGCAACCACGGCGCGCTGGTGGTGGGCCGCACGGTGGGTGAGGCGTTCAACTGGGCGCACCGGCTCGAGCTGGCGTGTCGCACGCAGCTGGCTGCGATGGCATGCCACTCGCCGCTCAACGCAGTGCCGCAGCCGGTGCTCGAGGCCACCTGGAACAACTACCAACGCGGCACGCGCCGCCCTTATGGCCTGATGGAGTGGCCCGCGCTGCTGCGCAAGCTCGATCGGCTCGACCCGAGCTATGCCACCTGAGCGCGCGGTGCAGGGCATGCCGACCGTGAACCGCAGAGATTTCAGCTTCTTCTACCTGGCCGGCGCGTGGGCCGAGCGTGCGCACGCCGACGCCTGGCCTGCCAAACCGGTGCGCGCGGTGGTGGGGTTCACCGCGGGCGGCACCACCGACATCCTGGCGCGCAACGTCAGCCAGAGGCTGGGCGACAAGTTCAAGCAGCCGTTCGTGGTCGACAACAAGCCCGGGGCCGGCGGCAACCTCGGCACCGAGATCGCGGTGCGCTCGCCCGCGGACGGCTACACGCTGCTGGTCGCGTCGGTCGGGCCGATCGCCGTCAACCCGACGCTGTACCCGAAGCTGCCGTACAACCCGCTGACCGATCTGGTGCCGGTGGTGCTGCTGGCCGACGTGCCCAACGTGCTGGTGGTGCACCCGTCGGTGCCGGCCGCGACGCTGGAGGAGTTCATCGCGCACGCGCGCGCGCACAGCGGCCAGCTGAACTACTGCTCCACCGGCATCGGCACGTCGTCGCACCTGTCGGGCTTCGTGCTCGCCAAGCGGGCGGGATTCGAGGCCACGCATGTCCCGTACAAGGGCGCCGATGCGCTGAACGACCTGTTGAGCGGGCGCATCCAGTTCATGTTCGCCACCATCCCATCGGTGCGCGCGCACATCGGCGCCGGTGCATTGCGTGCGCTGGCGGTCAGCAGCGGCCGACGCTCGCGTTCGCTGCCCGACGTGCCGACGGTGGTCGAGCGCGGCTTTGCGGGCTTCGAATACGGCTCGTGGTTCGGCTTCTTCGCGCCCAAGGGCACGTCCACCGAGGTGGTCGGTGCGCTCAACCAGGCGGTCAACGACATCCTCGCGGTGCCGGCGATCGAGTCGGCGATGGTGAGCGAGGGCGCCGACCCGGCGGGCGGCACGCCGCAGCAATTCGGCCACTTCGTGCAGCGCGAATTCGACAAGTACCGCAGCGTGGTGCGCGACTCGGGCGCGGTCGCCGAATGAACCGGCCGCCGCGGCCCACGGCGTGGCACCGCGCGGCGCGGGCGCGGCGCTGCCGCACGAATCTTGCAAGCACCGCCGCATCGTCACCCGTCAGGAGCCGAGCTTGAATTCGCATCGTTTGTTGAGCCGCATGGCCGCGCTGCTGTGCGCCGCCGCCGCGACCGCCCACGCCGCCTGGCCCGAGAAGCCGGTGCGCATCGTCGTCACGTTCGCGGCCGGCGGCGCCAGCGACATCGTGGCGCGCGCGATCTCCGAGCCGCTGGCCAAGGCGATCGGCCAGCCGGTGATCGTCGACAACAAGCCCGGCGCCGGCGGCACCATCGGCGGCGCCGAAGTGACGCGCGCGGCGCCCGACGGCTACACGCTGATGCTGTCGAACTCGACGCCGCTGTCGATCGGCCCCTGGACCGTGCCCAAGCTGCCGTACGACCCGATCACGCAGTTCACGCACGTGGCGATGCTGGGCGTCGCGCCGGTGCTGATCATGGCCAACCCGAAGACCGGCCCGGCTTCGCTGAAGGACTTGCCCAAGGCCGCCGCGACGCCCGGCTACACGTTCGGCTCCGGCGGGCCGGGCTCGATCGGGCACATCGTCGGCGAGATGGCGAAGGCGGCGATGAAAATCCAGATGACGCACATCCCCTACAAGGGCGGCGCGCCGATGACCACCGACCTGATCGCGGGCCAGATCCCCCTCGGCATCGACGTCATCACGGCGTTCGTGCCGATGGTCAGGAGCGGCCAGATCAAGGCGCTGGCGGTCACCACGCGCGAGCGCTCGCCGCTGCTGCCCGACGTGCCCACCGTGGTCGAACTCGGCCTGCCGCAACTGGTGGCCGAGAACTACTTCGGCGTCTCGGGGCCGGCCGGCTTGCCGAAGGAGGTCACCGACAAGCTCGCCAAGGCGCTGGCCGAGATCGTCGCCGACCCGGCGATCGTCAAGCGCTTCGAAGAGCTCGGCGTCACGCCGGCCAAGGTGAGCGCCGCGCAGTTCAGCGACTTCGTCGCCAAGCAGATCAACGATTTCGCGCCGGCGATCAAGGCGGCGGACATCAAGCCTTGAATCCCTTTTCTCGGCGGGCGCGGCGCGGCGGGCAGTGCCCGGCAGGCGCTCCTCCTGTGGCGGTCGATGCTGCGCATCGACTCCGCTGCGCTTCTCGCAGCGCGCTCGCGCGGCGAAACTCGCTGCGCTCACTGCGTTCGCTTCGCTCGGACAATCGCCGCGAGTCAGAGGTGGATGCGCGCGCGTGGCGCGCGCCGAGCGCGCTGCTGCGATGCTCGCCGCCCCACAAGTCGGTCCCACCGGGCACCGCCCACCGCGCAGAGACGCTCGTGGTGTTGGCCCACGCGGGCCACGGTCGTGCCGGCAAAGCCGTGGGCGGGTGTGCGCCGGCAGCGACATATGCGGCGCCGAGGAGCGAAGAGGGCATGGCCGCGCGCGCGCAGCGCGCGCATCGTCCTCTAACTTGCCGAGATTGTTTGAGCGCAACGACCGCAGGGAGTGAAGCGAGTTTCTCGGCGGGCCATGCGATCGAGCACCGCAGGGAACCCTGCGCGCAGCGCAGGGCTGCCGCATCCGAGCGCCGGCGCATACCCGCCCGCGGATTTGCCCGCTCAAGGAATCGCGTACGAGTCGCGTGACATGGACGCCTACCTCCTCGACTGGATCAACCTGCTGCTGCGCTTCGCGCACGTCATCACGGGCATCGCGTGGATCGGGGCGTCGTTCTACTTCGTCTTCCTCGATCTGAGCCTGGTGCCGCCGACCGACCCGGCGCTCAAGGCCAAGGGTGTCGACGGCGAACTGTGGGCGGTGCACGGCGGCGGCTTCTACAACCCGCAGAAGTACCTGGTGGCGCCGAAGTCGCTGCCCGAGCACCTGCACTGGTTCATCTGGGAGAGCTACAGCACCTGGCTGACCGGCTTCGCGTTGTTCACCGTGCTGTACCTCTTCAATGCGCAGATTTTTCTGGTCGACAAGAACGTGTTCGACTGGTCGGCCGGCGCGGCAGTGGCGGCGGCGCTGGCGTTTCTCGCCGCTGGCTGGATCGTCTACGACGCCATCTGCCGCCTGTTCGGCCAGCGTGCCCGCGGCGACCTGATCGTCGGCGTGCTGCTGTTCGTGTTCGTCGTCGCCGCCACCTGGGTGGCGTGCCGGCTGTTCGCCGGGCGCGCGGCGTTCCTGCTGGTCGGTGCGATGCTGGCCACGGCGATGAGTGCCAACGTGCTGGTGTGGATCATTCCCGGCCAGCGCAAGGTGATCGCGCAGATGCAGGCCGGCGAGCCGGTCGACCCGATGCACGGCCGGCGCGCCAAGCAGCGCAGCGTGCACAACACCTACTTCA
>Ga0163162_10007971_pt1 | contig 10327 bp, 9 predicted proteins | sample S55metaG_FD_115310 | JGI IMG/M metagenome (GOLD analysis project Ga0163162, IMG submission 115310) | Switchgrass rhizosphere microbial communities from Kellogg Biological Station, Michigan, USA - S5-5 metaG | ecosystem: Host-associated > Plants > Roots > Rhizosphere > Soil | place: USA: Michigan...
AAAGGGGGCAGACAAAGATTTTATTAAATCTAAGTGTAAGCAGCGATTGTTGCGGCGTATTCCATAATGTGATGTTGGTTGGCGAAGGGTTGTCCCAAGATAAATTTATTTTATACAATACATCACCGTATTTCCACGGTGTTTCAGCGATGTTTGCGGTAAGCAAATGACAAGGCAGGCTGCAATATTTGCCGGCCTTATAGCACTTAAAACAACAGGGGATGACTGAAATCATTAGAAAACGGGTAACCTCTTCGCTATTATCCGGGACAATAAATTCAACAAGTGTTTGCAACTTCCTGCAAATTCAATTATCAGGCGGCCGATAAAGCAAAAGTTGTACCCAGTCCTGGCTGGGATTCAACGGAAATACGATACCGGATGGCCTTGGCCAGACCCCTGATGAGATGATGCCCGAATCCGGTTTTGGCATTGCAACTATTGCCTTCCTGATAAAGCGATTTTGCCTGCTCCTCATTGATACCCGGGCCATTGTCTGTTATCGACAAAATAGTTTGCCCCTTGTCTTTCCTTGCCTTCCATTCTATTGTACCGCCGGGATGATTGTTTAGTGCTTTGATGGCATTGGAAGCAAGATTCTGCATGATCACTTTCAGGTAATTTTCATCGGCCGGAACCTCCAGCGCTTCCGGGTTATTAAAACGCATACTTATCTGTGCTGGTTGCGTGAAAAATTTCTGCAGGTAATCAAACAATTCGCTGATCTTGATCATCCTGATATGAGGTTTAAAATTTTCCATCTGTTCTTTGCTCCAGAGCAGCATGGTCTCCATAGTTTGCAGCAGATCATGTACTGACTGGCTGATCTGTTGGCCGATCAATTACTGTGGTAAGTGGCAACAGGAAAAATAGATAAGGGCTAAAAAATGATCAGCGATTTTCAGGGTGGGATTATTATTATGTTGGAAAGGTAGCCACAAAATAAATCAGTATGAATACCACGAACAGGTAGTTTTTAATTGGCAGGTTGGGTTTGTGCCGGGCTAACAAGCGTTAAAAGGTTTGAAGTCGCAAATTTTTGAATATAACCCTAATTAATATTATTTCCATGCCTGACTAATAAGCGCCCTTATCGGAGACACCATGGGAGCAGCTCCGAATTTTTCAGCAAGTTGTTTTTCCACCTTAATATTTATCTCATCTATCCATGCAGGATTGCGTTTTTTGATCTCACTATAAAAGGGCCCTCCCTTTACGAGGCCGTAGGCTGCTTCTTTCGCCGTAGGACACGCTGAAAGTAGTTCTACTTTTTCAATTGATATGGTTGAAAATCCGGCATCATGTAATAAAGATTTTATGGCGGTTTCGTCACTCATAGAGGTTGCAAGATTATATGAATCTGGCAATGGATCCTCCAAATATTCTTTTGCTATAGATCTGGAAATATAGGATGCAGGGTTTTGTTCAAGCCTGTCCCAGGTGGTAAACATAAACATCCGTCCCGGTTTTAAAACGCGGAATGCCTCGGCGAAAGCTTTCGGCTTATCAGCAACAAACATATATCCAAAGCAACAAACAACCAGGTCGATGCTGTTGTCAGTAAAAGGCAGTTGTTGTGCATCAATATGCTGCCACTCAATATCGAGGTGGCTTAATTTCTTCTTTGCTATACCCAACATATCCCCGCTAATATCTGAAGCAATTAGTTTTGCAGATGCTGCAATACGTTCCCTGATATGACGTGTAACCCGGCCGGTGCCCGCAGCAATTTCCAAGGCAATACAAACCGGCGCGGGGTCAATTCGTTTTGCGACTTCTATGGCATATGGTTCAAAGAATAAGGGGCCGAAAAATTGATCATAGTAAGCGGCAGCATCTCCCGAAATATCAACGCAAGGAACAGCATTCGATGTGTCACCCATAAGGTATTAATTTAAATTTAAAAACAGGTGGTTTCCGTTCGCTCCGCTTGCCGATTCGTTTGAACCAGTTTTATTAATAGCAAGAATACTAAATATGTGGGTTGGCTGTAAACAATTTAATATTTTTTAATGCATTCTGAGTACCGGCTAACGGAAGAAACTTTTATATTTTTTACTACATCGTGGAAATAAGTTGTCGACCAGATATCCAGCAACCATCTTGTAAAATAATACATCAGATATCGGAGATATTCCGATGTTTGGTGAAATTATTTACATAATTGGAAGTTTTTGAAAGATTTATCGGAATATTTCCGATAAATAGCACAATTATTTACAGTGTATACCATAAAGACAATCGTGCCTAAACCGCCGGCATTATAAACTGATATGCTTATAACCCGGTTGATTGGTAAGCAATATAGTTTCAAAAAATCTTCACCTTGTCCAATTTTACGCTTTTCTAACTATTTTAGCTGCTTTCTGGCTTTGTTATTAAACTAAATACCTCCTGTTAACCCCCCTATGCAATCATTAGTTTTGAAACTGTTGTTACTGACAATATTTGTTGCAATAACTTGTGCGGTTGGTTATTCACAGCCCATGTTTTACCGGAAACCCGGAATGCGAGTAATTGACTCCATTGAAATGCTGATGAGCAGCCCCCGTAATAATCAATCACCCTTTACCAACACAAAACCGCCACCCGCTCTTCCGATATTACCCGCGGTAGCACAATTTCGTAGCGCGGCTACGGGCGCTATGCAATTGCCTTATTCGCCTGTTTGTTCAGATACCTCTGGCCGTTATTTCCTGGAAAAAGACTCTTTATTTTTTTATGTTATGGCAAGCACCCGGTCAGCAGACGGCTCTATTCTTGCCATTGGCCAGTATAGCAACAGGTTCGACAATTCAATAACGGGCGGGTTTTTGCTCAAGAGCAACGAAAGGGGTATTGCACAATGGACGCTTTTATACAACGGTTCCGGGTCCATACATCCCTTGACATTTTGCTATTACTACAACCTGCTTGAATTGTCCGATGGCACCTTGCTCCTGGCAGGTAAGATCCTCAATCCGGCCAATGGACACTATGATTTGCTACTCACGCATACTGACAAGAATGGCGCGATCATGTGGAGTAAAACTTATGAATCCAAACTATGGATAATGCCAGGTAATGGGAGCCCGGACTATTTCTATATTGTAGACATGCAGCAAGACCCGTTGAGTGGCGATATTTTCTTTACGGGACCGCATTGGGAAAACGGCTTGAATGTGACCCGGATGAAAATTGCTGATGGCACTATTTTATGGAGTAAATACTATGGCGGAGTGTCATACGATTTCAACGTTCCATTTGGAATGGATATGAGTAGCAGTGAACTACTCGTTTTTTCCAAATTTACCGGCGGAGTCGTAAACAGAGCGCGTATTGACAAAATTACTGGCGATACGCTCGAAAACCGCAGTCTTATTTTATCAGATGTTTCCAAACCTTACCTTGATTTTGCCAATGCAGATCGGTTGGTAAAAATGGACAACGGTCACTACCTGCTCAGTGGTAAGTTACACAGGTACTATATTTCCATCTATGACCAGGATCAGACAAGCCCCCTCGCACATGCAGGAGTTATTGAAGTGGATGCTGATTTTAATTTTGTAAAAGCATGGTATTTCAGCAATAACATGGATGCCGGTTATCCAACCAGCAATACGCGAATAACCCTTCGGAAGGATGGCACGGGTTTATTCAGTATGCTCAATTATACGTCCGCACAAGTTTATGTGCAGTTCCGGGATCAACAGATATTAAGCCAACGCGTACTGTATTATCCGCAAGAAGGCATCGTAAAGGAAAACCTGTCAGTTGAAACTGCAGATGGGGGCGACCTTATCATTAAACACCTTAGAAATGCTGTCACTGACAAGGGAAAAATAGAATTTCTTACCCTGCATGTGTCTGACAGCAGTTCTGACTGCCTGGGACTCAAAGAGCATTCAACTTCTATTATCCCCTACCAGATGCAGTGGGCGTACCGATATATGGATTCCGTCAAGCCGAACGACTTTAAAGAAAGTATCAACAGGCCGATTACTGTTACCAATATTGACCTCGCCTACACAGCAGCCTGCACCCAAATCCGCCACCAGTGCGACACATTTTCCCTCGTAAAAAATGCCGATACGGTTTGCATGAGCAGTCCTTTTAGTTTTCTGGTTAGAAAAAGTCCGACCTGTAACGCCAACATCTTTCTTGATTATGACACTACCCAAATACAATTCTATACCAGGTTAAATGACTCTTTGTACAGTTTTAATTTTAAAGCCGCCGGCACCGCCACCATTTACGGAAGTATTGGCGGTTGCGCCTTGCTGAAAGATTCAGTTAGAGTGGTTGTAATGTCAGCACCCGGAAAGATCGATCTTGGTCCCGACACGGCTATTTGTCCGGGCAATACAATTGTCTTGCATGCCAAACCTGGCTTTTCTTCTTATATCTGGCAAGATGGGTCAAAAGATTCCTTGTTCGCGGTAAAACAGTCCGGGCTGTATTTTGTAAGTGTGGTTGATGGCTGTGGGAATGTTCTTCATGACACGGTTAGTGTAATTACCCGGTCTTCTGTAGCATTTGACCTGGGGCCAGATACCAGTCTTTGCGCAAAGGACAGCATTGTATTGAAAGCACCGGCATCATTTACCAATTACAGGTGGTCGCCCGATTACTACATCAGTTCACTCACAACACCAACCGTTTTTGTTTCGCCGCTGACAGACACTATTTACCACGTAAGGATCGAGACCACACCAGGATGTTTTGCCGAGGATTCTTTACGCATTCACGTTAATCATGCACCATCTATAAACCTGGGCCCAGATAAAAGTTTCTGTGATGGTGACAGTCTTGTACTCGATGCCGGTCCGGGATTTCGCAGCTATAATTGGAGCAATGGAAAAACCGACCAGTTTATAGCAGTGTACAACGCCGGTAGTTATGTTGTAAGCGCAATTACGCTAGGGGGATGCAAATCTGCTGATACCATGCGTGTTATAACCGTTTTTGCCAACCCAAAACCAGACCTGGGGACGGACAGTATAATTTGCGCAGGTACACCGCGCCTTGTTACAACGGGAACTTATGCACAATACGCCTGGAATACGGGCAGTACTGCCAGCACAATTGCCGTTACAAAAACAGGGTTGTATACCGTTATGGTAACTGATAAGAATAGCTGCAAAGGATATGACAGTCTTGTCATTACTAAAATAGTAAATCCCCCTGCTAATTTTTTGCCATCAGACACATCTATCTGTACCTATGGCAAACTTGATCTGCGGGCCAGTGCCAATTTCGATAGCTATGCATGGAATACCGGCGCCAGCAGCGCAGTTATAACTGTGGTGAGCGCTGGTATTTATTGGCTGGAAATAAAAGATAAGAATAATTGTATTGGCAGAGATTCTATTGTAGTCAATTCCAGGGATTGTATGGCAGGGTTTTATGTACCCAATGCTTTTACTCCGGGCCACGACGGCAAAAATGATACATTCAGGCCCTTGATTTTTGGCAATGTGCTGCAATACGAATTCACAGTATATAACAGGTTTGGACAAATAGTATTTGCCACAAGACAACCGGGGCAAGGTTGGGATGGAACTGCTACGCAAAGCGCCAATGCATTTGTGTGGACCTGCAGGTACCAACTGGAAAGTGAACCCGTTAGGTTTGAAAAAGGGGTGGTGTTGTTGCTGAAGTAAGGGTGGTTTTGTGGTCTGTTGGGAAAGCAATATTTTTCTGGAAGTCTCTTGGCCTGGGGTTATTAATTCCAACACCTTAGTTCGTGCGTTCTGCTCCCCCTTCTGAGGAGAAAATGCTATTGAAAATCAGTTCGTAATTACGAAACTGTAATTTTTAACATTCACGTAAAAATACCTGGAAGTTCATCCCCAATTTCCTCCTCAAAAATACAAAGATATTCTAAGAACTATTTAAAATTTTCACGCATTGCTTTTCTCGATTTGTCGGCTTGAAATTTTAAGTATTGTATTGCTGGGAATTTATTACGTCTGGATCCACGCGCTAAAGTTTGGAATTTGAAAGTAAGCGCTTTACTTTATTTTTAAGTGTACGTGCTTTGAGAAAACATCTGATTATTGCCGCAAGTTCTTCCTTTTTTAGCAATCCTATTATTTCATAATCCACTCCTTCCACCTGATATGCGGCTTCCAATTCTTCCAATGAAAAGTCTTTTACCCATAGACCGTATAAAAAGGTGTGTGTAGGAAAAGACCAATCGTCGGTTGTAACTGCAATATCCGGGGAACAATAATAGGCATTGAAGTCACTTGGTAAATCATTTAAACAGCCGTGCTTTTTTTCCAAATGATCCGGCACGTAATTTACGCTGGATGGCAAACTTGCAACGACAACTGTTTTGCTATCAGAATATAGCGACAAAAAATATTTTGGTTTCTGTGTGCCGTCTGAAAAATAAAACGGCTTAAAATAATAAAGGGTGCCTGGCTCGTACATTAGGAACGAAGAAATTTTGAAAAATTTTGAACCTCAATGTTTTCTTTGTACATCGCCATTTTCTTTTCATCATTCTTTATAAGCAAAGTCAAATCAACTGGTATGTCTGTAGTGTTAACCTTTCGATCGTTGAACGCGTCTAAAAGATTATTCTCCTGTGCTATTATATACCAGGGAGCCGATTTTCGATGAGTAATTTCAACTAATTTCTCTGCAGGCGTAGATTTGTACCGGTTGGCAATTTCAGTGAGTAAGTTAATTTCCATTTCGCTGAACTCATCGTCAGAGAATGGCTTTTTACCCGAAACCCTGGTTCCGAGTTCATCTTGTGTTAGACTTATAAATGGTTCAAGCAAATAGGGCTGATTTAATTCTTCGTATAAGTCGCTGTTTACGGGGCCTGCCTGCCATAACTTATAATCCAGCCCCAGGAAAGGAATGCCACACCTGGCAGTAGACAATTCGTCCAGTAAATAAATGAGTTTTAACAGCTTAGTTTTATATAGAGGTCTCACCTTACTTTCAAGGAAAATAATGGTATTGCCTATTCTTTCTAGTTGCTCATTACTATAAGCCTTAGGCGGTATGAATTTGTTAACTGGCATTAGGTGGTAGTGAAACTAAGCAAAATCAGACGAATATTATGCAAGATAGACAAATGAATGTAAATTTGCTAAAAAATTTGGTAAATAATTCTTAAAGGCTCATTGTTATTCTCTTATAACTCAACCGACCCGTCAGGTTTTATAGGGGATGCGTAAGTGACTAAGCGCGTTGCAATCGGCCGGGTAACACGGCATTAGTCACAAAGTTGTCCGCCCTATTTTAAGATAAATTGTGCTTTTCACAGCCGCCTGTTAAGCGGAGGCAGCTCACCAAACTTATCCAGGTAAGCACATAACCTCTTATGCTCTTCAACTTCAGGATGTTCCAGCAATTCGATACGAAGGATCATTTGGTTTAACGGATACTTTTTGCTATAGCCAAAGTCCCGGTAATGCTCAATGGTTTGGATATTTGCCTTTTCTTTTTGGTTATACCGTACGCCTGCGTCATGCCTGGAATCAGTATTATTTAAGGCATTGATTAAATTACCCAGCCGGTGAAGCGGAGAAAGAATAAGCCCTTTGCCTATATATAAAACGCCTTCATCATCTTTTCCCAATGCCCTGCAAACAGGAATTGACGATCTTAAAGTGTATACCCCACTCTGAATTGGATAATCAGCAAGCGATTTCCGCCATGGCTCGAATGCATGATAAAAGGTCGGATGAAGAACGGTAAACTCTTTAATATATAATGTCTCTTCCATGAGATTTTGTAGCTGCCAAAGGTGTATACAGCCAATTAAGGTTTAAACAACTTAAAACTCACCTGGTACTGGTAAAATTCAATATTGCTCGCCACAGCCAATGCACGTTTAATCCGCTTGTCATTTTCCAGAGCAATGATGTCTCCCTTAACCGTCTGACCATTTTCTACCAGCTCCTCCTGTACAAAACCCATGTACCGTTGAATTTGTCCAACTACATTATCACTGGCGCGGCCTTTTTTCAATTCTACTACCAATAATTCCTTTTTGTCTTTGCTGATGGCCAGGATATCAATAGGGCCGGTATCGCTGGGGTATTGCTGGCCGACTATTTCGCCATCCTCCTGGTATACATCATATTTTTTACCCAAATCAGTATTTTGCCAGTTCTTCACCAGGAAATCCTCCAAATGCTTTTCCAAAGCAAATTCAGACGGGTCTTCTACTATTCCATCGGTTGTTAAAATAGTTGGTAAAGAGTCTGCCCCAATGATGACATCAATTTCTTTGGCGTGTTTGGTTATCTTGATGGCGATTGTACCTTGTGAATAAGTTGAATCCCTAAGTTCCTGACTTATATTTGCTCTTGGAATTGTTACCGAATACCATTTTACAGCCCTTCTGTGTGGCAGAATCTCACCCGGATGATACGTATAATCCCCAATTACTTCACCAAAAAGGAAAACCCTTTTGCCGTTGGGACAAACAATAATATCACCTGTCTTAATGCCTTTGCAAGTGTCCAGAGACCGCCACAGGCCAGTCCAGCAGCGACTTTGGTCTTACCCGGGTTGTCTGCAAGGTAGATCGGGATAAACCTATGATTAAAGTCCAGCCAGTCTTCGGGTAGCTTGCCAGTTAAATCTTCATGAATGCCAAAGTCTGCACCAATGAAATTTCCTTTGTAACATTCCTCTACATACGCGCTCTTTGGACCGAGCATCACTTTGAAATAATTTCTCATAATTAAAATTTATCCAAGTGCATCTAATTGTTGCTGTAAATCCTTCTCGTTTTTAATTAATACATCACGAACCTTACTGCCCTGGTTTGGGCCGACGATTCCAGCAGCTTCCAATTGATCCATCAATCTGCCGGCTTGATTATACCCCAGCTTCATTCGCCTTTGTAACAAAGAAGTTGAACCACTCTGCGATTGTACAATTAACCTCGCAGCGTCATCGAAAAGGGGATCCCTGTCCCTAAGATCAAAGTCTTTTCGCACCAGGTCACTTTCGCTAATAAAATCCGGAAGTTGATAAGGGTGTTTAAATACCGGCTGTTTTGCCACTGCCTGGACTACTGCTTCAATACTTTCTTGTGCATAGTATTTTGTTTCACCCGTTTGGACATGGTTATTTTCATTGTATAGAAATTCACCTGGTTTTTGAGGTGTTTCAAATTTTGTGGTGTCGAGAAATCTCTTACACTCCTCCCTGCTGTTTAACCGGAAAACAACCCTGCTTCCTATTAGCGACAAAACATTGCCGGGCAAAGCTTTGCTACCCGTCTGACTTGTGGTAACAATAGAATATATACCCACTTTATAGCCCTGCGTTAATAGTCGTATATAGGGTTGAAATATCTCGGCTGATCCCTGGTATGAATAGTTGCCAAAATCGTCAATTATGAAGACTAAAAAAGGTTGGTATTGGTGACCTGCATCCCTGCTGAGTAAGCGATCTTTAATTTTAGTATTGTACTCACTGATGTTTTTGGCTTTGGCATCCACCAATAGGTCGTACCGATTATCCATTTCAATACAAAGGGAATTTAAGGTTGCCACAGCAGAAGCAAAACTTCTGACAACTAATTCCTTCCCGCCTTTCAACCTTGTAAGGAAATTATTTGCTAGTTTTTCATAGGCAATCAATTCCAAACCCTTACTATCAATAAGTATTAATTTAACCGCGGAAGGGTGTTTGGAAAATAAAATGGATAATATTAACTGGTTAATAAAATTTGTTTTACCGGTAGACTGTGCACCAGCGATTATAATGTTCTTCAATTCTGCCATGTCTTTAACCATGCCGCCCTGCAAAGAGGACCAAAGCACAGGCAACACACTGTGAACTCCTTGTTCAGATATTATTGAAAAGATGTTTGCCAGTTCCGGGAATTCATGCGGCATTGGGTATTCGTACCCGGCAGGCTCCGCTTCAGGTTCAGTATGGGGCGCTTGCAGCTGAATAGGGATTTCATGTGTATCGGTGTTTTCCTGCTCCTCACCATTCTGCTCTTCTTTAGCAATAAGCTGCCCTTCAGGTTCGGCATACTGTTCTTCCTGCTCAGTTTTTTCTGTCAACGCAGGGGAAGTAACCGGCTCGGCAATAACAACATCTGCAGGTCCGAATAGGCGCTTTAAAAATTTCAACATAGAACTGAATGTTACAATGGTTAGATAATCAGCTCCTTTCAACACGATCGAATTAGTTAACTTTTTATAGGTACCAACAATCCCGTTGAGATCAGCAGCCCCCGTGCCGGAGAATGTCGGATGGGTACAAAGGGTTTGAAATTAACTGTATCAAAATCTGTTAAGGTTTTGTAGGCTTTGAAAAGGTCGGACAGGTCAAAATTCCAGGTGTCGTCAGGGTT
>Ga0163162_10007974_pt1 | contig 10326 bp, 5 predicted proteins | sample S55metaG_FD_115310 | JGI IMG/M metagenome (GOLD analysis project Ga0163162, IMG submission 115310) | Switchgrass rhizosphere microbial communities from Kellogg Biological Station, Michigan, USA - S5-5 metaG | ecosystem: Host-associated > Plants > Roots > Rhizosphere > Soil | place: USA: Michigan...
CGACTACTCGCAGTGCTCCGCGCAGAACAAGCCGCTCTGGGTGGCGGTACAGGATGGCAACGGTGCGTGGACGCGGGTGACGGGCACGGGCGATGTCTACACCTTTGCCAACATCGCGTCATCGAAGGGCGGGATCGCGGTCGCCACGCAATCGGGCACCAACTTCACCACGTCGGTGACGTACCTCGCGCAATCCGAGTTTGCAGCGCGCACGGCAGGGTGTGCCGCCACCGGCACGGTCAAAACGGTGAACGGAACCGTCGCCGGATTGAGCGCGAATGATCGCGCCAACATGTCATTGGGCGGTGCGCTCGCCGTCGTGATCAATCCCACGACCGCCTTCACGCTCAACGGCGTGGCGGCTGGCAATCAGGACCTGGTGGGTTGGCGCCGCAACCTCGTCACGCCGGGCGCAACCGATCGCGGCCTGCTGCGCCGCGACCAGAACATCGCGGCCAACGGATCACTCGCAGTCGCAGACTTCACCAGTGGCGAATCGTTCACGCCGGCCACGGCCAACCTCACAGTTGCTGGCGGCGGCGCGGGCAACCTCCTCGCGCCGATCGTCTCGTACCTCACAGGTGCCACCTGCAGCAACGCCCAGCTCTACGTTGGCACACCGGCGGCACCAACCACCTTCACGGCGTATGGCGTGCCCGCCGGACCGCAGCGCGCCACCGATTTCCATAGCGTGACGGTTCAGGACCAGGTGAGCGCGACCTCCTTCCGCTCCACCACCGTGAACTTCCATACCTGGGGCGATCGTACCATCACACTCGGCGCTGCACTCGGCGCGTCCACGGTCACGGTGCTCACCGGTACGTACAAGCGGTTGCAGGTAGTGGTGACGGCGCCGGCGGAGTATTCGACGGGCGTGCTCACCTACACTGATCCGGCGGGCAACAGCTTCAGCGTCTCGCAGACCGCGGCGTACGCGGGTGGACAGGCGATGACGATTGCGGTGCCGGACCTCTCCGCGGTGAATGGTTACACGCTCTCGTGGGCGCCGCTCACTGGTTCGGCGGTGACGTACAGCGTTGTGGCCTTTGCGACCACGATCCCTTCGACGGCGTGTGCTGAAGGGGTGACCACCAAGCTGGCAACCCTGACCGGCACGATGTAAGTGCCGCGGGGCCCCGGACCACGGGCTGCGACCCGTGGCCCGGGGTGTTCAGCGGTGATCGATGGCGCGACTCACGTCATCGGTCACCGCCAGCGAATCGGCGATCTTCGCCAGTTCCTCGGCTTCCTTCCACTGGCGCTCCAGCAGCGCCAGCTCGCCGGTAAGCCAGCGACGCTCGTCGGATTCGTTGGCAAACATTTCCAGCGCGAGCCGATCGCCCGCCGGAACCTGGCTCAAATGCGTCGGTGCACCGAGGCCTGACCGCACTGGTCCTGCGTTGAACGTCGCACGCAACAATGAGCCCTGATCTTCGGCGAGGAGCGTGGGCACCCTTGCGACGGCAGTATTGAGATGCGATTTCGTCCCCAGGCTCATGTTGATGCGGCCGAGGATGCGGCGAGTGAGTTGCTCGGCGGGTTCGCCGGTGAATTCGAGCGGGTTGGCGCTCAGAATCATGCGCGGGACCTTCAGGATCAGGTTGTCACCATCCGGCTCGATCACGGCCCGCGGTACTCCGCTCCGGTGCAGCGTGACTCGCTCTCCGGTTTCGGGATGCACGGTCTTGATCTTCATTCGTCGCGAGTCAACGATGAATAAGGCCACTTGACTGCCGTTGTACAGCGTACTGAGCCCGAGGATCGTTCCAATAAGTCCAGGCGTCGATCCGCTCAGCGTGCCGCCAGTCATGAATTCCAGTCCGGCGTATGCGCCGGCGCCACCAAGCATTGCGAGCGTCGATGTGGTGAGTGACCGCCGGCGGCGCCGGCGATACTCCGAGCCATAGCGCCACGATGCAAACTCGGGACGCTGCGGCGCACCGATCCGCACCAGTTCGAGTCCTTCGCGCACTCGCGCGAGGCCGATCTGGTCGGTGGAGAAGCGCGTCGGTGTGTCGCGAAAGAGCCGCTCGCAGGCGTCGATGCTCTCGAGCCGGTTGTCGAAGGGAACGAGATTCCATTTGCCACAGGTGGGGCAGACAACCCAGAGGCGGCCCTGTGCAGAATCGAACGCCACGCGGCGTCCGATCGGGAGCGTTTCGAGCACGTCGTTGGCGCCGAGGTCGCGGGTGCATGCCAGGCAGGTGGAGTACACGGGGGAAACGTAAGGGGGCGCCGACTGCTGATGAGCCACTTCTCCCAAAAATGACGCTATTCTCTGTAGAAGCTTCTGCCGACCTCACCCTTCGTGTGATCCCGGGGACGTTCTGCATGTCCAAGCGTCGAATCGCCTTCAGTGTCCTCCTTGTCGCCGCCTGTGGCGGCGCCAGCTCGACCGTTACGCCACCGCCCGCGCCACCACCGCCTCCGCCGGTCGCTACGGTGACGCTCAATTCGACGGCGGCAACGCTCACGCCTGGGCAGACGCTCACGCTCACGGCCACGACCAAGGACGCGACGGGAACGACAGTGACCGGGCGTACGATCACCTGGTCAACGAGTGCCAGCTCGGTGGCAACGGTGAACAGCTCTGGATTGGTCACGGCGGTGGCGACTGGCACGGCGACAGTGACGGCAACGAGCGAAGGGCAGAACGCGAGTGCCGCAATCACGGTCAGTCCGGGTGCGTTCATCGGACCCGCTGGTGGCACTGCGACGGCGCCGAATGGAAATTCGAGCGCCACCATTCCTGCCGGCGCACTCGCGACCTCGCTGGCGATCACGGTGACGCCGGTGGCCAATCCGCAGGCTGATGCCCGGCTCGCACCCGGTACGGCGTACGATTTCGGCCCCACCGGCACCACCTTCGCTTCGCCGGTGACGCTCGCGATCACCTACAATCCTGCAACGCTGCCCGCGGGGACCATCCAGTCGCAGTTGCGCGTGCACAAATTGATCGGCAGTGTGTGGACGCCGCTCGCCGGCAGCACCGTGAACACTTCGACGCACGTGGTCACCGGCGCCACATCGAGCTTCAGTACCTACGCCGTGCTCGAAGTGATCATCCCGGTTGGCATCGTCGAGATCTCGCCGAGTTCAGTGGACCTGCCGCTCGGGATGCAGGTGCAGTTGAATGCCGTGACCAAGGACGCGCAGGGGAATACGCTCACCGGGCGTACCGTGACGTGGCAATCGTCGGCCGGGAGCACCGCGACGATCGGCACGACCACCGGGCTCGTCACGTCGAACGCGATCGGTTCCACCACGATCACGGCCACGAGTGAAGGGATCGCGACACAGATGTCGCTCAACGTGCGCAGCGATCCCTCGGCTCGCACGCTGGGGCTCGATATGGGCGCAGGGTCCATCTATGTCCAGAACCGCGGGCTCGTCGTCATTCCCAACAGCCCGGACGCCTCCTGCGCAATCGGAAACGATCAGAAAGGCTATTGCTGGGGGCACAATTCGACCGGTTCGGTCGGTGACGGGACACTTCTCGATCGATCAGTCCCCACGCCGATTGCGCTCGGGTCGCCGCTGGTCGACATCACCGTTGGCGGCGGCTTTGCGTGCGCGCTCGATACCGGCAAGAATGCCTGGTGCTGGGGCAGCAACAGCGCCGGGATGTTTGGCAACGGGAATTTCAATTCGGGCAGCCCAACGCCGATCCAGGCCGGCAACAATCGCAAGTTCATCGATCTCGCCGCCGGCGAAACCCACGTTTGCGGGATCGAGGCCGTCACCAACTTCACCTACTGCTGGGGCCAGAACGCCTGGGGCTCGCTCGGCATCGGGGTGATTTCGGCAACTCCACCAACTGCGATCAATGTGCCCACACGGATTTCCGGCGATCCGGGGCTGGTGTCGCTGAGTGTCGGCAACTACGGCGCCTGCGGCCTCACGGTGATCGGTGCGGCGTACTGCTGGGGTTCCACGGGAATCTCGGTCAACGCCCCTGGAGCACAGCTGTCGGCCACTGCCGTTCCTGGCGGGCTCTTCTTCATGCGGCTCTCGGTGGGCTGGGATCACGTTTGCGGACTGACCGTGACTCACCAGCTCTATTGCTGGGGCCTCAATTTCTATGGTCAGCTCGGTGACGGTACCGTCACCGATCACACCCTGCCAACTCTCGTCGGTGGCGGTATGACGTGGCGTTTCGTATCGGCTGGACCGCAATACACCTGCGGCATTACCACGGATAACCGGACCTTCTGCTGGGGCGGAACCGCCGGTGGTCTCGTGACGGAAGGCGAGAATGGCAACGGAACCGCGAGCGGCTCCCTGATGCCGACGCAGGTGAGCGGCAGCGTGCCGCCGCTCGCCGTGGTGAGTGCAGGCATCCAGCACGCCTGCGGCCTCACCGTCGACGGCAGTGGTTACTGCTGGGGACTCCGCGGCGACCTCGGCGACGGAGACTACGCCTACAGCGCCGGGCCGGTAAAGGTGACCGGGGCGCAGAACGCCCAGAGCGTTTCGCGCGGCGGACCGATCGGTTGCTACGTCAATACCACCAAGCAGTTGATGTGCTGGGCCGAGAATGAGGATCAGACGAGCGCGCAGACGCCGACCTTTGGGTCGTTGCTGGTGAAGAGTGTCGCTGCAGGTGGATCGTTCGGGGCGTTCTCGGGAATTACGTCGTCATGCCTCATCCTGGACAGCAACAATCGTGTCAGTTGCTGGGGCTACAATGGCAGCGGAGAGCTCGGCAACGGCAACACGACCAGCACCACCAGCCCCGGGCCGATCAACTCGACGCAGAGCTTCACATCAATTGCAATGCACTATCAGGGCGCCTGTGGCGTGACCAACGCGAATGCGCTTCTCTGCTGGGGCAATCAGCAGACCGTTCCAACGCCGGTGATGCCGGGCGTCATATGGGCATCGGTATTTGGCAATGGCGACAGCGGCGTCTGCGGGATTTCAACCAATCAGGCGGCGTACTGCGGCACGCTGCCATCATCGCTCGCGCTGATCCCGGGGACGCTGCACTGGGTGATGATGACGTCCAGTCCTTCGTACCTGTCGACCACATTCTGCGGGCTCACCGATACGGGCGACGCCTACTGCATGGGCGACAACAGCTCCGGCCAGATTGGCGACGGCACCACCACGGCGCGGGCGACGATGACTGCAGTGGGTGGCGGGCTCAAGTTCACGCAGCTTATCGCCGGCGGGTACACCACCTGCGGGCTGACTGCTGCAGGCGGAGCGTATTGCTGGGGCGATGGCACGTCGGGGCAGCTCGGCGTTGCGCCGGGAATCAGTGTTTCGACCCCGACACTGGTGCCGGGCGGTCTCCAGTTCGCGAAGCTCTCGGGAACAAGCGCCGGTGTGTGCGGCGCGACCGTCGACGGATCGATCTATTGCTGGGGAACGCGCGCCTACAGCACGCTGGGCAATGGCGAGCTCGACGACCGCCGGACACCGGTGCCAATGAGCGGTAGCAAGCGCTTCCTGCTCTACGAGCCGGGAAGTGCGGCGCTCCGGGCGCAGCTCAAGAAGCAGCCGTAGCGATCAACTCGGCCGCGCCCAGGATCTGCCAGTCGGGAATATCGGACGGGCCAGCTCAGGCCTTGATCCGCTTGATCGCCTCCGCGAAGAGGGTCCGCACGTCGTCGAGCCGGGTGCTCTGGTCGTTGTTGTACTCCATCAGGCGGTGCTGGTATTGCCGATCCTTTGTCCGTTCATCCACGATCGTGCGCACCAGCTCCATTGCCGGGCGCCGATGATGAAAGCCGCCGGTCACCTCGAGCTCGGCCCGCTCCACTGCACAGTAGATGCTCCACGTCGTGGCCGTGGGGGCACACTTCCGGTTGTCGGCACGATTCCACACCGCGTCGCTCGTAATGATCGTGGCCGCGCGCTCGAGAATTTTCCGGTCGAGCGCCGAAGGCGGCACTTCGTTGGCGGTGTCGATCTTGAACCGGACCACGGAATCGCGAATCGCAAAGCTCGAGACCGGGTACCATCCGGCGTAGGTCCGGATCACACCGGTTCCGTTGCGGTAGATCTCGATTTCTACCGAATCGCCGGCCTCGTCGGCAAGATCCGATGGCTTTCGGGCAATGAGACGATCGTGGAGTACGCTGAAGAATTTCTGGAGATCGGCGAAGGTCGTGAGTGAATCGTTATTATAGTCGATGAGTCGTGCGGAATATTTCTTCGTCGTCATCTGCCCTACGGTCTGTCGCGCCTCAGTCATCACGACATTCTCTGCATCCCACATCACGCCGGCCCAGACGCTGGTCGGACTCTGGCCGCTTTGCCAGGTGCCGCTGGTAACCGCCGGCACCCTGGAAAGGGTAAAGACCGGCATTTCCTCGAACAGCGGTCCGCAGCTTCCTTCGCGATGATTTCCGGTGGACCGAAATTCGCATTCGAGCAACGGTGCGGGTGTCGTGCCGCTCTTGGTTGACGGAGGAACTACCGGACGCACCCCTACGGCCTCCTCCAGCACGGTCACCAGCGCACACCTGATGCTGTAGGTCCGGGCATCCGCCGGGCAATGGTCGTTGTCGGCGCGGTTCCACTGCGCCGGCGACTTGAGGAGTTCGGCAGCCTGCCGGGCTAACGCCACGTCCCATTCCGCGATGGCCGCCTTTGTTGCGGGCGGTGGTGGCACCTTCGATTGCTGCGCTGACCCGGTGCTCACGCCTCCGAGCACCACCGCCACCAGCAACATCTTTGTTCGGTTCTGCATCAAGTGACTGATCATCTCCAACCTCACTTGGCCTGGGCCAGCGCTGCCAGGGCGCGTGACCGAATGTGTGTTTCACGGATCGCTGCCGCCGTCAGCATGAAACTGGTGCGAACATCATCTGGGAGACGGTTCTTGGTCGCGACGGCGACGATCACTTCACCAGCCATATGCTGTGCCGACATCCGCGACACGAGGTGCTCCACCCGCCGGACGGATGACTCGTCGAGCGTTGTCGTGCGGATCAGGCGCATGAGGTACATCGAGATCGCGTAGTCGGAATGCATCCGCTCGATCTCGCCGAGGACGTTGGCCGGGCCGCCGGCGTCCAGCAGCACCGGAAAGCGACGCTCGATAGCGTACGCCGTGGTCCGGTCGATACAGAGGAAGAAGCGATGGAGCCAGATGCTGCTTACGGCCGGAGATTCGAGCGAGAGGCCGTTGTGATTGAACTCATAGCTGACGCTGCCGTCGGAGGCCGCACGGACCAGCAATCGGGTGACATCACCGCGAATGTTGGTGGACAGGTCGAGGACGCTACCGGCGGAGATTCGATCGATCGCGGTGGCATCGCTGTTGAGCAGGACCGTGCCGGTCGAGACGAGCGAGTACCGGCACTCGTCATTCTCGCCAGTTGCCTTCCAGTGGCTGTTGCTGTCGCCGTCCATCCGACCGTCGCTGTGCTCGGCCGTGACGCGCAGGGCGCATCCTTCGAATACGTCCGCAATATCGTCCGCGCGCCGGTCGCCGCGATCGGTCGGCGCATTTGATTCCGCGGCTCTCGATCGCTGCACCGGTCGGGGCGCAATCGCCCGGGGCCGCACGACAATCGGCGTCGACTGCGGCACCAAGGTCCGGGAGCGCTCGACAATTGTGTGCTGCATCGCAGCCAGTGGCACCACCGCGATCGTCGAGAGACCGAGCACCAGCACCGCACGCCTGGCCGAGAGCACTCCTCGTGCGACGGCGGGGTCGAGCAGCGCCTTCAGCCGTTGCTCAAACTTCGACCGCTCGGCCAGGCCTAGGGAAGCAGTCTGGTGTTCGAGAAAGCCGCGGTGAGACACAAACCAGAGCAGGTCAGCGGCATAATCGGATGCAATCACCCCGCACGCCAGCACCTGATCATCGCAGGCGCGCTCGCGCTCTGCACGCATCCGGGCAGCGGCATGCCACACGAGCGGCTGGAACCAGAAGAGCGCCGAGGCAACCTGTGCCACCAGCTGGGTAAAGGCGTCGGCGCGACCGACATGGGCCAGTTCATGCTGCAGCACGTGTCGCCGGCGGGCGGCAGTCCAGTCGGCGGCGTCGGCCGGCAAGACGATCCGGGGATGAACGATGCCCCAGGTCATCGGGAGGTCGATCTCGTCGCTGCACCCCGCGCGAACTCGACGTTTGATTCCCATCTCGCGACCGCACTGCTGTACGATCTCATCCAGCGAGGTATCGCTGACGGTCGAACGACCCACGCGATACAATGCGAATCGCCCGATAAGGTCCCGTGAAAGCACCACCACCGCACCGATTGCCCAGAGGAACACGATTGTGGCGGGCCAATCCGGTGACTTCGGCAGCGATGCCGGCTTGCTGGCAAACATCGCCGCACTCGACGCGGCAGCTGGCGCCGGGGCGTGTATCTCGCCTTGGTGCGGCAGCGCGAGCTGCAATGGCGGAGTTTCCGTGATTACCGCAATCGGCAGGCGGACGACGCGCCACGCCGGGAGCGTGGAGGACAGTCCGATCACCGCGGCACTCGAGCCGAGGGCCGCGGTCCAGACGAGGTGCCGGGTTGCCGCGGTGCGGTGGCGCATCAACCACGCGGCGAGTGACGCCAGGAGCAGCAGAACCGTCGCTTTCAGCGTGCTCGATGCCATGAGAAGAAAGAGGCCGTTCATCTTATCGCCCCTCGCGCTTGGCATCGCGGATGATCGCCGCGAGGCGTGTGACATCCTCTGCCGTCAACGGTGTATCGGACATCTCGAGCAAGGAGGCCGCTGCTTCCGATGCCGATCCGCCGAAGAACGTGTGCACCACATGCCGCAGCGCCGAGCGGCGCGCGGCACTGCGGCCCACGGTGGCGAAGTAGACGTACTTGAGCCCGTCGGCTTCGTGCCGGAGGTGTCCCTTCTCTTCAAGCAGCCCCAGCATCCCGCGGACGGACGAGTAGGTGGGTGGATCGGGGAGCGCCTCGCGGACCTCGGAGACCGAGGCACGGCCGAGGCGATGGATCACGTCCATGATCTGGCGCTCGCGCCGGCCGAGCTTGCTGGCGTCCTTGGGCTTGGTCATTGCATCCCGTCCAGGAGAAGTGCTAGTGCATTAGCATCTGCTAATACACTAGCACCTGGTCACGGGGCGGTCAAGGCCGGCCCGCACTCCACCGCCGGGCGCGCTGGGCGAGAGCTTGGTTACTTCACCACCGGCAGCACCAGTCGTGAAGCGCATGCTGCCGCGTGGTGCACGGAGTTCTTCGCCACGCGCCACGTCGTCTCGTCGTAGTTGTTACCGCCAGTGTTGAGGTTCCGGTCTACTCGCGGAAAGTTCGAGCTCGACACTTCGGCGCGCAGCCGATGCCCGGCTGGGAGATACCACGACGTGGCGTGCAGGTCCACGGGTACCTGATACACCTTCCCCGGCGTCATCATCGTCGGCTTGCCCCAGCTGTCGCGATAGCGCGCGCGCGTGATGCCGTCCTGAATATTCATCGACCGTCCATCAGGAAAGACATCGAGGAGCTTCACCGTGACATCAGTGTCTGGTGCGTCGGAACTTAGACAGACCGTGGCGCGCAGGTCGCCGGTGATCTCCAACCCTTCGGTGAGGACGCTGCTGCTGTACACCAGTACGTCGGGGCGCTGCTCGATGTCGGTGTTGTCGAACGAACCGCCAACATCCTTGGGATTTCCGGTGCAGCAGACCGAGCCGCCGCGAGCCGGCACCGGATTGGCCGGGTCGTAGCTGAAGGTGTCAACGCTCTCGACAGACGGCGCCACCAGGTCGAGACGTCCGTCGCCGGCGAGGGTATTCGCCCTCCCGCCGCTGTGCAGGTACCACGACGTCTCGCGCATTCCCCGCACCGGCCACGAATCGGACTTGTGCCATTCATTCTTGCCGATCACGTAGTACTGGATCCGCGGGAGCGAGTCGATCGCGTGCACATTGCCGCGAAGCCAGCGGTCGAACCAGGAGAGGTAGGTCTCCCAGTAGTGGAGCCGAGCGTCACCCACCGGGAGCGCGCCCACCATCGCCTGGCTCGACGCCCGCTCCGACACGCAATGGACCGTGGGAGAAATGATGGCGTACTGCCCATCCCGGGCGCGATCGTTGATCGCATTCTTCTGGAAGATCTCCCGCTCCTGCAGCGCCTCGCTCGCCATGTCGAACCACGACGACACATGCAGTGCCGGCACGCTGATCGTCGCCTTGTCGGTGAGGTAGCCGCGGGCATCCCACCATGGATCATCCGGCGAGCGCTGGAGGAAATTGCGCCAATCCCATGACGGCGACCCGACGCGATCGACCATGTCGATCAGCGGCAGCGTCTTGAGGATCTCGGCAAAATCGCCGCTCGGCTTGGCGCGAGCGCCCCTGTCGAGCGAGGCATAGATCGGCATCCAGCCAAAGTTGATCGA
>Ga0163162_10007975_pt1 | contig 10325 bp, 8 predicted proteins | sample S55metaG_FD_115310 | JGI IMG/M metagenome (GOLD analysis project Ga0163162, IMG submission 115310) | Switchgrass rhizosphere microbial communities from Kellogg Biological Station, Michigan, USA - S5-5 metaG | ecosystem: Host-associated > Plants > Roots > Rhizosphere > Soil | place: USA: Michigan...
AACCTGGCGGCATTCTGGTGCGCGAATGTCAGCGCCTCTTCCATGAAATAGTTCGTGGCCTTGATGCGATCTTCGAACGTCGCATACGCATAGGCCTCGCTGAGGAGGGCAAAGCGGTTGCGCATGCCGACGTAGTTGTTGTGGAAACGTGCGACGTGTTCAAAGGTGGCCCAAGCACGCGTGACACCAGGCTGCACCGCCGCTCCCACGACCTCGGGCGTAGGAGTCGCGGCGGCGGCGCCGCCGCCCCCTGCCCCTGCCCGGCCCTGCGCGCCCCCGGCTCCCGCCGGCGCTCCACCGGGACCAGCCGGCGCTCCGCCGCGTCCGCCGCGGCCTCCCGGATTGCTCAGGTTCCCGTAGTAGAACGTGTCCCACCCGTGTTTCGCTTTGACGTTCTTCGTGACGAACGGAAACCACTCGTCCTTCATCAGACCGACGATCGCCTCGCTCGTGTCCGGGTTAAGAGGCGGCGAGTAGGTCAAGTAGTAGCCGTGTTTCGACCCATCAGACGTGTGGAGGTCGAATCCGACATGCGGGTCGTAGTCCATCCAGAGTTTCACGAATGCGCGGCCCTCCGGCGTCTCGAGCTTCATGAAGTCGCGGTTGATGTTGAGGCCCTGCGCGTTCGCGCGCGTGCCCATCCCGTTGATCGGGCCGTTCTGCGTTCCCCGGTTCGTCAGCGAGAACTTCTCGTTGCCGTCGGCGTTGAAGATCGGGGTGATGAGGAAGACCGTCGATTGCAGCCAGTCGTTGTGCTTGCCCATGGCGAGTTCGCGCAGCAGGTTCTGCGCGGCTTCCTTGCCCTCCACCTCGCCGGCGTGGATGTTGCCCTGGATGTGCACGCGCAGCTTGCCCGTGGCCCGAACGGCCGCCGGGCTGATGTCCTTCAGGCCCGTGCCGACGACGGCCATGGGCATCGGCCGGTTCTCGCTCGTCATGCCGTAGGTCGTGTAGTGCACGACGGAGGGGGCCGCGTCGGCGACCGCTTTCATGAACTTGACGACGTCCTCGTAGGTCGACGTGGACTTGAAGTCCGATGACTCGGCCGTTGTTTTGAGCGCGGCGAGCGGCGAGGCCTTCTGTGCCTGGCCTCCGGCGACGGTCAGGGCGGCGGCTGCGGTCAGGACAACGGCGAACTTTCTGGACATGTCGAACTCCTCGGGGTGGATCATACCCGCCTTCGCGTCCGCCGTAGCGTCCGCCTTCGCGCCGGAAGGCGCTACGGCGGACGCGAAGGCGGACGCTACGGCGGGCGGGGCCTTGACTTCCGCGCCGCGTGGACGCATCTTGTCGATCACGCTTGGCTTTAACCGCCTCTATTCCGAACGACCACTCGCTCCGCGGCCAACACGTCGCCCTTGTCGGCAAATTGAGCGTCCTGTCGAAGCGCGACGTCCGGGCGCTCGTCGAGCGGCTCGGCGGCACATTTTCGACCGACTTGACGCCCCGGACGGCCGTCGTCATTGCGGGCGCCGACCCGGTTGAGTTGCCGGCGCACGTTCGCGTCGTGTTGTCCGAGGGCGACCTGTGCCGCGAGGCCGGTCTGCCGGATATCGAAACCCTCAAGGCCCAGTACTACTCGGCCCGGGATTTGAGAGGAATGTACCCGGTTCTCCGCGAGGACCACCTGCGGTATCTCGAGAAATGGTGGCTCGTTCATCCAGTCGCCGGCCGGTATCCGTTCGCGGATCTGCACGTCATCAAGCAGACGGTGGCCGAGCTCGACCGTGGGGCGTCGCTCAATGCCATCCTTCGGACCCTGGCCGCCGAGCAGAAGGGGCAGCTGGTCCTCGATTTTCAGCCGCAGCACTCGGAGAAGGCCCCGGCGCGGGTCGTCTCGCTGCCGGCGCCCGCCGCGGCCGAGGCGACCCTCTTTCCCGCCGTTCGGTCGCAGCAGTTGGCCAATGCCAACTACGCGCTGGCCGCAAAGTACTTCCTCGAGGGCGCGGAACTGGACGACGGCGACACACGCGACCTCGAGGCGGCCTCATCGTCCTACCGGCGGGCGCTGCTCTTCGATCCGCAGCTCGTGCCGGCGCTCGTGAACCTGGCGAACATCCATTACGAGCGGGACCAACTGGTCGAGGCCGAGGCAATCTACGAAAAGGCCCTGCGCATCGACGCGGAGTGCTTCGAGGCTTGTTTCAACCTCGGCAACATCCACCACGACCTGGCGCGCTACGTCGAGGCAGTCGGCTCCTACCGCGAGGCGCTCACGATCAACCCGCAGTATCCCGAAGCCCACTTCTATTTGGCCGTGACACTCGAGAAACTCGGGCGGTCCGCCGAGGCGAAGGCCCACTGGCGGCAGTACCGGGAACTGGCGCCAGACGGCGAGTTCGTAGAACTGGCGAAAGAGTTCTCGGACTGAGACAGGTACGACGGGTACGACAGATACGTCAGGTACGACAGGTACGACGGGTACGTCAGGTACGACAGGTACGTCAGGTACGACGGGTACGGCGGCGCTGAGTCTGTTGGCGGCGCGCCTCGCGGTCGCGTTCGCGGCATTCGGCCCGGTAGCGCACTTGGCTCCGTTTGAGGCTGATTATCGCGGCCGTGCAGCGGCGCGCGAGCTGAAACGCCTCGCGGCACCTGGATTCCGGGAAGTATTGAACCTTGATGCCGTCATGGAGGCGACGTTCCGTTTCCGCGACCGAACCCACGGCATAGTCGAGAAATCTTGCGAAGTCTCCAGGCGAAAACCGCATGAAGCCCTCTGCCACGTCAGAACTCGGCCGGTTGGCCGCATCGAGGATCTGTCCGCGGTAGCGGAGGTCGTGCCTCGCCTCCGGGCTTCCAAGGACGATTCGGTGGATCTCATCCTTAAAGGCCTCGGTCAGTTTCCAAGTATCCAGGTCTTGGTAGCGGCGTATAACCACGCCGGTAAGACGGTGCACAGGTCATGCCGCAAGGAATCAGCCTGAAATTACGAACTGCTTGCAAAGATTGCAGAATCTTCACTCTGCCGGAATCTCAGGGACGGCAATACCTGCGTACCCAGCACATCGTACCTGCCGTACCACGTACCTGCCGTACCACGTACCTGCCGTACCACGTACCTGACGTACCACGTACCTGTCGTACCTCTGGATTCACTCTTTGATGAGCTTCAGTCCGAAGGCTTTCTCGATCTGTTCCAGATCATGCCGCTCGTGAGGATCGGCGAGCGTGAGCGCATGGCCGGTGGCGCCGCTCCGGCCCGTGCGGCCGACTCGGTGCACGTAGGTGTCGAGCCCGCGCGGCACTTCGAAGTTGACGATCAGTTCAACAGCGTCGATGTCGAGCCCGCGCGCGGCGACGTCGGTCGCGACCAGCACCTTCGTTCGGCCCGCCCGGAATCCTTCGATGGCCGCCGTCCGATCTTCCTGCGAACGATCCGCGTGAACCGCGACGGCGTACAGGCCCATGTTCCGGAGTTGGCGCGCGAGGCGATCGCACCCGATCTTCGTGTTCACGAAGACGATCGTCGGCCCGGTGATCCGGCGCAGGTGCCGGGCCAGGTAATTGATCTTCTCGCGCGACGGCAGAATCCGCCCCTCGTGCGTGATGTTCTCGGCCGGCCCGCGCCGCGATCCCACCTGCACGAACACGGTGTTGGGCGCCAGCGCGTCAGCGAAGCGCATTACTTCCTCGGGCATCGTCGCCGAGAAGAGCATCGTTTGGCGCACCGCAGTCGGCGGCAGTGCCTCGGCGATTTTGCGGACGTCGGGCCAGAAGCCCATGTCCATCATCCGGTCGGCTTCGTCGAGGACGAACACCTCGAGCTTCGTGAAGTTGGGAACGTTGCTCCGCATGTGATCGAGCAGCCGGCCCGGCGTGGCGACGACGATGTCGACGCCGGCCTTGAGGGCGCGCTCCTGCGGTTCCATCGGGACGCCGCCGTAGACCGGCGCACTCGAGACCGGTGCGTGGTACGCGAAGCCCTGGATTTCGTCGTCGATCTGCGTGGCCAGTTCGCGCGTCGGCGCGAGAATCAGCGCGCGCGTTGAGCCGCGCTTGTTCGGGCCCTCGCGTAACAGCCGGCTCAGAATCGGCAGCACGTACGCGGCCGTCTTGCCGGTGCCGGTTTCGGCGCAGCCGATGACGTCGCGGCCGGTGAGGGCGTAGGGCAGCACTGCGCTCTGGATCGGCGTCGTCTGCACGAAGCCGCGCTGGTCGAGCGCGTCGAGCAGCGACGGCTCGAAGATCAGCTTGGCGAACGGCACGGGCGCCGGGTCGAAGGGCGCGGATTCGCGCGTGGCGCTAGGCGCCAGTCTGGGTGCGGCGTGGCTTGGCTTGTGGTGTGAACCGCCGCCGCCACCGCCACCGCGCCGCCGGCGCGGCCGAGGAGAATCTGCGTGTGAGGTCAAAACGCCTGGGGAGCTAACGAGCGCGGAACGTGATGATCCCGCGGACTGGGTCGTACGGCGAAACGCCGACGGTCACCCGATCCCCCGGTACCACTTTGATGCGGAAGCGGCGCATCCGGCCGCTCAATTGCGCGAGCACTTCCATGCCCGAATCGACTTGCACGCGATAGAGGCCGCCGCTGTGGACGGCGACTACGGTGCCCTGAACATCAATGAGGTCGTCCTTGCTCAAATCGGCTGTCCTTTCAAGCTCACAAGTATGACATAGCCTGGCAGATCGGACCGAACTGCGGTAGCTCGGACCGAAACTACTGCCGTAGCTCGGACCGAACTGCGGTCCGAGCTACAGGCTTCTGACGGCCTCTTCGACCCGCTTGGTCAGGGCCTCGTAGTCCTCTCCCTCGAGGGTGAGCGGCGCTCCAAAGGCCACGCGCACCGGCCCGCGCTTGGGCCATTTCATCTTCATGTGCAGCACCTTCTCGAGGCCCTCGAGACGGACGGGCACGACGGGGAGGCCGAGGCGGGCCGCGATCATCCCGACGCCCGGCCGGAAGGGGAGGATTTCCCCCTGTTGGGTGCGCTTGCCTTCCGGGAAGATGAGGATCGAGTAGCCGTCTCGCGCGATCTCACCGATGTACCGCAGCGTCTGCCGCGCGCCGGCCTCCCGCTGGGGCAGCGGGAACGTGTTGAAGAAGCACGCGGAGAGGTAGTAATTCAGGCTGTTGGTGAACCACGCCTTCCAGCCGTATTCGCGCCGGTTGAAGTGCGCTTTGAAGAACTCCTTTGCCATGGCGATGGCAATCCGGTAGCGCCAGCGCCGTGGCAGCGCGATAAGGATCGCCGGCCCGTCCATGTGGCTCTGATGGTTCGACGCGAACACCACCGGGCCTTTGAGAGCGGCCAGATGTTCGAGGCCCTCGACGCGCATCTTCATGAACGGATAACCGAGCGGCAGAATCCACGTCGGCAAACTCAGTCGCCGCGCAAGCCACGTGATGCGCCAGCGATTCCAGGCGGGGAAGTCGATCGGACCCTCCTTCGCCGAAGCCGCCGGCTTCGGCAGGGCTTCGCCCGCTGTACCTGTCGTACCTGACGTACCCGTCGTACCTGTCGTACCGACGATGGTTTTGATGTCGCCAATCGTCTTCGCCTCGGCCATGACGCTCTCGTCGAGCGTGATCCTGAACGCTTCTTCGAGCGCCATCATCAGCTCGACGCGGTCCAGCGAGGAGAGGCCAAGCTCGTCGAGCGTCGTCGCGGCTGTCATGTCGCGCCCGGCCACGAATCTCCCGACGACGCCTTCGACGGTGGCGGCCGCGGAGCCGGCGGTCGCGGGCGCGTCCTTCTGCTCGCCGCTCGCCCATGCCTGCAGTTGATGGCGCTTCAGCTTCTCGGTGCCCGCGGTGCGCGGCAGGGCAGCGCCAGGCCAGGTTGATGTGCTCCAGACGCGCTGGTGATCCTCGAGCGTGGCATTCGCCGCCCGCACGATGGCCTGCACATCCGCACCCGCATCGACGACGAGCACGGCGTGCACGCGCTCCTCGCCCTCGACTCGCAGGCCGATGACGCCGGCGTCCTTCACGCCAGGCTGAGCGAGCAAGGCGCGCTCGACGTCCTCGGGGAACACTTTCATTCCCTGCGGCGTCGCGATCATTTCCTTCTTGCGGCCCTTGATCACGAGCCGGCCGTTGGCATCCTGCTCGCCGATGTCACCGGTGTGGAACCAGCCGTCCTTCGTCACGGCGGTGGCCGCTCCGTCACTCGCTCCCGCGTTGTAGTAGCCACCGGAGACGTTTTCGCCGCGCACGAGGATCTCGCCGTCCTCGGCGATCTTCACTTCGACGCCGCCAATCGGCGTGCCCACCGATCCGCGCGACGCGCGGAACGGGTGGTTGAGCGTCACGATGGGCGCCGTTTCCGTCAGGCCGTAGCCTTGGACGATGAGAAATCCCAGCTTGCGCCAGAACGCCTCGAGCCCGGGGTCGAGCGGCGCGGCGCCGCAGATGACGCACCAGAACTTCCAGCCGAACAGCCGGTGCGCGCGGCGGTAGTGCCACCAGCGCCACAGAAAGTGCCGTCCCGCGAGCGTGTCCGGCCCGGCCGTTTCCGGAAGTACTCGCTCGACGTGTTCGCGCAGCACGTCGAGCACCTTCGGCACGCAGACGAGTACAGAGACGCGCCGTGACTTGATCTGCCGCAGGATCTCCGTCGGGCTGTACCCGTGCGAGAACACGACCGTCCCCGAGAGCATCGGCGGGATGAACGTCGCCATCGACTGGCCGAACATGTGGCTCAGTGGCAGGAGATTCAGGAAGCGAATCGGATGGAATGGCCGCTCGTACCGCCGGTACTTCGCGATCTCTTTCTCGATCGGCACGATATTGGCGAGGACGTTCTTGTGCGTGATCGTCACGCCCTTCGGGTCGGCCGTGGCGCCGGAGGTGAAGATGATCTGCACTAACGACGAAGACTTCGGTGCGGCGTGCGACGTGCGAGGTGCGGTGTGCCCTGTGCGTGGTGCCGAATGCTCGGTGCCAGGTGCGGCAGAGGCGGCCTCCGCCAGACGCCAAACGGGTGCAGTGGTTCCTTGAGGCGCTTCCACCTCCGCGCCGATCAAGATTGCTTTTGCCTGGACGATGCTCGCGATGCGCACCAGCAGGTCAGCCGATGCGCGATAGTCGACCGGGACGATAACCACCTGGCCGAGCAGGCAGCCCCAGAAGGCGATGACCCACTCGGTCCGGTTCTCGGACCAGATGACGACCTTGTCTCCGGGCGCTATTCCTTCGGCGGCGAGCCGCGCCGCGAATCGGCGGGCGGCCTCGGCCACCTCGCGATAGCTCGTCTCCCTCACCCGATAGCCGTCGTCATGGACGATGAACGGTTCGTCGACGGCTGAGAAATCCTCGAAGAAATCGAGGAGGGTGTCACGAGACATGTGCAGTCATAATATAGGCCTATGAAGAAACTGATTCTGCTCGCGATCGCGCTAGCCTTGTCGACGCCAATCCTGGCCCAACAGCCGACCGGCGCCGGACGCGCCGGCGGCGGCGCGCAACAGCCCGCACCCATCGATGTGCCATGGAACACGAGCATCCCACCAGGCACGGCGGACCACGCAACGCGCAAGCTCAAGGAATCACCTCGTCACGGTGAATGGGTGGACATCAAGCTCAAGGACGGGACGTCCTTGAATTCCTGGGTCGTCTATCCCGAGCGCAAGGACAAGTCCGGTGTGGTCCTGGTCATCCATGACATCAACGGAATGCGTGACCTTCCACGCGCCGTCGGCGACCAGTTGGCCCAGGAGGGCTTCATTGCCATCGTCCCTGACTTCCTGTCGGGCAAGGGGCCGAACGGCGGCGGCAGCGATTCACTTGGTAACCAGGTCGGGCAAACGATTCGTACGCTGACAGAGGCGGACGTCGATGCGCGACTCGACGCCGCGATGGAGTACGGCAAGAAGATTCCTGCGTCGAACGGCAAGACGGGCGTCATCGGGTTCTGTTGGGGCGGCGCGCGCAGCTTCGGCTACGCGGTGGCCCAGCCGGGCCTGAATGCCGCCGTCGTGTACTACGGCGAACTTCCGGGGTCCACCGCGGACGCCGCACCCGAGGCCGACGCCGCGAAGGTCAAGGCGCCTGTTCTGGGTCTGTATGCCGGGAATGACGCCCGAATCGGCGCCACGTTGCCGCCGACGATCGCCGTGATGAAGAAGCTGGGCAAAAGCTACGAGACGCACACATTCGAGGGGGCCGGACACGGGTTCATGGGTGCCCAGGCCGGCTCGGGCGGTGCGAATTTGAAAGCCGCGACCGAATCATGGCCGCTCGTCGTCGCGTTCTTCAACAAGAACCTGAAGTAGCCGGTCGGCGTGGCCGGAGCGTTATTCGTTCCGGCCGCGCTGCGCCATCGACAGCTTGCCCCAGAACAGCTGCAGCGGCAGGTGCAGGCGCGAGCCCCAGGCGGCTTCGCGGTGTTCCTCGTGCGGGAACGCGAAGTGGATGAAGTCCTGTCCGTAGCGATAGCCGCGGCTTTGCAGCGCGATTGCCATCGCCAGCGTCGTCTCGAAGTTGTCGCCGGGCCAGCCGCTGTCCAGGTAGAACTTGCTCGACCCCTTCGGCTCGCTGAGGACGCGGTCCACGAGATCGTCGCGGTGTGAAAACGTGCTCGACATGCACGCCGCCGCGCCGAACACCTCAGGCCATTGCCAGGCCATGTAGAACGACACGACGCCGCCAAGCGATGAGCCCATGACGCCCGTTTCTTTGGGCCCGCCGATCAGCCGGAGGCGTTCGCCGGCTTTCGGAACGATCTCTTCGACCACCGACCGGCCATAGGCTTCGTAGCCCGGCCTCGTGTATTCGGCCATCCGGTCACCGGAGTAGATGCCGATGACGACGACCTTGTCGATGACGTTCATGCCGTTGAGCAGTTCCAGGGATCCGCCCACGCCCCAGTCCTGGCCGCCGAATGCTTCGTCGGGAAAGAACAGGTTCTTGCCGTCCTGCATGAAGAGCACCGGGTACTTCTTCAGCGTGTTTTCGTGGTACCCCGGCGGCACGTAGGCACGCAGCGCGTGCTTGCGGCCGAGGATCGCCGAGTCGAGTTCGATCAGCGGCGAAAACGTTCCGGAGTCCGAGCCCGAAAAGAACGGGTAGACGTCCCGCGCTCCTGGATAGGTCATCAAGACGAGCCCATTCGCCCCGACGGCCCATCGCACGTCGTTGGCGGTCTTCAGGCACGGTTTGAAATACAGGAACGGCCGTTTGGTTTCCAGACGGAACGTGTAACACGTGCCGTTCTCCGACACTTCGACAGCTTCGAGGTCCCGGTTCCAGTCGGCGCCGGTTCTGAGAACGATGCGGCCGTCGGTCACCGGGTAGCGAACGCGCAAGTCGCGGGCCAAGGCGGTCCCGGTCTTGTACAGCTCTTCCGGTTTCATCTAATGCTGATGCCTGCGGACAGCAGCGTCAGTCTCCGCCGCCCTCGACCCGGAAAGATCTCGGTCGAGACCTGCGGAGTGGTGTAGTAGAACCGGATGTCGAACGTGAATGCGACGTGCGACGAGAAAAACCAGCGCGCGCCGCCGCCGAAATTGAACGTAATCGCAGACGGCGGCGCCGGACGAGGTGATCCGTCGTCCATGTATGACCACATCTGCATGGGCCCGTAGCCGCCGGTCAGGTAGCTCCACCCGTTCCGCTGGCCGAAGTTCAGCGAAGCATTGCCCGAGAAGCTGGTCAGCCGCGTTGCGGTCTTGATATCCGCCGCCGCGCCTGTGGTGTCGGTCGTGGTGTGACGGCCTCGTCCCATCACGAAGTCGCCGCCGAAGCCGATCGCGAGGCCCGGGCCACGCTTCACGTACACGTTGGCTGCCAGCTCGAAGCCGCGTACCTTCGATGGGAGGTTGGTGGCCGTGATGTGCAAGTCGTTCGCGGTCGTCACATCGCCGACCGAGGTCATGAACCCGCGCGCGTCGAAAGCGAAAAGCGGCAGCGGCTTGGGCACCTGCGCCGGCACTTGCGTAGCCGCCTGAGCCAGCGCCAGGGCCGGCACCGACACGGTCCACGCGAGCGCCGCTGCGGCGACGGTCAACCTCATGGACCCCAAGAGTACCATTGGCGTCGTATCATGCGCTGTGACCTCACTCGTTTCACTGCAGAGCATTCAGCAGGCCGCCGACCGCATCCGCACCATCGCGCGCCGGACGCCGGTCATCGACGTCTCCGATCTAGCCGGCCGCCCGTTGTGGCTCAAGTGCGAGCCGCAGCAGCCCGGGGGAGCGTTCAAGATCCGCGGCGCCACGAACATGTTGATGCGGCTGACGCCAGACCAGCTCAAGCGCGGCGTGATCACGTTTTCATCAGGCAATCACGGACAGGCAGTGGCGCTCGCCGCGATGCGGCTCGGCGCGCCGGCCGTCGTCGTGGCGCCGACCACCGCTCCCGCGATCAAGGTAGCCGGGATGAA
>Ga0163162_10007976_pt1 | contig 10325 bp, 9 predicted proteins | sample S55metaG_FD_115310 | JGI IMG/M metagenome (GOLD analysis project Ga0163162, IMG submission 115310) | Switchgrass rhizosphere microbial communities from Kellogg Biological Station, Michigan, USA - S5-5 metaG | ecosystem: Host-associated > Plants > Roots > Rhizosphere > Soil | place: USA: Michigan...
CCTATCGGGCCAACGAGAATGCCTTATTCTATAATATACCCCAAACAGCCTATTCCAGGACGTTGGCCGGCTATCCCGTGGATGTGTCGATGACCAATCCGAACGATTCGGTGATCATGCTGAACGGCACGGCGGGAAGAACGCAGGGGCCGGCAATTATTTTAAAGGTGATGGCAGGGGATACGATAGACATCGGGGCCAAGTCGTTCTACACGAGCCTCTCCGGGACGGGCACAAATCCATCCATAACGGATGTGCTGGCCGCTCTGGCGGGTGGCGTTGTGGGGATTACGGGCGGTGCCAAGGGCGCGGTGGGTGAACTGAATACAACTTCCAGTCCTTTGTACGGAGCGTTGAATTCCTTTATTACAAATAAGGATGGTACAGTGGCGGGCAAGCCGCGGGCATACCTGAACTGGATGCTGATGGACAATCAGTATCAATATGATGCAGTAAAGAGCGGTGCGTCGGCGGTGGGTAATACGACTGCCGGTACCTTGAGCACATTGGGGCAAACGGGTATAGTTGCAGCTAAGAGCGGATTTTTGTATGTTTGGGTGAGTAATGAGACGCAAGGATGGCCTGTGTACTTTGATAACCTGAGCGTACAGGTGCGTTCAGGGGCGATGTTGGAGGAGACGCATTATTACCCTTTTGGGCTGACGATGGCGGGGATCAGTGATAAGGCGTTGAAGAATATTGCGGAGAATAAGTACAGGTATGGAGGAAAAGAGCTGCAGAATAAGGAGTTCGCTGATGGCTCCGGGTTGGAGGAATATGATTTCGGTGCGAGGATGCTGGACCCTCAGTTAGGCATTTGGCGTAGCATAGATCCGCTGGCGGACAAGAACAGGAAGTGGAGTCCATATGTTTATGGCAATGATAACCCGATCCGGAATATTGACCCGGATGGAATGGAATCACACGGCAACGACGCGGGTAGGCAATTGGCGAAACCGGGAATGGAGGACATAAAAGAAGATCACCAGAGGCAAGCCGATGGCCTGGCGAGTGGTGGCAGAAATGGAAATTCTGATTTTATCGGGCCTACGGTAAATAAAGCAGATGGTGAAAACGGAAATGGAGGAGATAAAAATTCAGATGGCGAAGGAAGAAGAGGAAGAAGACCTGATAATAAAAATAAAGTCGACAGAAAAACACGTGAGACGAGAAATTGGCGCGAAAGAAATATTCGACGGTTTATTGATGGTTCTTTCTTCGATGAAAGAGGAAAAGAGATATTTGGAATGTGGTTAAACGGAAGTGGTGAAACGGCTAATTTATCTGGGGACAACTGGACGAAATATATGTCGAGTAATGACCTTCTTACAGAACAAGTTCTCGCGATCTTAAAAATTGACGCTTCCCAAAGAGCAGAGTCCGGGTTTTTATATGTTACAACTCATGCGGAAATTGAAAATGGGTATTTCTCCGGCTACGAAATGTTGCATGGAACAGATAAGCGTAAAGGGGACTTTCAAATATGGGGAGATGCAATTTATAGTGAGAGCCAAGTTACATACAATTTGACACTTAGGTGGAATGACACTATTGATCCAAATTCTAAGTATGAAGGCGATGTGTTTTCCTCTGCTGTATTCCATACATTATTTAATCCGAAAGACTATGATATTCATATTACCTGGAACGAAAAATATGTCATTAAGTTAATCACCAAATAGAGGAAATGAAAAAAGCCATGTTTTTATTAAGAACTATTGTAATAGGGGTCTTTTTGAGTTGTGGCAACAGACATCCAGACTGGAATGGTGGAATTATCAAAGAGTTCGGGGTGTACCATGTTTCCAATAAAAACTATACTATAGAAGTTTATAGTCGCGACGGGATTCTAAATTTTTTTGTAAAAAATTTAAGCGGAAAACGAATGATTGCGGGCCCATCATACGGAGCCAGTACATATCAAAATTGGACGATGTATTTTGACAAGAATAATGATTTGTGGCTTGAAAGTTCAGATATCGGCATCTACCTTTGGAAATATGTTGGCCCAGACGAATACAAAGAAATTGATGTGGAAAAGGAAACACAATACTTGCAGCAAATGCCGAAAGAATTTAAAAAATAGTAAAAAGGGGCGTACTCCTTTATTAGAGGCAGTAAATGAAAATCCAGGTTAGCCCATAAGTTTCCTGGGAGAGGTTATTATAAACTGAATACTTGTGGACACCTCCATCCGGCTTATTACCTCGTGTTATCAAGTATCACAGCTTATGGTCTGTCAATATTGTATGGGTGTTTTGCCGGAAAGCGGGAAGACAAAGGAATGGTGCGTAAAAGATCCACTACAGGCATTGCAGGAAATACCAGCAATCATTTTACTCTTATAGAGCGTACGCAATTGAGATCGCCATCAACTCGAGGTGAGCGAATAAACTCTTCAACCACAGGTGCATCATAATGCGAAATCGATTGTTTAGTCATATAGAGCATTAGCTTCCTTCTCCATAAGGACTTGTGACAATCAATTCTTGGAACAGAATACGATAACACTAAGTTTTATCCTGATAAAGGGTATCCCTCCGGCCAAGTACACCTTGATTTTCTTAAAAAAAAGCAAGGGAAAAGATGTCGTTGAAGCCCATCCACAAGTCTTCATTTAGCACATTCACGCCCAGTAAACCCATTTTTACCTCAATTACCCGGAATAGTGTTTTCATCATTCTATAGGCAATCCCGGGAAACCCTCTTCGCGGAACTTCCTCATCAGTGCCAGCATATTTTCTCCAAAGTCACTGCCTTTGCTGCATAGCTCCAGTGTACGGTAATCTTCATAGCAACCCAGGTTGACTTCCATGTACTCCATTAAATGGCTGGCAATCTCTTCCCGCGTGGCCGGCCGGCCCGCGTGTATATTGATGATAGCGCCCATGCTTTCCAGCACGCGGACGAATTCAACAAAATCATCAGGGCTGCCAGTAAAGGTGTATTTACGCCTGATACCGTTGTTGTCTTGCTTTTCCATGGTGGTCGGTTTGATAAAGCGAATAGCCGCAATAATAATACAAAAATGAAATTACGGCAAGCTGCTGTAAAAAAAGATACGATTTCGTATCTATTCGCTGTAGGATTAGCAGCAGGATCATTTTATTTTTTTTTGCGAATAATTCAATTTACCTAATTTTGCTACTCACTTCCTTGCAACATCCAAAAATTATTAGTTCCGCAGTACGCCTTCTTCTTTAACGGATACTAAGCAGCAGAAATTCTCATCACAAAACGAGCTATCAGGGAGCTTGTTCTTCTTCACACTGATGCAATAATTGATTGCAACATGCGACTCCGCAGCATGCGGAAATTTTATTGATCCATAAAAAGCTCCCGTAAAACAAAAAGTATGAGAAAACTAGCAAGTATTCAATTGATCAGATCATTGGAGGCGATCGATGGCGCCGATGCCATCGAAAAGGCAACGGTGCTGGGCTGGCAATTGGTTGTAAAGAAGGGTGAATTCCAGGTCGGGGATTTGTGTGTTTACTGTGAGATCGACAGTTTGATGCCCGAAAGACCCGAATTTGAATTTCTTAGGCCCCGTGGAATGAGAATCAAAACAATAAGATTGCGCGGACAGGTGTCTCAAGGGATTTGCTTCCCGCTTTCCATCTTACCTGACGGCGCCGCTTTGGAGGAAGACACCGACTGTACAGATATCCTGGGCATTTCAAAATATGAACCACCGATCCCTGCTTGTTTAAGCGGGATTGCAAAGGGGAAGTTCCCTTCCTTTATTCCCAAAACAGACGAAACAAGAGTTCAGGTGCTGCAACAGCTGTTGAGCAAATACAAAGGAGAGAAATGTTATATCTCTGAGAAATTAGATGGAAGTTCCGCAACCTTCTATATCAACAATAACGAATTTGGAGTTTGCAGCCGGAATCTGGAATTGTTGGAAGATGATGCAAACAGCTTTTGGAAAGTGGCCAGGCAGTTGGATATAGAAAATAAGCTGCGAGCACTGAATGGAAACTATGCTTTTCAAGGCGAGCTTGTCGGGGAAGGTATCCAGGGGAATAAGTTGCGGCTAAAGGGACAAACGGCTCATTTTTTCAATGTATTTGACATCGATCGTTTCGAATATCTTTCACTGGATCGATTTATCCAGCTATGCATGCAGTTGCAGTTACCTACGGTACCCATTATAAAGACGGATTACGAGCTCGATGATAATATTGATACGATCGTGCATATGGCAACGATCCGCAGCACTCTCCGGCCGGATACCTGGGCCGAAGGTATTGTGATCCGCCCATTGACCGAGAAGATAGATATGCTGTTATCCAGGGAGAACTTCAACAATGGCCGGGTGACATTCAAGGCAATCAATCCGGAATTCCTTTTGAAATACGGTGAATAGAATCAAAGCATTTTCTCATGAGCCGTTATGTTTTTAATTAAAAACATAACAGTACTGAAAGTTAGAAAAAAGGAATCGATTGGTTAGAGACGAATTTCATTTCTATATTTAAAGCTATAGCTTTAAATTAATGTCAATAAAATAAAGGTATATCTTTAAATTGAGAGAAGATTTTAAAGGCAAATCATGAAATCAAGAAATAACGCACTTATAAACAAACAGTTGGATAACAAACTACAGGCTTTCCAACCTCCATTTCTAATCTTTGCTATAAAAATTATACAATTGCAGTAAAACTGGTTTATTTTATATAATCACAAGTATAATTTATATATAGACAAATTAATATTTAATAAACTTTTCTAACTTATATGCTCGGTAAAACCGTTGTGGCTGAATTTAATTTTATACATTCTTCTATTTTTGCAATAAAAGTTATATTACATATCCTGGGGGCCATAAAATTTTTGCTCTTTCAGCTTCATCCGAGATCGGGTTGCTGGAAATAGTTTCCAAATGATTATACCTGAAAGAATTGACATAGAACTTGCTGACAAGGAGGGTAAAGCCAATCCAATTGAAAATGTATTATTGGGTCTCAAAATTTTTGCCCCTGAAGGTTCATGGCATAACTATTCAGCTTTTAAGAGCAACGCCTTAGGGCAAATAACACTGACTCAACAAAACATAATTGAAAATACCGAGCTGAAATGGGAGGAAAATTTTTTATCCGGCACCACGACAAAATTCGAGTTATATGTGTGGAACGGACAGGACATAACTGATACTATTAAGGCAACTCAGCAGTTACTTGAATTTTACAAAGACGAGAATATTATCAGAGAATATTTGAAAGAACAAAGAGTATTGGAAGTGAACATTCCGGTCGCAATAGAGATAATAAAAAATAAGGCCATCGAGGACAAGGCATTTTACACGTGCATTGAAAATTCTGTCAATAGTTCCATCCATGCCGATCCAATCAAGATAACAGGTGTTTGGAAAGATAGCCTCCCAAAGACATATCGATTTATTATTCAGGAAATAAAAAGGGAAAAGTAGTTCAAGTTGTTGGGTTATTGTCTGTTTCTGCAAAAGAAGATGAAACCAGGCTTTATTTCGGAATCATATATTTGCACCAGGAATCAGTAATCTAATGAAAAAATTTAAACGGTCTTTACCTTTTCTCCTATGGTTTATCATCATAACCAAGCTAGCCTATAGTGGGCTACTTATTTCAATAGACGAAAAAAACTGGCTGGTCAACCTATGTCAGCTATTAGCTTTATTGTTAATCATTGTTCAGTCTTATTTTCTTATTGAAATGCTAGTCAAAAAGAAGGTCAATTTAGAGGTGTTGGATAGAATTCAACACCGGAAATCCATTAAGCACAAAAGGGTCTTCTTTCTGGCCAGACTCGAGGATCAACAAGAACGTATTCTTAGTATAGCCACCTCAAATTCGGAATTTAGAAGCGCGATGCCCATTAAGGGATATTACACGTTCTTTAATAAGAAGCTAAAGGTCATTGACCCGTATGTAGTTAGATATCGGCTGCTTCTACTTATTCTAGGTATCATGATTATTAGCCTGTCCCCATTTATAGGGCATTTTCTTCCAAAAAACTGCGAATAGCTACCTTGGTGGATGAATAGTTTCCGGCGAGCAGGTGCCTCGAAGACCCAATACAAAAAAAGCTCGTTGGGTGCTTTTCTGCGAAGCTACCGATCCATTGCTTCGACCATTAAGATGTGGGAGCAATAATCCTCAGTCATAGCTACTCAATATACAAAATAATGGTCTTTTATCCATTCTAAAATGCCCCTAAAACACCCCCAACCCCTCCCCCGGAAACCTCAACTTATATTTCTCCCGCTTCTCCTTCAGCTCGGCCTTCCCCACGCTATATCCCCTCGACGTATCCAGCCAGTGCTTTACCACATTCGGGTCCGTAAAGTTCACCATCATCGCGCTGTTATCGAATACACCCAGTATATTATCCCGCACCCAATACAACCTGGACCCATCCCGGCTGAAGCCATACCGGTCGTTGGCCGTCAGTCCGAAAGAGGCGCGGATCTGCAACTGCTTATTCAAAAGATACAGGTACTGGGCGGTGGATCCCGCAGCATTCTTCGCCAGCACCAGCGTGCATTCACTGGGTGCATTATAAACGGCGCTTTCGATCCCCTCCGGGCAAACGAAGGAGCCCAGCACCGCTCCGGAAAAATCCCTTGACCACAAGGTGTCGGGATGGCTGACAGTATCCGGGCCATGGGTAACGGATCGCATAACAAGGGACTTTGTAGAAAAATTGCGGCCTACCAGCTTCCCGGGAGATGACCATTTGCGGCCATTGGAAAGATCGATGATACAGGTCGTATCCTTTGCGCCTACGCCGATTGCATAGGTCTCGTCACCGTTGGCATAAGCATAGTTAATAAGGGGGCCTGCAGGAAATGAATCTTGCCGGAAGGGATGGTCCCTCCTCCGATGCAGATACCCATTGTCGAAATAGATCAGCGATCCTTTCTCCGTAAAGTCGGTGAAGTTTCCCTGGCCCGGCAGATCGTATTTCAGCTGCCCGCGCTCGTCGAAAATATGCACAACAGGCATAGATCCCTTGTATTCCAGGGTCATGAATTCCGTTCCCTGCTTTGAAATGCCCACGGTGCTGGCAGAGGGATGGTCCGCTAATATTTTCGATGAAGGCGAGACCACCTGTACGTGGGATGCCAATCTCATGTTCGTCTTGCTGTTCCAGTGCGGTACGAGCAGGTTGCCGCCGGCGGTATATTGAACCCGGTAGTTTGCCAGGGGATTATACATGACAGTAGGGAAGATATCCTGTGCCTCGAAGAGGAACTCACCCGGATCAAAAGTCTTTGCGAACAGGATGGTGTCCCGCCGGCAATCGTATAGGGTAAATTCATCCGGGTAGGCGCTCACCGGGTACGCACTCGCCGCGCTGCCCGAAATTCCCTGCTGCCCGGAATTTTTCGCCAGTAATAATGTATCGGAATTATTCAGGAAATAAGCATAGATGCACCTTCCCATGCTTTTCGGCTTCTTACCCTGCTGCAGCAGCTTAACTTCGCCATCCTTGACCATGATATATTGGCCGTCGCGGGAAATATCCACGTCGCCCGGTAAGAACCACTTCTTTGTCAATACGCTGGAAAAAACGCTCTGGAAAGGCTGCGCCAGGACGAGATCTTTGATCTTGCTGTTTATTTGCTCGCGGGCGCCGGCATTCCTGACATGATCGTAGATGTATTTGGCCAGGATCAGGGCGTCCGTCTTGTCGGGGATGGTCTCGATGGTATACGCCATGTACAGCTGTGCATAGCTGGTATTGGTCTGACGGACAAAGAAGAACCCAATCGCCACAACGATGAACAGCATGAGAAAGACCAGTACATTCAGGGCCTTCAGCCGGCGGTACCAGCGGCTATTGACGAGCCGCTTATGTTCCTCCCGCTCCCGGTAGGCCTTGCTTTCCCGGAAGAATCGCACCAGCTCCTGGCTGAGATCCAGCTGGGGTACAAATTCTTCGTAAGCCTTCACTTCCCTGAAGGTTAGATACTCCTTCGTCAATCCGAAACCCTTATTCGCCGCCTCCAGCTGCTGGCGAAAATCATTCAGCCGCCGCTGATGCGCATTCCGCTGCTTATCCACCAGCCTCGCCAGCGTGTCATGCGCCAGCTCGAAACAGCTGCCGTCATTGCGCAGGATGCGGTTGTCATCCAGCTTGTCCAGCACATACTTTAAGATCTCCGGATGCAATTGCCGCAGGTATTCGGGCGCCTTTTTGCGAAGCCGGTAATGTCCTTCGCCCTTCGTATAAGGTACGGGTAGTTTCGTACCGTCATAAGTAACAAAACAATCCAACAGATCGGAGACGCAATTTTCCGGCGCCTGCGGGAACGCTGTCTTCAGCTGGACCTGGATCTCATCCTTTTGCTCCTGTAAAAATCGATCCAGGACTTGCTTGATCTTCCCGAACGACCTGATCTCATCCGTGGTGAATTCCAATGGCGCGATGCCCTCCCCGGTATACCCATCGGGCCAGGTGCGTTGATAATCCATCCGCCATAGCTGGTCCAGGTACACCTGCAGGTAAGGCAAGGAGATCTCCCTTTTCCCCGCGATGGCGTCGATGATCTGCTCCGCATTCCCGTCCGGTTCTTCCAGCGTGATCCGGAAATGAGTACAGGACTTTTTTACGATGTCTTTGGCCTCCTCCAGCCGGATAGGCTCCACCCGCATCCGGATATCGGAGATGCCGGGCACGTCCTTCTCGAAAGTATCCAGCCGGGCAAAATATTCTTCCCGCATCAGCAGGATGATATTACAGGATAGGTCCGAATAGTGGTCCAGCAACGCCTTTAAGATGGTCTTGAATTTTTCCTGCTCCTGCTCGCTGCCCAGGATCAGCAGCTCCTCGAACTGATCGAAAATAAGATAGATGGGACGCAGGTCGTCCTTGCGGATCTCGCGCAGCTGCCGCACGACCAGCTGCGACAGGGTTATGACCTCCTGCTCGTCCAGCGGCTGGGTCGGCACGATCCCCAGCTCCGTCACCAGGGCGACATTGATGTCATCGCCCCTGCGGATGAACTTCGGCATCCACTCGGATCTTTCAAACTGCCTGGCCAGGCCGCATTGCACCAGGCTTGTCTTGCCGCTGCCCGAAGGTCCATAGGCCAGCACGAGCCTGTTCTTTTTGATGAGATGGTACAGCTGCTCCTCCTCCTGCTCCCGCCCGAAGAAGATGGCAGTGTCGTCCTCGCCGTAAGGATCCAAAAATTTAAATGGACTCGTTTCGCCGCTCATGGCAACTGTTTAGGAGTGGAGCTCCCCGAGAACTTCTTCCCGGAACGCTTTGAATTGCAGCCGTATGGATTCCAGCTCGTAACGCTTCTTCACCGCGGGGCCGCTCTTATTCACCCGGAAGATATCGTTGTTCTTATAGGGACACGAGGCGTCGTTGAACTCGTACATATCCTTTTCCCCATAATACTGGTTGAAGAACAGCAGGCTCGAAATATCGCTGCTGTCCTCGTAGACGAGCCTGTCGATGATGAAGGGACTGAGGTTCAGGAAATCCATTTTCTCCAGGTCTACCTCCATGGCCAGCGGGTCCCGGATCGTCTCCTCCCCCTTGCTCTTGATCAGCACCACGCCCCAGTTATCCAGGTAAGTGGGCATGAAATATTGAAAAAAGGTGGTCTCCTCCTTCGACTTCATAGGACGCATCAGCTTGATGATCCGGTGCTTGAACCTTGTCTTTTGTTTCTCTTCATGCCTGTACTTCATGATATCTATCTGCGTAATGCTGGTGAGATGATATTTATACAGGAATCCCAGCTCGGCAAAGAAATCACAGAGCCGCTCCTCCGCGTTGATGCATTTCTTTACGATGTTCCTCCATTTCTTCTGCGCCCTCGCCTCCTTGTGCAATTGCAGCAGGTACTGGCAGGCACTGGCAAAAGTATTTCCCTCCAGTAAGATATCCCGGAGGATCACCTGTTCGTCGATAAAGAGCTTAACGTCGGGCAGCGCCGCGGAGACAGTCTGTATAAAAGCCCGTATCAGCTGGATAAGGGGCAGGTAATCATACACCTTCCTGTCCTCCGCGTTGAGATAGAAGTAGGCGTTCAGCGTATCCCGCAGCTCCCCGGGAATAGGCAGGCTGGGGAACTTTAATTTGATCTCCCACAGCTGCGCGATCATGATAAAGCCCATGAACTCCGAAGCCGTATGATACAGCTGTCCCACCTGCATCAGGTACCTTCTTTTGTGTTCGTCCTTGTCCTTATAGTCTTTCTCGCTTGCCTGGATATTGACCAGGTTGGATAAATTGGCCGCAATGGGAAAGGGGATACTGTACAGGATGACGTCCCGCTTCTTAAACGGCTCCACGATCTCCTTTTGCATACGCTCCGAAAG
>Ga0163162_10007981_pt1 | contig 10322 bp, 8 predicted proteins | sample S55metaG_FD_115310 | JGI IMG/M metagenome (GOLD analysis project Ga0163162, IMG submission 115310) | Switchgrass rhizosphere microbial communities from Kellogg Biological Station, Michigan, USA - S5-5 metaG | ecosystem: Host-associated > Plants > Roots > Rhizosphere > Soil | place: USA: Michigan...
CACAAGGCAAGCTCACCAAGTGCCTTCACGGCAGCATCGCTGGCGAGGTGGCCGTAATGTCGCTCAATCATCTCGGCGCTTGTGCCGGAGATTTGCGCAATGGTCAGCAACGGCAGTCCGGCGCTCACAAGGTCGGTAATCGTACTATGCCGCAAGGTGTAGGCGGTAGCATCGTTGGGCAGTTCAGCCGCGCTCACCGCCGCCGCAATCGGCAATTTCCAGCTATTCTTGTCCCATGCCTTGCCGTTGGATCGCATGAACAAGGCAGCCCCAGGAAGCTTGTTCTTCGCTTGCTCAGAAAGCAGCTTGGCGGCTTCTGCAGGCAATTGGATGCGGCGCGGCTTGCCTGTCTTGTCTTTGCCAATGGTCAGTTCTGCCGTGCGCTTGTCGAAGTCGCCCGCCACCAGTGCGGCCAGAGCGCCGGGGCGCAAGGGCAGCAGGCATAGCGCCCTGATAAATGGCGCGGCTTCCGCGTCGGTGTTTGCCAATAGTTTCCGCCGCTGCTCCCGATCAAGGTACAGCGTCCGCCGCCCGTCTACGTTGGGGGTCGCCTTCAACGCCTCCTGCCATGCGGCCTCACTGTTAGGTGCGCCGGGTGAAAGCACCTTGGTGAGCGCGGCGCGCAATACGGCCATGTCGCGGTTCACAGTGGAGGCCGCGCGCGTCCGGTGGACAGGCTCACCTTTTTTGCGACGGCTCACCAGCGACGGCAGCGCCTCCAGCCGTTCGCGCCATTCCTTCAGATGGCGACGGCGCAGCTTGTCTAGCTTCACCTTGGAAATGGGGTCGCTGTCCACATAGCGGCGGAAGCGGTGAACGGCCTCCGGATGGGTCTTGCCGTATTCCTTGCAGGCATCGCCAACCGTCTCGATCTTGGCCCGGACTTGCCCGCCTGATTCCACCAGTTCGGCCATCTTCTCAGCTTCTCGCTTGGCAGCGGCGAAGCGTTCATTGCCGGGCAGGGTGCCAAAGTCGCCAAGGGCCTTCAGGCGGTATTTGCCCGCGTCCTCGTCATAGGCGCGGGCAATCCACGTTCCTGCGCTGCCCTGCTTGGACGGCCTGAAGCCAAGAAAGCACCCGGCCCGAAGCCGCTGCCAGTGCGGCTCCCGCTGCGTCTTCAGCCGTTCCCGCTCCCCAACTTTGCTCAGGTCCAGAGCCACTGCCTTGCCTCCAATCCGTTACGTACGGAATGAGTACGGAATACATTGGAGGACCGAACGGGACAAGGTTAAACGCCAAGCCTAGGTTTTATGCCGTTTTTCGTGTCCGGTTCTGTCCCCGGCTGGACGCAACCCCTGCACTCCGAAGGCAGAGGCCACAGGTTCGAATCCTGTCGGGTGCGCCACTTCTGAACAAAAGAGAGAACTCCCGGCGAAGCTCGCTCCGGGTCGTCGTCCAGACCCTGTGCGGCTGTTCGGGCGAGGATCGCTTTCGAACCACTGATGCGGATTGCATCGCGGGTGACGCTGACTTCGGCGAGGATCAGCCGGGCATAAGCCTGGCGGAGTTCGGGGCTCCCGCCGTGCAATTGCTTGCTGAGCGTCCTGCCGAGCGCGGCCACCTTCATGTCGTCGATGGCAGGCCCTGATGCGCCGGCGCGCCTCGCAAGATCGGAAATTTCGCGCGCGAGCTCGTCACGGCGAAAGCGCAAAGCAACCATGCGCTCGCGCAAGGCTGCGTCGTCGGCGTCCATCAGGCCCCTCTCGACAAGGTCGAGCAATCTAGCGAGGCCCGCCTCGGCTTCGCCGTGTGCAGTGCGCACTTGGCGCAGCTGGTCACGGTGATGTTCCTGCCGGTCCATGGCCGAGCGCAGGTAATCGTCGAGCAGGATGCGAAGCCGGTCGGGGTGGAGGATGCGCCGCGCAACTTCACCGATGACGAGATCGTCGAGCTTCTCCATCGGCATGCGCATGCCGGTGCAGGCCAGGTGGCCCTGCTTCAGCTTCCGCGAGCACGCGTAGTAGCGGTACTGCCCGCCTTTGCCGGTGTTCTGGATCAGCGCGGCACCGCAGTGCCCGCAGCGGGCGATCCCTGCGAGGAGGGTAGGAGTGTTGACCACCCGCGGCGGCGTGCACTTGGGCGCCCGGCTCTGGAGCAAGGCGCGCGCGGCATTGAAGGTCTCCGGACCGATGATGGCCGGCACATCGATCGCGACCCATTCCGACGGGGGGCGCGGCCGACCCGTGCGGCTATCACGGCGATTGAAGTGATGCGTGCCGGCGTAAGTTTCACAGGTGAGGATGGCGTGGACGCCGCCCGTGGCGAAACGATAGCCGCGGCGAGTGATCCCGCGTTCGTTCAGCCACGAGGCGATGGCCTTGACGCCCATCGGGCGGCCATCCCGTCCGGTCGCGAGCGCAAAGATCGTCCGAACCGTACGGGACTCTTCTTCGTCCACGACCAGCACCTTCTTGTCCTTGGTGCCGCGGCGCTCGGCGACTTCGGTGCGGTAGCCAAATGGCGGGACCGAGCCATTCCAGAAACCCTGCCGGGCATTGGCCAGCATGGCGCGGTGGACGTGCTTGGCGTTCTCGCGGCTCTGGTGCTCGTCGAAGATGTTGAGCAGCTTGCGGAACATCTCGCCGGTCGGGTCCTGCGCGACCTCCTGGGTGATCGAGACGAGCTCAACGCCGACCCTGCGCAGTTCACGAACGTAAAATTCGGAATGGAGCGAGTCGCGGCTGAAGCGACTGAGCGAATGGACCACCACGACGTCGAACGGATTGTCGCTTCGCTTGGCGGTGTAGATCATCTCCTGGAACACCGGACGGTCTTCATCGAGTGCGGAAGCGCCCGGTTCGGTGAACACTTGGATGACCTCTATGCCTTGCCGCTCACACCAGTGGCGGCACTGCGCGATCTGGTCGGGCAGTGACAGGTCATGTTCGGCCTGACGGGCCGTTGAGACCCGAGCGTAGATGACGGCGCGGGGCATGGTTCAGGATTCTCCGAACAGGATGCACTCGATCTCCTGTGAAAGGAACGCCCGCAGCAGGGCGAGTTCCTCGCGCAGGATCGGCAGAGCACGGGGGAGGTTGGTGGTGATCGCGATGTCGCCATCCGCGGTGGCTCGGGTGCGGACCGCCGAGCCACCTCGGGAACGGCGTGGAGCATGGGCCTCGGATTGTTGGCGGCGCCACTGCACGATGAGCCGCCAACGCCGCTTGAACATGATCGCCATGATCCGGGTCTCGCGGAGGTGACGCGCGGCAGGCGTAAGCCCTGCCGGCTCTTCATCTTCGCCGATCAGCCAGGCGTGCTCGGCGAAGAAGTCGGGCTGCGCGAGTGCGGTCATCTCCCCCTCCGTTCGGCCTTAAGGCGGTCCAAGGCTTCGCGCCTACGAGCTTCGAAGACGCTCTGGACGGCCTCATGCGCCTTCATCCCGTCCGACAGAATGTAGTGGCGCCTGGAGGTGTTGACGTCCCGGTGCCCGAGCAGGTCCGGAATGTGCGCTGCTAGTTCGGGCGCGTGATCGACGAAGCCCGTGGCCGCGATGGCTCGAAACAGGTGCGGCCAGACGTGCTTGCCGAACGCAGCCTTGGTCCGCAGCTTTATCTGCGCACGCACAGAGTGCTCCAGCATCGGACGGCCCCAGCGGTCCACCCACACGGCGTGAGTCGAACTGTCGTTGCCCCTGTCGAGCAGACGCTTCCGGTGGACGCGCAGGTAGTGCTCGATCCAAGGAGACAGTTCGGCAGGAAGCACGGCCTCGTACGGCTCCTTGGTCTTCGTTTCCTCCGCGGTGAAGCGGACGCCATACTGTTCGCCATCGTGAGCGAGATGCCTGCCGAACTCCATCGCGTGCAGGTTGGCTATTCTGACGGGAGTGCAGATCAGCACCGCAATCAGCAGACCATCACGGCCCATGGTGTCGGCGTGATAGCGACCGCCTTCGAGTTCGTGGCGCGCGCGTTCCATCAGCTCGATGCCCAGGCAGTACAGCTGCGACGGCTCGACCATATGGGGCCGCTTGTCGCGCGAGGGTTTTGCTAGGCACTTGAGGTTGCTGACGACGCTGCGGAGCCATCGCCAATCGTGGCGAGGGGCGAGCGCGACCAGCATCCGCTGCACGCCCTGTACCATGATGGTCACGCTCCACGGCGCCACGCGCTCCTGCAGCTGGCGCACGAAGGCCTCCAGCCGTTCGGGCGTTGCGCGGTCCTCGGGCGCTTGCGCCGAATCGAGCATGTCCCGTGCTGCCAACCAGGCGAGCCACTGCCCATATCCCTGGCAAACGATATGGCAGCGCCGCTCGCTCCAGTTGCCCGCAATCCGGGCGCGTCGGTCAAAGCGGAGCGGGCTGCGGGCCTCCAACCACAGCCGGCGGTCGATTTCCGGCCAGTCCTCAATCTTTATGCACAGGCGGGCGCTCACAGCTTGTCTCCCGAGGGTTGGGGCTTGCGGACCTTCTTGCCGGCGAGTCGGCGGCTCGCGTCACCCTTGGCCTTGACCACATGTTCCTGGTAGGCGCGGCTGGCCTGCTTCTGCTTCGACCGAGCGTAGTAGTAGCGGGTGGTGTTCGGGTCGCGGTGTCCGAGGTGGGCGCTCGCCAGATCGAGCTTATCGGGATGCTGCTCCAGGAAGCTGTCTGCCGAGATGTGCCGGAACTGGTGCGGCGTCAGCGGCACCCCGAGGATACGCAGAGATTGGCTGCGGATGGCCTCAGACATGGTCTTCGGGTCGATCGAGGCTTCACCATCAGGCGAGGGGAACAACCACATGTTGGGCTTAGGGCTGAGCGTGGTGCGCCAATTGGCGAGGTAGTCCTCCAGCAAGGCCACGGTGGCACCCGTGAGGCGGAAGCGGAGGGATTCGTGATTCTTCACGTCCTCCGCCTCAATCTCAATGACCCACGGGTCGCCCGGCTGCTTGCCGTGGCGCTTGATCGACGTGTCTAGTTCCAACGTCACGAGGTTCTCCCGGCGCATCGAGCAAGTCAGCAGGAGTTCAAGCGCCAGCGCCGTCCGCATGAGATAGGCGGCGCGCTCCGCGCTCACCCGCGGCGCGTGAGCCTCGTCCCGCAGCCGCTCCGGCATGGTGAAAATGAGGTCCGCAAACCGCTGATCGTTGGCGACGCGGTCGAGTAGCTTGCGGTTCTTGGCCGTCATGGTCCGGCGCTGGCGTTCGGGCGGCGCGTGGGCCTCCACGTTACCCTGAATGGCCTTGAGTTCCTCGATCTGCTCGTCCGGCAAGCCACACATCCGAGCCATGCTGACGACCTTGATCATCATCGCCAGCATGGTCACCGTGATCTTGTCACCCCGAGTGGCAAGGAAGCCAAGCGCGGCCTCGACGTGGTCGGGGTGCAACGCGTCGGCCAGTGACTGCAGGCGCTCGAGCGGAACGCCGCTGCCGACGATCGCGGAGACCAATGTGACGGTCAGGTTATGGTACTGCTGCACCGTGGTGGCCTTGCGCTTGCGCACCTTCTTTCCCCGGTAGATGTTGGGATCGACAAGTTGCTGCAGCAGCTTCTCCAAGTCCGCGCGCGGCCCCTGGGGCCAGTGCTCGGGCTTGATCCAATAAGGAGTCCGCTTCAGCGCTGGCGGGGTCAGTCGGTGCAGACCTCCGGGCTCATCGACGGTCGGAAGACTGTTCCACGCGGAGATGGTCGACCGGATCACGCCATTCCAGTCCTGAACCATCGCCTCGGCGCGGAGGTGATGTTCGAAACGTGCCAAGTGGTCGTCGGTGAATTCGCTCGGCGTCCAACCTGCGGCGAAGGCAAAATGAATAACGCGAGACAGCTTAAGCCGAGCGCCGGGATCGAGCGCTTCGCGGAACCAGGCCCAGTCCCCTGTCAGCGGAGGGCGATGCCGAGGATTGGTGAGCTGGGGCCTCGCCATGCGAAACGCGGCCCGGACACGCGACTTAAGGTTGGCGAACGCCCCCGGCGTCATCCCCGCCATGGCCGGCGTCCAATCGCGCAGACGCCTCATCACCAGATCGGGATCAGCCGCTAGGTCCAGACACCCGTTGCCGATCAGGCGATCGGTCACCTTGAGGGCAGAAAGGATGAGACGCTTCTTCCCCGACGGCATGTCGCTGGCGCCGACGAAAGAGTGCAGGTCGGCGAAGGTCAGGATCGGCTTGGCGAGCGGTCTTGCTACTTCGGTGTTATGTTCATCGTTGATCATTGTTAATCATCCTTGTGCAAAGACGTTATTTTGTGAGTAAGGTTATAAACTACTCCCTGAAGGTAGTTGTCCGACCTATTCACAACAGTCAGAATTGATCGCGATTGCACAGGAACTTGATGAGGTCTTCGCGGTCGATGCGGGGGCGCCCCTTGCATCCATAGGACTTGAGCTTGCCGAGCCTGATCCAGCGGCGAACCGTGGGCACGCTGGCCTTGGCGATTGCGGCTGCCTCCTTGACGGCCAACAACTCGCCGGGGTTGGAAATGGGCTTGAGGAACTTCAACATCTGGTCTTCTCCTTGGCTGCCTGACGGCCGGAAGGAGACGAGCAGGTGACCGAGCTGCCGATCCCGCGTGGTGCGGTATGCTTGCCCCGGGAGGGGCGCCGGACCACCTGTCGACCGCTGCGCGGTGATCAGGTGGTGCGGGATAATATTCACGATTTCGGTCAAGGAAACAGCCCGTTTCCGCGTGGTACGGAGCGTGACCCAGCGCCATCGCGGCGATCTTGAGCAATTAATTGCAAACCCCTCTATCAGCGCGTGTCGAGGCCCCTCCCGAATATGACCCGGCCTCGACGCGTCCGGTTAAGCTGCGCCGCCCATCAGCGTGGTGAGTGCAGCCATCAAGGCCAACTCCTTGTTGGCCCATCCACCATTCGGGGCCCTGATGCCCCCGTACTGCTCGATGACGGCATCGAACAGCTCAAGCTCCTCACTGCGCAGAAACATCACGACCACCCGGCCGGCGGGATCGACTACCTCGCCCCGCAGCAGGCGCTTCAGGATGGACGGAGAGGCCATCTCCGCCGCCTTCAGGAGCGCCTCGACGTTTTCCGCCGAGACGTACGGAGCCAGCATGGCGAGCTTGCTCCAGCCGATCGCATGGAGACGATCGCGCGGAACGCCGAGTTGGTGAAAGGCTCTGTCGATCTGGGCCAGCGCATAGGCCTTGCGGCGGCCGATGTTCAATTGCTCAGCTGCTTGCAGGAAGGCGTCGGGCGAGTGGTCCTGGATCAGTCGCAAGTATCGCGCTGCTTCCAGCACGTGCTCGCCAATCATTATCACCAGCGCGCTCGGAGCGATCTTGGCCAGTTCTTCTTCGTTAGTCATTTCGATCTCCAAAAAAGTATTTGGGATCAACTTTCTGACTGGGAGCCGGGCGGACAAAAAGATTTTAGCTCCTCTCGACGTGGTGAGGCTTCAGCGCAGTGGGCCCGGCGGCGTGGCCGCAGTAGCTGCCTATCCGCTAACGACCACGTTGCGGACATGAGACTTGAAGCTAATGTTCGGCGCAATGACTCCGTGCACCCGCATCGCGAAAACCGTCACCCATTGGGTGGATAGCCGCTGGCGAAGTAAGGGGACAGGCTTCAAGGCGCTTCTTCTCCCACTGGCACTCCCATTGCTCATCATTTGGGCAGCAGCGCCCCGCCTTATCATTGTAGGGTGGATCTGGTCGACGCTCTGGGTCGGCTTTTGCGGCTGGCGCTGGTGGACCTACATGCAAGATATCGGAAAGCGGTGATGAAAGCGGCCTGTCCGGAGCCGACAACAAACCGGACGTTCAGCGAACGCTTTCGATTCGAAAAGCGTGATGTCCCCTTCGAATGCGCCGACATACGCGCAGAGATTGTCTGAGAACTCGTCGATGAGATTTAGCCCATCAGGATCGTCGTTGGTTTCGGCAACGAGCCAGAGCCGTCGCTCGCCGAATGTGCATCTCACGTTCCTTTCGTGAGGATAGTGTTCGAGGAACGCGGTTTGAATGTCAGCGGCAGCTTCTTCCCCAGTTCTGACGGCACACCTTCACACGCGAGCATTGTGCGACACATGGCTAACGTCGTTCGCTTTGCCTGATCTGGCAGGCTAACCTGCCCCCGGACACGCCAACAAAGCGGTAACGGCGAACCAGCCCGCGTTTCGGATGATTCCTTGTGGTCTATGGACACCAGCGCTGAAGCTCATCATGCTAAATATCTGAAAGAAAAGTCTTTCGAGTCGCGGAGTCACTGGACAATGCATGCGAAGGAACTGCGCTCATTCTCGCTGCGACTGCGGCGGCATTCCTCCCTTACGCGCAGACAAATCGGCCTTTAGTCGCCCAAGACTGTAAGCGCTCGGTGCCCCTGCACGTACGCCGCGTCACCTGTCGTTGAGGTCCGCCGCCGCTCAATGAGTTCAAACTTGGCTGTCTACTTTAGGTCCCGGTGGAAAACCATGAACAAACTGAGAGGAGCACCACATGCGCGTTGCAAGTAAGAGGATGTCAGGCGTTCTGGCCGCGGCACTGCTGGCAGGGTCGGTCGCGCACGCGCAGGTGCCGGCCGCCAGTACCATCCCGCCGCCCCGTCCCGTTGCGACCAGCCTGCCGCCCGCCCCGGCAGCTCCGGCCAACGCGGCGTGGGATAGCTTCGCGAGCGACGTGCACGACCTGTGGGCAAGACTCTACCAGAGTGCGCCAAAGCGCCTGCGCGACGAGCCGCAGACGCGGGCCGAGCTGTCGCGGCTGATGCTGGAGGCGCTGACTCAGCAGATGATTGAGGCCCTGGGGCAGGATGGGGATCACCCCGCGTTCTTTGCGCACATCAATTACTACCTCAACCTTGGGCAGCCGAACGCCGACACGATTTACAAGCGCGCAATTATCACACCCGGAGGCGTTTATCGCCTGCGCGGCAAACCCGGCAGCTTGACCATCGCCAAGATGGCGCAGCTTGGCCCCACACCTGACCAGACCGGTGGTGGCGTCCGCGCGCTTGCCTATTCGGATTTCTCGAAGCTAGCGCTCGGCGCCGACGGCCGCTTCGACGTAATTCTCAGCCCGACCCGCCCCGCTGGGTACACGGGCGATTGGTGGCACCTCGAACCGACAACCAGCAGTCTGTTGTTGCGCCAGGTAAGCCAGGATTGGAAAAAAGAGGTGGATCCCTCCGTCTCGATCGAGCGTATCGATGTGCCCGTCAACAAACCCAGGGTGCCCGCGGGCGAACTGGACCGCAGGCTAGCTGCCATTCCACGCCAAGCCTACTTTATGGCAGCATTCCTCGTGAACCACGCCGAGCAGATGCGGGACGAGGGCTATGTCAACAAGCTGCGCGTGCTCGACGTGAGCAATGGCGGAGCGCTTGAAGGACAGTTCTATTACGAAGGCGTCTATGACCTGCAGCCGGATGAGGCCCTGATCGTGGAAGCCAAGGTTCCCGAGCGCTGCCGTTACTCCTCGATGATCCTGACCAACGAGATATACGAGACGACCAACTGGCTCGACAACCAGAGCAGCCTCAACGGCGCTCAGTATGCGGTCGACAAGGACGGCGTACTGCGGATCGTGATCGCGAACCGCGATCCCGGCGTGCTGAACTGGCTCGACACCGCGGGCAATCCGGCAGGTGTCCTGCAGGGCCGGTGGACCGACCGCTCGTCGCAGGTCATTCCTTCGATGCGCAAGGTAAAGCTGTCGGAACTGGCGCACCAATTGCCGGCCGGCACGCGCCGTGTCACGCCGAAAGAACGGGAAACCATGGTGCGCGATCGTCGGGCCGCGTACCTCCAGCGTCCACTTTGGTGATGGTCAGGGGTAGCCGTGAGTCAAATGCGCACCACGACGTAACGATGACGTGGCGCTCTTGGTAAGCGGCCGGCCCCTCACTGCTCAGACGCGGCGCGTAGCGGTAGACAGTGCTAGACTGTCGCAAATTGCTGAGATATCAACTGGTTAGTTTGAAAGGCAAAGTGCTGCCCCCAATTGGGGGAATGCGACGACGTCCATTCGATCGGCGTTCAGCCCGGGCGTGGTTTGTCAGTAAATCCGTTCCCGTTTTTAAAAATACAACAATAAGCAAGAGGAGGATGTCATGAAGTATAGGGTCGCGCTAAATCTTTCGAGTTGCGTCGGTGCTCTGCTCTGGGTGGGCACGGCCTCCGCGCAGGATACGTCAGGCCAGTCGAATGTACCGTCGGGGGTCGGTGCAACCGATACCTCGAGCAGTGACCAGTCGACAAACTCTGCGGGAGACATCGTCGTCACCGCCCGGCGCCGCGCCGAAGATATCAGCAAAGTGCCAGTCTCGGTGACCGCGTTCGGAGCTGCGCAGATTGAGACGAAGCACATTCAGAACTTGACCGATCTCACCAAGTTGACACCAGGCCTGAACATCACCGGCGGCGGCTCGCGCACCAAC
>Ga0163162_10007982_pt1 | contig 10321 bp, 8 predicted proteins | sample S55metaG_FD_115310 | JGI IMG/M metagenome (GOLD analysis project Ga0163162, IMG submission 115310) | Switchgrass rhizosphere microbial communities from Kellogg Biological Station, Michigan, USA - S5-5 metaG | ecosystem: Host-associated > Plants > Roots > Rhizosphere > Soil | place: USA: Michigan...
GACTTGCATGGCGGAGGCCACCTCTCCCTGGCCAACGGCGTTGTGTACGGTGAGCCTTATGAATCAGTCTCGGCCGATCTGACTGCGCAGGGTAAGGACATTGAGGTAACCCATGCTGTTGCCAGGCTGCACGGCATGCAGATCATCGGAAGCGGCGGCTACGATCTTGGGAATGAGCATCTGCATGGACACGTGGAAGCGCATGACCTGGCTCTGGCGAAGTTCGAAACGGTTAAAAAATCTGGAGTGAATGCAGATGGAAGGCTGACATTAGTCGCAGATGCTGAGGGCACACTCTCAGAGCCAGGCCTGAAGGCATCGATCAAACTCGATAACGCGACCTACGCGGGGCAGCCAGTTGGTGAAGCTATAGCCGAGGCGCACAGCCAGGGCAAAACGATGTTCGTCACAGCGAACTCGACGGTAGTTGGAGCGAAGTTGAACCTGCAAGGTCAGATAGAGCTTGGTAGCGACTACCAGACTCAGGCCAAACTTACGATCGCCGATTTCGATATAAACCGCCCGTTGACTATGTTTGGGCCGGGCACGGTCAAGGCCCAGTCTTCCATCAGCGGCACCGCGACAGTTACCGGTCCGCTCAAGACACCGAAGGAGCTTAGCGGCTTCGCAGTTTTGGACAACGTGGATGTAAAGTTCCAGGGTATCGAGTTGAAAGCGGCTGAGCCACTACGCGTCAGTCTGCGCGATGGCGTCGCGACGCTTGACCAGGTGCACATCACTGGCCAGGACACCGATGCGCGTTTCTCCGGTACTGCACAGCTCTTTGGTCCGGCAAATCCGCGTGGGGGCAAGCTCGATGTGAAGGGATCCGGAAGCGTAAGCATGGCGCTTCTCCATACGTTTGACACTGGAATAATCTCGAACGGGAAGGTCGAATTTACAGTCTCAGCGGGCGGCCAGGTGATGAATCCGACGCTCGGCGGCAAAGTGCAGTTCAACCATGTAAATATTGCGTTGGAAGATGTTCCCAACGGACTTAGCGACCTGAACGGCACCCTTATTTTCACCGAAGACCGTCTACAGGTTCAAACATTGACCGCAAAGACCGGAGGCGGCGATCTCAAAATCGGCGGTTCGCTGCGCTTTCGCAATGGCTTTTTTGCCGATCTCACGGCAACTGGAGAGGCTGTCAGGGTTCGTCTCTATGGTCTCAGCGCGACGGCAAACGCCAGCTTGAAGTTGCAGGGGAGCTCGACGAGTTCACTGCTCAGTGGCAATATTCTGATCACGCGATTCGGCGTGGGACAGGACGTCGACTTTGCCGCATTTGCTGGAGCTGGCAGCACGGTCAGTGCGCCTCCGGATCCGAACGCACCCTCGAACAAGATTCGTCTGGATGTGCACATTACCAGCTCTCCACAACTCGACTTTCAGAATTCATACGCCAAGCTGGCGGGTTCGGTCGATCTTAATATCCGTGGCACAGTTGCTTTGCCTGCGATTCTCGGGCGTATTCAAATTACCGACGGCAGTGCTACGTTTGCCAATACGAAATACCAGCTGCAGCGCGGCGATATCTATTTCACCAATCCAGTGCGCATTGATCCGACCATCGACATCGACGCGACCGCGCAGGTCGAGAACTATGAAGTCACGGTTGGTTTGCATGGGACGGCGAGCAATCTGAAACCTACTTACCGCTCTGAACCTCCATTGAGCGAAGCCGATGTGTTTGCGTTGCTGGCCCTCGGCAGAACCCAGGAAGAAGCTCAGATCTATCAGGAGCGACAGGTCCGATCTGGCACGGATCCAACGACGAGCGCTCTCCTGGGAGGGGCTTTGAATGCAACGGTGAGTACTCGCGTTGAAAAACTCTTCGGCGTGGGAAGCGTAAGGATCGATCCTGCATTTGTAGGGACGCTCGGAAACTCATCGGCACGAATTACCGTTCAGGAGCAGCTATCCAAGCAGGTTACGGCGACGTTTGCGACCAACGTAAACACTACCGCGCAGCAGCTGATTCAGGTGCAATACGACCTGAACCGCACTTCTTCGATTGTGGTGACTCGCGATGAGAATGGTGTCTTCAGCGTCGTGTACAAATTGCGTAGAAGATACCGCTAGAGCTTACCCCGAGGGCGAAACCTGCATCGTATCTCGCAGAGAAGACTGCAGATCGGCAGAAGAGCCCTTCTCTCGGAGGATGTTCATGGTGAGGTCGGCCATTGTGGTAATGGCAATCGGGCTGCTTTGGGTAAATGAAGTTCATGCTCAACAAAATCCGCAAGATGCACAGATACAGGCGGATGTTGCAAAAGCACTCGACAACAAGAAGTTCAAAGACGTGAAAGTGGCGGTACAGAATGATATTGTCACGTTGACCGGCACGGTCGGACTCTACGCGGACAAGGAAGACGCGGATAAGAAGGCCCATCATCGCAAGAATGTAAAGGGAATCCAGAATCTGATCGAGGTCGCCGGACCTACGGTAGAAGATGTAACCCTGCGTAACAAGCTGGCAGAGAAGTTGACGTACGATCGCGTCGGCTATGGGACGACGGCCTTCAATGCCTTCACGATTGGCGTACAGAACGGAGTCGTGACATTGGGCGGAGTGGCTTACGGGCCAACGGACAAGGACTCCGCAGTCAGTCTCGTTTCAAACTATCCCGGCGTGAAGGATGTGGTGGATAACATCGAAATCGCTCCGGTATCGCCGATGGACGACAGCATACGGTTGGCCACCGCGCGAGCAGTCTATGGCGCTGCGCAACTGAACAAGTATGCGATTGATCCTGCCAAGCCAATTCGGATTACCGTGGTGAATGGCAATGTCACACTGTCGGGCATGGTGGATAATCAGGCTGACAAAGACGTGGCAAATATTCGTGCGAATGGCGTTCCCGGTGTCTTCAAGGTCGTAAATAATCTGCAGGTGGCTCATTCTCAGCAGGAGAAGTAGGCGTTTCCCATCATTTCCTGTGTACCGGCCGCGAAGGGGGACGCCCTTCGCGGCCTGAATCTTTTAGGATGAAGCTATGGCTTCATGGTGGAAGAGTACGGCTGTTACGCTCGAGATGATCAAGTGGGAGCATTCGATCTTTGCGTTGCCCTTCGCGCTGACCGGGGCGGTGCTCGCCGCAGGAGCGTGGCCTCCGCTGCGTGTGCTCGGCTGGATTATCGTCTGCATGGTTGCGGCGCGTTCGACTGCGATGGCCTTCAATCGCCTGGTGGATGCGAAGCTGGATGCGGACAATCCCAGGACTGCGATGCGCGCCATACCCGCGGGAACTTTGACGAGCAGCTTTGTCGGAGGCTTTGTTTTTGTTTCCGCTGCCGTCTTTCTTCTTGGTGCGGCGATGCTTAATCAGCTCACCCTCTTTCTCGCTCCTGTCGCTCTGGCGGTTGTTCTTGCCTATAGCTACATGAAGCGGGTCACGCGCTGGTCGCATCTGGTTCTGGGGCTTGCGTTGGGAATCGCTCCTTCTGCGGCGTGGATCGCGGTTCGCGGCTCCCTTGACCCGCGGATTGTTGTGTTGACGTTCGCCGTGCTGTTGTGGGTCGGCGGCTTCGATGTGCTCTATGCCTGCCAGGACTTCGAGCATGATCGAAGGGTGGGGCTCAACAGTGTTCCCCAGGCGTTTGGGCTTGAGGCTGCGTTCTGGATAGCTCGGGTTATGCACCTTGGGATGCTTGTAATGCTTGGCTGGCTCGTTGTGTTGTTTGGACTGGGGAAGGTTGCGATGCTCGGCGTAGCCGTTGTGGCTTTGCTGCTGCTGTATGAGCACCTGATTATTTCGCCCAAGGATATGCGCAGAATGAACGCAGCGTTCTTCACGCTGAATGGCATGATCTCGGTCGTCTTCTTTGGCTTTATTGCGGCAGATGTGCTGATGCGTCATTAAAGAGAAACGGCCCACCGAAACGGCGGCGGGCCTAAGTAGGAGTGGGAGAGCAAGAGACTAGGCGCGGTCGTGCCGCTCTTTGATCTCGTCCAGCTTCTCGTTGATGTTGTTCTTCGCATTCTGGGTAGCGTTGACAAGGCGTTCGCGGATGTTGTGGGCGGCTTCCTCTGCCCGCTGCGTGAGGCTTTCCTTCTCCGCCCCAGCCTGTACAGCCGCATCGTCGCGGCTATCCGAGGCTACATCCTTGGCGTTGCCCCAGGTCTCTTTGGCAGCGCCTTTTATCTGATCTGCGACGCCAGAGTTTGCGAGCTTCTGATTTCCGAATGTTTCCCCGACCTTCTGCTTGATGGCCCCTGCAGCCTGATCGAATTTTCCTTCTACTGTTTCTTTGTTCATGTTGGTACTCCATAGGCAATACTGAATTGCTTTGTGTTGGGAGGGCTTTTTTACTGTACGGTCAAAGTGCTCTACGTCCCGACAGCAGGTTGAAGATGAGAACGATGATCGCAAGGACCAGAAGGATATGGATCCAGCCACCCATCGTGTAGCTGCTTACCAATCCCAGGACCCAGAGAATGAACAGAATGATTGTGATCGTCCAAAGCATGTATGGCTCTCCTACGGAAGGGAGTGCGATTCGCGCTGATTTCAGCTGGTGATTCAGCGCGTCCTTCGTGTTGTAAGTTGCCTTTGAAGAGGGTGAGGTTGCATTCACGCATAAAATAGAAACGCTACGGAGGCTGTTTTTTGAAGATTGCAATTCAGGGTGAACTTGGCTCCAACAGTCATATGGCTACGGTTGCGATGCTGGGCAACGAAGTCTCGAATCTCAGCATCGTGCCGTGCAATGTTTCGGCAGAGGTGATGGCCCGGGTTATTGCCGGATCGGTGGATGCAGCAGTTCTTCCGATCGAAAACAGCCTTCATGGCTCGGTGGCGGAGCACTACGATCTTCTGTTCGAACTTAACGTGAGGATTGAGCGTGAGAGTCTGCTTCGCATACGGCACAACCTGATCGCCGTCCCCGGTGTGACGATGAGCGATGTGAAGCGTGTGATCTCGCATCCAGTTGCCCTGTCGCAGTGCCGGAGGTTTCTTGCTTCACATCCGGAGTTCGAGGTGATGCCGTTCTATGACACAGCTGGAAGCGTGAAACATGTCATGGCCGAGGGGTTGCGCAATGTTGCCGGGATTGCTCCGGAGCTGGCTGCGGTGCAGTATGGCGGCGAGATACTGGCGGCAGGGATTGAGGACAACGAGCAGAACTTCACGAGGTTTCACCTCGTTCGACGGCTTGAGGATCCTCCTCTGCTGGAGGCTACAGCGCCGGAGAACAAGATGAGTCTGGCGTTCGCGATCGACCATCGACCGGGGACTCTCGTGGCTGCGCTGCAGCGGCTGGCCTGGGCGGGGGTCGATCTAACGAAGATTGAGTCGCGGCCGGTTCCCGGGAGCCCGTGGGAGTATGTGTTTTACGTCGATGTCCGGTTTGATACCCCCGGCAAGGCTGAGGTTGCGGTAGCGGCATTGATTGAGCATTGCCGGATGGTGAAGGTTTTAGGCCGGTATGTGGCAGCGTAAAAAATCAATTCTGGTGTTCTGGGCGTAAGTTTTCTGTTTTGTGTCGTTTACGGCCGCGATCTCGTTGCAAGGTATTGATTTCATGCGAGTTACGTCCAAGATATTGATTCTTGGTGGGTTGCGCTACAAAAGTAAAAGGCCCCGATGCGATCGGGGCCTTTCTTTAGCTCTGTAACCAGTATAGCGAATGGAAGGAAATTAATCGGCAACTTATATTTCATTTGTTTTCATGCGCTTGCGTGATTTTGGGGCTTGACAAGATTTTTGCTGGGTTAGAGGAGAAGCAGATCCCTCGACCGCGCTTCGCTTCGGTCGGGATGACACTTTGAAGCAGGTCGGCTGCGCGGGATGAAGCCTCGTAGTGCGTGGGTTGTCAGCGTGTGACCCAGGCGTCGTAGGCGATGATGTGGCCCTGGGCGTCGCGGACGGCCTGGTAGCGTTCGAGGGTGACCTCACCGGCTATGGGTTCGATCATGCGGAGGATGGCGGCGCGGATATCTGCGTCGGAGGAGGCGCCTTTGGTGGCTCGCTGAACGTCGTCGGCGCGGATTTGATAGATGAAGCGGCTGGAATCGTCGGTGCTGCCGGCTTCCTTGACGAGGACCTCGGAGGAGTGGAGGGCGACGGTCTCGACGGGGCGGTCTTTGAAGTCGATGAAGCGTGGGCCGAGGAAGAGGAAGATCAGGATCAGCGTGACCATGACGTCGTAGTGGAAGCTTCCGCGTTCGTAGGTCCACCAGAAGTAGGAGCGAAGGGTCTTCAGCATTAGATCTTCTCCTGCTTCGTGATGACGGTCTGACCGTTCATGTAGGGGGCGAGCGCCTCGGGGACTTTGATGCTGCCGTCGGGCTGCTGGTAGTTCTCGAGGATGGCGAGGTAGGTGCGTCCTACGGCGAGGCCGGAGCCGTTGAGGGTGTGGAGAAATTCAGATTTCTTAGCGCCTGCGGGGCGATAGCGGATATTGGCGCGGCGGGCCTGGAAGTCCTGGAAGTTGGAGCAGGAGGAAATCTCGCGGTAGAGGTTCTGGCCGGGGAGCCAGACCTCGAGGTCGTAGGTCTTGGAGGAGGCAAAGCCCATGTCGCCGGTGGAGAGGAGCATGCGGCGATAGGGGAGGCCCAGCTTTTCGAGAACGGTCTCGGCGTGGCGAGTGAGAGTCTCGTGCTCGACGTCGGACTTGTCGGGCGTGGTGAACTTAACCAGCTCGACCTTCTGAAACTGGTGCTGGCGGATCATGCCGCGGACGTCTTTGCCATAGCTGCCAGCCTCGCTGCGGAAGCAGGGGGTGTAGGCGCAGAAGGAGATGGAGAGCTGGGCCTCGTCGATGGTTTCGTCGCGGAGGAGATTGGTGACGGGGACCTCGGCGGTGGGGATGAGCCAGTGGTTGAATCCATCGAAGGTCGCGCCAGTAATGGTGAATGTGGCTAAGTCATTTCGATCAGCTGGCACGTTTTTATTGAGAGAGTCCGGCTTATCAAAGGCGGTTGGATCCACGCAATAAAACAAGTCTCCGGAAAATTTGGGGAGCTGTCCCGTACCAAAAAGACTTGCGGAATTCACGATGTAAGGAGGCAAGACCTCGGTGTATCCGTGCTCGCGGGTGTGGAGGTCGAGCATGAAGTTGGCGAGGGCGCGCTCGAGGCGTGCTCCAGCGCCGAAGTGGAACACGAAGCGGGCGCCAGAGACTTTGGAGGCGCGATTGAAGTCGAGGATATTGAGGGCCTCGCCGAGCTCCCAGTGTGGCTTTGGGGTGAAGTCGAAGGACGGCTTGGCTCCCCAGTTTTTTTCCTCGCGGTTGGAGTGCTCGTCAGGACCAACGGGGACTGAATCTTGAGGAAGGTTCGGAAGCCCAATAAGAATTTCAGAGAGCCTCACGTCGGCAGCATCAGCCACCCCCTCCAATTTCTCGACTTGGCTCTTGAGAACACGAGTCTCTTCGGTGAGTACGGAGGCGTCGGACCCGGACTTGCGGAGGCGGGCGATCTCTTCGGTGAGCTTATTGCGCTGAGCCTTGATGGTTTCGACCTGGGTGATAGCCTCCCGACGCTCGCGGTCGATGGTGGCGAAGTCTCCAAGGGCTGCGGCGGGATCCATACCGCGGGCGCGCAGTTTTTCCTCTACGACGGGCAGGTTGGCCCGGACGAATGCTAAGTCAATCATTTGAGTTTTATTTTAGCGGGTTTGGCAGGAGCCGGGCTGGTGTGCAGAGAGCAGGTTTCTTCACTCCGGGCTATGCGCTCTGGTAGAAATGACAGTTCTGTGAAGGTACGGAAGCGGTTACTCTTGAAGTATGCGTGCATTTGTTGCTGTTGTTCTCGTTCTTGCCCTTCTTGTGCCCGGTGCTGTGCCAGCTCGTGCGGATGCGTACCATGCGACGCCGAAGCTGGTGGTAGTGCTGGTGATCGACCAGTTTCGTGGGGATTATCTGGACCGCTATCGCGATGACTTCAAGACTCCGAATGGGTTCAACCTTTTTCTCAAGAAGGGTGTTCATTTCACGGATTGCTATTACGACTACGCAAACCTGATAACGGCGGCTGGACACTCGACGATTGGGACAGGGAGCTATACGGACGGGCACAAGATTCCGCTGAATGAGTGGGTGGAGCGTTGGGCAGACGGCAAACTGCACACGGTAACGTCAGTGAGCGACGAGCGGTACAAGCTGGTCGGAATGCCAGAGGGCGAGAAGGCTTCTCCGGGAGCTTCGCCATATCGAGAGGCGGCGTCGACGCTGGGCGATGAGCTGACTCTGGCGACGCAGGGCAAGGCAAAGGTGTATGGGGTTTCGTTCAAGGACAGGGCGGCGATTCTGACGTCAGGACATGCGACGAAGGGTGCGTTCTGGACGGACCATGACTCGGGCGCGTTTATCACCTCGTCGTACTGGATGCCGGAGCTGCCATCGTGGGCGAAGGCGTTCAACGCGAGCGATGCGCGGAAGAAGGCTCGGCAGGCTGCGGGAGTGGGTGAAGCTGCGAATTTCTATGAGGACGTCGGGCAGAAGCCTGTGGCAGTCCAGTACATGTTTGATTTTGTGAAGGCGCTGGTGACGAACGAGAAGCTCGGTCAGAACGGTGTGACCGACATGCTGACGATCTCGATCAGCAACACGGACATCCTGGGGCACAAGGTTGGGGCGGATTCGCCGAGGCAGCGGGAGATGATCGACAGCGTGGACGTTGTGCTGAACGACTTCTTCACGTTCCTGGATAAGCAGGTGGGCCTGCAGAATGTGGTCGTCGCCCTGTCGGGTGACCATGGCGTGGCTCCGACGATGCGCGCGGCGAACGATGCGCAGATGACGTCGTCGGCGATCAAGAGCGCGGCCCTGCTGAAGGCACTGGATGCAGAGCTTCAGAAGAAGTGGCCGATTAAAAAGGGTGAGAAGTATGTGCTGAGCGGAGAGTATCCGTACATTCAGCTGAACCAGGAGGCGTTTGAGGCAGCGCATCTTTCGGAACTGGAGGCTGAGACGGCGGCGGCTGACACGCTGACTGACCTGCTGGCAAAGCGCGGTGATGAGTTTGCTGTGACGAGTGCAAAACAGGCAACCCCTTCCGGACGGCAGACGAATCCGCTGGCGTTGGGAAGCGTGTATCCGGTGGAGAAGATGCGGACCGGAGAGATCCCGAACACGGAGCTTGGCCGGAGGATTCTGCACAGCTATTCGCCGTATGTGGGATGGGCGATCTGGCTGAACTTTACGGCGTTCGAGTTTACGGGAACAGAGGAGGGAGCGACACACTACTCTTCATTTACCTATGACCGGCATGTTCCGCTGGATTTCTACGGCACGATGTTCATTCCCGGGACGTATCACGATCGTGTCGCTCCGGTGGACATTGCGGCGACGTTTGCTTCGATATTGCGGGTGAATCAGCCTTCGAGTGTTGAAGGGCATGTGCTGACGCAGGTGATGAAGCAGGATACGGGCGATGGGAGCGAGGTGAAGAGGAGTACGGCTAAGTGAGCACGAAGGGGCCGGATATGACGGTGAGCGTGGCGGGATTAAAGCTGCGATCGCCGGTGATTGCCGCCAGCGGGACGTTTGGGTACGGGGTGGAGTTCGAGGAGATCGTATCCCTGGAGAAGATCGGCGCGTTCGTGACGAAGGGTCTGTCGCGAGAGCCGATGATGGGGAATCCTACGCCGCGAATTATTGAGACGGCGGCGGGGATGATCAACGCGATTGGGTTGCAGAACATGGGGGTGCGGGCCTTCGTGGAGGAGAAGCTGCCGAAGCTGCGGACGATGAAGGGCGCGGTTGTGATCGCGAATATCTTTGGCTATTCGGTGGAGGACTGCCTGGAGGTGATTCGCGTGCTGAACGACGCCGAAGGGATCGCGATGTATGAGCTGAATGCCAGTTGTCCGAATACGAGCCATGGGGGGATGGTGTTTGGGACCGATCCGGGGCTTCTGCATGAACTGGTAATGCGGACCAAAGGGGCTTCGTCGAGGCCGTTGATGGTGAAGCTATCGCCGAATGTGACGAGCATCGGTCAGATGGCAAGGGTGGCGGCGGATGCGGGTGCGGATGCGATTTCGCTGGTGAACACGTTTGTGTCGCTGGCGATTGATGTGGAGACGCGCAAGCCGCGGATCGCGAATGTGACCGGGGGTTTGTCGGGGCCGGCGATCAAGCCGATTGCGGTTCGGATGGTGCATGATGCGGCGAAGGCTGTACGAATTCCGGTGGTGGGGATGGGCGGAATCGTTCGGGCCGAGGATGCTGTGGAGTTCATGATGGCCGGGGCAACGGCGGTGCAGGTGGGGACGGCGAGCTATGCGGATCCACGGGCGGTGGAGAATATCGCGAATGGGATGCGGAAGTGGTGTGATTCGCATCAGGTGGAGCATGTGGCGGGGCTGAC
>Ga0163162_10007983_pt1 | contig 10321 bp, 12 predicted proteins | sample S55metaG_FD_115310 | JGI IMG/M metagenome (GOLD analysis project Ga0163162, IMG submission 115310) | Switchgrass rhizosphere microbial communities from Kellogg Biological Station, Michigan, USA - S5-5 metaG | ecosystem: Host-associated > Plants > Roots > Rhizosphere > Soil | place: USA...
GTGCAACGATCCGTCTTCCTTTCAATGAGAGCTCCTCCAATGATATCCTGTAGGTTTTTTCGGATTTCATCCCTTATCATTTAAACAATAATACAAAAAGTATGTCGATAAAGGAAAGGCATTGACATTCAACGGAAATGCCTCATTCTTTGTACGGCTCTCAGCAATTTTCCTGTGCCATTTCCACAGATAGGCGTTATTCAAGTTCAAGTGACTACTTAAATTTCTTGGTTACAGATTGGAAAAAGGGCTTGTAGCCTGAAACGCCAGCAACGTTTCTGTTTTGAGTAGTTGGATAAGTTTTGCCTTTTAACCGATCAACAAAATTTCCATACAGATCATATTCGCGGTCCTGGCTAGGCATCCCGTTGGCACCCGTTCTCGTCCTCCACACGCCCTTAAATTCCCAGCGAACAGCAAATTGATACTTTTTTGTATCAGCATATTTACCCGAAATATCTTTGATAGCATTGCTGTCCACAACCTCATATTTGTAGGGATAATTTTTTTCCAGGAACTCGACCATGTTTGCATTCTGCTTTTTATTGTACGGATGTGTTTCAACCAATAAAACAGAATTATTTGGATTAAAATCCGAAGGTATCCAGTTAGCCGCGTCTGAAAATGTTGCTCCCTTGAAATTGCAGGAAGATATGGGTGCAAAAAAAGTCACAAATAAAATGAATGAGCAAACGAATTTGCCAATTGTTTTGTTGATGGAGTTTGAAAGCATCGATTAAATATTTATTTAATGTGGTAAATGGACTAAAATTTGAATATACTCAAACTCTGATTACATGAATACTCTTCAAAACATTTTTGTAAAAAGTTAATACGGAGTAAATGCACCTGCCTTTGTTCTGCAGAAAATGTCCCTCAACCATTCCCTTTTTTTCTAATATGAATGCCTACAAATGGCTAAAATGAAACTTCGGCGCTACGCACCAGCTTTTGATATACTTTGTCCATTTCCTTGTCCATGTACCCTTGGGCATAGCTCACATACCTATAGAATTCCTTACTATTGGGGCTATGACCAGAAATCTTTCTCACCAGGTTCTCAGGCATTCCCAGGGATACCATTGTTGTAATAGCAGTTCTTCGCATAACGTGTGTGCTTATACGGTCGCAAAACCGATATTGTCTTTTGTCATCGAACATAAGTTGTTCAATCGCCTCACCTCGCCTGTACCTGATTTTCGGACAGATTTGACACCACCCTGCCAATTCGCAAATATGCTTGATATTCTTATTGAATCTTTCGAGAGAAACTCTTGGAAATACGAACGAGGATGCCTGCTTGTCACTAGTGAATTCGTTAAGCATTTGCAAGAGATATTCCGGCAACCTAATATTTGTCAGCTGACCAGTTTTTTTAGATATTACTGATAAATATGCTTTCCCTCCCAGCTTTCTCACATCCTTACATTTAACGGCGAAAAGATCAGAACATCTAAGCGCTACAGTGCATCCAAAAACAAATACATCCTTCATATCTTTCAAGCGGGGCGACAGTCGGGCTTCAAAATCCTTATCCGTAATCAAGAACCTCAGTTGCGCAGGCAATAAAGCAATGATTTCAATTTCTTCAACTGGAGAATAAAACTTACCAAAAAAATCATCTACGGCTAGAAGTTTGTCGTATCTCAAATAGTTGAAAAAGGCTTTTAAGACCCTCATCACTAACCCGACATAATTGTCAAAGCATTTCTTTTCGTCGTATAAATAATCAGAAAATCTCGTGTAAAACCGGTGCCAGTAATTGCGCTCACTCACAATTTTCCTTTCACGTGCAGTTGAGGGGATTCGAATCCTTAATTCAAAGCCTTTGTCATTAGAAAAACTACTTAAGAGCTTAAACACCTGCTCATAATTTCGGATTGTCTGCAGCGTGATTCTCTGGCCTGATATCTTCGTTCGTTTACCCGTTCGAGTATCTTGAATAAATTGAGCAAATAGAGGCAGCAAGTCAAAATCCCGTTTCATAAAATTTTGTTGAAAAGTGATTGAAGACACTCATTTTAAGCTATTTTTATTTCAATAAGATCTTTGAAATGCAGAACCCGGCCGCGTACTAAGAGCGCTGTATAATCCCTTCGGGATGCAGATGCCAAATCGGAACTATTCTGCCTCACAATCATACCGCTATGGATTCAATGGTAAGGAAAATGACAATGAGGTAAAAGGAGTCGGTAATGAGTTGGATTATGGTGAAAGGATTTATGATCCGAGGGTTGGTAGATTTCTGAGCGCAGACCCATTAGCAAAGAAATACCCGTGGTATACACCGTTTCAGTTTGCGGGAAATATGCCTATAAAGTATGTAGATGTAGATGGACTTGAAGAAGGCGAAGCAGAGGAGCGAGAAGGACGAACAGTTGCTGAAGAGAATGAAAGATTAGAGGAGTTGGACAGAGAGAGAGAATTACGGGAAGGCTTAAGAAGTCAAGAAAGTGTCCGTGAGGAGGCTCGAAAGCGAGATTTCAAGGAAAATTGGGAATTAATCAACACAGGAGGAAGGCAAAGATGGGTTCCACGCGTTAGAAGAGGTCTTAATAATTATGTCAACAATGGCTTGGAGGCATTAAGGGCAAGTTTTACTCCAATCGATCCGTTGATGACGGCCTCCAAGAGATTCTATTATAACAAAATGAATGGAAGCAATTGGGAAAAGATCGTTTCCAGTGCCCTAACAAAGAGTCAACTCTATGTAAGAAATGCTACGCAAGTTACCCTTGAAATTACAGGCGAAGTAAACGGAGTAGCCTCAAGCCTACGAATCAGAGTGGATAATCTTTCGCTAAAAGCTAACGGGCAAATCGACATCAATGAAGCTAAGTTTTCATTTACGCAAATAACAATTGGCAATTTTACTAAAACCCTAACTGAAAAGCAAAGAGATGCTTTTGATTTAGTAATGAGTGGAAACAATGTCGCGGTCTTTATTAGAGGCGATAAAGCTGTTGATTTAGGTCTACCAGGTGGCGTAAATATTGTCAGTCGGCTAGACAAAGTCAACATCATAGGTCCGGATTCAAAGGCCATTACAAACACTCCTGCAAAAACTAATAACTCAAAGGACAAAAAAACTCCGTAACAGAGTACTCACAAATAGCGAACATGGAAACTGAATTGCGATTACCAGAAATTCGAAAAGAAGTTCACGACCGAATTGGCGAACTTATGCTTGCCCATGGCTATAAGCTGAATAAATCCGACTCATCCTTCAAAAAGAAAATTGATTCGAACCTGATCCAATTAAGCATTGATTATTACGATTTTTTCCCTAGTAGCTATCAAATTAGATTTCGTTATCAGTTTGTGAATTCTTATGTTCAGGAAATCAAGAAACAATTCTTCGAAGACTATCTAAGTCTGGAATATCTAAAACTTTGGGACCATATTGTTTATGAAGGTGTGTATCAAGATGAAATCAAGAACGAGGAATACAAAGCTAAAGTGGCCTTTAAGCACGATTTAATAACACACGCTGATCTAGATAATGCCCTTTGGCAAATGCGTAATAAAATATCAAATCATCTGCTAATTAATGACAATTATTATGTTACAGTACCTGGTCTGAATTATTTGCTCAATACAGAATATGAAATGCTAATCAATTTTTTTGAACCAGAAGCAATTTTGACAAGCGTTATTGTGGCTAGGTTAATGCAAAGTCCAATTTACGAAGAGCTAAATTCTTATTTGGACTTCGAATTGCAGAACCTTTCTAAAAAAGGCGAATTTTTTGGAAGAGTATTCAATTTGAGAAGAAAACTTTATGATTTTATGAAAGTATATCAGATTAGAGATTTGTAGTGAATTTTAGAATCATGGATTATTTCAAAAGTGAAAGGCCTTGTGCTGTGTAGAATCCAAATTCAATGCTGACAGCTCTTTGAAATCATCCCTTCGGGATGCAGATGCCAAATCGAGGCTATACTGCCTCAGGATCATATAGGTATGGATTCAATGGAAAAGAGAATGATAACGAGGTTAAAGGGGTTGGGAGCCAGATAGACTATGGCATGAGAGTTTATGATCCCAGAATAGGGAAATTTTTGTCGACCGACCCTCTTACGAAGAAATTTCCGGACCTAACGCCTTACCAATTTGCAAGTAATACTCCAATAGCAGCAATTGATATTGATGGCAAAGAAGCTGAATTGGCACCATGGCTTGTTGCATTATATAATACAGCGTTGATAAAATTGAATAATTCAAAAGAAAGCGCCGTAAAAAATGTGAACGAGTTTAATGCAGCAAGTAACAATAACTACGGAAAATTTGATAGAAGTAAACCGATAGAAGACCAAGTCGCAGAGAATCAGAAGAAGGCCGCAGTTACTAAAATGGGTCTTTATACTAAAGCTGCCAAGGCTGCGGCTATAGGTGAAGGTGCCGCAGCTACACCGTTCTTAGCTACAGCGGGAGTTGCTGCCCTTCCGGAACTTTTTGTTGTATCCGGCAGTTCGCAAATAAGTTTAGGTTCTTACTTGACACATCGCACAGTAGATGCTTTTATAGATGCATCTTCCCAGAAAATCATAAACGGTAAAGTAGATTGGGCTGATGTGGTTTCAAACTATGTCCCGGTAAAAGGACAATTTACAAAGCTAATAGTACAAGCGTTCAAATCTACAGTAGACTACGAGGATGGCGAACTCAAAACCGTTTTTAATGACAGAAAGGGTTTGGATGCAGCGGCGGCAGATGCATTCGCTGATTTAGCTACCGAAAAGCTGTTTGGTAGATTCAATGAGGCTTTAAAAACAGCCTTTGAAAAGAAGGGCATAAAGGGTGAAAAACTTACCCAGGCACTTGGCGAGGTTGTAAAATCTGAGGCCAAATTTGTGGAAGAGACACTGAAAAATGGAATTTCAAGAACCACAAAAGAATTAACTGAAACAAAAAAGAATGAATAAGAAAATGGAAAATTGGGGTTTTCTTGTTTTTCTGTGCTTTTTTGCTTTTCTGATTATCTACTCTCTGTTGAGAAAGCACGAGAGAATTCAAAATGCTGCTTATGTTAGGGGAACAAGTTTAGGAATAAAGCGGGGTGTAAGGGGGACTTACAATTTGTATTATGCCTTTACTATTAATAAGACTAAGTATGTTGGTTCCTATCCGACGAAAGTTTGCAAATCATGTGATTGTTGCGACAGCGGCAAGAGTGTCATTGTGAGAATAGAAAATGGAAAGCCAGAAAATAACGACGTGGTTTCTAAACTACCAGAGGGAGCTTGGTTTTTGGATTATTAAGCGGTAGACTTGTCTTTGCGCGGCGGAAGGAGAGCTGATTGGTCATCAACAAAGATCTTAGGTATCAACGTTAATAGGCTCAAATAAATCACATGAAGTATCATAGAAAGGTCGGCCTATTTGTGAGTTTGGCAATTGTAGTGGCAATTATTGTGTACTTATTCTACAATTCGTGGCTAAAATCGTTGGCAGTTAAAAAATTTGAGTTAGAGTATTTAAAAGAGGAGAACAAGAAGGGAATGACGATGGATAGCAAAAATGTACGTTTTGACAGCGTCACTGCCAAATCAAACAAGATTTTGCAGTATGATTTTACTCTAGTAAATGATGATACGAGTTCGCTTATCGTCAGCGAATTAAAACAAAATCTAGGGCCAATAGTTTTGAAGGCTGTAGCACTTGATTCGGCAACATTCGTGTTAAAGAATCACAGATACACCTTTATTTACTTTTACAAAGACAAAAACGGGGACTCTTTGTTTAGTGTGACCGTTAATCCTAGAGACTACATAAACTTCTTCTCTCGCATAGATAGTAGCAAATGAAAATACCAATTTGTGCATATTCAAGCTTTCTATGTTCACAGTTATGCAGCATTAGCTGGAACAAGCATTACAATTTTCGAACTATTTGTAACTGCCTGTAACCAGAGGTGATGGTGAAGAGAATGATGGCATAAGGTTCTTTGAAATTATCCCTTCGGGATGCAGATGCCTAATCGAGGGTATACCGCAAGTGCGAATTACCGTTACGGATTCAATGGGAAAGAGAATGACAATGAGGTAAAGGGTGCAGGAAATGAGCTGGATTACGGGATGAGAATATATGATCCAAGGCTAGGTAGATTCCTAAGTGCGGATCCAGTTGAAAAATCATTTCCATGGTATACGCCTTACCAATTTGCGGGCAACAAACCAATTTGGGCTGTGGACCTAGATGGATTAGAGGAATTAATGAAAACTTCAGTTAGCATTCAAGAGGCTTCAACAAACAATATCAAAAGAATATTCTCGGAAGACCAAGTTCGGTCACAAATCGCAGGCAAGATATATGAGCAGATAAATAAGAATGTAAAGAGCAAACAGGAAAATCACTTCTCCACAGGGAATAGGTATCCCGAAGAAAGAGCAATTATTATTGACGCAATAAAGGACAATATTAAGGTTGATTTGAGTAATAATTACGCAGCGATTCAAGACCCAGATACAAAAGAACCTTCCCTATTTTATAGTATTGTTAAAGGAGCAGGGAAATTCATAGGTGAAGAGGGTCAACCATTCGTCACTCAGGCTGCGGGGGTTACCCTCGCTAAGACGGGAACATTGATAGAAAAAGTCACCAAAAATGTTGATTCATATAAGAAGTCCTTTTACAAAAAGTTTTCTTCTAGCAGATATGAAGAGGCATTAAAAATCGATACCAAAGCCAACGGACTGTTGGGAAAGTTCCTGAAAAATACTGGAAGTCTACTGAAGGCAGGTGCAAAGGTTCTCGAGGTGGCTGGTACCGCTCAAATGTATTATGAGATTCTAAATCCGAGCCCTGGGCCAATGTCCGACGATGAACTAAGACAATCCGCATTACAAGCATTAAAAGCATATTTGCAAAACTCAACTGGTTCAAATCGACAGTTAGCTTCGGATGTTCCAAAAACTGAAACTAAAGAAAAAAATTAGCTATGAAGACAAGACTGCCGCTTAGCGTATACCTATCATTAGCGATTACAGCGGCATTGCTACCAACTTATTTTGGAATCCCTTTGGTGAGAATTATTGTGTATGAAACATTAACCTTTGGTCTTCTGTATATTATCTTCGGAAGGTTTGCGTGTCGCTTGACGCTCACAGATGATACTTTGTATGTGAAATATCTGTTTCCTTGGAATAAGGATATTAGAGCTAGAGTTATCGATGTTCGAGATGTTGAGGTCAAGAAAGGCTTCTACGATCTATTTTCCGAAAATACGATTGCCGGCTTATTTGTGTTCCCGCGCTTTTGTTACGATCAGTTAATATTAAATATATATGATGACCGAAAGTTGAAAACGACTATTATAAACATTAATACAAGATTTTCTCAATTTGATCAAATAGTCAAACTCTTGAAAAAACGGTTAGAGCGAATTGCCAATTAACGATTTTTCAATTCGATGGCAAAAGACCTTAAGAAGTTCTTTGAAATTATCCCTTCGGGATGCAGATGCCTATTCGGGGGTATACCGCCTCACAATCATACCGCTATGGATTCAATGGAAAAGAGAATGATAATGAGGTAAAAGGCACGGGAAATGAGCAGGACTATGGTATGAGGATTTATGATCCAAGGTTAGGAAGATTTTTAAGTACTGATCCATTATTTAGTTCATTTCCGTGGAATTCCCAGTATGCATTCTCGGAGAATGATCCTATTTCCAATATCGACTTGGATGGATTAGAAAAAGCAAAAAGTAACAGCTCATTTTCTATAATCGGACAAGGAATTAAGCAGGCATGGAATGAGTCCAGAGCGTCGTTTAACAGCATGTTTTCCAAACAGACTTTTGTTGAGTCGAAGATGACAGCGAATGATATTGCAGGGACGCTTCAGTGTGACCCGAATTCAATTCGAAGGTTTAATGCTCGAATGTTTAGATTGTCGATGAGTGTTAATAATACTATTCAACAATATACTACACAACCTGTTCTGTGGACGATCGCAATTCCAAATAGAACTAGAGAAGAAAATCTGAGAGGTCTTGGTTATGGACTCGGAAAGGGCATCGAATTGTACGTATTTTCAAAAGCCCCTGATTTATTCGGCGGCGAAGCAGATGCCATTAAAGGTAGGATGGAAAGGTCAGCGCTACCGGCACATGAGGGCAATCAAATTATACGTCGGGCATTAAATGACAACGTAAAGATTATTGTCGCAACTACCCCTGAAGATTTGGCCTATCTAAAAAGTATGGATTCGAAAGCTCTTTATATGGGAGGTCAGGGAACTGAAGGTTCTATACTGATAACATCAAGTGCAACACGAAGTCATATACTAGAAGAAGCAATCCATCACGAGCAGCGGATGATTTATGGTGATGATTACTTTTATGGCAATAGAAATAAATTAGAAGTCGAAGCTCAAGACAGGTTGCTCGAAATTGGCAAAAAAGAAGGTTGGTCTATATCAGAGATGGATGAGATTCGAGCTGCAAAAACAAAATGGGAAAACGCTTCCAAGAAGAAACATTAAACTTAATTCCAATGCACTGTAAGGTTCTTGACATTTTCAAAACGACTATTGGGGAAATAGCAATCTTGGGTTTTTCGGGTAATGACAAACCTCATATCGGAATGATCCTAAGAAATCAAACTGGAGTGCAATGGAAAATTGTTGGGCTAGGGATGAACAAGGGTGAAATTGATTCAACTGATAGTTATTCAGTCTGGGATTGCAAGATCGAAAAACTTGCTGAAGGAATAGAAAATCCAATAAAACAAAATGAAGTTTTGTATTTCAACTGAGGCACTTTACATGATTGTTCTTTTTCAAAAATGAACAGACGCCCGCATTGAGAGTAAATTAAAGAATGGCTAATAATTTACATAAGGTTGTTCAGAAGGCGATCTTAGGCGTCTAGTTAGAAACTGATAAGCTTCAAGAATTTAGCGATCAACTTCTGATTTGAAAAAAGCTCTTTGAAATCATCCCTTCGGGATAATTTCAAAGAGCTTTTTTTGAGGGGCTCTGTAATTAACTGTAAAAGCTAAGATTTGATCTGACAGTTGGGATTAACTTTAGAGTAACTACAAACTATTGTTAACCCCAAAAAAGTCAGATCATGAATCAGGAAACTAAGTTAATTAAATCCCGCTTAGGCTTACTCAAACTGGCCGAACATTTAAGCAACGTCACTAAGGCCTGCAAATTGATGGGCACCAGCCGTGACAGTTTTTACCGAATCAAAGAGTTGTATGACACTGGTGGCGAAGCTGCGCTGGTAGAGATCAGCCGTCGTAAACCTATTCTTAAAAACAGAGTAGCTCCGGAGATTGAGGAAGCTGTGGTTAAAATGGCTTTTGATTATCCGGCCTATGGTCAGTCAAGGGCGTGTAATGAACTGCGCAAGCAGGGAATATTCATTTCTGCCGCAGGTGTTCGATGTGTTTGGCAGCGGCATGACCTGGAAATTTTTGAGAAGCGCTTAAAAGCATTGGAAGCCCGCGCGGCACAGGAAGGCCTGATCCTCACCGAAGCACAGATGATGGCTATGGAACGCAAGAAAGAAAAGAGAGAAGCCCTTGGAGAAATTGAAACCGAGCACCCTGGTTATCTTGGATCCCAGGACACCTATTATGTGGGAACTATCAAAGGCGTGGGACGTATTTATCAGCAAACCTTCATTGACACCTACAGTCGTGTGGCTTTTGCCAAGCTCTATGACAGTAAGCATGCCATCACATCAGCCGACCTGCTCAATGACAAGGTGCTGCCTTTCTTTGAAGAGCAGCAGATACCACTGCTACGAATGCTGACTGATCGCGGAACGGAGTATAAAGGCAAGCCCGAAAATCATGAATACGAAATGTATCTGCAAATCGAAGGCATTGAACACAGCAAGACCCAGGTTCGTCATCCGCAAAGCAATGGGATCTGTGAACGCCTGCATCGTACTATCCAAGACGAGTTCTACGCTGTCACCTTCCGCAAAAAGCTTTATGAAAACCTGGATCAGCTACAGCATGATCTTGATGAATGGATAAACTATTATAACAATGAACGTCCGCACAGCGGAAGATACTGTTACGGCAAAACTCCTATGCAGACTTTTAATGAATCTGTTATCTTAGCAAAACAAAAACTGCTGAACAACTTAACGCCAGCAGCTTAAACTTTTATATCCTGACCCTATAAAACTAAAAGAAAAAAATCCTCAACTGTCAGATCAAATACTATCTATTACAAGTAAATACTTATTCATTTTTCTCGGCAATATAAATCTTGTGGCCAAATTTTGGAGTGACAATCATTATTTCAGTTTCGTTTCTATCCTGCATGGTGATTTTTAAACCTTTCTTATAAAAAA
>Ga0163162_10007985_pt1 | contig 10320 bp, 8 predicted proteins | sample S55metaG_FD_115310 | JGI IMG/M metagenome (GOLD analysis project Ga0163162, IMG submission 115310) | Switchgrass rhizosphere microbial communities from Kellogg Biological Station, Michigan, USA - S5-5 metaG | ecosystem: Host-associated > Plants > Roots > Rhizosphere > Soil | place: USA: Michigan...
AGCATTGTGCAGCTCAACGCCCAGTCGGATGAATGCCTGTCGTTCCTGCCGCTCTCTCATGTATTCGAGCGGATGCTGGGCCACTACTGCATGTTCCATTGCGGCGCGATCATCAACTACGCCTCGAGCGTTGACGCGGTCTCGGCCGAGATGAAGGAGCGTCGGCCGACGATCGTCGCCTCGGTGCCGCGGTTGTACGAAAAGATCTATGCCCGGGTGCTGGAGGGCGCGCTCGCCGGCTCCTCGGTGAAGCGCAGGATCTTCTTCTGGGCCAAGCGGACCGCGGAACGCTGGGCGGAGTACACGCTGGCGCACCGGCCGGTCGCGGGGGGCTTGAGCTTCAGGAAGCGGATCGCCGACCGCCTCGTGTTCTCCAAGCTGAAAGCGGCGACGGGGGGACGACTCAGAATCTTCGTGTCAGGAGGAGCCCCGTTGTCGGCCGAGATCGCGAAGTTTTTCTACGCGGCGGGGCTACCGATTCTCGAGGGATACGGTCTGACCGAGACGTCGCCGGTCATCGCCGTCAACACCTTCGAACAACTCAAACTCGGCACGGTGGGCCGGCCGATTCCGGGGGTCCAGGTCAAAATCGCCTCGGATGGCGAGATCCTGACCCGCGGTCCACACATCATGAAAGGGTATTACAACAAGCCGGATGCGACGAAAGAAGTTATCGACGCCGAGGGCTGGTTCCATACTGGAGACATCGGACTGCTCGACGCCGACGGGTTTCTCAAGATCACCGACCGCAAGAAGGACATCATCGTGACCGCCGGGGGCAAGAACATCGCCCCGCAGCCGATCGAGAACCGGGTCAAGAGCAACAAGTTCGTGTCGAACGCGGTAATGATCGGAGACAAGCGCAAGTTCCCGATCATGCTCGTCGTCCCCAACATGGACAACCTGAAGGCCTGGGCGCACGCCAGGAATCTGGCCTTCGCCGACGAGGCGAGCCTCATCGAGCTTCCGCAGTCGGGAGACAAGATCGAGCGGGAGATGAAAAAGGAGTTGCGCGACCTGGCCCACTTCGAAATGCCGAAGAAGGTCATGCTGCTGTCCCGCGACTTTAGTATCGAAGGGGGAGAGCTGACGCCGACACTCAAGGTCAAGCGGAGAGTCGTGGAGCGGAACTATCAGAGCCAGATCGAAGCGCTCTATTCGGAGCCGGTCGGCGGCTCACACGACGTGTAGCGGCCCGGTTCGTTAGCCCTTTCGCGCCACCCACCAACCGCCTGCTTCGCCCAGCGACTCCAGTTCCGGCAATCGCGGCGGCGTTCCCTCTCCGACCACTCTGAGGCCAGGCAGCACGCACCGGCCCGCTTCTTTCTGCCACTCCGGGCTGGACCCGATATCACCGCCCAGCACCACCCCACGCAGCGACCGGGACTTGATCGGTGCCGTCGGTCCACGGAGAACGCTCACGGAAGGGGAACCGGTCCATCCGTCAGGCGGATTGAGCGCCACCAGATGAACGCCTGGCAGAGCGGTCTCCAAGCTGGCTCCGAGCCCCGACGCGCCCCCGAAGAGTCCCAGGTAGCCTCCCGGTCCCTCGAGGCCGAGGAAGGCCACGATTGCGTCTGCCGGGATCGAGTCCGTCAGAGTCGGAGCCGCATCACCGGTACGCCCGTTCAGCTCGAACACCGCGACACCGCGATTGATTCGGAACTCACGCTGGCAAATCGGACAACCCAGCACACCTCGAACGACCATGCGCCCGTCCATCTCATAGGGCACGAGCACGAGGTAAGCCTCCTCGTGCGGGGCGGGACACCGAAGGTGGTCGGTGAGTTCGATGAACACGGAGGGTTCGCTACGGTTTGAAAACCACCCAACTGAGTTTCCCCGCCTCCACTGTCACCCTTCGAAAGACCTTCTTCCCCTCGATCTCCGTTCCCATGATATAGACCCCGGGCGGAACGTCGCCCACCGCGAAGTGCTCTCCATACAACGGATGGGGATGGGCCTTGTCACCATATGTCTCGGCATAGGAGAACGGTGTTTCGATCGGTTCGAGCTTTACCAAGCCGTAGATCCGGGCTTGGGGAATAGGATTGCCAGCGGCGTCGAAGACCTGTCCCGCCACGATTCCGGTGCCCGGCAGCGGCTCGATCCAGAGCTCGGGATTGGTGGTATAGGATGGGAACCGCTGTAGCGAGTCCACGATAGCGGGCACCGAGTCGGTCGGCGACGCGTGCACTTCGAGGTGAAGGTGATCATTCGTCGCGCGGCCGGTATTGCCGACGTGGGCGATCACGGCGCCCGCGGCGACCCGCTGTCCCACCTTCACCGCGAGTGAGGAGTTGTGGTAGTAGACCGAGAAGATGCGCAGCTTCCCGTCTGCGCCGGTCACCGTGGTGTCATGTCGAATGGCGACGGTGAGCGCACCCGCTTCGGCCGGTCCGGCATAGACCACCTTGCCGGCGCCGATCGCGTGCACCGGTGTCCCGTCGGGATTGTTGAATTCCACGCCTTGATGCTGCTGGAAGTTCCCTCCCATCGTCGAGCCGTACCGATAAGTCTGGTCGATATAGGGGTTGTCTGACCGGTCGATGGGGCGGGCGAACCAGGTCGTCAGCAAAGTGCGCGGCGGGTCGGCGGCCTTGGAGGCGCGGGTGTAGCACGGCATGGTGTCGGTCGCGAGCCGGAGTCCGCAGGGTGTGCCGCGCACGGCCTGCCCATCGATCACGATGCGGTTCAAGGGAGCGAACGCGGCCGTGGCGATGCCCTGGCTCACCCAGCCTTCGGTGGTGGACGTGATCAGCTCGTTGCCCTTGGGTGTCGTGACCAGGACGCCCCGGCGATCGAGCCCCAGCCGCTTCACATACTCGTTGTTGAGAATCGCGAACGCGGTATCGGCCGGCCCCTTCGCGGCCGGGCCGGTCTTGTCGCCGAGCGCGATCCAATGGTGGCCGCCGTCGCTGGTGACCTGAATGCCGTCGGCGGTCCCGATCCATACGGTATCACCCCGGGTAGCGATGCCATTGGGGGCCACGTACTGCCATTCGGGGCCGAGCTGTTTCAGCGTCCAGTTGGTCCAGGTGGCGCCGTCATCGGTCGAGACTCCCCAGCCATTCCCCACCGTACCGTACCAGATCTCGCCCCGGCTCCCGAAGCCGAACGCGTGAACGAAATCCCAAGACAGACTCGTCGGTGTAGTGTCGCTCCGGATCCGTTCCCAAGCGTTTGCGCCGGGACGGAGGCGCAGGATGCCCTGGCCGTAGGTGCCGAGCCAGAGGCCGCCGTGCGGGTCTCGCGCGACGGTGAGGACGTGCACTCCCCACCCCGTCGAATCGGGGATGGGTGGAAGCTTGACCTGCGCCGAAAGGACTGAGGTGCGCAGTGTTGCTGCCAGAAGAGCTGCGCGCAACATGCTGCGACAAACGAGTCGACTCATGGAGTCCAGGTGAAAGAAGTGCGCGATTCGATTCGGCAACGGCTCAGCGCCCGACTGCCGGCGTGGGCATGAGACGGATCCATTCTACAGTGGCGCGCGACGGCCGGGTCGCCGCGAACAGCACCGCGGCTCCAACGTCTTCCGGGTGCAGCATCTCGCTGCGTCGGGGAAGCCCGGGCCGGTGATCGGGATCTATGGGATCCCAGATCCCGGTGTTCGTCGGACCCGGCGAGATCAGAGTGAACCGGACGCCGGTGCCACGATATTCCGCGGCGAGCGTCTCGTGCAGGCCCCGAAGCCCGTACTTGCTCGCAGCATATGCTGCATTCTCCGGGTAGGCATGATGATCCGAGACGCTGCCGATCGTGACCACCAAACCGTCACCGGCGCCCGACATGGCGGGAAGAAATCCCTGAGCCACGAGGAACGGGGCCTTGAGGTTCGCCGCAAGCTGCTGATCGAGCTCGGCGGGATCGGTGGCATCAAATGCCTTGAGCAGGAATGCGCCCGCGTTGTTCACCAGGATGTGGGGCGTACCCCAATCTCCCAGGATTCGCGTGCTGGCCCGAACGACTTCGGCGGTTTGAGTCAGATCGCAGGCCACATCCCGGAAGCGGTCGCGACTGCCGTCCTTGAGACTCCGTGCCAGCCGCACGACGGTGGCGCCCTCGGCGGCAAGCGCCTGCGCGGCCGCGAGACCGATCCCGCGCGAGGCGCCTGTCACCACCGCCAGCCGTCCTGCCAGACCACTCATTCGAGAGGACGTCCATGCACCAGGCGGAGGAACTCGTCGCGAGAACGAATGTCGCTGCGAAAGATGCCCCGCACGGCGCTGGTAACGGTGCGAGAGTTCTGCTTTTCGACGCCCCGCATGGCCATGCAGAGATGGGTCGCTTCGATGAGCACACCCACGCCGTGAGGCTGAAGGATATCCATGATCGCGTCGGCGATCTGATCGCTCAGCCTTTCCTGCACCTGCAGCCTCCGGGCGAACACCTCCACGATGCGGGGGAGCTTGGAGAGGCCCAGGATACGCCGATCCGGGATGTAGGCGACATGGGCTCGGCCGAAAAACGGCAGCAGATGGTGTTCGCAGAGAGAATACATCTCGATGTCGCGCACCAGGATCATGCTCTGGTGATTCTCCTCGAACACCGCGTCTCCCACCGCGTCGGCCACCGACATCTCATACCCTCGGGTCAGCCAGCGCAACGAGTTTTCGACTCGCACCGGGGTCTTGAGCAACCCCGGCCGCTCAGGATCCTCGCCCAGGGCCGTCAGGATGGTGCGGACCTCGGCCTGGAACGACTTGGTCCTGGCCCGCTTACCGACCTTCGTATTCGACATAGTTCCTCGGCGTTTCCCACAGACGGATGCGCAGCAGGCGGCCGGCAGGGAGCTCCGGAGCCAGCACCTTCCAGCAGACGGCGGCGATGTTCTCGGCGGTGGGGATCAACTCCTGGAACCAGCTGACATCGAGGTTCAGGTTCTTGTGATCGAGCTGGTTGAGCAACTTCTCCTCGACCAGATTCTTCAGTACGTTGATGTCGATGACATAGCCGGTTTCGGGGTCGATCGGCCCCTCGACGGTCACATCCATCTCGTAGTTATGGCCGTGGTAATTGGGGTTGCTGCAGACACCGAAGATCTGCTGATTCCATTCGTCGGAGCGAGACGGATTATAGAGACGGTGCGCCGCATTGAAATGGACGCGCCGGGTGACGGCCGCGAGAGGCATCGGTCAATCCAGCCAAAGAAGTGGTGGAAGATGCCAGCGACCTACCGGGAGTCAAGCCTGAGCGACCCGACCATAAACAACGAAGCGCCGACCAGGGGCCGGCGCCTCGAAGCAACTACGGCGACATCGGAGAGGGTTTATTGAAGCCCGACGAGAATGCTTGGCGCCCTCACCATAGCGTCTGTCTTCCCCCGGGGGGCCTGACATCAGTCACGGTATTTGGGCCCTTCATCGGACCTGTTGGCTCAATAACGGGTCTCCCCGATGCCGTCGATGCACAAGATAGGAATACTATCCGTCATCGTCAATCACGACTGTGGAGGTCATGATGGCCCTCTTGCCCGTGGCCGCTGTGCTGTCGCTCACGCTCTGGATTTGCTTGACTTTTCTGTTTCCACTGGGTCCCGCCGGCAGCGCCGTCCACCTGCTCCTGGGGCTGGCAGGAGCGCTGTTTGTGAGGTGGTGGGGGCTGCGGGAGACGGGAGCCGAGAGAAAAGCGTAAGAGGTAAGCGGTGAGAAGTGAGACAGTAGCCGAATCTGGCAACCCTCTTACTTCTTACCTCTCACTTCTCACGCTTTTGCTGTTCAGATCTCCCAGTTCGACATCACCACCGCGCCGGCGGCTGGAACGACTTCGGGATGGCCGTTGAGAGTCATGCGGAGATCGGTCCAGTGGGTCCGGTAGCCGGCCTGGATCAGTCGCAGGTACGCATTGCAGTATCCCGTCTGGCAGCGCAGGCTGAGTCGCCGCAGGCCCATTCCCATCGCCGCGGTTTCCGCGGCACTGATCACCGCCTCGAAACTCTCCACATCCTCCGCCACGAGTTTGAGAATCCGCAGCTCGTCCTGGGGCCGCCCCGCGGCGAGGGGCGCCGAGTGGAAGAGCGCGAATCCTGAGAGCGCGCCTCCGTCTCGCCGGACCAGCGCGACATCGCCGATCTTGAGCTCGAGGGTGAGCTGGATTTCGCGGGCGAAGTCGATGCCCGGCGCGAGCCGCGTCGTCAGCGTACGGCATTCCAGTACGCGGTCCACCCGCGCTGCCGCCGCGTGTGAGGCGAGTTCCGGGGCGAGTCCCGGTTTGCGCGGCAGATCCCGGGTCAGTGTGATCGTGAGATGCCCGGGCAGGAACCCCAGCCTGCTGTAGAACCCGATGTTCTCGATAGTGCGAGGCATGGTCTCGAGGCCGATCGTCTGCACCGCCTTCTCGTGCAGCCAATCGATGCCGGACCTGATCATCTCCTTGCCGAGACCGATGCCCTGACGGTCGGGACGCACCGCGAGCGGGCCCATCCACCCTTCGCTGCCCGAGAAGTGCACGACGTTGAAGCCTGCCAATTCACCATCACCGTCGCGCCACACCATCGCCCCGTCTCCCGCGTCCTCCAGCGCATAGCGCCAGATCAGCGGATTGAGGTGCGGCACCCGGACGCCGAGCAGCCCGTCCCGCCGATAGCGATCGGTAAAGGACTCGGAGAACACCCGGTTCAGGGGTTCGATATCCCTGACCGTCGGCCGCTCCGGACCGTAGAGATCGCGATCAAGCTGCCAGGCCATCCAACACTCCCTCCGGCTCGTCGCGCACCTGTGCCACGCCACGCTCCGCATCATACTCGACCCGGATAATCCGATCGAAGCTGGCATCCCGCATCGATTCAATGTGGGTGATGAGAATGACCTGAGGGAAGCGATCTGCCAGGCTCCGCAGGAGTTCGATCACCGCGAGGCGACGCTCCTCGTCGAGCGAGCCGAGGATTTCGTCCAGGAACAGGAGGGAGAGCGGCTGACCGGCACGGTCCGCGATCATCTGGCTGATGGCGAGTCGCAACGCCAGGTTGGCGATGTCTTCTTCGCCGCCGGAAATGACCGGCTTGACCTCACCGCCGTCCAGCAACGTGGCCATGTAGTCTTCATCCAGCTCCATCTCGGTGTAGCGGCCGTTGGTCAGATCACGGAGGAAACCGCTGGCCAGTTCCGAGAGATCGGGACGCAACTGCAGGTTCAGCTCGGTCCGCAGATCGGTGAACGCCCGATCCAACTCGTTATGCAGTGCCAGTGACTTCGCGGCCTGCCGAAGATCTTCCTCCCGCACCGCCCGCTCGGCCCGCCGCCGGGACACCGCGGCCAGCCCATCCTCCGCGGCCTGGACTTCTACCAATGCCCGAATGCCCATCATTTCCGCTTCGCGGCGCTCCTGCTCGACGGCCTCGTGTGCGCTCCGAGCCTCGAGGAAGGCGGCCTCGGTATAGCCCAGCGCATCCATGTGATGCCGCAATTCCAGGGCGTGCGCTTCCACTATCGAAAGCTCGCGCTCGGCTGCCTCAGCCTCTGACACCAGCACCTCGGCCCGCTCTGCCATGGCCCGGTGCCGCTCGGCCTGCAGTTCCAGCGGCTCCAACTCTTCGATGCGCCGGCGGACCTCACCGTGGCGGGCCGGATCGTATCCGGCCGGTTGCCGAGCCACGACCTCTTCCAGCTCCCGAATCCGCGCGATCAGGCGCCCCTGCTCGCGGGCCAGCACAGGGCCTTCCTGTGCCAGCGCCTGTTGCCGCCCACCTTCGGCCGCAGCGGTCGCAGCCTCTTTGTCCAGCGCCTCGATCTGGCGATCAAGTTCCTGGAGCTCCGGCGGCTCGTTCGCCAGCTGTTCGATGCGCTGCTTGTAGTAGTTGCCGTTGAAGAGCACGTCCTGCAGCTGGCGATCCAGCATGCCGACCACGTTCTCGTATTCCTTGCCGAGCGGACGGGCGCACGTCGGGCAGATGCCTTCGGCGCCTGCGGCGGTGATCCTCTGCTGCTGCTCCTTCAAGTCTTTGTACTGGTCGAGCAGACCCTCTCGCTTGGTTCTCGCGTCCTGGAGACCCCGCACCCACGCAGTCCGTTTCTCCTCGGCTTCCTCGCTGACCTGGGTAAGCTGGCGACGCACCTGTTCGGCGCGCTCGATCCCCTGGGTAACTACCTCAGGCGCCGGGAGTCGATTGATCCGCTCCTCGACCTGGGTGAGAGAGCTACGGACTTCGAGCACCTGCGCCATCGCTGCCCGGGCCACCGAGTGGCGCTCCGCCTCTCCGTCGAGCTTCGTTCGCTCGGCACGGAGCGCGGCCAGCGGTTCGAGAGATGCCCGCATCCCTTCGAGCCGGCCACGCGCTTCATTCGCGGCAACCAACTGGCGATCCAGGCGCTGGAAGGTCTCCCGGGCCGCCTGGACCTTGTGCTCCGCCAACCGGAACTCGCCCTCGAGAACTCGAGTCTGCTCCTGGAGCCGCTGGCTCGCCTCCCAGCGCGGCGTGACCTCCGCTCTCCGCTGCTCGGCGCGCTCATGATTCTCCTTCGCTCGCGCAACAGCCTCCTGGGCTCCCTCCAGCCGGGCCTGGGCCTGAGCTTCCTCGGCCGCGAGTTCAGCGGGATCGGTCAAACTCGACTGAAGCGCTCCCACCCGGGCCCGCACCGACACGCGGTGCTCCCGAACTCGGTCCTGCGCAAGCTGCAAGCGATCGTAACCCAGCACCCGGGAAAGAAACTGAGCCCGTTCGACCGGGCGCATCGCGGCCATGACCGCGAGCTGCTTCTGACCGGTGAAGTAGGTGTTGAAGAATTCCTCGCGGGCCATGCCGAGCATCCGGCCGATCCGCGCCGTCACCTCGACCAGGCTGTGAGCCACCGGGGTCGAGTCCCCATCCTGATACAACTCCGCGGTGCTCAGCCCGCGCACCACGCGATAGCGGTGAGGTCCCAGGCTGAATTCCAACTCGACTCGGACCGGTGATCGGGGGGAGGCGCTTCGCCGGCGGATTGTCTCCTTGGTGCCCCGGGCCGCTTCGGCCCCATAGAGACCCCAGGCGATCGCTTCGAGCAGTGTCGTCTTCCCTGCGCCGTTCGGTCCTATGATCCCGGTAAGCCCCGGGCCGAGGACCAACTCGGTGTCCTCGTGCTGACGGAAGTTCACGAGACGCAGGCGTTCGATGTACATCAGCCTTGGGCCCACTCCCGCTCGATCGCGGTCATGATCTGGGTTCCGGTCTGGACCAGCGCGTCACGCTCGACACCGGGCGGAAGGTCGCGACCATTCAGATAGGTCTCCACGATTTCCGGTAGCGTCTGTCTGCGACCGGGAGAACCGACTCCTACCTGACGCTGGATCTCGGGCCGTCGGAGATCGAGCTGGAAATGCAGCGCCTGAGCCTTGTAGGCACGGATCGTCTGGTAGTTCATCGCACGGCCCACACTCCGGGGGACGTTGTGGACTACCTGCCGGACCACTTCGTCGGTGATGCCCCCGGGCACTCCGGCAACGGCCTCCGCGACCAGGGCATCCAGCTCCTCGGCCACCAGTCCCATCCCTTCGAGCCGCGGCAAGTCGATCACCCGGCGGGCGAGCTGCACCGGCATGCGCTGCGCGACTCCGGATTCCAGATCCACCAGCAGCCAGGCCTTCCCCTGCACTCTCTTCTCGGCTTCGTCCTGCAATTCTCCCCAGGGGTTGGTGCTCACGTAGTCCAGCGAGCCGCTGTACCAGACTCGAGGACCCACCTGGTGCTGCACGTGATAGTGGCCCAGAGCGACGTAGCTCCAGTTCTCTCCATTCAGCTCGTCGGGCTGCAACGAGGCGCCTCCGAAATCGACGGCGGAGCGATCGACCGGGAACACGCCCTCGACTTCGCCATGCAGCACCAGGACCTGGTATCGCTCCGGTCCCTCCGGCCGGAGGGCAGGACGGGCGGAACCAACCAGCGCCTCGTGGGACACCGCGAACACCCGAAGGTCGAATTGCGGGAACGAGATCGCGCGAGAGCCCTCGTCCACGACCTCCACGTCGAGCGTCTTGAAGAGCTGGAGGATCGACCCGGTCTCCTGTGACCGCGGCGAGTCGTGGTTGCCCGAGATGAGAATGACCGGCGAGGCGGGCAATGCTTCGCGCAACCGGTGCAGCTGCGTGTAGGCGACGAGAATCGCCTGGTTGGTGGGCCGGACCGAATGAAAGAGGTCCCCCGCGATGATCACCATCTCGGGAGCGGCCGCAATGACCCCATCGATGGCGCGGCGGAACGCATCGGCAGCATCGGCTTCCCGCTGGTTCAGACCGGTTGGAGTCTGCCGGTGATACTGGCGGAAGCCGAGGTGAAGGTCGGCAAGGTGAGCAAGTTTCACGGGCTGAAAGGTAAGTGACGACCTGCGATCTGTAAGAGGCTCGGGG
>Ga0163162_10007986_pt1 | contig 10320 bp, 17 predicted proteins | sample S55metaG_FD_115310 | JGI IMG/M metagenome (GOLD analysis project Ga0163162, IMG submission 115310) | Switchgrass rhizosphere microbial communities from Kellogg Biological Station, Michigan, USA - S5-5 metaG | ecosystem: Host-associated > Plants > Roots > Rhizosphere > Soil | place: USA...
CAGAGTTGATCTTGCGATCTAATCGGCCTGTGGTAAAAGCTGATGTCTTGTATACACGTCGACTAAGTGGTATCTCGGTATGAAGGATACGTGTAATCATAGCATGTATACCATGCCGCGCTTGTTGAATGTAACTAGCTTGAAATGCCTTGCGCAACTTGGGATCTGGAAATAAATCCTCTAGCACCTTCGCGTCTTGTGCCAAAGCAGCCTTTGCAGCCGCTTCTGCGGCGTCTTGTTGACCCTTATTGATAACTGGGACAAGGTCTTGGAACATGGCTTTGATGATTTCACGAATTTCACTTTGCACCAATTTGAATTGGTAACGCTTCGCTCTGTCACCTATATTGATCCTGTCCCATTTTTCAGCAGCCTCCCCTGCGTCATATTGAGCCCTTTGCAATGCTGTTACTATGCGCTCGTCATATAGCTGTTGTATGGATATATACCTAAGCAGCCAATTGACTCTTTGATCACCATTGCTAGGCCACGATTGTGTTTTCGTCAATTAACTCTGCCTCATACTCATTCACCGTTGTACAAGTAACGATGATATGATTAAAATGGTGCCCGTGATTCTCGCACCACCATATAAATTGCCGATCATCATCGCTGGGATATTCTTTACCACCAGGGTGCGAGTGCCAAATAGCTTTGATGCCGCTATCCCCAATATCAATTTCAGCATCGAAACTATCTCCAGGGTGATCTGAACAATTCTCGTATTGCACTATAACATCATGTTCAGATACAATGCCACAAACTTCCAATGGGTGCCCCTCCATTGCAAGGTTTTTCAAATGAATTATTTGCTCACCTGACAAGCTATGACCAACCAGATTGAGCTTCAACATCATTCTATCATCGTGCCTTACGCTTTACGCCTTTTCGAGCAGGCAATGCTTTGTATCTCGCTTTACTAATTTTACCAAGTTCGTGATGCAATCCAGTAGCGTGAGCTTTATCCTTTGCATACTTTCGTAGCTTTGGATTTGCGAAAAACAATCGCAATTGTGCTTTCGACTTGAAAGGCTTATGCTTTACACCCTTTTTGCCTGTAGGCATTATACATCTCCTAAAGCAATCACTGGCCCATTGTAGCCATATCGAACTCATTGCCGTTATTTGGGGCGGCCTCTCCGCCTACTCCATTCAATTCATTGCCCATTGCATTACCGAATAGATCTGGCGGGGCAGCAGATTCAGCAATCTTCTTGGCATCCTCTATTGCCTTGTCAAAATCTACTTGTGTCAAATCCCAACCAAACAACTCATTCAACCTCGCGTACAGCCAATCAACCACAGGCAATACACCAGCACAAGCAGTCCAAAGGTCCACAATCATGGTCAACTCTTGCTGCTTGTTCTTCGGCATTGGATCACCGAAACTAGCTGTAACCGTTACACCATTACGATCCAATGCTTCATAAACAGACAACCAATCAAGCAGGTCATCCAAAAACTCATCCAAGACCTTGTTAATTTGCGGCTGAATCTCCGCCGTATGTGCAAGCAGCGGACCAAATTTCAACTGAAGCGCAATACCGCTTTCAACAGCCTGTACATCTACCATGCCAATAGCAACATCCGGCACACCCATAGCTTGCTGAACATTTTCATCCAAAAGCTTAATATGCTCATGGAATGGGGCCACACTAGTAACGCCACTAACACGACCAAAATTGGCTCCGGTGCCGACTTGTACAACTGCTCCAGGACCAATCTCCCATTCAACTTCATTGCCGTTTTCATCCAAAGGTGGACTAGCATCAGTCCAATATACACCCAATCCTTGCGTAATCAAAGTCAAATCTTCATCAGTAGCACTTTGATTGATTGCATTCAACAAAGATTCTGTACCAGCTAATTCAGATACCCCAAATGTGCTACCAGGCGGTGGATTATTAGCCCAATGGTAAACAGGAATGTTAGTAATTCGAGGATCAAGAATGAATTCCTCTTGAATAGTTTGGATAAATTCCAATTGCGGATTGGCTATGCGATCATCCCATTTAGCAACCCGCCAGAGCGTGAGTTCGGATGTAATGCCGCCTGTAGGCACATTATTTTTGTCCACAACACGACGATATGTTTGCCGACGTGCAATGAACTCATCACTAATTGAACGAGTGTCGACACTATTCCTTGGGTTTTTGATCACATCTACGATATGACATCCCATTTGGTATCCAGTAACTAAATCCTCGATTGGGAAGTAATGCTCTGGCTTAAGTTCATCAACGCAAATCTTTCGCCCTGGTTTCTCCCACGGCACAGCATGGATATGGAGCAAAGAATCACCTTTGATAAGCCCATATCGCTTAAAACTGCCAATTTTGCGTTTAATCTCCTGCTTTACAAACAGATTGTCAAGAACCTTTTCAACAGCGTCAGTGCTGGTTTCATTCAAATCAGGGTCAATCACATAATCGAAATCAATTGCCAGAAAACGATTTATGGCTTCAATCGACTTTTTGGCCGATGGCACATAAATCTCAATTGCATCATCATCTTCCCCACGCAATACAACGCGAATATGTTCAGGCCTGTTGCTATAAAGGTCATTCCATAACTCATACGCTCTGATACGCAATTGATCATCACTGTTTGTGATATTCTTGACGAGCTTAATTAATCCCTGATCATCTTGTTTGATCTGGGATATGGCTGAATCATACTGCCTGGAATCTATAGGCATTTACAAACCAAACTTCCCAAGTACACTCTTTGCTATCTCGGTAAGGTCAATCTTATCTGAAATACCAGGAATGTCAGGATCTTCATTAATAATTCGCGTAAACGTGCCAGTCACCATATCCTGCACACTTTCAGTAATATCAGGAACGCCAGGAAGTTTCTCAAACACTTCTTTCAACATTGTTGCACTAAACGCTGGGAATGTACTAACAATATCTGGCAGCAAACTATCTTTGAGCCTATCCACCTGATCGGCAATAAAATTGCGTATGTCCTCGTTCTTAGACGCTTCAACCAGCAATTTCAATAGAATCTGGACCACTACTGTTTGCATTATCTGTAATCCCTTCTGAACTCTTCATCTTTCCATTCAGGGTAGCCTGATGCCGTAGGTCTCATGGCGCTCAATGGCTTCCGAAATGTTGCTGCACGCTCACGCCTCTTGTTGCTTGCATTTCTATTAACAGATGCCTTGCGAATTCTTGTGCCGCCAGATGGAGTAAGCATACCAGGGCCAAAGCGCCCAACAAAAAAGCGTCCCAATGCTTCCGGGCCATGATCATCCCTCTTGAGCGGTAATTCAAAACGGTCCCTGCTGGTCTCGGCATCTTCTTTGCGCTCGGGATAACGGTACGCCAGCATATCAGCACGTAACCCGGTGCAACTTCTGTCGATCATCAGTTGAGGTCGCCACTTATCTGCATTGCCTTCTGTCAAACCTGTTGCTGCATAGTCTATTCGACCCTTGCGCAATGCTTGCCTGATGAGGTTGATGCGGATATTTAACTCTCCTCCAGTTCCTCCGCTTGCAGTGATCTTAAGACGGTCAGAGAGTGTCTTGCTGGACATCGGGTCTGCAGGATCTGGATAGAATACCCTGAGATCTGGCGGGTTGAGCGGCACGCCATCTCGTGTTCGTCGTCGAATGATTTCATCAGCGAACTGTTCTGCGGTGAGGTTTGGTTGGTAAACCTCTGAGAGGACATTGATTTCACCCCACGGACCAACCTGGACAAGAAGCCATACATTAGGATTGGTGAAGCCATAGTCAACTGCAGCATAAGTTTCCCAGCCTGGGTTGTACTGGAGAGTTCCAACATGATACTCCTCATCATAATCCTTGAACACTTGGCCTACAAACTCAGTGAAATCCGCTGCTACCTCTTGCTTAAACAGCTCTATGGTCAATTCATCTGCTAGAGCAATGATTTCGGAATCAATCTGCAGCCCATTGGTTTTAGCAATGCGTGCAGCACTAGCTGTTGGTGAATCCTCCATCTGCTGCAACAGAAATGCCATGTCAGCATCAGAGGTGTATTCATGCTGAGGCACCTCACTAATTGGCAATATAAGTTGGCCGGAAGCTATACCACGACCAGTTTCTGTATACACATATGGGTTATACCAACTCGGGACACGCAAAGAGAACCAATCTGGATGATATGGATCCTGCCCCATTTCAAATTTGTCATAGAAATGATTTTTGCCTTCAGGCGTACTCGTGTGAAGACTCCATCCTTGATTGTCATTAAGCATTGGGCGTATATGCTTCATCCAAATGCTGGGTTTGGTTTTTGCAGCCTCAACCATCAGCACACCAAACAATGCCTCCCCAACAAGATTGTCTGGGTACTTAGCACTTTGGGTGATGATCAATAGCTGTTCATCCCACAATGAAATAACAGATTGATCTTTACCATCAATAGAGTGATGACTGCCTTTGCCCATTGGGATACCAAGATATTTGATTAAATTCCAAATAACACGGAATTCTTTGTCAGCGGTCACATATTCATCGCCAACAATCCAGAATTCACGGCGCTTGCCTTTCCGCTTCCATTCATCGGCCACAGCCCTAGCACTCAATGCCGGAGGCAGCAACTTGTGCCCACCCAATTCTGATTTGCCTGTTCGCCGCCCAGCGCACCAAACACGATGTCTAGCACGACTTTCAAGCACCATACACTGGCTTTCATGCGGCAACCAATTGACTTTGGGGTGCCGATAGACATCCCATTGCGTCAACAAGCTAGCGTTCATTATTATGCGTCGCTATCAAACATAACTTGTTGTTTTGTATCGCGCACGGCCATTACGATACCTTCAAAAAACCGGTGACAGTAGCTTGCGTTTTGAATCCGCTAGATGCATCTACTGTATCAACTGTATAATCAGCTTCTGCATCAGACCAAGTGTCACCGATAGCGATTACAGCATTGTAACGACCTGTGAGCATGTACGCGCGCTTGCGGTTTAAACCTTCATCATTTGGTGAATACTCAATGCCATCAAAAGCTGTTGTTTTGCTTACTGAAAATTTCTGTACTGCACGATCGGCAGGTGGTGTAAAATCATGTCCCCCACCAGGTTTCAGCACTGGTGTACCCTTGTTGGGTGTCAAAACCACATCAATGCCCTTGAATTGCAACAATATTTCAATCGCTTGGCGAGCAGCTGCCAAGATACCAGGCACTTGCACGATCTCAGGCACTATGCACCAACCTAGAACCAATGTATTTTACATACTTACGCTTGATATCAGTTCGTACTTGTAATTCAGCAGCGTTGTTTATGTATCTATTTGATAGCAAATTAACTTGCCACAAGTCCCATTCCTTGTCCTGTGGCAACGGCAAATTTTGTTGCATCGCACGCAAATACAGGAATCCACCGCTCAATTCCCAAGCATTGAATGGTGTTTTACCTAATGAAATGTGTGGGTTTCTGTGACCTTCTGAGCACACAACCGGTTGTATCAACTTAGGATGTAATTTTGGCACCAAAAGCCCATGTTTCGCAATACTTTCACGATTACGAGTTGGACTGTAGTGGTAGCCGATCATACTTACCCACTGTAATTGTATGGTCCACCGGCTGTTGGGCTACTTGGCACCGGATATGGATTGTTATTTTGGTATCTACGTCGAATTTTACCGAATGTCACTGAGCGCGATGGCAATACATTCAGACCATACTTCAAAATCCATGCATCCCAGTACTGCAACATCTCCATGGCTTGTCGATGCAACTGTGTAACCGGCAGCGTACCACCAGGATCTGGGATATCAAGGTAACCCGCGGTCTGCTGCACACGGTCGTACCAATATGAACGCACCAGACCGACAACAGATCCACTCCAGTTGTCGGTAATTTTCGCGTCATTCCAACCGTTATCAGCTGCGTCAGTAGGCAGCCAATTTGCTTTAATAACTACGAGTAGTTCTGGTGTCAGTACACTCACGTTTGCAACTCTCCTATGCAACCAAGGTGCACAAGCAATTTCGAGTCGACATCATCTTGACAATGCTGCACAATCTCGACGCAAAAGTCTCCATGCTCGATATTCTTGCCACATGCTAGGCACAATAGCCTACCGTCAACATCGAATGGTTGCTGCAACATATTGGCCATTAGTACCCAGCTCGGTTGTATGCCTTCTCAACAGCAGCGTTGTGCACATCGACCTTAGCTTGTGTCATGCCGCTTGCAGAACCACGCTTGCCACCCTCAATCGGCCACTGCAACGGATCATTCGGGCTGTACTTCATGTCCCACAAATCCGGTGCAGGCGTAGGCTTGCGTACCGAGCTAGCGCGGTGCCGCGACTTGCCCACCGTCTGCCCTACAGCGTTCGCGCGCCTGCCCGTAGCTTTCGGTACCATGTTGCCCCATGGGTTTAGCGTACGGCGCACTGGAGCAGGCTTCGCAACTCCGGCACGGCTTTTAGCTCCTGTTTGCTTTCTCGTGTATCCTCTTGCCATCACCTGCTCCTTGTTTTATAGCCAGGGTCACGTCGCTCTTGGCGATTGCTTACATGCTTTTTGGCGCATGTGTCCCAATCCTTTTTGCTGCTCCTACGCTGTTGGCGTGCAATCCTTTTCGCCTCACGAGCAGCAGCGTCGTATGAATCCAATTGCGGCATGCCAGGTGTATACACTGCTCCTGCTATTCCGTACACTTCACCACACTCCTACTGGTGCGACCCGCCCTGGCCACGGGCAGCGCCTTTACGAACATTGGGTTGCACCTTGCCTTTGCTACGCCCAGACCTACCACCACCGGTAGCAGAATTGTCGCCGCCGGTTTTGCGAATAGTCACCTTGCCCGCGCCAGCACGTTGTGTTACGTTGCTAGCGCGCTGGGAATTACTGCCACCGCCCTTACTTTGCCAGACGCCACCGCCCTTGCCGCCTTGGAAAGTTGTTGCCTTACCGCCACTTTGGGCCAAGCTACGTGCGCGCTGGGCGCGCTTGCCTCCACGTGCCATGTTACTTACCTGCCTTTCCTGAGTCGAGAACCAACCTTGCCCTTAACACGCAATTTGCCGCTCTTGTCGTACCGTGAACGACCAGACAAACGGGTCACCGGCGTACCTGGATTTGCCTTTTGGTATGCAACATCTGCCTGATTTGCCTTGCGCGCCACCGTAATTTTGGCTCTCTTGGACTTGCGTGCCCGTTTCGCAGCAGATGCCGCAATGTCAGCAGCACCGTAATTTGGTTTGCTAGCAGCAAACTTTACATTTTGTGCTGCTTTGGTCCCAAATGTTTCACGAGCGTGAACCTTGGCAGCATTGCGAGATATACGTGTTGCGCGCCTGGCAGCTTGCCCACTACCGTGCTGCTTGCGGCGCGCTTCCCTAGCCTTTGCTAGATTTGCCCGACTTGCTGCTGCTTGAGCTGCTGAACGTGCCATTATCCGCGCCTCCCAGCACCTTTACGTATTGCCCCACCAAGGGGACTCGACTTGAGAAATTTGATATACTTGCGTCGACTCGACTGTGCTATCCGCTTATTCTCATAAGCCTCAAATGATTCCGACACGGTTTGTGCCTTGGGGCCGAACTCAGCGATCACTCGTGCCTGACCAGCTTGAGCTGAACCATGACGAATCTTGATGCTAGCCAAAGCTTTTGCGCTACCGTGCCCACGAGCAGCCCTGGCTTTCACCAGATTAGCACGAGAGGCTGCCGCCTGCTTCGCTGAGCGTGCCATTTACTTGCCCTTATTTGGCTTGGCGCGACGGACTTGTAGACCATAGCATGCTGGTTATGCTAGCGTCACGGGCATCCAGGAGCTTCAATTTGTTGTATTGCTTCTCCGTGATGCTTTGGCCATATTGATTTCTGTAACCACCACGCACTTTTCGCGCACGAGCAGACGCTATTGACGCCTTGCGCTGTGCCGCAACCTGTTTCGCTGTCCTAGCCACGAATCTTTCCCTTCAACGCCTTTGAGCTGTTCTTGTTCTTTGGCTTGCCCATGGTCACAGCGGTAACGGCTGGTGTACCAGAACTACCGCTGGTCATGATACCGTATGTGCTGCTAGTGTTTACGGGCGCCTTGGGCTTGCTGCCTTTGCGCACAACAACTTTCGCTGGCGTGTTGAGCACCTTGCGCTTCTCATTGCCCGGCTCTCCGGTACGCACAACACGCTTAGCACGACCACCTGTGGTATATGGTGTATTCTTAGCCATTTTCGTGCTTCTCTCTGCGATCATCCACGGTGACACGAAATACAATACATTGTCCGTTTTTAGGCTTGCCTGGCAATGCAATAGTTTTGCAATTACTGCTGGCAGTAAACACAAACTTATTCACTTATCGTCTCCACTCTGGTGCGTTGGGGTTGTGCGTATGCGCGCCAGGCACATACGGATGGCAAGTTTTATCATGAAACTGGGGCTTGCCCAGACCCTGGGGCGCAATGGAATATGAAATACCATCGATGGTTACATATTCACCACCGGTCATCGCGTGGCGACCATATGCCGTAGCTCTAGGCGCAGGTAGCAACTTATTCATTCGGCGCCTCCTTGGTTTTCGGCATCACCGTGTTTACCTTGGTTCCGCCCCATGTGCCGTACACGTAACCGTCACGCGGGCCACCGATTTGGACCGCCATATGTTCTACTTCAGGGTCATGCGGTTGAGTGACGCACACTAATCCGGTGATAGGGTTGATGTCCCCACAACGACCCAATTGCTGTGCCATCTTGCTCAGGTTTGCGGCACTAACTCGTGCATGTCGACCCACCTGGGCACGCTTGGGGCCCAATGGAATTACATTACTCAACAAACCTCTCCCATCCCAATAGTGCAATGATGAAGCCCAACGACATCCAAACAGGGCCTTTGAGGCCATCCTGCCAATCGGTTAGTGGGTTGATCATCCAATCGAGCACGATTGCAAAACCCAAGAGCATTACCGCAAAGCCAGTCAGCATAGCTGCAATACCAGTAAATTGCCTGCGACGTACATACCGTTTACAGAACGCACACACCGGGCAATTACGGTAACACGAAGACAATACCATCGCGAAACCCTGGACCTGGGCCTACCGGAAATTGGTGTTGCCGTATGGCGCGAATGTCCCTGGGCCACCAGGCATATCGCTGGTACGCACAGGTACGTGCGAAACGTCGATGGCGTGCTGTTTGATGGCCAGCATTGCCGTGTTGTCTACCACTCGGGGGATGGGCTGCAAAGCCTTGCGCCGCACCCTTTGCCACTTGGCCATTGCATATCTCCTTGCGCTAGCACACTTATCGCGATACCGAACTCGTCTGGGTGGCCCGGTGACCAGAGCCAATCGAAGGGATTAACCAAACCCTGGTCACCGGGACCATTAAGAGCAAGCTTGGCGGGCGCGCTCTGACAGTGAGTGAAACGTCCTGTCGAGCCCAAGCTTAACCCATGTAAACACGACGCGCCCGCGCTAGTCACGATCACGCACCCTTTGCCGCAGCTTGCCTTCATCTGGATTGTTTGGGTCCTCAACAAATTCAGCCTCAACGTGCACTTTACTTAGCATAACTCCATTGGCGCGCATAGCAGCTCGCTTCTTCTTAGCGTCATTGATACGCTTCTTAGCAGCGGCACGGAGTCTAGCAACATAATTAGCATCACACTGCTCCCAACGGAATAACATGGAGTTGGTAACATACTGCAACGGTGAATTACTCGCAGGTTTGTCGTAGCTTGGTGCTGGCTCGGCTGGTGTTATGCGCGCAGATTGCGAAACTAACCCATCGGGGTCAGACCCGTCCCAGGTCTGAATGTGTCCTTGCTGTCCCAACCCATGTTCTTGGCCTTGGTCCGATGTTTCCTCAACAACAGAGTCCGTATGCTCGACAACAACTTCCGCATCGATCAATCCTTGCTCAAGCTTTGCTTGCCGCTCACGAGTCGTATTGGCAAAGTCCATGAACATATCTTCCCATGGCGCCTTTGAAACCTGCAACTGAACACGCTCTGGAGTCTTGCCCATAACTTGTTCCTTGACATGCTTTGCCGCTTCCAAGCGATCACGCGGCTCCACGCTGGGATCCAACATAATCTCGACAATGGTGTCGAGCGCAGCATCCATGTTCTGCCGGTATCGCTCTTGAGTGCGCGACTGATGTTCTTGTACCATAGCATCATACAAGTCCCTGGGAATGCTATCCATTGTTTTACCAGCACGCGGAATTCGACCACTCTCATTACGCATTCGACCTGCGCGCAACTCTTCATCATCCATGTCCTGCACCGTAAGCAGACCATTGTTGAACATGTCTTGCCGAGTCATCTTAGCCGCCTTGCGCCTTAGCTTGTCTGCCTCGATGGCTTCATGAAAGAATG
>Ga0163162_10007987_pt1 | contig 10320 bp, 10 predicted proteins | sample S55metaG_FD_115310 | JGI IMG/M metagenome (GOLD analysis project Ga0163162, IMG submission 115310) | Switchgrass rhizosphere microbial communities from Kellogg Biological Station, Michigan, USA - S5-5 metaG | ecosystem: Host-associated > Plants > Roots > Rhizosphere > Soil | place: USA...
CGTGCTGATGTGCCGGCGCGTGCTCGAGGCCCAGGGCCACATCGTCCAGGGCTTCACCAGCGCGCCGGCCGCGCTAGCCCAGCTGGAGACCGACGCGGCGGACCTGCTGGTGGTGGACTACAAGATGCCGGAGCTGAACGGCCTGGAGTTCATCCAGAAGGCGTGGGCGCTCCGGCCCAGCCTGCGCGTGGTCATGATCACCGCCCACGGCACGCGCGAGGTCATCAGCCGCGCCACGCAGACCGGCGTCAGCAGCATCGTGCTCAAGCCCTTCACGCCCACCGAGCTCACGCGCGGCGTCACCGAAGCCACCGCGAGCGGCGCCCCGAGCGACGTGTCCTAGACCTTCCGGGTCGAGCGCCAGGCGCGGATCTGTTCGGCGTGCTCGTGGTAATGGTGGGCGCTGTTTCCGTCCACGATCTTCCACGCGGTCTTGCCGGCCTGGAAGCGTCCGATGGGCACCGCGTCGGCCGCCTTCATGAAGGCCTCGTGGGTGCGGTCGAGCTCCAGCAGGACGTCAGCCGCCGCCGTGCCGCGGCGGGCGGTGGCGAACCGCTCGTTCCAGCCGTCCACGTCCTCGTAGGAGACACCCTCGGGGATCGGGCGATCGCCGCGGGCGAGTCGTTCCAGCGCGGGGCACATCTCCTGGTGCCAGCCGGCGATGTGGGCGACGATGTCGCGCACCGACCACGTGCCGAGCCAGACCTCGGTCATCTGCGTCTCGTTCAGCCCCTGCAGTGCCTCGTGTAGTGCCTTGTACTCTCGGGCGGCCTCGTTGAGCAGCTCGTCCTTGGTCGTTGCGGCCACGGTACCCTCCTCGTGCTCGGCGTCGGGCCCCAACGACAATTCTCTCACCGCGGCTGCGAGCGCGCACGCGATGGCCACACCCGCACCTTCAGGGGGCCGGGCGCTTATAGACCGTGGGCTGAAAAATGCCCGCTAGTCCGGGCGGTCTGGGGACGCTCGCAGGTACAATTCAATAGGCGCTGTCCCGTATGGCTCGCAGAGTCTCGTCTGCCACGGTGCCGCGCGAAGGCGAGGGGTCGATGGCGAGCGACCGCGAGGGCACACTCCCTGAGGCGTTTGTCGAGTTTAAGAACCTCGTGAGGGTCCACCTGAAGCAGATCCTCAAGGTGGATGACCAGACCGCAAAGGTCCCGAGGCACGCCGTCGCGCTCCTCGTCATGATTGCCTATGAGGCCCTCGGCAAGTTCACCGCGCCCGGGCGAGAGGAACGGGAGAGGAGCCACTGGTTGTTTGCCAAGCATCACGCGGACCTCTATGGCCTCGATCCATGGGTTAGCCGTTCGATCTTCGACGCGATCCGAAATGGGTTGGTGCACATCTATGGGAACTACCCCGTACTGGTCGATGACCTCGGTGAGATTCGTTTGGTGCTGACGTGGAAGGATGGAGGTGCTTCCCACCTCAAGGCCGTGGTAGGCACCCCGCTCGACATCCGTAGTTTCGAGCTCAAGCCATTTCCACGAGGCTCGACGGAAGTTCCGGGATTCGTGTGCGTTGATGTCGGTTCACTGTGGAAGGATCTCGATGGTCTGTTCGCCAAGGTGGAGGAGACCCTTCGGCTTGATCCGCAAGAGGCTGATCGGTTTGAGAGACTCGCGGTTGAGAACCGCAATGCATATATGGAACGACTGAAAAATAAGAACTTCCGCGAGTGGCAGGATGAAATCTCACCGGCCTGGCGCGCGATGCTCTCGACGCGAAGGTGGGAGATCGCTGAATGACCGCCGCGATAGATTCGGGCCGCAGCAGAATGGCAGGGATCGGCTAGCAGCCCGCTCGAGCCCGATGACGACGGCGGCCGGCGCGATGAGCGCATCGCGGTCCGCCGCCGTCAGCGGGTGAATCTCTGCCGCCTAGTAGGTGCCGGGCCGGATCTTCTTGAAGAGCTCCTTCAGCTTGTCGGCGGAGAAGTCGCGGGCCTGGCACACGTTGATGATCTGGCGCTCGTCGGCCTCGACCTTGGCCACCGCCTCGGGAATCTTGGCCGCAATGTCGGCCGGCACCGTGACGGCTCCGTGCTGGTCGGCATGGATGAGGTCACCGGGCTTCACCCACAGGCCGCCGACCTTTACCGGCAGCCCGAAGTCCACCATGTGCACGTAGGCGTGCGAGACGGACACGTGGGCGGCGGCGAACTGGAAGCCGAGCGCCTTGACCTCGTCGAGGTCGCGCACCGAGCCGTCGGTGATCACCCCGGCACAGCCGAGCGCCTTGTGGATGTTGGCCTGCACCTCGCCCCACTGCGCCCCCTGGCCGCGCGGGTCGTCCAGGTCGTGGACGACGATGACCCGCGGGGCCGGAATCGTCAGGACATAGTCCCACCAGCCGTAGGTGCTGGCGCGGTGGCCCTGCAGTGGCTGGGGCTCGGCTCGGATGACGCAGGGGACCGCGTAGCCGACCAGCGGTCCCATCTCGGGAAACAGGGTCCGGATCTGCGAGGACATGTTGCCCTGATCCCGCGGACGCACGTTGAATGTCTCGATGGCGTTGGCGACGCTGGGACTGGTGATCTTCCTGAGGGCATCGATCACGGCGCTCTCCTGGGGTTGGGGGTGAGGTTCGGATAGACGGTGACGATCAGATGGAATCCTTGCGGCGCTGGATCACCAGCGCCTTGAGCTCCTCGATGGTGTCCTCGACGCGGGACAGGTTGGGGTTCACCGCCAGCGCCTTCTCAAAGTACTCCAGCGCCCGCGCCGGCTGATCGAGCTGCAGATAGATCATCCCGTAGCCCGACAGCGCGCCCCAGTGGTACGGGTTGCGGCGGACCACCTCGTCGCAGTCGCTCAGCGACTTCGTGTAGTCGCCGAGCATGAAGTAGACGGTGGCCCGCTTGTTCCACCCTTCGGCGAACTCCGGCTTGCGTCGGATCACCTGCGAGAAGGTGGCGATCGCGTCGTCGAGCCGGCGCCGCCGCATCTGCTCGACGCCGCCGGCGAAGAGCTGATCCACCGCATCCTCGCCGGAGCGGCTCCACACCTGCCACATCGCCTCTTCGGCGGACGCGCGCACGCCGGGATCGGCGTCGCGCAGCGTCTTGGCCAGTGCCGGCAGATCCGCGATCTCTCCGACCTCGGCCAGCTTCTGCACGGCGGCGCGCCGTGCGCCCGCGTCGTCGGCCCGGCCCAGATCGGCCAGGGCGCGCTCGCGCGAGGCCAGGGCGCCCTCGCGCGGGGACTGGCCCGCGGCCGGGGCGGCGGCCCAGCCGGGCCCGAGCAGGGCCAGCGCGACCAGGCCCACGGCGGCCGAGCGACCGAGGGCCCTCATGCGATCTCCCTTGGGCATCGGATCGGCGGGCATCGGATCGGCGCCTATGATGCCTGACGGGTGAGGTCGAGGAAAGCCGCTTCGTCGAGCACGGGCACGCCGAGCCGCTGCGCGTCGTCGGCCTTGCTGCCCGGCGATTCGCCGATCACGACGTAGTGGGTCTTGCGCGTGACCGACGAGGTCACCCGCCCGCCGCGCGACTCGACCAGCTCGCGCGCGGCTTCGCGCGTGAGCGAGGGCAGCGTGCCGGTGATGACGAACGTCTTGCCGGACAGCGGCTGAGGGCCGTCGACCCTCGCGCCCTGCTCGGTGAGGTCGACGCCCAGGCGGCCGAGGTCGTCGAGGACGCGCCGGTTGGTCTCGTCGTCGAAGAACTTGCGCACCGAGGCGGCGATCGTGGGGCCGATGCCGTGGGTCTCGGCCAGCGTCGCCTCCGAGGCGGCGGTCAGGCGCTCGAGGGATCCGAAGCGAGTGGCCAGCAAGCGGGCCACTCGCTCGCCCACCATGCGGATGCCGAGCGCGTTGAGCAGGCGGGCGAGCCCGCGTTGCTTGGATCCCTCGATGGCCGCCGCGAGGTTCTGCGCCGACTTCTCGGCCAGGCGCTCGAGCTCGACGAGCTGCGGGACGGTCAGCCGGTAAAGATCGGCGAAGTCCTTCACCAGACCGCGGTCGACCATCTGTTCGACCGCCGCCTCGCCGAGGTGCTCGATGTCCATGGCGCGCCGCGAGCCGAAGTGGCGCAGACGCTCCTTGAGCTGCGCCGGACAGGCCGTGTTCATGCACCGCCAGTAGGCTTCGCCCTCCGGGCGGAACGCCACGCCGCCGCACGCCGGGCAGCGCTCGGGGAAGGTGAAGGCGACGGCCTCGGGCGGTCGCTTCGACGCCACGACCTGGACGACATAGGGGATCACGTCGCCGGCCCGCTCGATCAACACCGTGTCGCCGACCCGGACGTCCTTGCGCTTCAGCTCGTCCTCGTTGTGCAGGCTCACGTTGCTGATGACCACCCCGGCCAGCGGCACCGGGGTGAGCTTGGCCACCGGCGTCAGGGTGCCCGTCTTGCCGACGTTGACCTCGATGGCCTGCACGACGGTCGTCGCCTGGCGGGCGGCGAACTTGAACGCCACGGCCCAGCGCGGATGATGCGTGGTCGAGCCCAGCCGTCGCTGCAGCTCGAGCGTGTCGACCTTCACCACCACACCATCGGCGTCGTAGCCGAGCCCGTCGCGCGCCGTCTCCAGCGCCGTGCAGGCCGCGATGACCTCGTCGATCGACTCGGCTTGGGTAGCCCGGGGGTTGGTGCGGAAGCCGGCCGCGCGCAGCGCCTCGAGCGCCTGCCAGTGGCTGGTGAAGGTCAGACCCGGAGACCACGACACGTGATAGAGAAACGCGTCGAGGGGACGGCGGGCGGAGACCGCCGGGTCCTTCTGGCGCACCGCGCCGGCCGCGGCGTTGCGAGGGTTGGCGAAGGTGGCCTCGCCGGCCTCCTCCAGGCCGCGGTTGAGCTGCTCGAACTCGGCGCGCGGCATGAACACCTCGCCGCGGACCTCGAGGTCCTCCACCTTGGCCAGCGGCCCGCGCAGCACCATCGGCAGGCTGCGGATCGTCTTGATGTTGGCGGTGATGTCCTCGCCGACCCGCCCGTCACCCCGCGTGGCGCCGCGCACGAAGCGGCCCCGCGCGTAGAGCAGCGCCACGCCCAGACCGTCGATCTTCGGCTCGCACACGTAGGTGAAGCGCTGTCCGGGCAGCACCCGGCCGATGCGGGTCTCGAACTCGCGGAGGTCGTCCGGGGTGGTGGCGTTGTCGAGCGAGAGCATCGCGACCCGATGCTGGACGGACTGGAAGGCGTCGATGGGCGCCCCCGCCACCCGCTGGGTGGGGCTGTCGGGGGCGATCAGGTCGGGGAACTCGGCCTCGAGCGCCTTGAGCTCCCGCATGAATGCGTCGTACTCCGCGTCCGAGACCTCGGGACGCGACTCCACGTAGTAGAGATAGTCGTGGTGGTGAATGAGCTCGTGCAGCTCGGCGACCCGCTGCGCCGCGTCCGCCCGCGTCATGCCGCTCAGCATAGCACCGGCACTGGGACGGTCGGCCGCGCTCCCCGCGTCGGCATTCCACTCTCGGGTTATACTGCTGCGGATGACGGCTCTCCACGCTCGATCGGCCGTGTGATCGGGGACACCACGATGCCCAAGACCTCCACACTGAAGAAGGCACCCGTCGGCGGGACCACCGCATCGGTCCAGGACTACCTGGCCGCCATCTACGATCTGGCCTCGAGCGGCAAGCCGGTGATCGGCGCCCGACTGGCCAAGCACATGGCGATCTCGGCCCCCGCCGTCACCGAGTCGATCCAGCGCCTGGTGCGCGGCGGCTACGTCAAGGTCGGCCGCGGCAAGGAGCTGATCCTCACCGGCAAGGGGCGACAGATCGCCGAGGTCATGGCCCGGCGCCACCGTCTGCTGGAGCGCTGGCTCACCGACAAGCTCGGACTCAACTGGACCGACGCCCACGAGGAAGCCCATCGCCTCGAGCACGCCATCTCTCCGCGCGTGGAGGATCGCCTGGCTGAGATGCTCGGCATGCCGTCCACGTGCCCGCACGGCAACCCCATCCCCGGCATGGCCAAGACCGCGCGGGTGTCGCCGTTCCCGCTGGCCCAGGCCCGGGAAGGCACCACCGTCGTGGTCGAGCGGATCACAGAGGAAGCGGAGGCCGACAAGGATCTGCTCGAGTATCTCTGGCGGCAGAACGTCCGGCCCGGGCGGCGCGTGAAGATCACCGAGGTCGCGCCGTGGGCCGGCACCATCACCGCATCCGGCGACGGCCAGTCGACGACGCTCGGCTTGCCCGCCGCCACCAAGATCTGGGTGTACCTGCCGACCGACTCGGCGTAGCCGACAACCGGCGAGGGGCCACTAGATGAGGGTGTTCTTCTGGGGCCTGGTGATCGTTGCGCTGTGCTACGTGGCGTACTCCGGCATGATGGCGGCGTGGTCGTGGATCGCCGTCAACAACGCGGTCGACGAGATCATCTCCAAGCAGGGTGTCGAGACGATTCCCGCCGCCGAGCTCAAGAAGAAGGTGCTCAGCGCCTCCAGTGAGGCCGGCGTGACGCTCGACGAGCGCGCGATCAGCATCACGCCCGTGGACCGCGCGGTGCAGATCGAGGTGGTGTGGACGATCCCGGTCATCGTCATGAAGAGCGAGCCGGTCCTCGCCATTCCGCTCGCCGTGAGGCGAACGTCGTCCGCGCGCTGACCGCCGAGCCGATCTAGCGCTTGCCGCCCGTCTGGGCGCGGGCGTCGGCGATCATCTTGACCACCCGCTCGCGGTCCTCGCCGGGCGGCGACACCGCCACGAACCTCTCCCACGAGCGAATCGCGCCGGGCACGTCCTTGCGCACCTCGAAGAGCACCTGGCCGCGATAGAGGAGCGCCGGCGGATAGTCGGGCTCGAGCTTCAGGGCCCGGTCGAACAGATCGAGCGCCCGCTGCACCATCTCCGGTCCGTGCTGGCCCTGCGCGGCGATCCCCGCCATGAGACCCAGGTGGGTCAGCGCGTCCACGTTGTCGGGATCGCGCTTGAGCACGGCCTGATAGGCCCGCATCGCCTCGTTGTAGCGTCCGGCGTAGAGGCTCTGGCGGGCCGCCGCCAGCATGCCCTGGAGAATCTCGGGCGTCACGGGCCCCCGCGGCGCATTCGCCGCACTCGGCTCCTCCATCACGGGGGGCCGGGCGCCGGCGGTGGCGCCCGCCATCGAGGACTCGGGCTCGCTGAAGCGAACGATGCCGACGCCGAGCACCACGCCGAAGGTCACCAGCGCGACGGCGCCGACCGTGACCGCGACCGGATGCCGCCATCCCGAGCGCCGCACCGCCACCTCTGGCGCGGAGACCGGGGTTGGGGCGGATCGCGCCGGGCTGAGGCGATCGAGCTCGGAGAGGATCTGCGCGGCCTCGGACTCGTAGCGGGCACGCAGATCGGCATAGTCGGCGTCGCCGACGTGACCCGAGGCGTGCTCGAACTCCAGCTCGCGCAGCGCGCGCAGTGCGGCGCGCTTGGACTCCTCGAGCTGCTCCCGCGCGTCGAGGGGCAGGGGTAGCAGCGCCGTGGGCGCACCGGGCCGGGCCCGCAGCGGCCACAGCACGAAGGCGAGGGCCGGGATCCCGATGACGGCGAGCGCGATGGCCACGCCGAGCGTCATGCCTCGCGCTCGAGCTCCCGCTGGATCCGCTCGCGCATCGCGGCGTCGACCGGGGGCGGCGTCGGGCGACGCCCGCGCGTCCAGCGACTCACGCGGAAGGCGACGACGGCGACACCCGCCAGCACGGCGACGAGCGGGGCCAGCCACACCAGCAACGTGAAGCCGCGGCGCGGCGGTGCCAGCAAGATCCAGTCACCGTAGCGATCGACGAAGTACTGGCGGACCTGGGCCGGTGTCTCGCCGGCCGCGAGGTGCTCGCGCACGATCCCCCGCATCTGGCCGGCCATCTCGGACGGCGAATCCGCCACCGAGAGGGTCTGGCAGACCACGCAGCGCAGCTGCGCGGCCACCTCGTAGACTTCTTGCTCGCTGACCGGCTTGGCGCCGGCCGCCGGCCCCGCCGACTGGGCGGTCGCCAGCGCCGTCGCGAGCAGCAGGAGTGCGGCGAGCAGGACGCTCACCCTCCTGACGCTGGTCGCCGTCGTGAGATCCATCACCGCGTGGCTCCGGGCGCCTCCGCGAGGAGTGGCTCGACGGTCTGCACGAACATCTGATCGGACAGCGCGCCGACGTGCTTGGCGCGGATCCGGCCCGCGCGGTCGATGAAGAAGGTTTCCGGCACGCCGTAGACACCGTAATCCACCGAGATCTTGCCGCCGGGATCGGGCGCGTTGGCGAAGCTGAGGCGGAAGTCGTCGATGAATTTCCGGGCGGCCTCGTCCTTGTCCTGGATGGCCACGCCGAGCACGACGACGCCGCGGTCGCGATACGCCCGCCAGCTCCGCTCCAGCGCCGGGGCCTCCTCGTAGCAGGCCGGATAGCACCACGAGGCCCAGAAGTTGACGACGACGACCTTGCCGCGCAGCTCGCTCAGCTGCAGCCTGGCGCCGTCGAAGCTCGTGAGCGCGAAGGACGCGGCCGGACGGCCCACCAGCGGCGAGGGGACGTCGCGCGGATTCAGCGCGAAGCCGTAGGCCAGCAGCGTCAGCACCGGGACCGCCGCCAGCGGCACGAGCCAGCGCCAGCCACGCCTCACGCGGGTCTCCGGCGCTCGGGCAGGATGGCCAGCACGGTGCCGAGCGTGAGGACGAGGCCGCCGATCCAGATCCAGGACACCATGCGATTGACCTGCATCTTCACCGTGGCGTGCGAGCCGTCGCGCGCGAAATCGCCGAGGACCAGATAGAGGTCGTCCATGAGGCCGAGCCGATAGTCCACGTAGGCGATCGGCGACTGCTCTTGAGGATAGAACTTCTTCGCCGGCTCCAGCACGGTGCCCGCCCCGCGCCCGGCCACGACCGTGAAGCTCCCGGTGACCTTGCCGTGGTTGGACTCCTGGCTCTCGCGCAGGCCGTCGAAGCGCACCCGGTAGCCGCCCAGCGCGGTCTCCTCGCCGCGCTTGAGCGTCGTCTCGGTGTGCAGCGACCAGGCCTGCGACCCGGTGACGCCCACCGCGACGACCAGGACCGCCAGGTGGACGACGAAACCGCCGTAGCGCCGGTTGTGGCGCAGCAGCAGACCGCCCAGCGCCGGCAGCGCCCATTCGCCCATGGCGCGGCGGGCGCGGGTGGCCCGGACCAGGTCCACCGTGATCGTGGCGATCACGAACACGGTCAGGGCGAGGGACAGCACCGCCACCACCGAGCCCACGCCGGCCAGGCGCAGCACGACGGCGGCCACCGCGCCGATCGCCACCGGCCACAGGAAGTTGCGCTTGATGTTGTCGAGCGAGGCGCGGCGCCAGGCGATGAGCGGACCGACGCCCATCAGGAAGATCAGCGACAGGAACAGCGGAATGTTGACCTGGTTGAAGAACGGCGCGCCCACGCTCACCTTGACGCCCCGTACCGCCTCGGACAGAAGCGGGAAGACGGTGCCGAAGAAGACGGTGAAGGTGGCCGCGACCAGCAGCACGTTGTTTAGCAGGAAGGCCGACTCTCGCGAGACGATCGAGTCCAGCTCGCCCTGGGCGGCCAGATCGTTCCAGCGCCAGGCCAGCAGCGCCAGCGCCGAGAGCACGACCAGCGTCAGGAAGCTGAGGAAGAAGATACCGATGGCGCCCTGGCTGAAGGCGTGCACCGAGGCGATCACCCCCGAGCGCGTGAGGAACGTGCCGAACAGCGTGAGACTGAAGGTGAGGATCACCAGCGCGAGGTTCCACAGGCGCAGCATGCGACGCCGCTCCTGGATCATCACCGAGTGCAGCAGGGCGGTGCCGGTGAGCCACGGCATGAAGGCCGCGTTCTCCACCGGATCCCACGCCCAGTAACCGCCCCAGCCGAGCACGTGATAGCTCCACCAGCCGCCGATGAGGAGCCCCAGCGACAGGAAGTACCAGGCCACGATCGTCCAGCGGCGGGTCGTCGTGATCCAGAAGTCGCCGACCCGCCCGGTGATGAGCGCGGCGATCGCGAACGCGAAGGGTACGGTGAAGCCGGTGAAGCCCAGATAGAGGGCGACCGGGTGGGTGATCATCCCCGAGTCTTCCAGCAGCGGGTTCAGCCCGCGGCCATCGGGTGGGATCGGTACGCTGCGCGCGAAGACCGGCGCGGCCACGGTCATGACCAGCAGGAAGAACCCGATCACCGAGAGCATGACCATGAGCGCCCACGGGTAGAGATCGCGTGCGCTGGTGCGGTGGCGCAGGATCATGATCAGCGTGTAGACGGAGAGCAGCCACGCCCACAGCACGATCGAGCCCTCCAGCGCGCCCCACACCGCGGTGATGCGGTAGTAGAACGGCGTGCCGAGGTTCGTGTTGATGGACACGTAGCGGACCGAGAAGTCGAAGGTGAGAAAGGCGTAGATCAGGAGCA
>Ga0163162_10007991_pt1 | contig 10315 bp, 5 predicted proteins | sample S55metaG_FD_115310 | JGI IMG/M metagenome (GOLD analysis project Ga0163162, IMG submission 115310) | Switchgrass rhizosphere microbial communities from Kellogg Biological Station, Michigan, USA - S5-5 metaG | ecosystem: Host-associated > Plants > Roots > Rhizosphere > Soil | place: USA: Michigan...
GCAGCAAATGGGTTGTAGTGAGCGCCACTGTACCCGCACGGTCCCAGAGTACCTGCAAACCGGCGGTCATGAAATCATTTCCTTTTCCGACCGGAAATTTATACTCGGAATTCAGGGATGCGGTTTGGTAAGGGGTGGTTACACTGGCCCACTGGTTGCGATATACCATCTGTGCACGAAAATCACCTTCAAAAATGCCGGCCAGCGATGGGTTGCGCAGCAAGGGCGCTTCAAAGAATTGCGAAAAATGAAGGTCCTGCCCCTGCGCGCAGGTTAATGCGCCCAGCAGCCACACCGTCATGAAAATGAAGCCACGAAAAGACCTCGCCTTTTCATTTCTTCTTTTCAATCTCAATTTTTCCACAATTGTTTTCATCATATTTTAAGTTATAGCGTACGGGCTATAAGGATTGAGTTATCTGATCAATGCGACGTTGCCTTTGTAAGGAACGATTTGCGAGTTTTCGCAAACAAAATCCACGATATATACATACACATCTGCAGGCGCCGGTTGACCGTTCACCTTTCCATCCCAACCCATCGAAGCATCGTTGGCAACGAAATCTTTTCTTTCAAAAATCAATTGTCCCCAGCGACTGAATATTTGCATATGGGCCACGCGGGTCAATGCATTGCCGCGCGGATAGAATACGTCGTTCATGCCATCGCCATTTGGTGAGAATGTATTCGGAACAAAATAGTTGCTGGCGGCGCAGACCACGGATACCGTAAGGTTTGCATTGGCAGTGCAGGAATTACTATCTACCACGGCAATATTGTAAGTCGTGGTGTTAACCGGCGATGCGACGGGTATAGCACAGTTGCTACAACTCAGTCCGGCAGGAGGTGTCCAGGTATAGGTACTGATGCCGGGACTGTATGAAACCGGCAAGGGTATTGATCCTTTGAGCGGGATAGAAACATTTTTCGTTTGCACGGTAGGGTTAGCATGCACGATCAATGGTTTCGTATCGGTGCCTTTGCAACCAAGCACGTTTACGGCCTGCAGATTAATGGTATAGTTGCCAACCTTATTGTAGGAGATCAAATTATTTTGGAAGGTCGAATTTCTACCATCGCCAAAATCCCATCCCCAGGTGATTGCGGTGTCAGGCTGCGACAACATTCCATTGAAGGCAGAATTGCCATTCACACAAATTTCATCAGGCGACACAATGGTGGGATCCGGTGTTTTATACACACGAACAGTATCAGACAAACTGCGCGTACAACCTGCCTGCGTTGTAACAGTAAGTGTGATCGGGTAAAGTCCGGATTGATTATAAGTATGCTTGGGCGGATTTTTATCAGTTGATGTGGTGCCATCGCCCAGGTCCCAAACCTGTGAAACCACGGGATCATTTGCGATGGTATAATTGGTGATGAAAACATTTCCGGTATCGCAGAATTTCTTGTTGTCGACATTGAACAACGGAACCGCACCCAAAACAACTATCGTACCACTGGTACCGCCTACTGCAGCCTGGCAATCGTATTTGTCTTTCAGCAATATAATCGGACCATAATATCCAGGCAGGTTATACAGGTGTTGCAATACTTTTATCTGCGATGAATCAATCTCACCATCGCCAAAAAAGAAACTGAAACTGGTTTGTGGCGGGGTAGTGATATTAAATCCAACGTTAAGTTTGTTGCAGGCATTCAATGGACTGTACACAACCTGTGTTGAGGTATTGGGATTGTACAGGTTTATGACCCGTTGAGCCGAATCGTAACAGCCGCCATTGCCTATCACAAATAGTGTTGCGGTGAATTGCCCGAATGAATTATAGAAGTGTTGCGGATTTTTTGAAATGGATTGACTGCTATCTCCAAAATCCCAATAGAAGGAATTGTAGTCGGTTCCCCCGAAGAAGAACTGGGTCTCCAGCAGGTTACAAATGGAAGAGGTATCCTGGTAAGTAAAGGCCGCTTTGGGTTTAAGTATCTTCACAAAATTGGGGACCGAGGTCGAATCAGTACAACCAACTGCATCTTTAATGTGTAATGAAACGGTATAGCTGGCATCGCCACCGGTATACATGTGTTTGGGATTGGCGAGTGAAGAAGTGCCACCATCGCCAAAATTCCAGGTATAAATAAGCCCTGTTCCGGAAGAGGTGTCAATGAATTGGAAATCTACACCCGGACAGAAAACGTTCTTGTCGGCTTTGAATCCCGCTATTGGTTTGGTAATGCGGATGGGTATGCGCGACGTAGCAGTATCGGTACAGCCATCTACATCTACTACCGTAAGTCCTACCGCATAAATGCCCAGCTTCGTGTACTGGTGACTGAAAGGTGGCGAGGTGAATGTGGTTAAGGTATTGCTGTCGCCGAAATTCCAAAGCCATTGCTTAATGCCTACTGTGGAAGTGGAGGAGTCATTGAATTGCACTGTGGTATTGGAGCAACCGCCATTGGAGGCCGGTGCGAACTTCGCAGTTGGGCCACTTACTGTTACGGCATTGTTGACGGTTGTGGTGCCCGGGCAACCATTTTTATCCACCACATTCAGCGTAATGCTATAAGGTCCGGTTGGGGCAAAGCTGGTATCGAACTGGTAGGGCCGGCTAACAGGTGGTCCGCCATTGAATGACCAGGCATAACTAACCAGTTTACTGGTGTCGCCGGTGGCCTTCAAAATGAATTTTTCAAATTTGCAAACGGCAGATTTCGACACGCTGAAATCAGCCTTCGGCAAATAGGCTCGAACAGAATCGGTGTAGGTATGCGAACAGGTTCCGTTTGTAACGGTCAATTTTACAATATATACGCCGGTATCAGGATAAGTGAAAGTCTCGTTTACACCTGTTCCGATTGTGTTGGCGGGATCTCCGAACTGCCATTGATACGATACGGCCCCGAGTGCAGGATCTACCTTGGATGTGTTGGTGAAATTATAACTCAGCGGATTCGTGCAATTGGCTACTGTCTTTGTGAATCTCGCCAATGGCGCGAGCACGTGAATGAAATTTGTTTTGACGACCTTTTTACCACAACCATTGTTCTTGGCAAAAAGTGTGACGGTAAATGTACCGGTATCGGCGAAGTTGTGCAATGGATTTTGTTCTCCCACAAATGGCGTACCGTCGCCAAAATCCCACACCCATTGATTTGCGGCAGGTGATGTGAGGTCCTGGAATTGTATTGCAGCAGATGTACAGGGGTTTGGATTGGTTGTTGTGAAATCAACATTACCCGGGGGTGTACCCACCTGAACGCCCTGGGGCACAATTACAGTTAGCGTACAGCCACCAGAGGTTTGAGCCGTGAGCTTAATTGGAAACTGACCGACCGTTGTATAATGATGAGTCGGGTTGCTGGCGGTAGAAGTTCCACCATCGCCAAAATCCCAGGCATAGCTCACAATGGGATCGGGCGTGGTACTCAGCGCCTGGGGCGAATAATCAAATGGCACGCAGCCTTCCGCGGGCGTGTTGGTAATGAATAAATTTCCTGGCGCTATCTGAACAAAGGCCGGTTTTGAAATAGTTGCGTCGCATCCGCCTACCGTGATGATCGAAAGTTGAACAGTATAGTTACCCTGCGCGAGGTAGGTATGCGTTGGACTCTTTCCAGCGCCAATTGAGCCGTCCCCAAAATCCCAGGAGTAAGTGGCAACGCCTGGTGTTGGACAATCAAACTGCACAGTAAGCGGGGCTTTGCAACCCTTGTTATTGGTGGCCGTAAAATCGGTGACAATATGGTTGGAGACAGTGATAGTTTTTTGTGCGGTATCCTTACAGTTGGTGAAATCATTGTATAACTGTACCACATATGTACCGAGTGTTGTGTAAGATTTTACCGGCTGTTGTGCCCCTATAGAAGTACCATCTCCAAAATTCCAGGTGAAGGTAGTTGGCCGGGGAATAGATGTGTTGGTAAATGTAATGCCCTGGTTCGGACAAATTGTATCTGCACTATTGATACTGAAACTGCTGGTATAAGGCGTAACGGTTACTGTTTTTTGTGCACTGTCCTTGCAACCCAGGTTACTCGATGCCTTTAGTGTTACCGTGTAAGTGCCTGCTGTGTTGAAAACCGCGGTTGGATTTTCCAGGTTGGTTGAAGTTCCGTTGCCAAAATCCCAGGTGTAGTTAAGCGTGCCCGGACCGCTGGTTTCATTGTTGAATGGAATATTAAATGGAGCCTTACAGGTGGTGGAAGAGTCATTGGAGAAGGCCACATCAATTCCCTGCACCACCCTTATCAAACGGTTTGCAGTGCTTTTGTTTGTACATCCGTTGGAGCTGGTAACGGTTAAGGATACTGTAACATAGCCGGGATCCACATATGTATGGGTTGGGGAAGGGGTATTGTCGGTTACGCCGCCGCCCAGGTCCCAATCCCATTTTACAATGGCGCCTGCTGCAGAGGTGGACTGATCAGTAAAGTGTACTGTAACCGGCGAGCAACCCACGGTAAAATCAGGTACAAATTTGGCCTGCGGCGAAGGAAAAACAGTGATGTAGTCTGTTTTCGTAACTGCGTTGGTACCGGCATCGTTTCGCACTACCAGCGTTACAGAATAAATGCCGGGCGTGTTGTAAACCGCTACACCGGTTTGTTTATCGGACAACTGGCCATTTCCGAAATCCCAGTTCCAATATTTGGGCGTTCCGGTGCTTTGGTCAGTAAAAGTTACAACAAGGGGTGCGCAGCCTGAGGTCTTGTTGGCAGTAAATGCCGCACCCGGTTGGGCGGATACATAGAATCCCAGGAGGCACGATATGATAGTCAAGAATCTTTTCAAAAGTAAGCTTTAAGGAAGGTGGGAAGCGTATTTACAACAGAATTGCAATACTGGGGCCAATGTACACCAGACAAAATATGAACTGATCGTATCATCGCAGATGATCCGTTAATGTTACACCCAGTATTACGAACAGTTGATCCAGAGGGTTGGCCCTGTTCGAGTTTATTCAAATGGTTCATTCTTATCTGATGGTTTCCTGTTTTCGCACACAATCGTGGTTCGATTTTCCACAGTTTTATGGCTGCTGGAAAGTAGGATTTTGAGTTCAACGGTAGGTAGTTCAGGAGGATAATGCGATTCCGGGATAAGCGAATTGGATTCTATGGCTTTTTAACCAGCGTAAGGGTGGCTATTCGCATACCATTGGAGGGTTTGGCTTCCACCATGGTATAGGTATTATTGATAATCTTCCAGGTTTCATTTAGCCTAACGATCGTGTCGTTAGCGGCCGGGAAATTGGAGAAAATGGTGAGTGCATTGACATCCCCCACCCAGGTGCCGGGGCTTTCTACAACGCCCTTATATCCTACAACAGTTCCATCTTCGTGGAACTGAAATTCGTAGGGAGCAAACTGAGAAGTGATGTCTGTATCGTTATCAGTAAAACTCTGCACTATCCAACGGCCGTTAGTGATTGCGTCAACAACAATGTTCTTTTTAATTTGTTCTACCTTTTTTGCACAGCCAGTCATGCCGGCACCTATTGCCAAGACGCCGATAAACAAGAGAAATATAGGGTAGTTTTTCCGCATAAGGTATTATTTATGAAGGCTTAGTGTGGTAACCATTTGCCCCTTAAATATTGTGCAAAATACTCAATCTGTAACGGTTTTCCACTAGTTTTATTGCATAATTCTTCACTCGTAAACCGCCTCCCAAATTGATAAATCCGGCTATTCAGCCATTTGTGAATAGGTTCAAAATCAGCCTGTTCTATTAATTCACCCAGATTTCCCAGGTCATTTTTCATGGCCGCTTCAAACTGGGCCGCATATAAACTGCCAGTGCTATATGTAGAAAAATATCCAAAACTGCCATGGCTCCAGTGCACATCCTGCAAGCAGCCCTGCCTTAAATCAGGCGGAACAACACCCAGGTTTTCGCGGTAGGCCTCGTTCCAATACGATGGTATATCAGCCGTGAGGATGGAGCCTTCCAGTAATTTCTTTTCCAACTCATACCGGATCATAACGTGAAAATGGTAGGTCAGTTCGTCGGCTTCAGTCCTGACCAGCGAGGGCTTAACCTCATTAATGGCACGATAAAAGTCGGGCATTGAAACCGGGTCGAACTGTTGTGGGAATTGTGCCTGCAGCAGGGGATAGAAATGATTCCAAAAAGCCCGGCTCCGGCCGATATTGTTCTCCCAGATCCTGCTTTGCGATTCATGAATACTGTACGAGCAGGCTTCGCCAAGGGGCAATCCGTATTCCGATACGCGCAAACCCTGCTCGTACAATGCGTGGCCACCTTCGTGAATACAGCTCCAAAGCATATGGCAGAAATCATTTTCCTGTATCCTGGTTGTAATGCGCACGTCTTTCGAACTGAAACTAATGGTGAAAGGATGCTCCGATATATCCTGCCGGCCTGCTTCGAAATCATATCCCATTTTTTTCAACACTTCAACACCAAAATTCCATTGCGTGTCTTTGTTGAAAAACTGGTGCAAAAAGCTGGTATCCGGGGCAGGCTGTTTCAAAATCTCGGCAAGTATTTCTTTCAGTGGTTTTCTCAATTCACCAAAAATCCGGTCCAATTGCGCTGTAGTTGAGCCTTTATCATGCTCATGCAACAATGCATCGTAGCAATGCTGTTGATAGCCCAGGATGTTTGCCTCCTCTCGTTTCAATTGAACCATGGCAGCCAACGGTTCCTGGAAGGGTGCAAATGAATTTGATTTCCGGGCTTCTACCCACGCGTGGAAAGCCTTGCTGGACGCGAGCGATAACTGCCGGACAAAGGCTGGCGTAAATTTTTTCAGTTTTTGGTAATCCTCCATCGTCAGCCTTACATTCGCCTTTTCATCTTCCCCCAGGTCAGCGGCAGAAGCCAGTTCCTCCAACAAGGCACCCAATTTCTCGTCAATAAAAAGTTCATGTGCGGCTTCGCTTAGGGTAGCAATTTGTTGTCCGCGCAATGGTGCGCCCTTGGGCGGGAGATAGGTTTCCTGGTCCCACTGAAGCACCGCGTTTGCATTTCGCAGGTCGGCAATTCTTCGCATTCTTTCCCGGTATTGCCCGTAGAGACCCATCGATTTGGACATGGCTGATTTTTTGCAAAGATGCGTGTTCGCAGTTAAAGCAAAATTCGATGCCGCTGATTTTTTAATTCTATTTTTATGCCTACAACATTGTAAAATGACGATCAGAGAAATTGTGTCATTCCTCGAAACCATTGCGCCACCTTCATTGCAGGAGGGCTATGACAATGCAGGGTTGCTGACTGGAAATGGCGACTGGCCCTGCACGGGTGTGGTGTGCGCACTTGACGCAACGGCGGAGGTCATTGAAGAAGCGATACAAAAGGGCGCCAATTGTGTGGTGGCCCATCACCCCATAATTTTTGGAGGCATTAAACAAATCAGTGCCCACCAGTATGTTGGTCGCGCATTAATTGCAGCCATCAAGCATGATATCGCCATCTACGCGATTCACACCAACCTGGATAATATTTTATCGGGCGTAAACGGAAAAATGGCCGACCTGCTCGCATTGGAAAACAGGCAGGTGCTTCTTCCAAAAGCGAGTCAATTGATGAAACTTTTTTGCTTTGTACCCCATCCGCATTTGGAAAAATTGAGAAGCGCGTTGTTTGCTGCAGGCGCGGGACAATTGGGACAATACAGCGAGTGCTGTTTTGTAACAGAAGGCACCGGTAGCTTCAAACCAGGCGAAAGCGCAAAACCTTTCGTAGGCGAAATAGGGAAGAGACACGAAGAAAAAGAGAGCCGGCTGGAAGTGATATTTCCAACGCATCTGAAATCGGCCGTTTTAAAAGCGATGTATGAAAACCATCCTTACGAAGAGGTGGCATTTGACCTGGTTGCGCTTGCAAATGACCACCCGGCCTTGGGTTCGGGACTGGTGGGTGATTTGCCGGCAAAGATGGATGCAAAGGACTTTTTGGCGCTTGTCAAAACCCGGTTCAGTTTGCCGGTTATCAGGCATACGCCTCTCCTGGCAGATCCCATTTCCAGGGTAGCGCTTTGTGGCGGTGCTGGAAGTTTTTTGATTTCCAAAGCGTTAAATGCTGGCGCACAGGCATTTATAACAGCTGACCTGAAATACCATGAATTTTTTGACTGCCAGGGCAGGATGCTAATTGCGGATATAGGACATTACGAATCCGAACAATTTACGATTGACCTGCTGCAGCAGGTATTGCAACAAAAATTTCGTAACTTTGCCGTCCTAAAAACCGGGGTCCGCACAAACCCCATCACCTACTACTTCTAAACTTATGGCGCACGTAAAAGAGTTCTCCGTAGAAGAAAAATTATCATCCTTACTGACCCTTCAAAAAATTGAGTCGAAACTCGACGAGATTCAGATTCTAAAAGGCGAATTGCCGATGGAAGTGAGCGACCTGGAAGACGAGATCCATGGCCTGCACGCCAGGGAAACGCGGATTGAAGAAGAGGTCAATGGCATCAATGATTTTATTGAGCAAAAGAAGAATGCCATTAAGGAAGCCCAGGCACTGATTAAGAAATACGAAAAGCAAAGCACCAACGTAAAAAACAACAGGGAGTTTGAAGCGATCAACAAAGAGATCGAAATGCAGACCCTGGAAGAAAAGTTGGCTGAAAAACATATCAAGGACGCCCAGGAAGAAATTGCTGAAAAAGCCAAGTTGCTGGAAAACGCCAAAAAAGCGGTCGGCAACAAGGAAGGAAACCTGAAACACAAGAAGGGTGAACTTGAAAAAATTATCGGCGAAACTGAAAAGGAAGAAAATCATTATCGCAAACAGGCTTCTGACGCGAGGGAAAAAGTAGACCCCCGTTTACTGGCTTCATACGACAGGATCCGGAAGAATTATCGCAACGGTCTTGCCGTGGTGCCTGTGCTCAGGGACGCCTGTGGCGGTTGCTTCAATGCTATTCCGCCCCAGAAACAAAGTGAGATCAAACAACGTAAGAAGATCATCGTTTGTGAAAACTGCGGAAGGATCCTCATCGATTCTGAATTGAACGATTCACTCGCAATCAGCTAAACCAGTCTTCAAACATATCTTATTGAGGGTACGCAACAGCGTACCCTATTTTTTTGCACATGGTGCAGGGTCGCGGCAATCGTGTTGGCGGCTTCACCTGTAAAAGCTATTTTTGGTTCCGCCTATGTTGCAGAAATTATTCATTCAGAACTACGCCATCATCGACTCCCTGTCAATTGATTTTGGACCGGGCCTGAACATTATCACCGGAGAAACCGGTGCCGGCAAAAGTATTTTGGCCGGTGCACTGGGATTGGTGCTGGGAAACCGGGCTGATATTTCGGTGTTATTCGACAAAGACAAGAAGTGCATCGTGGAAGCTACTTTCGATGGTGCTGCCATGGGCAACATCACTGCTTTCCTGGCCGCTAACGAATTAGATCCCGGCGCTGAGCTGGTGATCAGGAGAGAGCTGTCAGCCCAGGGTAAATCGCGCGCTTTTGTGAACGACACGCCGGTAAACCTTTCCCAACTGGTATCGTTGGCCGGCCACCTGGTCGACATGCATCGGCAGTTCGACACCCTTGAATTGGGCGAACACGATTTTCAACTGCAGGTAATCGACGCGCTTGCTACCAATGGTGGATTGCTTAAGCAATACAAAGAGTTGTTTCGCGCATTTCAATCGACCAGGAAAGAACTGGAATCCATGAAGGCCGAGCAGGTTGCTGCACAACGGGAGTTCGATTACAACCAATTCCTGTTGGATGAACTGGAAGCGGCAAACTTAAAGGACAACGAATTGGAGGAATTGGATGTTGAACTCAAAATGCTGGGTCATGCCGAGCAGATCAAATCCGCGCTGGACGCAATTTTGTTTGCCATGGAAGAAAGCGATACGCCAATGGTTCAGCAGTTGAAAACAATTATTCAGCAATTGAATCCCCTGCTGCCTTACCATGCTTCATTGGGCGCCCTGCAGGAAAGACTGCGTTCTGCCCAGGTTGAATTGCAGGACATTGCAGGCGACCTCGATCGCATCAATTCTTCCGTGCACATGGATGAAAAAAGAATGAATGAAGTAGGGGAGCGGATTGCGACCGGTCAAAAATTATTGAAGAAGCACAATGTGCAGAATACGGCGCAGTTGTTGAAAATTCAGGAGAGTTTATCGGTCAGACAATCCAAGACCCTGCACTTGGGAGAACACATTGTTGCGAAGGAAGCCGAGCTTTCCAAATTGCAGGATCAATGTATGAATAGCGCGCAGGAATTGTCGCAGCGAAGAAGGAAAGTGGTGCCTGCTTTTTGTGAGAAAGTGGAGAAATTATTGAAGCAGGTGGGCATGCCCAACGCAAGATTTTCGGTAGAAATAAAAATGACCGAGCTTGGAAATGA